>Ga0129324_10000370_pt1 | contig 33449 bp, 29 predicted proteins | sample CPBDNA_7_FD_96879 | JGI IMG/M metagenome (GOLD analysis project Ga0129324, IMG submission 96879) | Freshwater to marine salinity gradient microbial communities from Chesapeake Bay, USA - CPBay_Spr_15_0.2_DNA | ecosystem: Environmental > Aquatic > Marine > Coastal | place: USA: Chesapeake Bay...
AAAAGCATTGATCGAGTTTCAAACTCATCATTTTCTGCTACAAAACCAATTATCATATAATTTAGTTAAATGATTTATTTTCTATTTCAAGTTAAAGATTAAAAAAATTTTACAACTAAAGTAAAAAAATAGCCATTAAAACTAATATTAAAATGACCGCTGCTGAACCAATGGTTACTAACTTGGTAAAATTGTTCCAAGTTTCTTTTTGATGTTTAATATCCATCAACCTTGTCTTGCTTTCATTCTTGGATTTTTTTTATTGATAACGTAAAGTTTTCCTCTTCTTTTAACGAGTTTGTTATTAAGATCTCTTTTTTTTAAGGACTTAAGTGAGCTGACAACTTTCATAATGACCGTGTAGTTATCTAAAATTAATTAACTTGTAAAGCTATGATTTTGCAGAAATTCTTTAATATAATTATTAAGCTGAATTTTGCCATATCTACGTTCAATTTTATTAGATAGATTCATCCTTACAAGAGCTGAAGCATACCTTTCACCTTGTCTTTTTGGAAGATACTTGATTTTAGATTTAAACAATTTTGCAACTTCTTGGATTGAATAAGATTTTCTTGATAGGATACTATAGTGTAAGTTTTTATTCTTCTTCCATGCTTCAATACAAACTTTAATGGTATCATCAACATGAGTAAATCTTCGTAACTGCGTTCCAGGCTTAACTACTGTAAGAGGTTTTTTTTGCTTATATTGATTTTCAAAAATTCCAATTACTGTTGCCATATCACCTGTTGAAATTTGCCTAGGTCCATAAACATTATAAAAGTAAATAATCTCGTATTTAAAGTTAAACCATTTTTTAAAATTTTCTAAGAATTCTAAATTTTTTGCTTTTGTATAAGCATATGGAGATAAGTTTTTATCTTCTCCTCTATTTCCTAAGCTTGCAGACGTTGCTGAATAAATAAGTTTAATTTTATTTTCAAGGCAAAACTTAAAAACTGCCATTGATCCAATCGAATTAGAATTAAAGCATTGGTCAAATTTTTTAAAACTTTGATAAATTCTTGCAAATTCTCCGAAATGAAAAATGGCTTTTATTTTATTTTTAACATTAAATAATTTTTTTTCTATTTCTGTTGTTTCGCATCTTAAATATTTAACATTTTTATGATTAATATGATTAGCTGAACTACCGCTCGAATAATTATCAATACTTATAATTTTAAATTTATCTAACTTTAAAAGATGCTCAATTAAATTAGACCCAACAAAACCTGCTCCACCTGTAACAATGATATGATTTTTTTTCATTAAGATATCAAGCCTGGCAACGACCTACTCTCCCATACCTTAAGGCAAAGTACCATCGGCGCTGAAGAGCTTGACTTCCGAGTTCGGAATGGGATCGGGTATAACCTCTTCGCAATAATTACCAGGCAGCTTTTTTTACCTAAACAAGACTGGTTTGTAAACATTAATATTTGGGTAATTATACGAATAATTAAAAAAAATTAATAAATAAATTTTTATATGTGAACTTATTGCATTAAAAGCACAAAATTGAGTTATTATTAATCAAATACTATTTATTAAATAAAACTATTTTAAACTTAGAAAATTTTTTAAAGTTAAATCAAGCCCTGTCTTGAGATCAATTTTTGGAAACCAGCCATAATTCAATGCAATAGAACTGTCGATAATTTTTCTTGGAGTTCCATCTGGCTTTTTTTTATCTAAAATAATTTGACACTTGAAATCTATTTTTTTGAGAATAAATTTTGCATAACTTAATATACTTCTTTCCCAGCTTGACCCAATATTAATTAAAAATTCTTTTGTTTTTTTATTCATAAAATAAATACATGCATCTGCCAAATCATCTACATACATTAATTCTCTTTTTGCCCTGCCCGTTCCCCACAATATTATCGAATTTTTTTTATTTCTTTTCGCCTCTACAATTTTTGCTATTAACGCAGGAAAAAAATGGGATGTTTGAAGATCATAGTTATCATTTGGACCATAAACGTTACAAGGCATAAGACATTTGAAGTTCGTTTTATGCTGAAAATTATAACTTTCACACATTTTAATACCGGCAATTTTAGCTATAGCATAGGGTTCATTTGTTTTTTCCAATACACCATTTAATAAATATTTTTCCTTAATAGGCTGTTTAGAATTTCTTGGATAAATACAACTTGATCCCAAAAAAATTAGGGACTTTACTTTAGTTTGATAGCAAGAATGAATAATGTTGCTTTGAATTATCAAATTATCGTAGATAAAATCCGCTTTATATTTATCATTAGCATAAATACCACCAACGGTTCCTGCTGCATTAATAACTGCATCAATTTTGTTATTAGCGAAAAAATTAAATACCTGCTGTTGGTTTCTTAAGTCTAATTTTTTTTTTTCTATAGAAATAATGTTATTATAGCCATGATATTTAAGTCTTCTAACTACAGCTGATCCAACTAATCCGTTGTGGCCAGTAACGAATATTTTACTTTTTTTTGAGATCATTGATTTTTTTAATTTCTTCGATCACCATTTCTTTAACCAATGATCTTATATTGTAATTTGGTTTCCAATTTAATTCTTTTCTTGCTTTTCTAGAGTCACCAAGTAAGGAATCTACTTCGGAGGGTCTAAAATATTTTTTATCTAAGCAAATAACTACTTTATTATTTAAATAAGCTTGCTCATTCATTCCCTTTCCTCTCCAATAAATTTTCATCCCCAATTCTTGGGCTACAAGGTTGATAAAGTACTTTACTGAATATTGTTTTCCTGTGGAGATTACATAATCTTTTGGTTTTTTTTGCTGTAGCATTTTCCACATAGCTACAACATAATCTTTAGCGTGCCCCCAGTCTCTTTTGGCATATAAATTACCAAGATAAAGTTTCCCTAATCCTGTTTGTGCAATTCTACACAAAGAAGTAACTATTTTTTTTGTTACAAAAGTTTCTCCACGCAAAGGACTCTCATGATTAAATAAAATACCATTGCAGGCAAATATTTTATATGCCTCTCTATAATTTTTAGTAATCCAATGTCCGTATAATTTTGCTACTGCATACGGGCTTCTAGGATGAAAATTAGTTGTTTCGTTTTGGGGTGGCTTAGAAGCTCCAAACATTTCGGAAGTTCCAGCTTGATAAAATTTTATTTTTTTTTGCATCCCCAAAGTTAATATTGATTCTAGTATTCTAAGTGTTCCTAAAGCGTCTACATTGGCCGTATACTCTGGAACCTCAAAAGAAACAGCCACATGAGATTGAGCTCCTAAATTATAGATTTCATTAGGTTTAATTTTTTGAATAATTTTCAAAATAGAAAGAGAATCTGTTAAGTCTCCATAATGTAAATAAAAATTTGTTTTTTGATGTGGGTCTAAATAAATATCATCAACTCTATCTGTATTTAAAGATGAACTTCTTCTTTTTACCCCATGAACAATATAATTTTTTTTTAATAACAATCTTGCTAGGTATGCCCCATCCTGACCTGTTACTCCAAAAATTAATGCAACTTTTTTCATACTCTATACAATAGATAGTAACAATAAATGAATTTAATTAAAAATAAACATCTTTTAAAAGAATCTGTATTTAAAAAGAGTAATAACTGCTTTGATGCCATCAGTAAATTTAATTTTCTTTCCTTCGTTATAGTCTCTTCCTTTGTAATTAATTGGAACTTCTTTGATTTTTAGTTTTAGCAATCCAACTTTAGTAGTAATTTCTGGGCAAAAACTAAAATCTTGTTCTTTAAGTTGTATTTTTTTAAAAATGTGACTACTAAACATTTTATAGCATGTGTGCGCATCTGTTAAATTTTGATCATTCAACATATTGGATAACATAGTTAATAAATGGTTATAAAATATTCTTAAATAAGAAGAAAAATTTTTTGATAGATATCGATTATGACCCAACACTCGAGATCCATATACAATTTCTGATCCTAAATTGAATTGGCATAAAAGTTTATAATAATCTTTAGGATCATATTCTAAATCTGCGTCTTGTATAATAACTACCTCCCCCTTAATATGTTTTTGTGCAGATTGTATAGCAGCTCCCTTACCTAAATTTTTTTTATGGTGAATTAATTTAGTAATTTTTTTTTTGTTTTTAATTAATATATCTAAAGTACCGTCGGTAGAAGCATCATTAACCACAATGATCTCTTTTTTAATATCAACTAATTTATTAATTTTATTTAAAAGCTTTTCGATTGTTTTTTTTTCGTTATATATTGGTATGATAATTGATAATTTTTTATTAAATTTTGCCATCTATATGGATATACTTGTATTTTCAGTATTTACCAACTTTGTATATTTTTGCTGTGGTGCTATTTTTATGTTCGACAAAAAAACTGAATTTAGCCATCAATTTTATATCTATTTTTTTGGTGTAGTCATAATAGGATTAATTTCTTTAATTTTAAATTTTTTTACTCCCTTAACTCAGACTATAAATTCTATAATATACATAGCAATCATTCTATTATTTGCGATAAAAACAAAACTAAAATTTCATAGAAAGCATATCATTTTTTTACTAATTTCGTCTTTAATTACTTTTTTATTGATATTTTATAGCACAGTAAATCGACCAGATGCTGGTCTTTATCATCTACCCTACATTTCCCTTATTGAAGAAAATAAAATAATATTTGGAGCAAACAATATACATTATAGATTTGGCTATATATCTATTGTTCAATACCTTAGCGCTGTTAACAACAATCATTTATTTCTAGAAAATGGAATAATTATACCGTTGGCAAGTATTGTCTCTTTTTTTTATCTTTATTTTTTTTATGATATTTGGACTGTAATAAAAAAAAAAGAAACAACAAATTTAGCAAAATTTTTCTCATTATTTGTGCTAATTTATATTTCTTTAAAGATTACAAGATATAGTAGTTTTGGCAATGACGCTATAGGTCATTTATGTTTTTTTTATATTATATCATACATTTTAAAAAATGATTTAAAAAAATTAAATGTCAAAAAACTATTATTAATTTCTGTTTTTGCTTTTTTAAACAAGCCCACATTAGGATTAATTTTTATTATTCCAGTGACTATTTTTATATTACAGAACAATTTAGATGTAAAAAAAATAGTTTATATGTTTTTTTCTTTTCCATCTTTTTTATTATTCTTGTGGCTAATCAAAAATGTAATAGTAAGTGGCTGCATGGTATTTCCAATAAAAATTACTTGTATTGAAAATCTTCCTTGGACAAATCTACAACAAATAACCGACGCTAATATTGAGGGTCGTGCCTGGGTAAAAGCATGGCCAGAACGACAGGACCCAAATATATCAATGGAAGAATTTAGTAAAAATTTTAATTGGGTTAAGTCATGGAGCACTAAACACCTAAAATATATATTAAATACTCTAGCTCCCTTTTTTGCAGTAATAATCTTAATTATTTTTTATATGAAGATAATGTACAAAAAATTGATAACTTGTGAAGATAATGGCTTATTAAATAAATTATTTTTACCTCTTGTAGTTAGTGTTATTGGAACTGTTTGTTTTTTTTTATACTTCTCCATATATAGGTACGGGTACTCTTATATTATTACTTTTATTATTTTAATGATTTTGTTATTTATAAAAAATCAAGCTTTATCCAAAGAATATAATCAATTATTCAAATTTGTATTTATATGTTGTTTGGTTCTTATAGTAACAAAAAGCGTAATAAAAATTTATAAACAAGATACCAAAACTGCCTGGCCAAACATTTATACTTTAGAAATCAACAATCAAATTTATGAAAAAAGTGTAATTAATCACGGCAATAATTTTTATTATTACTTAGCAGATAAAGGCGATCAATTGTGTATGTACAGTAAGTCACCTTGCACTTCATATCCTATGGCAAAAAATATTAAGCATATTCAAAAATATACATACACGGCGCTAGTGGTAAATTGACTAAAATTAGTCAAAATTTAAATAAATTAGGTCATTACGATTATTTAATTCTTTAACCTTGTTTTTTTCATCTACTGTGAGATTATAAAATATTATATTAGATTTTAAAAAATTTTGTAAATCATTTTCATATTCAGAAACCGAAATAGTTTCAATCATCCACGTGTGAACAAGAGGATATAACTCAAAATTCATAAGCGAAAACGAAATCGATGGATGGTATAACGTTGTTTTAGATTTTGCACTACCCTGAACTACAAAAACTTTATAATTAGGATTTAAATATGAGTATATTTTTTTAATTTCTTGTTTCTGTTTCCAAAAGTTTTGGTTTTGCATTTGTTTTAAGGAAAAATTATTTGGTAATAAGAAACCATAAGTTTTATTTGGAGTAACTGACAGAAGTAAAAAAAATGTTATTAATAAAACAGTATGATTAAATTTATTGTTAAGTATAGAGTGAATAAAAATAGATAATAATAAGGCACTAAGAAAAAATATTCCTATATATCTTCCGTAAACTAATATTGATAAATCATCCATTTTAATTTTAAAAATATAAATTATTATACTGTATAAAAAAAATTGAATTATAAGAAAAAAAATAATCTTTAAATTTTTGTTATAATTACAAACTAGTAATAATAAAATTATTATAATCCAAAACAGAACATTTATATTAAGTTCTAAAAATTTGTAATTTTCAATTCCAATAAAAGATAGAATGGTATTGAAAGAAACTCCAAAGTCTGAAAAGTAAATATCCACAAATAAAAACTTACTTAAAAATGATTTGAGGGAGTAAAGATCAAATAAATTATAATTATTTAACCTATAGATAAGAATGTAAGAAATTAAAATTAAATTAACAAAAATAAATAGAGCTAAGAATTTTTTATTTTTATAGCCATGTAAAATGAACCAAAAAAAAATAGCAAACAAAACATAAACTATACCGCTCCGATGAAGTAAAAAAAGAGAAATAAATAATGTAAAAATAATAAAAAAATCCTCAAGTTTGAGGTTACCTTTAAGGCAGTAAATATAAATAATCAAACTTAAATATAGAACAGATATAATAGGATCGGCATATATAGAAACCAACCCAAAACTTAAATTATTAAGACATAAATAAAAAATAATTAATAAACACACTCTTTTAAAAAAAGAAATTTTCTCATGATAAAATACAAAATAAAATGAGGAAATAATAAATAAATTATTTGAAAAAATTGATAGGTCTTCTCTAAAAGATGAAAAAAAACTATTAAAAAAATGAATAAGAGGCAAGAAAGGTTTGTGGTATAGATATACTGTTAAATCTTTAAAATCAGATTTTTGAACAAAATGAAAATATTTTACAATTTTTCCCCAATGATTTAATTCATCTTCATCTAAGTAATATCTATTCCAGGAAAATAGAGAAATTAAAAAAGAAAGAAGAAAGAATTCTAATAATAAACTTAAATTATCTTTACTTATTTTATTTTTTAAGAAACATTTAAATGTAGCAAAAACAATAATTGCTAAATAAGTAAAAACAAAATATCGCAAATAAATTATTGGAAAGATTAGATATGCGCTATAAAGGAATAACCCACATAAACAAAGAGAAATTAAAAAAGCGTAATTAAGTTTTATTTTGCAATTATTGTTTAAAAATAATGCAATAATAGAAATGCAATAAATATCAAAGATAATAACGCAAAAATAAGGCATCAATTGTTATTTTTTAACTCTTTTTCGTAAACTAAAAAAATAAGTAAAAGTAAAAATACTATATAACCACCATTAAAATATCCAGCGCCTCTAATAAAAGTTTGAGTAATTAAATTGGGTAAAATAATAAATTTATAACTCAAATCAATTTTCTTAGAAAAAAGAAATTTATAGAAAAAAAACAAAAGCAATAAAGAAAAAAAACCAAATTCTGTTACAATTTTTGAAAAATTATTAGATCCGTCTTTTAAATTAAGCAGCTTAGTTTCTTTATTTCTTACATAGATTTTATTAATATGTTCACTAGATGCAGATTGGTAATTGTTTAAACCGTAGCCAAAAGGTTTGTCTTTTAGTGAATAAAAAGAAATTTTTAAAGATGTTAAATAAACTTCTATAGATAAATTTGGAAGAAAATTTTTGTCATCTGATATTCTTTTTTCATCTGATATTCTTTTTTCATCTGATATTCTTTTTTCATCTGATATTCTTTTTTCATCCGATATATTTGGAGATTTGAAATTATAAAAAGAAACTACTGAATTTAAAAATTTACTGTAAATGTTATTATTAAAAAATATTTGCGATGATGATAAAATAATTAAAATAATTAAATAAATTAATTGTTTTTTAATAGCAGAATAATTTGTTATTATAAGTATTGCAGAACTTAAAATCAAACCAGCAAAAGAAGTTAGAGAGTAAGATAAGCAAATAATACTAAACACAATAAATATAATTACTAAATATTTATAATTTTTTTTTGTTGAATATTTATAAATAAAAAAAATAATAACAGATGGAACTACCATTCCTAAATGTGAGTTTTCTTTAAAAATAAATTTTGATAGTTGAAAAAAATTACCTATATAGTACGAATCAATTATTTGATAATTTGCAAATACATAAAAAATTATTGATAAAATTAATAATATAATAAAAAAATAAACAAATTTTTCAAAACTATCTAAAATATATTCTTTATAAATCATAACTATGATTGAAATAAAAAATAAAAAAGCAAAACTAAAAAGATAAAAAAAATTAAAGTTATTGTTTACATTTAATAATAAATGAAGAAATACAATTAAGAAAATAATAAACTTTATATTAAAAACTTGCATGTGACGGTCATTAAAAAATAAAATTGTAATTAAGGGTAATAAAATTAAAAATCGTAGTTGGACATTAAGAATTGAATAGTCCCAAAAAAAAAAAAAAGATGAAAACGATATTATTAATATCAAATTATTTTTAATTATGTTTTTTTCCATATAATTTTTGACATAATATATATCCCAAACAAAGTTACTAAAAAAGAAATCAAAAAATTAATAGTATTGCTTGGAACATATCCAAAATGAATTAGTCTTAAGGCTAAAGCGTATCCTACAATATGAGATAAAATAATATTTCCAAAAGAAAACATGAAAAAAAATTTTTCAATAAATGTGCATATTAGCACAAGAAAAAAAACTGAAAAAAAAATCAAAAGTGCAGAACCCGAATAAAATAAAAAAGCAATCAGGCCTGGTGTTATGACAATATTCACATTTTTGTTTTCTTGATCAGAATATTTAAAACTTTTAAAAAAATGATTGATATAAAATGATTTTTTTCTCACTTCTTTCCGCTCCTCCCAGGCAGACAGAAAAAATGAAAAGTTAAGTTTATTGCTTTGTGATACTGCTAATAATGCATCAATACCAACCCAGCGATTAATAGATAGATATTTAATTTCATTAATAGTTTTTGTCATTATTGCTATGTTTGGACTACTATTTGGTTTATAAAAAAAAGAAACTCTCAATTGTTTTACGGAATAAAAAGATATCAAAAAAAATATGCTAATTAAAAATACAAATTTAAGTATAAAAAATGGTTGTATACGAAAATTTTTTTTAGTTTGAATTAATAAAATAAAACTTCGAAGATAGGCACAAGAAATTAAAAGGAAAGCCCTGCTATAAATTGTAATATTAGTAAAAAATGCCTCAATAAATCCCAAAATAAAAATTTTTTTTTTATTATAAACATAAAAATCAATATACATTAACTGCGAAACTACTATGGCCAAACCATATGTAAAACTCCATGAATAGAAATATTTAATAGCAGAATAAATATTATTATTAACCAGTCCTTTAGAATAAATATTGTAATTAAAATTTGTATACCATATAAAAATTAAAAATCCGGCTATTAAACAGATAATTAAAATTCTATTTTTTTTATAAAATAGTAAAAAAGAGTCTTTTATTTTAAATTGATGATCTAATGAATTTGAAGAAAATAAAATCTTTTTAAATAAACTTGCAATGATACACGCAACAAAAGTAATTATAATTATAAATACTGGTCTGTCATAATTTGCTGCTAATGAATCAAAATCACCTTCTGTTACTTTGATATCTTCAAAATATAAAATACATGAAAATTTAAACCAAAAACTTAATAGTAAAAATATATAAAAAAAAAATTCAAATGCTGAGGTTCTTTTTTGGATTATTATCAGAAATAAACCTAGAGCACAAAAATGAAGAATAAAAAATAGAAATTTATTTCCACTATAATTATTAAAATTTAAAAAAAATGGTATAAAAATTATAACACACGATATAAAACAAAATTTGTTAAAAAAATTTTTTTTTTGAATAATCATAATAAAAAAATAATGTATACAAAATATAACAAAATAGTGAGCTTACTAAATAAGACAGATTTATATAGTTTGCATTAAAATAGTATAATACTGGAATGATACAAAAATTGAAAGTATAGGTAAAAATATCTAAATTATAGCAAATTTTTCTTACTGATTCATTTTCATACATCGCTTGTCTCTTTTGTAATGCAAAAATTAAAAAATACCCACCCAAAACAGAAAAGATGGTTGTGCTTTGAAATAAAGCATATTCTTTATCATCGAATGAAGAAAATGATGCAAAAATATTCAATACTGCCACAGAAACTAAAACATAAATTATAAAAAAAATATTAATTAATAAATTATTATATTTGATTTTTTTTAGCCATTTAGCTCCATAACTAATATCAAAAATTGTTACAAACAAAGATCCTAAAGAAAAAGCTACGAACAAAAGTGAAGACTGTGTTTTTCCTACCAATATTACAGTAAAAAATCTCCAGGCAAAGTTAGCAACATATTTAAAAAAAGTTGACAAAATTCCCAAAGAAAAATGTATTTTTTGATTTGGCATATAAAGGTTAAAGCTTTTGAGATACGTTCTATTAAGATAATAAAAAATAATTATACAATAAATAATTATAAAAAAGCTTAATAAAGTTATATTGCCAATGAAAAAACTAACAGTCAAAGACATAGTTAACAAAACCTGCAAAATAGGAAAATTATTAAATATAAAATTATTTTTTTCATATTTGGCAATTACTAATTCCATAATCCAATTTGTAATTATCAAAAGAGCTAGAGATATATTAAATACATAATTATTTTTTTCTAACAAAAAGAAAATAATAAAAGCTGCTAGAATAGTTACAGCTATTGCTACGATGATTCTAAATTTAATTATTGCATTTATATAAAAAAAACTTTTAGAACCTAAATAAATATTTCTTATATTGGCTGATAAACCGTAGGTAAAAATGCTAACAAAAGTTACAATTAAAAAACCATCAGAAGCAATTTCGTAGTATCCAAAAAAAACTAAAAGAAATAATATGTAAGTACCTAAAAAAAAATTTAATAAAGAACTTAACTGGGATATTACGCTAATCAACACTTTACTTACCTGGGAATTTAAAAAAAGTTTTAATTTTAATTAGAATTTTATATAAATATATAAGTGTATAAGTATATTTAAAATATTTTCTCAAAATAATCAAATCTTCACTCATTTTTCGAAAAAAAAATTTATAATTTGTACTCAATCCACCCGTTCTCATCAATATTAGATAGTGATCATAATATAAAAAATTAATTTTTTTTTGGGAGAGTCTTAAATTAAAATCTGTATCTGATGATATGGAAAATCTGGAATTATAAAGATTAATTTTAGCTATTTTTTTTCTTATAAAAAGTGTTGGGCTTGCTATTTTGAGTGCAGATAAAAGAGTTAATTTTTTCACAGGAAAATTCCAGTGCCTCACATGGTGATCTCTAGAATTAATATATATCAAATTTCCAAATAAAATATCATAGTTACCTAAAAAAATAATTTTTTCTATTTTTTTTAATGTATTGCAATTAAAATACTGATCACCGGCGTTTAAAATTCCTATATAATCTCCTGTAGCTTTAGTAATCGCATAATTTAAACCTTCATAATAATTGTTATCTTTCTTACAGATATATTTTAAATTTTTGTTTGAATATTTTTGAACTACTTCCTTGGTACCATCATTAGACATGCCATCATATATTATATATTCAAAATCTTTATAAGTTTGAGACATAATGCTTTTAAGACTAATTAATAAATTTGTTTTATCATTTTTGACAACAGTAATAATTGTTAGTTTCATTTAACTTTTCGAGAATAATATAAAAAAAATCCCATGATAAAAAATAAAATGGAAGCATTAAAAGTGGAAAAAAAAGATCCTGATGGCTTAAGAGGAAACATAATTGCTAATAACAAACTTCCCAAACCTATTGCCACAATAGACTCCCTTGTGTCATATTTTCTTATTCTAAAAATTTTAAGAAGAATACCTATTATCAAGCCAATAAATAGCATGCCACCTATTAAACCGTGCTCAGATAAAAACTCTAATAAATAATTGTGCGGATGAGTGCTACAAGCGACATATATACTTTCTTTCTCAATTAGTTTTAAGTTAATATTTGTATCTTTACAACGAATTCTAAAGCTTTTTGTACCATGACCGATAATAGGTCTTTCTACGAAAAGTGTAATCGCAGCTCTATAATGTAACATCCACGGGTTATCTGTAATTTTTTCTTTCAGGGTAGATTTTTGACCAATTTTTTCCCAACTATTTGCTATATTAAAAAACCTATTATTAATATGATCAATTTTTTGCAAAGAAAAAACAAAGATAAAAATAACAAATAAAAAAATTGTAATTAATTGTAAGTATTTTTTTTGTAAGATATAGAAAAAAAAAATACTCAACAAAAATATTATCATAGCATTTCTTTCCCCTGTTATTAAAATAACTATAAACAAAAATAAAATAAAAATAATTTCTATTATTTTTTGAAGATAATTTTTTTGATTATTTATTATTTGCAATAAAAAAAACACTAACAGTCCAATTTGAGCTAAATATACACCTGCAATTAGCTCATCCCCAAATACCCCGGAAAATCTTGTACAATTTTTTCCAAATTCATTACAAAAGCCTGGCGTAAATCCAAAAATATTTTTTTGCAAAATATATTGATACAAAATATCTAGACCTACCAAAATAACTAAGCAAAGATTAAAATAAATAAAAATTTTTTTCGATTTTTCGGAAATAGAGTCTAATAGAAGGTATACAGATACAGTCAAAATTAAATAACGATAATTTCCTAAAGATTTAAGTATTAAAGTAAAATGTTGATCGTGAAGCAATGTATTAACAAAAATAAAAAAAAGAAATCCAATTAGATAAATTAAAATTCTATCCTTAAAAAAATTTATTTCTATTTTTTTAATCAAAAAAAACAGGAAAATAAAACTAGTAATTGATGTGGCTATATTTATAGCTGCACTTCTTAAAATTAGAATAAGCGGAAAACAATATAATATAAATAAAAATATTTTATGTGTTAAATTAATTTTTATGATATTAGCTAAATCATGTTTCATTTTTATATTAAAATTAAAATTTAATGAATAGTATCACAGTTGAGACCATTGTTTTATCAATTATATCTTTTTTGGCAATTTTCATTATTAATAAGTTAAGACATAAAATATCAAAAATTACAAAGCTTATTGACTATCCTGACAAAATCAGAAAATTTCATTCAAAATCTGTTCCTTTGCTCGGAGGAATGATGATTTTTTCATCGTTTTTTTTGATAAATTTATATTTATTATTTTTTCAAAATTTTAACGAAACTAATTTAATTATTTTTTTAATTAGCAGTGGTTGTTTTTTGCTAGGATTAATCGATGACATTAAAAAAATTTCTTATAAATATAAATTTTTAGTTTTAATTATTATCTTTTATTTATTTATAAGTTTAGACACAAATGTACAGATTAATAAAATATATTTTTCAACATTTAATAAGGAGTTTCATTTAAATTATTTGAGGATTCCTTTTACAATTTTGTGCCTATTGCTTTTGACAAACGCTATCAATTTAGTTGATGGGATGGATGGACTTTGCATTTTGATTTCAACTATATTTATAATATGGATAATTAATGCTTTTCAAAATTTTGAACCTTTATATATTGTGCTAGTAACATCCCTTTTTTATATTTTGTATTTAAATATAAAAAAAAATATTTTTTTAGGTGATTCAGGATCTTTATTTTTAGGATGCTTAATTGGTCTAAACTTAATTTTTAATTATAATTTAGAAATATCAAAAAACTACTATGCTGTCGAAAATATTTTTATAGCGCTTATGCTTCCAGGATTAGATATGCTAAGGATTTTTGCAGTAAGAATAATTAGTAGAAAAAATCCATTTTCACCAGACAGAATGCACCTTCATCATTTGCTTATTGACAAAGGATTAAATAGAGCGAGCATATTAATTATCTTTACTTTATTAATTTTAATACCAATTTTTGTGAAGATTTTCACTAATATTAACTCAATAAATATAATTTTATTTTATATTTTATTTTATTTTATTTTAATTTTAAAATTAAAAAAATCTTATACTTAAAAATTTAACTATTATTTCTTTGTATTAACCAATTGCCTAAGATTAAGGATTTAACATTTGTTTTTTCAAAAGTTTTCCACGCATGACCTGGTGTCATCACTATGGGTTCATCAACATTAAATGAGGTATTTATTAACATTGGACATTCACTAATTTTATAAAATTCTTTAAGTAAAGAGTGCAACTTATAATTATTTTTTTCAGAAACTGTCTGAACTCGAGATGTATTATCTACGTGAACAACTTCTTTAAATTTTTCAATTGTTTCTTGTTTCGCCTCAAAAACAACATTCATGTTTGGAGATAATTGCCCATGCATATTAAAATACCTATTTGCGAATTCTTCCATGACTACCGGCGCAAAAGGTCTAAATAATTCTCGTTTTTTTATAAATTGATTAATAATTTTGCCAATATTGTTCTTTAATGGGCTGGCTAACAAGCTTCTATTACCTAGCGCTCTTGGTCCCCATTCCATTCTGTCTTGAAACCAAAAAACCAATCCTTCTAATTCTATTATTTTCGCAACTTTTTTACAAAGATATTCGAAATTTTCTATATAATTGAATGTATAGTTTTCATCGTGCAAAATTTTATCTATTACATCAATTTTGATTTTTTCATTTGAAAACGCAGGCCCGGTAAATCTAATTTCTTGTTGTGGTTCGATTTTTATATTTTTTTTTAAACATACATAAAAAGCTGAGCCCACAGCACCACCTGCATCGCCAGGATTGGGACCAACAATAACCTTTTTAAACATTTTAGACTTAATTATTTTAGATACCAATAAGCCATTAAAAGCACAGCCACCAGTTAAATACAATATATCAGAATTATATTTTTTTTTTAAATCCTCTAAATTAATCAAAACGCAATCTTCAAACAATTTTTGTACTGAAGAGGCAAGATCTTTGATGACCTGATGTTCATAACTAATATATTCTAAATTTAATTCTGATTTTAAAAAATTAAAAAACTTGTCTGAAAAAAACTTGTTTGATTGTGGTACATTTAGTGAGTAATTCACTTCAGGTAAATTAAAATAATTCATATTAAGTTTAAATGGATATCTGCTAATAATTACTTTTTCTACTAGGTCGCAATATAAAGGTTTTCCATAACCGGCCAATCCCATAAATTTATATTCATCACCATATCTATCGAATCCAGCAAATTGTGTGAATGCTGTGTAAAATAGACCTAATGAATTTGGAAAAATGTTTTTGTTAATTAATTGCAATTTGTTATCACTTATCAAAAAAGATTCTATAGTTGAAAAATCGCCAGATCCATCAAATGAAAAAATAATAGAATTTTTATTTTTTTTTAAAAAAAATAAGGTGGAAAAAGTATGCGCTAAGTGATGTGGCACATGTATGATTTTAGCTTGAATTTTTTTTTTAAATAAAAATTCTAATTTATTTTTTAATTTTTTTTTACTTGAAATTGATTCCGCTCGGCTTGTAATAAAACCAATTTTATAAAAGTTTTTCAATAGGAACAAAACTCTATTAATAATATTATATTTAAAATTCGAATTAACTGTTATATAATTTACATTGTCAATATCAATTCTAGCCTCTTTCAAACAAAATATTATAGCTTCCATTGGAAAATCAGAGCTATGTTTTTTTCTTACAAATCTTTCTTGTTCGACAGCAGCTATTAATTTTCCATTCTTAATTAAGCAAGCCGCAGTGTCTCCGTGATTTATATTTAATCCTAAAACTATCATTATAAAATTTTTTTCAAGATACCAATTTACCTCTATCTACCTTTAGCTCTATATCAAATAAATCAGCAAAAAGTGTTCTATCGTGAGTAATTAAAATAATTGTTTTATTATTTTTTAGCTTGAGAATTAAATTTTTTATTAATAAGCTGTTATTTACATCCATAGCTGAAGTTGGTTCGTCAAAAATTAAAACGCTGGAATCTTTGTAAAGTGCTCTTGCAATAGAAATAATTTGCTTTTGTCCGCCAGATAGACTGACTCCATTTGTGCCTACTTTGGAACTCAATTTATTGGGTAAATCACTAAAATATTTTTCTAAATTTAAGATTTTGTCAACTTCATTTAAACGTGATTGGTTGTAAGCTAATTCATTTTGAAGAGTTATATTATACCTAATACTTTCATCTAATAAAAAAATATCTTGCTGAACATAACTAATATTTTTAAACCACGACTCTCGACTTTCATATAAATTATATTTTCCATCAATTGTAATTTCACCTTCTGAAGGTTGCAATAAACCAGCAACTAAATTTAAAAATGTACTTTTCCCAGACCCATTTTTTCCATAAATCCCAATACATTGATTTTTATAAATTTTAAGATTAACTTTATTTAAAATGTTTTGTGATTTACTATATCTGAAACTTACATTGGAAAATTCAATATAACTTTCAAATTTAAATTTTGCATCTACCTCAACTTTTTCTAAATTTTTAACTTTTTTAAACTCTTTGGCAATTGCTTCAAAGGATGGATAATAAAACTTAATATTCTGAAGGCTTATAACAATTCTATTTAATGACGCAAGGACTCTAAAAATCACTATCACGAATAGTCCTAAAATTGGAATTAATTCTACAATTTGTACTTTAAAAAAAATTAAATAAGATAATGCAAGACACATGATAAAAATTCCAACTATTTCTAGCCAGTATTTCTGAATATTGTTCAAAAATGTAACCCTTGCTTGAGCGTGGTTAAGCATATGCATATTTTGGTCAAATTTATAATTAAAATTATTTTTCAAATTATAAATAATGATATCTTTAAAGCCTAAAAATCCCTCTATTGTTAAATTATGTAGATTAGATGAAGAATGCCAGGTCTGATATGACCAATTTTTTAATCTTTTCTTAAACAGATAGAGGTACAAAATCGTAAAAAAAGCAAAACCAAAAAAAACAAACAAAAAAATTTTTAAATTAATAAAAATTAAAAGGCAAGATATTACAAAAAAAAATACAACTTCACTAACAAGAGTTAACCAGGCTATAAAAAAAGTATTAATATTAGTTAAATCTTTTAAAATTTTCTGAAAAAATTCTTTAGATGAATTTTTTAAAAAAAATTTATATTCCTGATCTAAAAAGAAAGAGAAAACTTTAGAAGAAATTCTATTATTTATTTTTTTAAAAAAATTCGCAAAATAAAGATTAAAAAAGATGATGATAAAATTTTTAGTAATAAAAATAAAAACAAAAATAAATAATATCATAAATTTATAGTCAAGATTTGAAAAAGCGCCAATCTTGAAAAAAGGAATATTTAAAGATTTTTCAAAAAAAATAGCGTCTGTGACTGGTATAATGGTCGCAAAAGAAATGGCATCTAAAAACGTAACTATGAATAAAAAAAATAAAATTATAGTTAATGAGATAATTTCTTTTTTTTTAAGTATATTATTTAATTCTTTAAAAAAATTTATCACTATTAATTTCCTTTTACAGTCTTGTACTAAAAGATTTAATTTTGTCAGCTAAAAACTTGTGCCCACAAATATTTTCAATCTTGATTTCTTTAAATCTCTCTGTACCTTTTTTTACTAATTTTAATTTTTTATCGTTTAATTTTAAAATAGCTTTAGATAATTGAGTGGCAGAGTCAGCCTTAAAATATAAACAGGCATTTTTTCCATGACTACGATTTAAAGAAGAGTAAAGAACCGGGACTCCTAACGACCATGATTCTACAGGCGGTATGTTAGTTGGTCCAAAATAGCTTGGCATAACCATAGCTTCGCATAATCTATATAATGCAAAAAGTTCAAAATCGTTAACATAATTAAGTATTCTTATATTTTTTTCTAATCCATATTGACTTATTTTATTTTTAATGTTGCTTAAATATCCCTTGTCTCCTCCACAGAATACAAAATTAATATCTTTTTTTTTTAACTTAAAGTTTTTTATAGTCTCCAAAATAATTAAATGATTTTTATGTTGCCAAAATTGAGCTGGATAAAAAAAAAATTTTTCTGGAAGATTGTATTTTTTTATTACGTTCTCTGTATTTATTTTTTTTTTTTTATAAAGCAAAGAAGATGGCAGATTAGGTATTGGTATAATACGGTTTAATTTTAATTTGTACAACTTTGCAATTTTGACTTTTAAATGTTTTGATTCTGTTATTACTAGTAATGACAATGGTAAAATAGTTTTGTATAAATATTCTCTTACATAAAAAACCACCGAGCTAATTTCTTTAAATTTTTTTTTTTTCCAAAAATCAAGATGACAGACATCTAATACTGAGCTAACAAAGGGTATTGTTTTTAATAATAAGGCTTTCCAAGTAGTGGAAAAAAAAATTAACAATTTAATATTTTTTTTAATTATTTTTTTTTCAAATGAGGATTGAAAATTAAATTTACAAAATAAATTTTTAAATATGGGGATATTAGTAATAATTAAAAAAAAATAATCTCTTATTGAAAGTTTGACTATTTTATATTTTAAATTTAAATTTTTTAATTCTAAATTTCTTTGATGTGTTAAAATAATAAATTCTATTTTTAATTTTTTAAAATTTTTTGTAATTGATAACAAATTATTAGTTGACATCTGAAAACTACCTCCATTTCTTCGATCGACGTCAAAAAGTATTCCAATTTTTTTCATTTTTTCTTAAAATTTATTAAATATTTTTAAATAAATTAATCACTTTATTAATTACTACATTCTGTTCTTCGCGCGTTATACCAAGGCCACTTGGTATATAAAAACCTTTTTTTGCAATCTTTTCGCTTATTGGATAATTTGCTTTTGAAAAAATTTTCATTTTTGAATAAACCTCCTGACAATGCATCGGATAAAAAAAGGGCCTACATTCAATTCCTTCTTTTCTTAAAGAATTAATGACGAAATCAGCATTTATTTTAATATTATCTTTAATAACAAGAGCATAAACCCAGTAAATATTTTTACAATACGGAGTGCGCTCCAAGGGCAGACATATTTTGTCAGATAGGATTTGTAATTTTTTAGTATAATAGCTACCAATGGTTTTTTTCTTTTGAACAATTTTCTCAATTCTTTCCAATTGAGCCAAGCCAATTGCTGCTTGTAAATTTGTAAATCTTTGATTCCATCCTATGTTACTATGCTTAAATCTGTTCGTCCCTTTTCCAAAATATAAATTTTTAAGTTTAATGCTTTCTTTATAAATTTTTTTATTATTAGTTAAAATCATACCTCCTTCGCCTGTCGTAATATGTTTGTTAACATAAAAACTAAAGGTGCTGACATCTCCAAATGCTCCGCACTTTTTTTGTTTATATTCTTGGCCGTGCATTTCAGCAGCGTCTTCAATAACTTTTAGTTTTTTTGATTTGGCCAATTTTAAAATAGGATCAATATCGACCGTGATACCATATATATGCACTATCATAATAGCACTTGTCTTTTTTGATATCTTTTTCTTAACTTCTTCCACATTCATATTCAAGGTTTTGAAATCACAATCCACCAAAACTGGTTTAAGTCCAGCATTTACAATGGCATTGCAGCAAGAAATAATTGTAAAAGTTGGCAGAATAACTTCTGAACCTTTTTTTAGTTTTAATGATCTTAAAGCTATTTCTAAAGCAACTGAACCATTGCTTACAGTGGTGGCAAATTTTCTATTTACAAATTTTGCAAATTTATCTTCAAATTTTTTCACGTAAGGACCGTCGGAAGAAATCCATCCAGTTTTAATGCAATTTAATAAATATTTTTTTTCATTTCCGAAAAATAAAGGCTTATTAACTGAAATCATTTTTAATATTTTTTAAGCAAACAAAAGACGCCCCATGTGCTCTTACTTGGCTTGTTATTAGAAACCAACTGTCTCATATGCAAACATTTAAATCTATATTTTTTACATAGTCTTGATAAATCGGATAATGAAAAATGCCTCATTTTATGATTTTCTTTAATTACATTAACAAAATTTTTTAAAATATCTTTTACAATAATTGTATAATTAACACTAAACGTATTTTTAGAATTATCTTTTAATGGCTCGGCTAACTTAATTAATTTAAAATTTTTTTTTTTTATTTCTATAAATTTTATCTGTGGCTTTTGACTATTGACGGCATTTGTGAACCAAAAATCAAATCCAAGTAAACCATTTGGCTTTAAATGGTATCGTGCATTTTTAAAAAAATTATTGATATTATCTTTGTTGATTTGATAACTGAAGACATGAAATAAAGATAAAATAATATCATATTTTTTTTTTAATTTAATTTTACATGCATCGCCATATTGAAAAGTAAAACCTTTAATTTTCTTACAATTGGCCAACATACTTTTGCTTTTTTCTATACCATGCACTGTATAACCTTTATTAACAAAAAACTTTGCATGGCCTCCTGTACCTGATCCAAACTCTAGTATATTTTTATTGTTTTTATTGAATTTTTTTAAAAGTTTATGAATAAAAATAGTTTCCTTTTGATAGTTTTTTTTTTTATATATAATGTCATAGTATTTTCCATATAACTTGAAAATTTCTTTTGAACTTTTCATTTTATATTTTTTTCTTCAACAACACTTTTTTTTTGACATGCGTAAATCGAGTTTTGTCTTTGTCGTCTATATAGGGCCCTTGTTTAATTTCTATTATTTCACTTTTTTCTATCATTTCAAATCCATGCCCGCCCTTAACTAATAAAATGACGTCACCCTTGTTCAATATCTCACTCTGAAAATAAAGTTTGTTTTCATCATAAAAATCAACTCGTACCTTGCCAGATTTTATTAACAAAACTTCATTTGTAAATTCAACATTTCTAACAACTCTATTGTGTATATGAGGTTGAATTTTATATCCCTTGGGTCTATTCATATAACCTAGCTGTTGAGAAAATTCGTTAGGAGTAAAAAACTTTATACCTTCTGACTTATAATTCTTTTTTAAAATTATAGCCAAAATATTGTTATTGCTTTTTATAGTTTCTATCATATTAAATTAATTATTATTTTTTATATTTATGGTAACTTTTTTTTTATGATTTAACCAGTTATCTATTTCTACAAGTTTTCTGAACTTGCTTTCCTTGTACAACTTTAAATCATATTTATTTCTATTGTAATAATATTTAATATAACATGGAAGAAATCTATATGAAGTTTTTCTAAACACTACTTTTATAAAAGTATAAAGGAAATATAAAGGAGCGGTTAAAAAATTTCTTATAATTAAAAAAAATAATATTTTTCTTTTATTTCTATGCTTTCTATAAAAAGTATATGAATCACTGTTTGCCTGATTGATTACTCTATTCAGTAAATATTTGAAATTTAGTCTTGATTTACTTATATAATGAAAAATTACTGATTTTTTGACATAAGCAAATTTATATCCTAATTTTTTAATTTTTATGTTAAGTCCAGTTTCACCGTCTCCTATCCAGACTCCAGCTGTATTTTCAGGGTTAAATCCACCGCTCTTAAAAAAAATATCTTTTTTAATAGCTTGATGACAGCTAAAAATACCAAAGTCATTATTTGAAATTATAATATTTTTTTTTTTGATTCGAGAGTCTGTCAAACTTAACCAAAAATTTATTAAATATTTTTTTATCCATTTTGGCGGGACAATTTCAAACTTTGGGAGAATCAGTCCGGTTGCAACAGCAATTTTTTTATCTTTTTGAAAAATACCAACCAATTCTAGCAAAATATTTTTAGTTGCTATCATATCGTCATCGGTAAAATATAGAATATCTCCTTTTGCAATTTTACTAGCATAATTTCTTGCGTAATGAACTCCTTGTTTTTTAATAAAAATATATTTAACAGGCAGAACTAACTTTTTAAATTTGGTGACTGTATACTTGGTATTATCACTGGAATTATTATCTGAAACAATAATTTCGTATCTATTTTTCGGATAATTTATATTTAAAAAACTATTCAGAGTCTGCTTCAACAAAACTGATCTGTTGTATGTTGGAATAATAATAGACACATATGGAAACATAAAGATTAACACTTATAATTTTATAGCTAAATTACTTATTATAAAAGAAGCTAAATATTTGCTATTTTATTTATACATTTATAAACAATATTTGTAGATTTTCCTGCATTATAAAGATGATTTTTTTGAAAATTATTTAATTTTTTTTGATAAAATTTGTAATTTAAGAATATTTTTTTTATAGAATTTTCAATTTGGCTGTAATTATTAATATTAATTCCCCATTTTTCTTTTTTAAACAATAAATTATTTTTTTGTATTTCATACCCAAATTCTGTCAAATTTGTTTTGTGCTTATCGTTAATATTTAAAAAAATAACTGGTTTTTTTTTTAGCGCAAAACCTAGACTAACTCCACTAAAATCTGTTATCATTAATTTACAAATATCAAACAGAGGGTGAATTTTAAGACCCTGGTAGAAGTAAATATTATCAAATTTTTTTGATATATTTTTTAATTTTTTTTTCCAATTATATCCACCAGAATAAAAATAAAAATTTGAGGAATTCTTATCTATTAACCAATTTGGATGTATTTTGATAATAAAATTATATTTTTTAATTTTTGAAAATATTAAGCATAACTTATTTAGATTTTTATATAACTCATGATGGCATTCCCATGCAGGGCTAAATAAAATATTATTATTTTTTCTTAAAGATAATTTTTTTTTTATTTTACTGATTTGGTAGTTTGAATTGATTAGATCGTCATAGTTAGGATAACCCGTATTCCAAAATTTAATATTTTTTTTATTTATGCCTGATTTTTTTAGATAACTATTAAAAGCCTTCCTAGATGATGGACCATATAAAAAAACATGATCTATATTACTAAGATAAATTTTTGGAATACTTTCTCTTTTTACTAAAAAACCATGGCCCAAAAAAATAGAAATAGAACCTTTGGGAGATTTGTCTTCAAAATTACATTTTAAGCAAATAGATATTCCCTTCAAGAATTTGCCGACATTGCCTTTTACAAGTATTACTCTTTTATGTATTTTTTTTTCTAAAAAAAAAATGTCACTATTTGATGATAATAATATATTGCCATAGTTCTTATTAGTTAGTATTAAATTAATTATTCCTTCAACATGCTGATACTGGCCCTTATGATCTATTTGAATTAAAATATTTTTTTTATTATTTTTTTTTGAACTTGATAATATTAAGTTAATTCTATTTATTATATTTATATTTATTGCGTAATAATAAATGTTAAAAAAAAAAAATTTTAATTTGTTTATAAAATTATAGATTTGCAATTTAAAATTTATTTAGATTAAAAGTTATTTTTGTTATTTAATAATATTGTATAAAATATAATTATATATATATTTCAACTAAAATTTATTAATTTTTTAAAAAAATAAATTTTTTCTTTGGGAATGAAAATGGCATTAGGAATATAAACTTTTGATAATAGTGAAATAAACCTAATACTCATTAAAAAGATAAACTTAATGCTGAAAGCATCGCCATGCCCGCCTAATAAGGAAGATCTAAAGTCTAAATAATTCAAGTTTTGAAGAAAATTACTTTCTCTAAAATCTTTCTACGTAAGATCATTATCCATTAGTATTTTATTAATTACGACTGATTGGGCGCAACTAGTCACACTAATTTTGTAAATGATTTTTTATGTTCTCTTGTTTTTAATCAACAGGAGGTTTTGGTGATAACTTTATTAATGAATAAAAATACTTTAAATACATTAAGACTTTGTCTGGTACTTTTACATAATCAGCGAAATATAATTTAAACCTATTATTTCTGAAATAATAAAATGGACCAAAAATATACTCGGGAATGACGGGCACAAAAAGAGTAAACCTGCCAAAATCTTTGGATGATTTAGTGACTACAGCATCTACATAATGTTTTCGAGCATACGAGTTAAGTATCACAAGATCTCCTGGCGCAGCTAAGCTATCAACATCAATATCTCGGTCGTCTTCAGTTAAAACGTGCAAACCCCCACTCTCGTAATCAATACCTTTTTTAGAAAGATAAAGCACACACTGAACCTCACCTGGTAAATCCACGTGAGCATGATATGATTGTCCAGCAAATTGTCTATTGAATCGGTAAAATGTATGAGACAAATACGAATTGGTCAGTCTGGTAATATCATTAGGACTAATATTATGACGACAACAATAGTCTAGGACTAAAAAATCTGCATTTTTTTGAAGGCTAATTTCAATTCTTTTCTTAAAAATTCGCTTTACAATTTCGAGAAGTCTTATCTCATTGTAGTTCTTTTTTATATATTTGTATAAATAATTTATACTATGATAATGAGGTGTGGTATAAAGAGTTAGATCGCTATAGTTTGATTTTAGATACTCAACCTCCAAAGGCGTGCAAAAATTTTTAAGCAATACATATCCAGACTTTCCAAATAAATCTTGAGCATACTTTGAGTCTTGGTAAGAGTGACATGAAAGATCTTCTTTATAAAAACCCATGCAATTATAATAAACAATAATACTATTAAATCAAAATAAAAAAATTAGTCTTTTTTTACAAAAGTAACCTCGGATGTTTTGGCTAGCTTGCCTAAAAAAAAACTGTGATATGATTTGGCCAATGTAAATATTTTAATGTCTAGCAACCCTGCTTCGGAAATCATTGTTCTACTTTCATTTTCATACAAATTATAAAAGTCGCTTCTTTTGTCTTTAGAATAATAATTTGGACGAGATGCATGAATTGTCTTGGTAATGTCGTGTGAGTATTCAGCAATATTTGAGTAATTCCATATTCTATCTGGTTCAGATGATGGGGGGTTACCATCAAATCCAAGTAGATAAACATTTTTTGCAAATGTTGCTGCAAGAGGAAAGAGAATTTCTTGCAGGACACCGACGCTAGGCTTTGTAATAAAATTATTAATTAAATTAAAATTAAAAGAACTCCCACCATATGGAATAGCAATGAGCTTATGTTCTATTTCGGGATAATGACAAATCATTAATAGATAACATTCTAGGGGTGTTACAAATAAACAATCGTTATTTTTTAAATAATTTAAAATATCGAACCTAAACGCTTCAGCTAATTTGCTAGGGCCAAAATGATACGCATGATCGCAGGCAGCAAAAAAATGTGGACTTATATGTGCCATAAGCTTTGTATCACGAATCATTTGATTGCAAGCAATTCTCACACCATCACTAAAATTGTAATTATATGCAGACCCTAATGAAGGTCCTCTACCAAAAATAAATGAATTTTTGTACTTTCCTATTATTTTTTTGGATTCGTTTTCAAAAATTTTTTTTGATAAGTTAACTGCCTTATGAATTTTCTCAATTGGTAGAGCTCGAGATACCAATTTTACAAAATTAATATCTGATTGATAAGATTTGTTTTGATGATCTACAAGATGAACGTTATCTAACTTAAAAAAGCAGCGAAGCCAGAAAGGTATTTTTGACGGCTCGCGCCAGATGATAATTTCATAACCTAACAATGCTTTTAATATAGTTTTTTTATTTGAAATAAACGAATAAACGAAACAAATCTTATCTAAATTTAATGGCAAAGCATGCAAGTACCATGGCCGTTCTGTTTTAGAGGTAAAGTCACTTAGCCTAAGTTGAAAACCAGAGTAATAAATTTTAATCTTTCCAGTCCTTACAGGCAAATACCATGTAAGCCGATATAAATGATCTATCAATTTTTCACTATCTTCGAAGGCAGGAAAAACTATAAAGTTTACATCAGTCCTGTATCTTCTAATGAAGCCACTTATCCTATTAATAAACCACAATGGGACTTTTAATAATATTTTAAAAAATTTGAATGAGTTAATTTTCATTCTAACCTGAATTATAATTTACCATCAAAATTACGCCATGCTTAATTAAATTTTGATCAATATGTACATTTTTAAGACCAGCTTTCTCAGAGAAAAAAAAAATTTCTTTCTTGGTTAAATCTGTAAAGCCCCGATTTCGACTATCTGGCATGTCTTGACATGGAAGATGAATTAAGACCTTGCCATTGGTGGTTAATACTCTCGATATTTCCCTAAAATATTTATAAATGTTTTTTTTAGGTGCTCTAACAAGAGAGTCGATGGAAAAAACAAAGTCAATTGAAGAGGTCTTAATTCCTTTTAGCTCGTAGCCTTTTGTTTTGTAGAATGTAAACTGCTCATCAGGAAAGCTTTGTTTTAAAAAGACACCGGCATAAGATGACAAATCTACTAAGTATATTTTTCTTGCAGCACCAAAAAAAAATTTTGACCAACGACCACCTAAACATCCTATTTCTAGAACTCTTTTTCCTTTTATTTGAGGAAGAAAATATTTTTTTTTAATTTTTTCATAATCACCCAATTCTTTATTTTGACAAATGGGACGGTCAAACCGATAAGGACTATTTTTATTATTTAATAACTGATCTTTCCAATAATGTTTTTGAAATTTAACGTTATTAGGTTCTTCCTTGTAAAAAAAGTTACTAATTCTTTTCTTAATGTTTGATAATTTTAATAATGGAAAAAAAGAAAGTAATGGCATTTATTTTTCTTTAAATTTTGATATTGTTAGTAACTGTTTGCGAAAATAATCATATTAGTACAATAGTTCTAAAAAAACTACTTTTTTTGATTATTATTTTAATAAAAATTAAGCCAACAAGTCAGCAACGGTAAAAATTAAAATTGAGTGTATGGCTGATGCTACACCATATTTATTGCTATTAACCCAAAAATTAATTTTACCTCTAGATCTTAGCGGATTGTCAGAATCAAAAGATGAAAATGTAATTATTGGTAAATTAATTGAATGGGCAGTATCTGCAGCATTGAGAATATTAATTGAGCGTCCACTAGAGCTAATTAATACTATGGCATCAGCGGGATCAGAATATGACTTTAATGCTTCAGCCATCCATTGATCGTATCCGAAATCATTCGAAAAACAGGTCAATAAGTTATGATCATTAAATGCAACGCTTCTAATTTTACTTTGTTTTGTGAAGTCAGTAGCAGCATGACTAGCTATTGACGAACTGCCTCCGTTGCCAAGATAAATCATCTTACCACCTGCAAGTGATACGTTTTTACACAAATCTCGAAATGCTAATAGCTTTGAATAATCGATAGCAGAATTTAATTGATCTACAATTTCTACCATGCTTCCATTATTTAATTTGCTTTCACCAAATTCTAAAAGATCAACAGCCATTAGAATCCAAATTAGATGAGTGCACTCTATAATATTATATGAGGTTGAATTTGCCCAAAAAGCTAGATCGCTCAAAGTCCGCAACGAATTATCAGGGGAAAAACCTGTAAAAGTAATTAAGCGCAGCCCCTTCTGTTTTGCGTAGTGAGCAGCATTCACAACATTTGGAGATTTTCCACTGGAACTAATCAATACTATAACATCCCCGTTATCAGCATAAGCTTCTAAAGCTTTGGTAATCCAATTTTGGTAGCCATAATCATTGCCAAACGCAGTAATTAAATTATGATCATTCAGAGCAATAGATCTTACACCTGCATGTTGTGTAAAATCAGTTGCAGCATGGCTTGCAATAGAAGCGCTTGCTCCATTGCCAATAAAGATAATTTTTTTTCCGGATGATTTCACTTGTAAGCATAAATCACGCATAGCAAACAATTCTGGCCCAATACTTGTTTCAAGCAACAAGCTTTTGTAGGAATTAAAATAATTATCAAGAAAGATTTGATCTTTGCTATTTATATTTAATATTTTATCCATGGTAATTAAATTTTAGACTAACTTTTTTATTTTCCATTCTTATAAATGTCATCTATTATTCTCATTAGGTTATATGCATCTTGACTATTTCCAATATGAATGCTTTGATTGTTCAAAATTGCGCCAAAAAAATAATTGACTTCTGCTAGCCACGAATTGTCTGTATGATAGATAATCTGCTCTTCTGCTTTTAATTTTCCACCTTCTAAGTGGGAATTATTTCGTTTTATTGTCAAAACCTCATCACCATATGATCCCGAGGAAGTCTTAAGGCCATTCAATATTAGCGCCCCACCTTCTAAAAAGACTTCAAACGAGAACAGATAGCGCCATTGAGTCATGGTTGAGTGCAATGAAGCACAAATGCCATTGCTACTATTACGGAAGATAGCAAAAACATTATCTTCAATACCATCAATTTTCCAATACAGATTGGAGACAAAAGCATGTACCTGATCAAAATCTCCCACTAAATCAAGCATCAGATCCACCATATGAATCCCTTGATCAAGTAAAATACCACCACCTGCCAGTTCTTTTTTGGCTCGCCATCCATCAAAAAATGTTTGGTCCACTTCTTTTCCATAACGACCGCGTATCCAAAGTAATTTTCCTAGCTCGCCGCTAACAATAATTTTTTTGATAAGCAACATGCTCGCATGATGACGATGATTAAAACCAAACATTAATTTTAAGTTTGGGGTGTTCTTCTCTACTTTAATAATGGAGGATACTTCTTTGGAATTAAAACCAGGCGGTTTTTCTGAAAAAACATGCTTACCTGCCTTAAGTGCATCAATACAATATCCTGGAATTAAATAATTTGGTGTGCAGACAAAAATAGCATCTATTTTAGGATCTTCAAGAATATGCTTGGGTAAGTCGACAAAATTGTAATCAAGATTCTTTTTAGCATCAATATCGTAGATATACGAGACACAACCCAAACCTGAAGCTTCGATTGCTTTAGCCCGAATTTTTCCCATTTTACCAAAACCAATTATCCCACAATTAATCATAAAAGTTCTGTCTTTTTGAAATTAAATTATTTACAAATGTAATAAAATCACTTGCTGCACTGCTTACAAAATCTTTAGAGGAACTTGCAACATGAGGAGTTCGAATAAATCTATCATCAGGCAAATCATTTAGAATCCCGGTATAGGGTTCGGTCCAAAACACATCGATTGCCGCACGTAAACGACCACTATAAAGTTCTTGGAATAGAGCAGATTCGTCAATAACAGGGCCTCTTGAAGTATTCACTAGGGCAGCACCGTCTTTCATCCACGCTAACTTTGCAGCATCAAAAAAAGCATGGGTTTCATCTGTCAAGGGCACTGAAAGCGCCACAACATCAGAAATTCTAACTTTTTTTTCAAAACTATCGATTTCGTTTTCAGCTGAGTCAAATGTATCTACCTTCATGAAGCTACTCATTTTTTTTACCACTCTTTTACCAATACGACCATTTCCTACCACGAGCAATTTTTGCCCAAGCAAAGCAGGGCGATCAAATTTTTTCCATTCATTCCAATCACCGACCGAAAAATACAGCATGCGAAGTATTAAATAACAGGTAAATGAAGCTGTTTCCTCAATAATGATCTCGATTGTTTTCGAGGAAGGCAACTCAATTTCTATCAATCGTTTTTTTGCTTCTTTATAAGGCAAATTATCAGTACCGACCCCGGTTTTAAAAATTCCTACCAATTTAGGAAATTGCGCAAGATTAATACTTTTTCCACCAACCAATATAATTTCCGCCTCTTCTTTATTTTTAGTAAATTTCATAGCAGGCAAATATCCATCTAATGTATTGGTTAATCTATATATTTTCATATAATTTTTTTATTTAAGTATTCCGTTTGTTGCTCGAACATTGTAAACAAAGGGCTTGTGACACTTTTTTAAAGTATAAGATCCGCCAGCTGCCTTTACAATGGCTAATCCAGCAGCCACATCCCAAAGATATATATTTTCTTCTTCATAAATATCAAAATGACCAGCTGCTACTTGAGCTAACATCATTGAAGCTGAACCGAGCATGCGAATTTTTTTATATTTTTGGACAGATTTGGCAAACTTTATTAAAGGCTCATCTTCATAACTTCTTGCGTTTGGGAAACCAGTTGCAAAAACTGCCTCACGAACCTTGGATATTTTTGATGTTTTAATTTTAAGACCATTTAAATTTGCACTTTTTCCAAAAACTCCTGAATATATTTTTCCAGTATAAACATCGCATATTACACCAAATATAGGCTTACCCTTAAGCCACAATCCAATTGAAATGGCTGCGATATTAAATCCACGAGAAAAATTTAAAGTTCCATCCAGAGGATCAATTATCCAGCACATTTCTTTTTCAAAACAATCATCCGAAGATTTGGCACTTTCCTCACTAATTATATGTACTCTAAATTTTTTTAAATTAGATATTATGAGTTTTTCGGAAGCCATATCAGCCTCAGTTTTAATATCTTTTTTTTTGCTACATATAATTTTTGCATCATTTATATAATTTTTTCTCAAAAAAGAAGCAGTTTTTTTTGAAACAATTAAAGCACTAGAAAACATTCTAGAAATTTCAGAATTAAATCTAAACACAATTAACAACAATATTACAAAATTCTTCGGCTTCCTCTAAAGTTGTAGCTAAATTTGGTCTAACTCTAACTGTTTTATCAGCGGTTGGGTTTACCAATACTTTATTTTTTCTTAAATTTTCACAAAAAAGATCTCTTTCAAGCTTTGATATAAAATCAAAAGCCACAAGTCCTCCACAAGATCTGTAATCTAAAAATTTATCATTTAGTTTTTTTTTCAATAAATTTGATATTAATTTTATATTATCCAAAAGTTTATTTTCTTTAATAGCTTTAATAATATATTTTGATCTAACCGCATCAATAAGGTCTCCGTCAAATGTTGCTTTGAGAACCCTATCTGCCGAGGTAATTGCCTCTGAAAATTTTTTGTTAGCAGCAATTCCAGATATCTGAGTTTTTTTTCCAAAAATTATAATATCAGGCTTTAAATCGAGCATTTCAGATAGCCAATAATTCCCTGTAACACCAAACCCAGTTTGAACCTCATCAATTATAAAGCATAGATCTTCAACGATACACAATTTGTTTATTTCTTTAATTAAATTCCAAGACAAATAAATATCACCAGAAGTGCATTGAATTGGTTCAATTAAAACAGCAGCAATATGATCTTTATTAGTTTTTATATATTCAATTGCCTGATCAGGCTCTACAAAATTCCATTTTAGTCTGGGGGAAAATTGAAGTCTTAATCTATTAGTGGGATTATCAATATCGGTAGTAAACCCCCATGAATTTATTCCATGAAACGATTTCTTGATACAAACCACCTCTTTTTCACTACTTTTTTTATACCAGAATGCAGATTTAATCGCTGCTTCAACTGCCAAAGAACCAGTACAGGCTGTGTGAATAAAAGGGTTTATTGAAATTGACTTAAATTCTGTCAAAAAAGAAAAAAATTCCTCGTAATCATATAAATTTATACTAGATTTTATTTTTGAAATATAATTGGCTTCTTTTTCAAATTCTCCATCAAAAATTGAATGATTGTAACCTAAGGGCAATGAGGAATACATACTTATAAAATCAAGAAAAAAACTATTTGATTCAGAATCGTATAATCTAGAGCCTTTACTTTTTGCGATACATGGAGTTATTTTTTGCATTAAAAATATTCTATAAATTAGTAGTCACCCGCTTCATAAACATGATCTACATCAGCTCTACTAACTGCCAATCTTATTGATAGATATTTATCATTTGATATTATTTTGTGTTTTCTATTTCGCTCTATAAAAATTACATCACCTTCTTTAACTTTTTTTTCATTTCCGTCCACAATCCAAATCCAACTTCCCTGGACAATGTACCACCACTCGTCCCAATCAGGATGATAATGCATCCTATTTCCTTCTCCTGGCATTTGAGCAATCAGAGTTGCTGAATTACTAGGTGAATTAACTAAAGTATAAGACCAAGACTTGTCCTTAGGATGTGAATTAATTAATTCTTTTATTGACACAATTTCTTTATTGAATTGATTCATTATGTTATTGGCTACTCCATCTGAAAGCAAAATTCTCTCCCTATCGTGATCATAAATTATTTCACGACTATAATACTGGGGTATCTTTTTTTTAGATTTCTTAAAAATAGAAACTGACTCAGCCAATTCAAAGTCTTCTTCGTTGTCAATATCAATAAGTGAAAATCCATTCAATTTATAAAATCCCAATTTAGAATTGAATCCATGATAACCTCCGCCAGTCAGCTTGTTTTCTTTAAGAAATGAAAATGAGTTCCAGCCCATCAGAGCACACGCATAAGCTTCTATCGGCTTCAAAGATTGTGATGGCAAAGTTTTTTTTGATCTTTCAAAATTTATGGCTTTATTCTCAAATAAACATTCAATTTTTATATCTTTTACCGAAATTAAGGTTTCTAATTGATCATGAATTAGCATTTTTGTGAAGTTGCCAATATCTTTTGGCTCAATAAAGGGTGAGGTTGGAAGTATTTGCACCAAATAATCACACTCAATGTTCTTAAGAAAGTCACCAACAAAATCATCGTTTGTAGATTCATCTGAGGCAAAGAATGCATCTCGATGATAAAATTTTATGTTGTGCAATTCAGCCAATGTCTTATAAAATATATCATCTGAATTAAGATATATGTCATCAAACACTCCTGATTTTTTAGCAGCTTCAATTGCATATGCTACAAGTGGTCTTCCATCAAGCAATCTTAAGTTTTTATTTTTTACTCTCTTGCTTCCGCTTCTCGCAGGTATCATTGCAATGATTTTCATAAAATTTTATATTAATTTTTAATAAACAAGCTTAAACTGTTGGTAAATTAACAATTTTTGATTTTATTACAAATAGTATTTTCTCTTTTGAAGCAATAATTGGACCTTATTAAAGACTGCAATTGCAGAATTTCACCCATTTTCAAAAAAATTTCATTTTTATGAAGTTGATAATTTTATTTTTTTCTAAAAATATAACATTGTAATTTGAGAAAATATTTAATCTAAAAAATTTTTCAGTGCATAAATCAAGCCAATTGAGCTATTAGTACTGGTTAGCTTCACGCGTTACCGCGCTTCCACACCCAGCCTATCAACGTCGTAGTCTACGACGGCTCTATAGGAAGAAC
>Ga0129324_10000371_pt1 | contig 33337 bp, 22 predicted proteins | sample CPBDNA_7_FD_96879 | JGI IMG/M metagenome (GOLD analysis project Ga0129324, IMG submission 96879) | Freshwater to marine salinity gradient microbial communities from Chesapeake Bay, USA - CPBay_Spr_15_0.2_DNA | ecosystem: Environmental > Aquatic > Marine > Coastal | place: USA: Chesapeake Bay...
ATCTTCATCAGAACAAGTGAGTAAATTATTTGATAGGACCACCATATCAGCTAATTTTCCAATAGATAAAGAACCTTTATCATTTTCCTCAAAAGCGGCAAACGCATTCCAAAGGGTATAGGAAGAAATAGCTTCCTTTCTGGTCATGCGCTGTTCTGGAAAGAATTCAAATCCGGTATCCGCTCTTTTTCTGGTAACGGAAGCATAAAAACAAGCAATAGGGTCAATCTCCTCAACAGGCACATCAGTTCCATTTGCAATTAAAGCACCGTTATCAATAAGAGAACGCCAGGGATAGGCACCAGTTCTAGACCGCTCTACTCCAAGTCGTTTTACTACAAAGGGGGCATCTGAGGTACAGTGAATGCCTTGCATGGAAGCAATTATCCCCCATTTTTTAAATCGTGGTATATCTAATGTATCGAGATGTTGTGCATGCTCCATTCTCCATCGAGGCGATTCTTTACCCTTCATTTGAATAATTTTCTGCTCAAAAATATCCAATACTTCCTTATTTGCTCTATCTCCAATAGCATGAACACAAAATTGTAATTGGTGTTTAGCGGCCAGATTGGCTATTTTATCTACTTCTTCTAGTGGGGTGGTATTTTGCCCTGAAAAACCGTACTTATCAGCATAAGGTTTAAGCAGCCAGGCACCAAAAGCGCCTAATGCGCCATCAACTTCCGATTTAATAGCCCTAACCGTAAAATGATAATCGCCTAAATTTAACCACGGAAAACCATTTAATTTTCCATCCATATCATCATAACTCTCTCTGATCATAGCCCAAAGTCGAATGTCCATATTTCCTGATTCGGCCCATTCCCGCAACCATTGAAGCTCTTTAAATTTTGTTCCCGCGTCTTGAAAAGAAGTAATCCCATTCTTCAAACATTCTTTTTGCGCTAATTCCAGCCCTTCAAACCAAATTTTCTTTTGACGTTCAGGATCTAAAGACTTTAAATAATCCTGGTAAGAACCAGAAACCAGATTCATAGCCCTTTCTTCGAAAACACCAATAGCTTCACCCTCCAAATCCCTGACAATCTCTCCGCCTAAAGGATTCGGTGATTCCTTTGAGATACCTGCTTCCTTCATTGCTCTCTCATTGGCGAAGACCGCGTGACCGCTTGCATGTCTCAAAAGAACAGGATTATTCGGAGAAATAGCACTTAACTCATCATGAAAAGGATAGCCAAGAACATTATTCAATGGTATTTCATCCCATTTTTCCTGATGCCAGCCACGGCCAACAATCCATTCGCCCGGTTTAGCTGTTTTCACCTTTTCCTCCACCAACTTAATCACATCATCCCACGATTTGGAATGTAAGAAATTAAGATTTTGAAGCCCCTCTCCAAATCCTCCAAAATGACCGTGACCCTCAATAAAGCCAGGCATAACAAAAGAATTTTCCAGGTCAATAATCTTTGAATCCGCATTTTTAAATTTTTCTATTATATTATCGTCTCCCAGGCCAATAATTCTGTGATTGCTTACAGCAAGGACCGAGGCCGACGGCTTCAAAGAATCAACGGTATAAATACTACCATTGATAAAAATAACATCGGCATAGATATTTTCTTTTTTACAACTACAAAGGAAAGCGATAAAAAATATAAAAACCGAAAAATGGATGAATGTCCGCATAACGCTCATTTTAGGAAAATTAATGGAATAATAAACAGATTAAAACCAGGAAAATAAATTAGATTAGCTAAAGTATAAAAAAAAACACTATGTCTGTAATTATTAGAACAGCAACCCTCAAAGATCTTCCATTTATTCATAACCTGGTCAGAGAATTGGCCATTTATGAAAAGGAGGAAAATGAATTTACGGCGACTTTAGCAATGTACGAAAATGATTTTGCTGAAAATGTATTTCAGTCTATTGTAGCTGATGTAAATGGAGAAATTGTTGGAATGGTTCTCTATTATTTAACCTATTCCACCTGGAAAGGTAAAATGATGTATTTAGAAGATTTCGTTGTCAATGAAAAATTCAGAGGTAGGGGCATCGGTAAATTACTTTATGACGCATTTATTCAGGACGCAAAAGACAAAAATTGTATGTTAGCAAAATGGCAGGTTTTGGATTGGAACGAACCAGCTATTCAATTTTATACGCAGAATAATGCTATTATAGAGAAAAACTGGTGGAATTGTAAAGTTTTTTTTAATAAAAGCAAGGATTTTTGATTTTTTTTATTTAAATAGTTGAATTATAGCAACAAACACATTAAATTTGCTATATTAATTTCGAAATTAGTTTTTTTTAGTGTTTCATAGTGTGGGGGGTAATCAATTTTTTGATTACCCTTTTTATTAAAACATTAACATACTTATGATTACAGTAATAAGTAATATACTTGTAGATAACACCAAATAAATACCATCTATAATAAGTATCTTAAATATAGTTTTAAGCCATCCTTGCTTGAATATGTTCTTTATGGCGAAAAGCTGATAAAGTAAAATAACCAATATAAAAAGATTGAAATTCTTAAGGATTATCTCATTATTGTTCCCCATCATAAAAAGACTCATGGTAAAAAATGAAAAGGCATGAAAATGTAGATTGTAAATTAAATGGTGAGCATAATAAAAGGGCAATCTGAAATATATAACTCGCTGAAACAAGGATATAAGCACCATCGAAAAAATAACCATCCATATTAATTGGCCGGTTACAAAAAAAGTAAAATTCTTAATTTCCTTCTGCAGCTTAATTTCTTGTTTTACTTGCCATTTTCCAAATTTAGTTTTAATATTTGCTTTTCTAATTATATTTTCATCATCTAGATTATAAATATCCGTAAAAGTTAATGGCAATGATTTAATAGTCCATTTACCCTGAATATTTTCTATAACGAAAATCTGAAAAGAACCTGCTAAGGAATCTACAGAAAGGCTATCATTCCATTTCGTTGAAATTGAAATGGGTTCGTCATCATTAAATTTATTAAAAAGAGAATCAGAAGGCGCTGATTTAAATTTTAGCCCTTGAATTATTTTTTCTTTAACAGCAATAGCCTGCGTCGTATCAAGTCCTTCTTTTGTGAAAATATTATTTGGCAGAGCATCAATATTACTTATGAATTGCTCCCTAAAAGCATTCTCTTGTATGTAATTTTCAAAAGATGAGAGTTGCTTATCAAACTTCTTATTGACCCAATTACCAAATAAAGCGAAATGAATTAATCCGAAAATGAGGAAAATCCTGAGAGGGCTAAGGTATTTTTGTCTCTTTCCATCAAAGAATTGGGTGGAAAGCTTACCAGGAATGAATAGATGGAAAAATGATATCCACAACCTGTATTCAAAATTGAACACAATATCAATATATTCTTTAATAATAGATATTAATGATAAACCGGGTAATGATGCCTTTTGGCCACAATTTGTGCAAAATTTATCTACAGGACTAAATGAAACTCCACAGTTTGGACAATCCACGACCTCCTTATTGCTATTCATAAGCATTAAAGAAGATAAATTAATCTAAGGATTGAACGACCTGACCAGCTAAAGTAACTAATTCTTTATATTCCTGAACAGATAGACCATCCAGACAATAAGAAATCGGGTTTACTGGTTTTCCATTTACATGAACCTCATAATGGCAATGTGGCGCGGTTGAAATACCGCTACTTCCCACTGTTCCTATCAACTGTCCCCTCACAACCTGATCCCCCTGTCTGATATTAATTTTGGACAAATGCGCGTAAATAGTTTGGTAGCCAAATCCATGATCAATAACAATATGATTTCCAAAACCTGCATTTCTGGTTGCTTTTACTACCCTACCAGAACCAGTAGCCTGGATAGCAGTACCTTTAGGCGCGGTAAAATCAATACCATAATGCATCTTTTTAACTTTAAATATCGGATGAATTCTATAACCGAAGCCCGATAAAAAATTAACCCCTTTTGCTAATTTATCTGATCTGACAGGTTTTATGGATGGACGGGAAGCGAGAAATTTCTCTTCTTTTTTGGCATAATTCATGATGGTATCCAACGATTTCGATTGAATAACCAAGGAGTGTTTTAATCTTCTTAAACGCTTTTGAGTTTCAATGATAGTCCCTCCTACTTTTTTATATTGCTCAAAATTTTCATATTCATTGTGACCTCCAATACCACCTCTCCAAACATTATTATCGATGGGATCAAGACCGAACAAACTTCTATAGGTATAAGAATCTCTTTTTTGGACATTACCTAAAACCTTTTCCATACGCTCCATTTCATCAACCAGTCGTTGATATTCAACTTCCATCACATCGATTTCAGAAAGGAGAGATTTCTCCTGAGGAGAAGGCAAATATTTATGTAAAAAAATGGTTAACAACAACGCTGTTGTTAAAACAGCACTTACTACAGAGAAGAAGCGTACGAACTTGCTCTTTAAAGACTCCTCTATTCGTTCATAACGAAGTAAATTGGCGTCAAAGAAGAATTTTTCCTTTTTCATAATTTGGTATGTTGTTAAATCGCACCTTTTAACTAAAAGGCACATAACACCTAATGGGGGGTATTAGATTCAACGGATGTCTCTCAAAAATTGCTCGGCTCTAAAATAGCTATCCTAATTGAAAAGCCCTAATTTTCTTAGGATTTTTTTAAATCTTACGAGTATTTACTACCGTAAATAATCGCAAAAATGATAACTTTGAGCAATATTTGATTGTTTTTATACCTGAATTCGACCGGTAAAATATAAATTACTACCGTTCCTTCACAATATAAGACCATTCCGTAAATTATCAACCTTTTTCCCTTAAAAATTTAAAAATATGATGACCGCACGACAAATAAGGAGTCACTTTTTAACCTTTTTTGCGTCTAAGCAACACAAAATTGTGGGTTCTGCTCCCATCGTAAATCGGGAAGATCCCACTTTGATGTTTACCAATGCGGGAATGAATCAATTTAAAGATTTCTTTCTGGGCAATAAAATTCCTGATAATCCAAGAATTGCCGATACCCAAAAATGTTTAAGAGTCTCTGGAAAACACAACGATTTAGAGGATGTAGGATATGATGGAACGCACCACACCATGTTTGAAATGTTGGGAAACTGGTCTATTGGTGATTATTTTAAGAAGGAGGCCATTGACTGGTCCTGGGAATTATTGACCAAGGTGTATGGTATGGATCCTACCAAATTGTATGCCACTGTGTTTGAAGGTGATGCAGGTGAGAATATTCCCGCTGATATGGAAGCCAAAAACTTATGGCTAAAATACTTACCAGAAAATCATATTTTATTTGGCAATAAAAAAGATAATTTTTGGGAAATGGGCGACACAGGTCCTTGTGGACCTTGTTCTGAAATTCACGTAGATTTAAGAACGGACGAAGAAATCTCCCAATTACACGGTAGCCATCTTGTTAATAAGGATCATCCGGGCGTGGTAGAAATCTGGAATAATGTATTCATTCAATTCAACCGAAAAGCAGATGGCAGCCTCGCTGAACTTCCTGCAATGCATGTTGACACTGGCATGGGTTTTGAGCGTTTGTGTATGGTTTTACAAGGTAAAACGGCAACTTATGATACCGATATTTTTACCCCTTTTATTTCTATCATAGAAAAAACCTCTGGTTTCACATACAAGGGAAGTTATGACCGCGATGCCAAACAAGACATAGCTATGAGGGTAATTTCTGACCATATCAGAGCTATTTGTTTTACCATAGCCGACGGTCAATTACCAGCTAATTCTGGTGCAGGGTATGTCATAAGAAGAATTTTACGTCGCGCCGTTAGGTACTATTATTCCTTTTTAAATATTAAAACTCCCTTTCTACATACTTTAGTTGCCCCATTAGCCAAAGCATTTGATGATGTTTTTCCCGAACTAATAGCTCAATCAGCTCAGGTAGCAAAAATTATAGAAATGGAAGAAATTTCATTCCTAAATACGCTGGAAAATGGCTTAAAAAGATTTGAAAATATTAATGTTAAGCAAGGTGTAATTTCAGGTGTGGATGCCTTTGAACTTTACGATACTTTTGGATTCCCCATTGATTTGACGCGTCTTATTGCCGAAGAAAAAGGTTGGAAAATCGATGAATTGGCTTTCGACGCTGCTTTATTGGAACAAAAGTCCAGATCTCGTGCCGATGCTCAAAAAGAAGTTGGCGACTGGGTTAACTTACTTCCTGACCAACCTGTTGAGTTTACAGGTTACACAGAAAATGAAGTCCATGATGCAAAAATTATTAAATACAGGTCGGTTTCTATAAAAAAAGTCTTGCAACATCAAATTGTTCTTGATAAATCACCTTTTTATGGTCAAAGTGGCGGGCAAGCAGGTGATCAGGGTATATTATTTATCGGAGAACAGCCTGTCCAAGTAATAGATACCCAAAAAGAAAATGATCTTATTCTTCATATTGTAGATCAATTACCTGATAATCCCGCTGCTATCGTTCGTGGCTTGATAAATAAAAACAGAAGAATAGCCATTTCAAAAAACCATACTGCTGCCCACCTTATGCACGCAGCTTTTCACAATATCATAGGAAAACACGCACTTCAGAAAGGTCAGGATGTTGACGAATTAAAATTAAGATTCGACTTCTCACATTTTCAAAAAGTGAGTGCAGAGGAAATTTTAGCGATTGAAAAATTAGTAAATGAAAAAATTCAGGCTAATATTTCTCTCGACGAAAAAAGGAATGTCCCTATGTCCGAAGCAAAGGAATCAGGTGCCATGATGCTCTTTGGTGAGAAATATGGTGAATCAGTTAGAATAATAACCTTTGATAAAGACTATTCAGTGGAGCTTTGCGGCGGAACGCATGTTTCTTCAACAGGTGAAATTGGCTTATTTAAGATTATTTCTGAAAGTGCCATAGCCGCAGGAATCAGGCGTATTGAAGCCGTTTGTGGATTTGAAGCCCTGAAGTTTATTCAACAGGAAATGAATGAACTGGAAGACATCCGTCAAATTTTCAAAGGTAATCCATCGCCTGCTAAGGCTATTCATCAATTACAAGAAGACGGAAAAGCTCAAAAAAAGTTGCTCGAGAATTTTCAACAATTACAGGTTGTACATCTTCGGGAACAACTCATACTAGGTGCTGATAAAAAAGAAAATTATATGCTTATCATTCAGAATGTAACACTAAATGATGCCTCGTTATTGAAAGAGTTGGCCTTCCAGATTGATAATACCATTGAAAAGGTTATTATTGTTTTAACGGCTACTATTCAGGAAAAGCCTCAAATTCTTGTTTCAATAAGTAAATCAATCTGCAACGATAAAGCATTGAATGCTAGCAATATTGTCAGAACATTGGCTAAAAATATTGATGGTGGCGGAGGTGGTCAGCCCTTTTTTGCTACCGCAGGCGGTAAAAATAACGCAGGACTTGAAAAAGTTTTGATTGACGCAAAAAATATGTTTGAATAATGCCTGATATTATCCTGACTTCGCCATTGCGATGCCCATTTTAAATTTTATCGATGCTTTGCCACTATTTTTTGTTGTAAGGTATTTTGAGTTGCTTGGTTAAAAGTAAAATGTGTTAAATAGATTTGATTTTTAAAGGCAGTTTTATTTTAAGTATTGTGATTGTTTTGGCGATGTCAAGTATTTTATCCGCACTTAAATCGATGCCTTACAGTTTATAGTTTACCTCTGGGTATGCTAAAAACAATAAGCTTTTTAGTCCTGCGATACCCGTTTTGGTATCGCAAAAATTATAACACATTTATAATCATAGTAATAAAAAACATTCTAAAAAATCGTGACGAAGTCAGGAAAAAAATATATTTGAATAATGCCTCATATTATTTATTCCTGATAGGTTATTCAGGACTTGAATCCAGCAAGTCAAATAGCGGCTCCGGAATAAAATAAAATAACACTGTTGTCTGGAAAGCGTTGTTCAATATAGGAGGGAATTTCATTTTGCTCCATTAAAAATGAAGCGCTTGCTGGTCTTCCTGGCATGAACACCAACAAATCGGCTTTATTAATTTTATAGTTATCAATACTTTTAAACCAATTTTGATTTAAATCAGTCACACTGAATTTCCAGTTTCTAAAATTATAAATTTTTGAGTTTAATTTTTTAATATACCCTTTAGTTTCTTCCGAACAAAAAATGATGACATCCATGTGCAGTTCCAACGATAATTGCATCCATTTTTTGAAGCAAACAGGTATTCATTCATGATTATAAATAAAAGGTAAAGGAACGAACGTAGTGATGTATAAAAATGAGCAAACCGGGAAATAAACAGATCCCGGTTTGCCAATATAATGAATTAAAATAGAAAACTAAACCTTTGTTACTCCATGTCAATAAACTGTGCCTGAGCTACCAAGTCAGAACTTTTATCTTTATGAGCAACGATAATTTGTTCAAATTCTCTTGCACCCGTTCCTGCAGGAATTCTCTTTCCAACAATTACGTTTTCTTTAAGACCGCTCAAATCATCCTTTTGAGCTGCTATGGCTGCGGTACTTAAAACTTTCGTTGTTTCCTGGAAGGAAGCTGCTGAAATCCAGCTATTAGTACCTAACGAAGCTTTAGTGATACCCATTAACTGCGGACTGGCAGTTGCGGGTACGGCATCACGGAAGGCTACTAATTTGCGGTCATTCCTTTTTAGGAAAGAATTTTCCTCTCTTATTTGTCTTAAAGAAACAAGCTGACCCGCTTTAAGCTTATTAGATTCCCCTGGATCGGTGATGAATTTTTTATCAAAAATGATATCATTTTGCTCGATAAATTCACCTCTTTCAACGGTTTCTCCCTCAAGGAAAGTGGTATCACCAGAATCCTCGATAAGGAATCTACGCATCATTTGTCTTACAATAACTTCAATATGCTTGTTATTGATGGTAATACCCTGAGAACGATAAACTTCTTGCACACCATTCACCAAATATTGTTGCACTGCAAAAGGACCTTTAATATTTAAGATATCTCTTGGAGCAATGGCACCGTCAGAGAGCGGCGTACCAGCTCTAACAAAATCACCGTCCTGAACTAACACGTGTTTTGAAAGACCAATTAAATATTTATGATTTTGATCATCCTTTGAGGTAACTACAATTTCTCTATTTCCCCTTTTGATTTTACCGAAGGACACAACACCATCAATTTCAGAAACCACGGCAGGATTTGAAGGATTTCTTGCTTCAAACAATTCCGTTACCCTGGGTAAACCACCTGTGATATCCTGGATTTTCCCTAAACTCCTCGGAATTTTGGCTACCTTATCACCAGCGACCACCGCACTGTTATCTTCCACAGAAAGGTAAGAACCTACTGGCAGTGAATAGTTTTTAAGCACCTCACCATCTTTAGAAGAGATAGTTATATAAGGAATTTTCTTTTTATTTTTTGATTCAATGATAACCTTCTCCGAGTAGCCCGTCTGATCATCTCTTTCAAGACGATAGGTTACGCCTTCTTCGATAGCATCGAATTGAACAATACCAGAAAACTCAGAAATGATGACAGCGTTGAAAGGATCCCAATCGCAAATAGTTTGACCTTTTGCCACCTTTTCACCGTCCTTGAAATATAGATTTGAACCGTAAGGAATATGCAATGAAACGAATAATTTATTTGTTTCAATATCATGCAATCTCAATTCACCCGTTCTGGATAGGACGATGGTATTTTTTGATCCATCTGTAGCTTCTGTTGTTTTAATGCCATCGTATTCAACTTTAGCGTTAAAACGGGAGACTATTTCCGATTCTGTTTTTGACAAAGAAGCCACACCACCAACGTGGAAAGTACGTAAAGTAAGCTGCGTACCTGGTTCACCGATAGACTGAGCCGCAATAATGCCTACTGCATCTCCATTTTCAGTGATTCTACCAGAAGCCAGATTTTTACCATAACATTTGGCACAAACACCTTTTTTAGATTCACAAGTCAGTACGGAACGAATGGTAATAGAATCTATGCCAATCTTTTCAATATGAATAGCCATTCTGGCATCTATATAATCACCGGCATGAAGCAATACCTCATCTGAACCTGGCAAGGTGATGTCATACAGTGTATAACGACCTTCAATACGAGATGAAAGCTGCTCAATAACCTTTTCATTATCTTTTAACGCCGATGTTTCTATGCCTCTTAAGGTAGCACAATCGACTTCAGAAATAATTACATCTTGTGAAACGTCAACCAAACGTCTGGTAAGGTAACCAGCATCGGCCGTTTTAAGTGCCGTATCAGCCAAACCTTTTCTGGCACCGTGGGTAGAAATGAAATACTCCAAAACCGACAGACCGTCAACGAAATTGGCAAGAATTGGATTCTCGATAACGGCGCCACCAGTATCACCTGATTTCCTTGGTTTTGCCATTAGCCCTCTAAGACCACAAAGCTGTTTAATCTGCTGTTTAGATCCCCTTGCTCCAGAATCAAGCATCATAAATACAGAGTTGAAACCTTGTTTATGAGAAGCAAGTTCACGCATTAACGCCTCCGTAATTTTATTATCTGCGTAGGTCCATTTATCAATAATCTGGTTGTAACGCTCATTATTTGTAATAAGCCCCATATTGTAATTTTCCCAAACTTCATCAACCTCTTCCTGAGCTTCAGCAAGGGTATCTTCCTTAATCGTAGGATTAATCAAATCACCTAAGTTAAAGGACAAACCACCTTTGAACGCCCAGGTAAAGCCCATATCCTTAACATCATCGAGAAAACCAGCAGTAACCGCAAGATTAGTTCTTTCGATAACATCACTAATAACCTTTTTGATATTTTTCTTAGTCATCAGGTCATTCACAAAGGGCACACCTTCGGGAACATGTTGATTAAAAATAACTCTACCCGTGGTTGTATCAATAAGTTTGTAAAGCCATTCACCATTTGGCATTTCTGTTTTTACCCTAACTTTTATGGCAGCATGAAGATCTATAACACCTTCATTTAGCGCAATAATCACTTCTTCGGCAGAGTAAAACTTCATACCTTCCCCTTTAACCTTGATTACAGGGGTTGATTTCCTTTCTTTTGTTATATAATATAAACCAAGTACCATGTCCTGTGAAGGCAAAGTTACCGGAGTTCCGTTTTGCGGATTCAACATATTATGTGAAGAAAGCATCAACATCTGAGCTTCTAAAATAGAAGCATGACTTAATGGCACGTGCACAGCCATCTGATCACCGTCAAAGTCAGCGTTGAACGAACCACAAACCAAAGGGTGTAACTGGATAGCTTTACCTTCGATTAGTCGGGGTTGGAACGACTGAATAGATAGACGGTGAAGGGTTGGGGCACGGTTAAGTAAAACCGGGTGCCCTTTAAGAATATTTTCAAGGATTTCCCAAATGACCGGATCTTTTCTATCCACTAATTTCTTAGCAGATTTAACTGTTTTAACTATTCCCCTTTCAATTAACTTACGAATAACAAAGGGCTTGAACAATTCTGCCGCCATAGCCTTAGGAATACCGCACTCGTGTAATTTGAGCGTTGGTCCTACAACGATAACAGAACGACCAGAATAATCTACCCTTTTACCTAATAAATTCTGACGGAAACGACCTTGTTTACCTTTAAGAATATCGCTTAAAGATTTTAATGGACGGCCTCCTTCAGCTTTAACGGCATTTGACTTCCTTGAGTTATCAAATAATGAATCAACTGCTTCTTGAAGCATCCTTTTTTCATTTCTTAAGATAACTTCCGGGGCCTTTATTTCCAATAATCTTTTTAAACGATTATTCCTGATAATAACTCTACGATAAAGATCATTAAGGTCTGAAGACGCGAAACGACCACCATCAAGAGGAACAAGTGGGCGTAATTCTGGTGGTATAACTGGTAAATATTGAATAATAGTCCACTCAGGTCTATTCTCCATGTGCGTCATTCCCTGACGGAAAGCCTCTACTACACGAAGACGTTTGAGTGCCTCCGATTTGCGTTGCTGCGAGGTTTCGTTTGCCGCCTGGTTACGAAGTTCATAGGATAACTCGTCCAATTTAAGACGATTCAACATATCCTTGACAGCCTCAGCACCCATTTTTGCCACAAACTTATTTGGATCATTATCCTCTAATTGACTATTCTCATGTGGAATATTGTCCATGATTTCCAAATATTCCTCCTCAGTTAAAAGTTCGTGTAACTTAACTTTTTCTGATTCTGCAATACCCGGTTGAATAACAATATAACGCTCGTAATAAACAATCGTCTCTAGTTTTTTAGAAGAAAGACCGAGTAAGTATCCAATTTTATTTGGTAGAGATTTAAAGAACCATATATGTACTACTGGTACAACCAGTTTGATATGGCCCATTCTTTCTCTACGTACCTTTTTCTCAGTAACTTCAACACCACATCTATCACAAACAATTCCTTTGTAACGAATCCTTTTATACTTTCCGCAATAGCACTCATAGTCCTTTACAGGCCCAAAAATACGCTCACAGAACAGACCATCTCTTTCCGGTTTATAACTTCTATAGTTAATCGTTTCCGGTTTGAGTACCTCCCCAAATGAACGCTCCAGAATATCATCTGGTGAAGCGAGACTGATGGTAATACTCTCGAACTCTTGCTGTTGAATCTGATTTTTCTTCTTAAAAGACATAATTATAGCAATTTAATCTCCGGAGAGATCTCGTTATTCAAATTTGATATCAAGGGCTAAACCACGTAATTCGTGAATCAGTACGTTAAACGACTCAGGAATATTTGGCTCCGGAAGGTTATCACCTTTAACGATAGCTTCATAAGCTTTAGCACGACCGTTAATATCATCGGACTTAATAGTAAGTAACTCCTGAAGGATATTAGCTGCACCAAATGCTTCGAGTGCCCACACCTCCATTTCACCAAATCTTTGACCACCAAACTGAGCTTTACCGCCAAGAGGTTGCTGTGTGATAAGAGAATAGGGCCCGATAGAACGCGCATGCATTTTATCATCGACCATGTGTGATAGTTTGAGCATATAGATGACACCCACGGTAGCCTGCTGGTGGAATCTTTCACCAGTTTCACCATCATACAGGTAAGTTTGACCTAAACTAGGTAAGCCCGCCTTTTGAATGTATCCGTCAATTTCCTCTTTACTGGCACCGTCAAAGATAGGCGTTGAAAATTTAACGCCCATTTTTTCACCTGCCCAACCCAGAACCGTTTCAAAAATTTGACCTAAATTCATACGAGAAGGCACACCGAGAGGATTGAGAACAACATCAACTGCGGTACCGTCTTCAAGGAAAGGCATATCCTCCATCCTAACAATCTTAGATACAATCCCTTTATTACCGTGTCTTCCTGCGAGTTTATCCCCAACTTTCAGTTTACGTTTTTTGGCCATATATACTTTAGCCAATTTAAGAACGCCTGCTGGTAATTCATCACCGATGCTAATATTAAACTTCTCTCTTTTGAAACGCCCTACTTCCTCATTTACTTTAATGCTATAATTATGTAAAAGTCTAGCAATCAAATTATTAATTGAGGAATCATCTGTCCAATTTGAATAATCTACCGAAGCATAATCGATATTTCTAAGTACCTGCTGGCTGAATCTACTTCCAGAAGGAATTAGTATATCATTGTAAACACTGCGAACACCTTTACACTGTTTGCTTTTCACCAGTTGTAGTAGTTTGTCAACCAATCTGGTAATAAGTTCATTTAAGATAATTTTGTGCTCATCTTCGAGTTTAGAAAGCATATCTTTTTCAGAAGACTTCTGAACCTTATCTTTTTTAGCTCTGGCGAACAACTGCTTATCTATAATGACTCCATTCGTTGATGGTGGAGCTTTTAACGAGGCGTCTTTTACGTCACCCGCTTTGTCTCCAAAAATGGCACGCAATAGTTTTTCTTCAGGAGTAGGATCAGATTCACCTTTTGGTGTAATCTTACCGATAAGAATATCCCCTTCTTTAACCCAGGCACCCACGCGAATTACGCCATGCTCATCCAGATCCCTTGTTGTTTCTTCACTAACGTTCGGAATATCATTTGTTAATTCCTCTTCACCAAGTTTAGTATCTCTAACCTCGAGTTCAAAGTGTTCGATATGCAAAGAAGTAAAAATGTCTTCTCTAACAACTTTCTCAGAAATAACAATGGCGTCTTCGAAGTTATAACCTTTCCACGGCATGAATGCCACTTTAAGATTCTGACCAAGAGCTAGTTCTCCTTTTTCCGTAGCATAGCCATCACATAAAATCTGACCTTTTGTTACCCTGTCACCTTTTCTGACAATAGGTCTAAGGTTGATACAAGTACCTTGATTCGTACGAAGGAACTTTGTTAATTTATAAGATTTAAGACTATCTTCGAATGAAACCAACTGATCATCATCGGAACGATCATACCTAACTTTCACTTCAACAGCATCTACGTATTCTACTTCACCATCCCCTTCGGCGTTGATAAGCATGCGGGAATCTCTTGCAACCTTACCTTCCAGTCCTGTACCGACAATCGGGGAACTTGGACGAACTAAAGGAACCGCCTGTCTTTGCATGTTAGATCCCATCAAGGCACGGTTAGCATCATCATTCTCAAGAAAAGGAATCATGGAAGCTGAAACACCTACAATTTGATTAGGTGCAACATCCATAAATTCAATTTCGGAAGGCGTGAGCACAGGAAATTCCCCCTGCTCCCTACATTTGATTCTGTCTCTTGTAAATGCCCCTGCGCTATCAACCTTGGCATTTGCCTGAGCGATACGCTTAAGATCTTCACCTTCAGCAGACAAATAAATAGGATGATCTTCAATTTTTAATTTACCGTCCACAACTTCGCGGTAAGGGGTTTCAAGAAATCCCATTTTATTGACCTTAGCGTGTACGCATAAGGTGGAAATCAGACCGATATTTGGACCTTCGGGCGTTTCAATGGTACATAATCTACCGTAGTGAGAATAATGTACGTCACGAACTTCGAAGCCAGCTCTTTCACGAGATAAACCACCGGGTCCAAGGGCTGAAATTCTACGTTTGTGCGTAATTTCAGAAAGAGGATTGGTTTGATCTAAGAATTGAGAAAGTTGACTGGTACCAAAGAAGGAGTTAATGACAGAGGAAAGTGTTCTGGCATTAATCAGATCAATAGGCGTGAACACCTCGTTATCTCTGACATTCATACGTTCTCTGATGGTACGGGCCATACGAGCCAATCCCACACCAAATTGCGCATATAGTTGCTCTCCCACATTTCGAACCCTTCTGTTACTTAGGTGATCTATATCATCAATATCCGCTTTTTGATTCATCAAACTAACCAAATACTTAACTATATTTATGATATCTTCCTTTGATAGGACAAGATTTTCGTAACTGGCATTAAGATTAAGTTTTCGATTAATTTTGTATCTGCCAACCTCACCAAGATTGTATCTTTTATCAGAAAAGAACAATTTATCGATAATTCCACGAGCTGTTTCCTCATCGGGAGGATCAGTACCTCTAAGTTGTCTGTAAATATATTGAACCGCCTCCATTTCAGAAGAGGTCGGGTCTTTTTGCAAGGTGTTATAAATAATAGAATAATCCTGATCGATGTCTTCTTTTTGTAGAATGACGACATCGCAGGCTGCTTCCAGAATAAGATCAATATTATCATCATCCAGGAGAGAATCTCTTTCAAGGATAATTTCATTTCTTTCAATGGTTACGACTTCGCCAGTATCCTCATCGACAAAATCTTCTGTCCATGACCTTAACACTCTGGCGGCCAATTTACGACCAATTGACTTTTGCAATTCTTCCTTATTGGCAGGAATAATATCAGCGAGGTCAAAAATATCGAGGATAGCTTTATCAGAATCAAAACCGATAGCCCTTAACAGTGTTGTAACGGGAAACTTCTTTTTTCTGTCAATATATGCATACATGACAGTGTTGATATCCGTAGCAAATTCCATCCAGGCGCCCTTAAAAGGGATCACTCTGGCGGAATAAATTTTCGTTCCATTGGGGTGAACGCTTTGGCCAAAGAACACACCAGGAGACCTGTGTAATTGAGAAACAACGACCCTTTCTGCACCATTTATGACAAAAGTACCACGAGGGGTCATATAAGGAATATTACCTAAAAAGACATCTTGAACTATCGTTTGAAAATCAACGTGTTCAACATCGTTACAAGACAATTTAAGTTTGGCTTTAAGCGGCACATGAAAAGTAAGACCACGTTGAACACATTCTTCCATACTATAACGAGGCGGATCGACGAAATAGTCTAGAAATTCAAGTTGGAAAATACTTCTGGCATCAGAAATAGGAAAATTTTCTTTAAAGACCTTATAGAGACCTTCATTCATTCTATTTTCCGGAGTAGTTTCTAGTTGAAAAAACTCTTGAAAAGACTTTAACTGAATCTCCAAAAAATCAGGATATTCAGCGGGAAATTTAGTTTTCCCGAAACTTATTCTTTTTGACTCGAGAGCGAGTTCATTTCCATTGGATATCATCGGCACAAAATATTTTTCGGTAAGAACGAAACATTAGATCAACACGAGATATAATGCAATTCGAGACAATAAAGTTTAAAACGGCCATTACCAGTAAAACAAGTCACTTACAAAAAAAATGCCAAGAGGCTTAGCGATATAAACCATCGCTAAGCCACAAAGACACTTTCGCATTAATTGCCAAGACTGTAAGTCTGGATCATAATAAATTCGCAAATGAGCAAATAATTACTTAATTTCCACTTGAGCACCAGCGGCCTCAAGTTTTTCTTTTAAATCAGCAGCTTCTTCTTTAGAAACACCTGATTTCAGAGGAGTTGGAGCAGCGTCGACCAGGTCTTTCGCCTCTTTCAAGCCCAAATTAAGTAAAGTCTTAACTTCTTTAACTACTTGTAGTTTCGCAGCTCCGCCGGAAGCTAAAATAACGTCAAAAGAAGTTTGCTCTGAAGGAGCAGAAGAACCTGAATCACCACCTGAAGGAGCGGCCATAGATACAGCAGCAGCTGCTGGCTCTATACCATATTCATCCTTTAAAATAGCAGCAAGTTCATTGACTTCTTTAACCGTCAGATTGACAAGCTGTTCCGCAAAAGCTTTCAAATCCGCCATTGTGTTTCGTTTTAAGATTAAATAATAATTTTATGTGCGGGTTAGCTTGGAAGCCTAACCTAGGGGGAATGCGCTAAACTAAGCGCGCTCCTGCAGTGTTTTCACCAAACCGGCAATCGTTTGACCACCAGATTGAAGAGCACTGATAACATTTCTTGCTGGAGACTGTAACAGACCGATAACCTCCCCAAGCAATTGTTCTTTCGATTTTAGCTTAGTTAAGGCGTCTAACTGATCATCACCGATAAACACGGCGGTGTCAATGTAGGCAGCTTTTAGAAGTGGTCTATCATTCCCGGCACGAAATTCTTTTAAAACTTTGGCTGGAATATTCGCAGCACCTTCAGCATAGAGAACAGCTGTAGGTCCTTTTAATTCACCAAAGATTGCCTCATAATTCTTTTCTGAGGCAGCAGATTCAAGTGCTTTGCGAATGAGCGTATTTTTAATTACCCTCATTTGAACTCCTCTCTCAAAGCACAATCTTCTGAAATTATTAATTTTTTCAACGGATAGAGTTGAAGCGTCTGTAATGTAGAAAAAATCTAAATTAGCAAATACACCTTTCAATTCTTCAATTACCGCTGTTTTTTCCTGTTTGGTCATTTCCGATTAACTTTAATGATTAGCGAACGACTTTAGGGTCAACCTTAATACCTGGGCTCATCGTGCTCGCCACAGTAATTGATTTCATGTAGATACCCTTTGCACTGGAAGGCTTCATACGAAGTAAAGTAGAGAGTAACTCATTAGCATTTTCAGCCAGTTTATCAGCAGTGAAAGATACCCGACCGATAGACGCATGAATAATTCCATATTTATCTACTCTAAATGAAATTTTACCCGATTTAACATCGGCAACAGCTTCACCTACATTCATGGTAACAGTACCTGTTTTTGGATTAGGCATAAGGTTTCTTGGGCCTAAAATTCTACCTAAACGTCCAACCTGTGCCATAACCTGTGGTGTCGCTATGACGACATCAACATCAGTCCAACCGCCCATTACTTTCTGAATAAGTTCCTCAAGACCTGCATAATCAGCCCCTGCATCAAGAGCTTCCTGCACTTTATCCGGGGTACAAAAAACAGCTACTTTTTTAGTTTTACCTGTTCCGTGAGGTAAACTCACTGTTCCACGGAGAGATTGATCTGGTTTTCTGGGATCAACACCCAAGCGAGCATGGATATCAACCGAGGCATCGAATTTTGTTGTATTAACTTCTTTAACCAAAGCTACTGCTTCGTCAAGAGAATACAACTTTTCCCGATTTACCTTCGGATCGACCAAGGCTCTTTTTTTTCCTACTTTAGTCATATAAAACAATTTTGAGGTAATATCATTTATACCGTCAGGTATAAACTCCCTACATTAAAAATTAATTTTCAGCTGCAGACCAGGGTGCATCACCATTAACGGTAATACCCATGCTTCTTGCCGTTCCGGCAACCATTTTCATAGCAGAATGAATCTCAAAGCAATTTAAATCGGGCATTTTCACCTCCGCAATAGTTTTAATCTGATCCCATGAAACGGAACCAATTTTATTTCTATTTGGTTGGGCTGACCCTTTCTTAGCTTTGGTAGCTTCAATAAGCTGAATGGCCACAGGTGGTGTTTTAATGATAAAATCAAAAGACTTATCTTTATAAACCGAAATAACGGTTGGAAGAATCTGTCCCATTTTATCTTGCGTTGCAGCATTGAAACGCTTGCAAAACTCCATAATATTTACACCCTTAGAACCTAAGGCAGGACCAATAGGAGGCGCTGGATTAGCTTGACCACCTTTTACCTGTAATTTAATTAAAAATCCAATTTCCTTTGCCATATCACTACATTTTTAGAACCTCTTATCCTCCTTTGGAAGCGTCTTCGAGGCTCACATACCCAGAAGAACAAAATTGAATAATCAGAACTTATATAAAAAAAATCAACTGGTTTTTTCAACCTGCATGAAATTCAATTCAACTTCAGTACCTCTGCCAAATATTTTGACAATAACTTTTATTTTCTTTTTGTCTTCGTTTATTTCCTGAATATCTCCAACAAACTCAGTAAACGGACCGTCGACAATTTTAATGGTTTCTCCCACTATGAAAGGCTCTATAAGCGCTTCAGCAGACTCTTGAGATTCATCTACTTTTCCAAGTAATCTATTAGCCTCTGCTTCACGCATAGGAATAGGCGTATTTTTGCCTAAAAAATGAATAACATTTTGGAGATTTTGAATACCTGTAACAATGTCTCCAGAAAGTTTGCCTTCTGTAGCTTCAATAAGAATGTAGCCAGGGAGAATATTTCTCTCCGAGACTACTTTTTTACCGTTTCTGATTTTATAAACTTTCTCAAGAGGAACGACCACCTGGGAAATAAAACCAGACCATTCATTACGCTGAATTTCTGTATCCAGTCGCTCTTTTATTTTCCGTTCTTTTCCACTTATTACGCGGAGAGAATACCACCTTTTTTCTTCGGACATTTAACAGTGTATTGTATAACAGATAATTAGAGTCCGTAAATCAAATCAAGCAAGGTACTCGAAAAAACATCCATTATAAAAACGATAAGAGCCAACAAAAGGCTAGCTACTACCACAAGGATAGCGTTTTCTTGAAGGCTTACCCAGGAAGGCCACGTTACCTTGTTTACAAGTTCGTCGTAACTCTCTCTGAGATAAAGTTTTAATGATTCCATAATAAAGATATTTTAAGCAGCACGGGCGGGGGGACTTGAACTCCCAGCCTACGGTTTTGGAGACCGTCGCTCTACCAGTTGAGCTACGCCCGTAAAATAAAAGTAAGGTTTCATTGCTGAAACCTAACTTTTATTGATTTCCCAAATAAGGGATTATTCTAATATTTCAGTAACCTGACCCGCACCAACGGTACGACCACCTTCGCGGATAGCGAAACGTAATCCTTTTTCCATTGCGATTGGGTTAAGTAAAGTAACCTCTAAGGAAACGTTATCTCCTGGCATCACCATCTCAACATTCTCTGGCAATTTAACATCACCAGTAACGTCTGTTGTACGGAAGTAAAACTGTGGGCGGTAACCGTTAAAGAATGGTGTATGACGACCACCTTCATCTTTACTTAGCACATAAGTCTCACATTTGAAACGAATATGGGGTTTTACTGAACCAGGAGCACAGATAACCATACCACGACGAATCTGAGATTTTTCAATACCTCTTAAAAGTAAACCGGCATTATCACCAGCCTCACCTCTATCTAATAATTTGCGGAACATCTCAACACCAGTACAAACTGAAGTCAAAGCCTTATCTTCCTTATCCATCATACCTACAATCTCCACAGGATTACCAACATTGATAACTCCTCTTTCGATACGACCCGTTGCTACTGTACCACGACCTGTGATAGAGAATACGTCTTCGATAGGCATTAAGAATGGCTTATCAGTTAAACGGACAGGATTAGGGATATCATTATCCACTGCATCCATCAATTCCTTGATTTTACCAACATAAAATGGATCATCTTCCAGCGCCTTCAATGCAGAACCTTGGATTACAGAAGCTTTATCGCCATCAAAACCATAGGTATCAAGCAATTCGCGAACTTCCATTTCAACTAATTCAAGCATTTCAGGGTCCTCAACGATATCCACTTTATTCATGAATACAACTAATTTTGGTACACCTACCTGACGAGCAAGAAGGATGTGTTCCCGTGTTTGTGGCATGGGACCGTCTGTAGCTGCAACAACAATAATAGCTCCATCCATTTGAGCTGCACCCGTAACCATGTTTTTTACATAATCCGCGTGACCAGGACAATCTACGTGAGCATAGTGTCTGGCAACCGTCTCATACTCAACGTGAGCAGTATTAATAGTAATACCACGCTCCTTTTCTTCCGGAGCAGCGTCAATTGAATCATACGATCTTTTTTCCGCAAGACCATCTTTTGAAAGAACATAACTTATCGCGGCAGTCAAGGTTGTTTTGCCATGATCTACGTGACCGATAGTACCAATGTTTACGTGTGGTTTATTCCTTTCGAATGTACCTTTAGCCATCAGTTTTGATTTTTAAAATATTAATTCAATAAACAAGAAAATCTCCGGAATACTAGAGCCAATGAGGGGAATTGAACCCCTGACCCCTTCCTTACCATGGAAGTGCTCTACCCCTGAGCTACATCGGCTGTTATTATCGGAGTTATAAACTATAAAGAGCGGGCGAAGAGACTCGAACCCTCGACCCTCAGCTTGGAAGGCTGATGCTCTACCAACTGAGCTACACCCGCTTAACAAAAAACAAATGCACCAAATAGGATACATTTATTAGTGGGGGTGATAGGAATCGAACCTATTCAGACATAGTCACCAGATTTACAGTCTGGCCCGGCTCTCCAGCTCCGGCGCACCCCCGATTCTCCAATTATGAAGAAAATTTCAAATGAATTTACTTCTTTAAGTAAATTTAAAAGAGCCAGCAGAGGGACTCGAACCCCCGACCAGCTGATTACAAATCAGCTGCTCTACCAACTGAGCTATGCTGGCTGACTATCTACTCTAACACTTTACTTCTAAAGCCTTTTCCGAAAGCGAGGCAAAGATAAATAGTCTTTATAACTAATCCAAAGTATTTCAAAAAAAATATCAATTTATTTTCTGCGGCTTTTATATCTTTCGATTTTACGTCTCAGTGAATCTATCGCTTCATCGGTGGCAGCTTCGAAGGTCTTCTTACTCGATTTCACAAACAACACCTCTCCAGGCACATGTACACTTACCTCTACTACTTTTTCTTTTACTTGCCCCGCATTTTCAAGTTTTAACATAACTTGAGCGCGAATAATTCTGCCAAAAAAAAGATTCAATTTTTCAACACGATGCTCAATGAACAACTTTAATTTTTGGTCTGCATGAAAGGAAACCGCTTGCATGTCAATACTCATAGTAACTAGTTTTAAAAATGAATAAAGTGAATTTTTCTAGCCATTTATATCTGGCTTAGTACGCTGTGCTTTGGGATGTGCCTGATTATAAATTTTTTTTAAACGTTCCACAGAGTTATGCATATATACCTGGGTGGCAGCCAGACTAGAATGCCCTAACAATGCCTTTACTGATTGAATATCTGCTCCGTTACTCATTAAATGGGTAGCAAAAGTATGTCGTAACAAATGAGGACCTTTATTTTCAATACTCGTTACCGAATCCAGGTAACGAATGCTCACCATATAAATGAACCGGGTGTAAACATTTCTACCTTTGTCTGTCACAAAAAATGTGTCAGCCCCCTTTGAAAATAAGGTGTTTCTTTCCTCCCGGTACGCTGTCATCAACCCATACAGAGCATCGGAAACAGGTATTACTCTCGCTTTACCTCCTTTACCTAATACCTTAATTTCTTTTCTCTCCCACTGAATATCAGTATCTCTAAGGTTAGCCACTTCCGCTCTCCTCATACCTGTTCCGTATAACAATTCAAGTATTAAACGGTCTCGATTCCCTTTAAAATCAGACGTAAACAAATGCCCGGTCCCAAGTTTTTCCATACCATCAATAGATATAAACCTTGGAAGCCTCTTGGGGATTTTGGGTAATGGTAAACGAAGTGCCGGATTCACTTCCATCTCGCCAATTCGTTGTAAAAACCTGTAAAAAGCCCTGATTCCAGCTACTCTTCTTCTAATAACAGAGGACTTATTGCCCTTGTTTGCCATAAATACAACCCAAGACCTTATTATTTCAGTATCTACTGATGTCCAATGATATACCACATTTTGACTGTCCAGAAATGCCTTGAAATACTGTATGTCGTCTCCGTAACCTCTCAGTGTTTCTGGGGAAACTCTTCTTTCTCCTCCAAGATAGTTTAAAAACAACGCTACGTAAGTGTCTTGCATATCTAACATACCCTATGGATGAATGAGTCCTTAATATACGTATAAAAACGAATGCAGTCAAGTTTATATATTATTATTCAACCATTATTTTATTAAAATATTGAAAAAATTGCCTCAAATCTGATGTTAATTTTAGATTAAGTTTATTTTGTTGAAGATAGCTTTCCATCCGTTTTTCTTTCGAGCCAGTTAAATTTATCCAGGCATTTTTATTATTCTGTATTTCCTCCCAGTCTCCCTTCATGGATTTGGCAAAATATTTGGTTTTTAAGTAGTAATAAGCGTTTTTGTCTCCTACAGATAAAGCTACATGATACGTAGGTTCCTTTTTTTTAAGCAGTGCAAGAGATACTACTTTGAGTGTTGGACCGTCAAAAATTAATTCATAAAAATCATCCTCCCCTGCTGAATAAATACCCAGCGTTTTGCCATTGATGTATGTTTTAAGAATATTACCAGCAGGATCGAACGTTTGAATTTTTTTTATGGCCATATTATCAATTCCCTTTATGCCTCCCCTCATTTTAAACTCCACTAATTTTTCAAGTAAATTGATTCGCATTTTGGCGCCGGCAATTGAATCGGATGCGTTTGGATCATATCGTTTGACTATTTCTTTAAAGAACACCACCGATGAACTTCTGAAAATTGAATCCAAATATATATTGCCCATTAATTTTCCAGGTTTTTCAGCTATACCATAAATGGGTGCTGAATTATTAGGTCTGAATTCACCATAATTAAATTCATCCCGCGTCGTTTGATACAACTCCTCTTGAGAAAACATCATAAAAGGAATAAAGCACCAAATAATAAAAATTAGTTTTTTCATGATATAAATTTAATGTTCCGATGCATAAAAATCCAGATACTCATCACCTGGTTCATATAAAAGATATTCAAAAATCAGGTTCATCATCTCATCTTTGGTCCCCCAACCATACCTAACTTTTGCAGGCGGAAAATAGGGGTTTTTAGGGTTGTTTTTTGTGTTATCAAACGTTGCCTCCGCATAAATAACCGAACCGCGAGGGATTTTGAGCAAATTATTGAACTGGTAGGTTTGCTGCCAATTAAAATCCCATTCCGGAATATGTATTAGCGGTATCATATCACCGTCGGGCGTAATGGCAAACGATTTAAATGATTTTCCAAGTAAATGCATGTGTGGCAGGACACTTAATAATGATAAATCGACTGGTAAAACAGGCGACCTCATATAAAAGGTAATAACGGTATCAGGTTGAAATTCAAACGGCTTATTTGTCACCCAGGTTTCATCAAAAACTAAAGTTTCAATAATTCTTCTTGGCTTTCCTTTAGCATAATAAAGATGAATTTCAGATTGATCGGTTTCTTCCTTTGCGGATGGAGCATAATGCATATTTACCACTAAATCTGCATTAGCTGGAAGTACCTTTGCCACACCATCAGGATAAAAAAGAGGAAAATTACCGGGAACCCACCCTGTCCAAAATGAATTCGCCAGTGGAATATTCATTTTTTCCAGTTGAGGACCAGCTTGCCAAACAGAAGTAGCATCGAAAGGCCGAATTCTTTTAGTTGTATCAATCATAATCCTGCTATGGTGTGCCAGCGTCTTATTTTTAGGTACAAATCCTACACCCCGTAAATATATAGGTGTTGGATTATCCACAGGAATAACAAAAAATCTATATTGTTCCTCGTTATCTCCCGGTATGATAAATGGTTTTTGAAAAGCAACGATTTTATCCGGAGAAGGCCAATTAAAACTATTTACCGCTCCCCTTTTTTGAGGTAAACCTTCCGCTGCTCCACTTTTAATCCAGGTAAGTATTTTATTTAACGATTCTTCTGATAAGGCACGTTGATTATGGAAAGTTCTGAATAAAGTATCGGCGTGCCAGGGAGGCATATATTTAGACTCAACCACCATTTCAACCATGCTTGCTCTTTTTTTTACCTCTTCATAACTTTCCAATGAAAAAGGTGCCGTTTGACCTTTCCTATGGCAGCCAGTGCAATGTTCATCGATAATTGGCTTGATGTCGATGAAATAAGTTAACGAATCTGAGCAGAACCCATCATTCCTAACGATTAAAAATACCAATACCAAAAAAATATTTAAATGCAGTGACCCAGACATATTGAAATAATAATTTACAAAAAGCTATAAGTTACTTTTCCATTTAACGGAAAATGAACTATTCTTATAAAATTAACTAAATAATATTTATTCTGATTTTTTTTATTTTAAACAGTCAACGAAACCTTGAAATAATGTATTGTGGCATTTTAAAAGAAAAAAGGAGTTGATTAATTAAAAATGCAACCGATAGCATCCGTTTTAAAAATCAATACAGGTTGATTATTCAATTGAGCCGTTAACGCATTCTTCAAATATAAATGCTGTGATACTGTCTTTGTTTTCCCCAAGGCATAAAACCAATCATCGGTAGCACCACGGTAAACAATTTCAGCATCGGCATTAAAAAACAAAACCTCAGGAGTAACATTAACGCTTAAATAATTTGCCAGATGATTCTTTTTATCTATAAACCACTGGAAAGGGATTTTATATTTTTTTATAAAACCCTTTGCCATTTTACTTTCTTCATACGAAGTGAATACTCCAATAAAGGTAAACTCAGGAAATTCTAGTGCTAATTTTTTCCAGATACTAGGATACTTATTACAAATCGGACATTCAGAATTCATCCAGATAAGAACATTTCCCTTTGGGCTTAGAACAACGTCCCTTGATATTAAATCTTTCAAACTATCCATTTCAACTGACAAGAGCAGTGATTTATTCGCATTGAATGAAAATAAATGAGTAGTTATTGTTACACTGAATAATAAAAGAAGGAAAAGATATCTCATAAAAAAAATTGCTCCCCGAAAATAAGTATCGGGGAGCAATTAAACTAATAAAGTAGCATAATATTATTTTTTGGGTGTAAGTAGCACGGTGGCTTTGTCACCATAACCATTTACCCAAGCATAACTTATTGTGCCATCATCATTCACTTTACCAGAAGCAGTGGTTTTTTCACCGAAAGGTTCTGTAAAATCAGGAAACTTAATGGTTCCACAAACATCAAACAAAGTAGCCTCCATTTTTGTCGTAGCTGAAATACCATAAACCCCGTACCATTTTAAATAAAGGCCGGCGCTCCAATCGGAAATAGAATATTTGCCATCACCAGTTTTGGTAAGTTTTACTTCTTTTGTCTCGGTAAAAACACCTTTACAACAGTCATCGGTAGATGTACCTGAAGTAGTAGCAATGTAAGTACCTTCGATTTTTGAGTCACAAACCACAGCCCAGTTGATATCGCAATTAGCCCCGGGAAATTCTGAGCAAACAGAATCTGACCAGGAGTCAAAATAACGACCATCAGCGGTAGTAAATGCCCAAGTCATTCTGAAACCATCATCGGCTGTAAAACGAACAGATGACGTTCTGTCTTTCTTAAAGGTATTACTAAAAACAGAAACCTTACCTTTGCCATCACCATAATCAAAGGTAGCATCTTTGAATGCGGTATAAACATCATTTGGAGAGATGCTAAATTTAGCATTCGCTCTATTGGCAGGAACGGCACTACCTTCCAAAGTTTTCACTTTTTTAGTACCATGATTAGCTACGCGAGGATTTCCTTCCGCATCGACGTAGGACTCTCTAAAATTGACAAAAATGTCCATTTTAGTAACTGTATTAATTTTATCTATAGATATCCATTGCAATTCAATACTAATTGGCGTGGTCATATCTTTATAGAAGAAACTCGTAGCTGAGCCAGCGGCTGTTTGCGCAAAACCATGAACGGCAGTTTCTGGCGCAAGAACCGGATTTAGCGATTCGTCCTTGCAGGAAGAAAACGGCAACAAGAGTGCGGCGGCTAGAGAATAAAGCAAAATTTTATATCGCTTCATGTTGTGTTTTTTTATTAAAACAATCAATGAAAATAATTAGTTCGGATCCCAGAAAATTCTATCTCTGTCATAAATAACATCCTTTGCTGTTTTCGCATTAGGATTCAATGTTAGTTCCTCTTGTGGATAAGGTAAACGAACAGGGAATTTACGAGGAGCAAGGATTGGATCCTGGATAGTATTTGGGAAACCAGTACGACGGAAGAAGTTATATAACTCGAAACCATTACCCCAGCTAGTAAACCAAAGTTGTTTTCCAACCACGTTTAATTTAGCGTTATTATTGGCTGCATTGTCATAACGACTCATCCATAGATCAACATAAGCCTTTGTATCCAATACACGTCCATCGACCATAGTAATTGGTGGAGCTGGCGCATTCACATCAGATGATCTACTAAATGTTACTACTTTACCAATATGATCTTCGATTGCTTTTTTGAATAAAGCCTTAGCATCACCTGCTACTCCCAGAGAAAGGATAGCTTCTATTTGATGATAAAGAACGTTTACAGAAGTTAAAGCTGGGAAAATTCCTCCACCTGATGCACGATTTGCTGCAGGAATAGCGGGTGTTGCTATATCATAATAACCACCAGCAGGATAAACACCCGGAATAAGCCTGAAGTCACCATCTAGTGGAATACCTGCCGGGTCAGCTCTGTCACGTCCAAATAAGCCAGCTAAGAAAACTGCTGCTTTATCATCATACTTAAGATTCTTATTCTCATATAAACGCTTAATTACCAAATTACTGATTGGAAAATATCCATAAGTACAGGAAGGCGTTTGAGAACAAGGAGAAGTATTACGTTGAGATGGATCCGCCTGATCAAGAACGGTTCCCTGAATACGACGGAAATAGTATGGCCAGCGTGGGTCAGCATCTTCTAAAGATTCTAACATAAACTGATGCAGAATGTAAGTAAAGCCGTTAGTACCAGCTGTGTAAGAAGCACGATACCAAGGGTGGCGATTATCTGGTGTAACCGTCTTTGAATATTGGAAAGTAAAATCTTCCGCAGTGGTAGAAATTAATTTCCCAGAAGCGATTACTGCTTCAATTTGAGATTTGGCGTTAGTGTTCACCAATCTCGTATTCATTAACATCTTCAATTTTAGAGAAAGACCAAATTTTTCCCAACGTGCTGTATTTCCAGCGTAGATAAGGTCACCTGTAATGGCCACCGGACGACGGGCATTGGTTACTCCTTTAATACCCTCGTCAACAAGTAAGAGCATTTTAGCATAAATAGCGGCATCGTCTTCAAAATTTGGATTGACGATAGGCGTTTCACTGTCACCGTTAAGTGCTTCAGTGTAAGGAATATCGCCAAAAAGATCGACCATAGTAGAAACTACATAAGCCTTTAACAGCTGTGCAATACCTAAATATTGAGGTGAACCTGTATCACCAGTATTTGATTTGATGATTCCTTCAAGGTCCTTTAGCACATCAGCATAAAGTGAGCGCCAGGTTCCGTTGTAGGCAGTCTGGCCAATATTCCAGTTATCATAACTACCTATAATTCCCATGAAGCCCATGAGATCGTTATTAACACCCCCACCAATAAGGCTTACCATACTGTATTGAGCTTGGGCAAGTAGAAGATCCGAACTTGCTTGCGTAGGATTATTAGGATCTTGGTTAATGTCTAAGTCAAACATATCACCACAACCACTTAGAACAAAAATCATAAGGGTGGCGGCGAAAAATCTGACGGTATTTTTTAATTTATTCATTTGTAAATTTTTTTCCCTGGACTGTAATAACCAGGCTGAACAAAAATGTCAATAATTCGTCAGAAGGTTATGGAAAGGTTCACACCAAAACGTCTCGTTGTTGGATAAGAACCGTATTCGAAACCTTGAACATTTGAAGAAGCAGATTCAGCCAAAACCTCGGGATCACTATTCACCCCTTCAAGAATATTTGGAGCTCTCCACCAAAGGTTACGACCAGAAAGTGATAATCTTGCTGAACCGAAAGGTGTCTTTGACAATAACTGTTTTGGGAACTGATAAGCCAAAGAAATTTCTCTTAAACGAATAGAAGTAATATCAAAAATATTCGTTTCATCTGCGCCGTAAGCGCCAAAGCCGTTAGAGAAGAAATAATCAAAAGCAGTGATGGCTGTTGTATTTCTGATATAATTTCCTTTTTCATCTAATACAGGTTCAAACGTCTGGGTATTACCATAAACGCCGGGAATCACTCTGAGTGCTTCTCTGTCTTCCGTAACTTTAATCTGGCCTCTTAGTAAAAGAGAACTTGCGGTAGTTAAATACATGTCACCACCCTGACGCCAGTCAAGCATCGCATTTAATGAAAATCCTTTGAACGAGAAAGTATTGATTAAACTTGTCGTAAAGTCAGGATTTGGATCACCAATAATTTCAGATGTTTGCTCCAGGATCGTCAAACCTAATGATTTATCAATTAACAAATCACCTTCAGGGGTTTTAGCATTGGCCGAACCAAAGATTTGACCATAAGGTAAGCCTGTTCTATGAACAACACCAAGACTTGAGAATAAACCACCAACATAGATATCACCTCCTTCACCAGCATCAACTACTAAAGAGCGAATACGGGTAAAGTTAACGGTTGCATCCCAGGTAAAGTTCTTCATTTTAATAGGTGAGAAGTTCAACGCAACCTCAAAACCTTTATTTTGAATTTCACCTGCATTAACTACAGCACGGGTAAAGCCTGAAGAAGCTGGTACCTGCGTAGAGGTAATCTGGTTAGTAGAATTTCTTTTGAACCAGGTAAATTCTAAAGCAACTCTATTTTTCAATAATCTTACATCTGCACCAAACTCAATCTCAGTTGTTAACTCCGACAATAAATTACCATTTCCTAAGGTGTTACCTAAGGAAGCTAAATTGAATTTAGAACCACCAGCGGTTGTGAATGGTGTTGAAAGGAAATAAGGCGTGGCTGTTCTGTAAGGAGTTGCTTCATTACCTACTTGTGTCCAGGCACCTCTAATTTTAGCATAACCTAAGAAGTTATTTGAAATATCAAAAGCATCTGTTAGGACGAAAGAGGCATTCACCCCAGGATAGAAGTAACTTCTATTGGCTGCAGGTAATGTTGAAGAGAAGTCATTACGCGCAGTAATACCCAGATACAAATAGTTTTTGTATCCAAGTTGCATATCAGAGTAAGCGGCATAAAAACGCTGTAAGCGATTAAATTCAGAACTTAACTGAGTAACTGTAGCATCAGTATTGTATAAACCTCTAGAAATAATACCATCACCCACAACATAGCGAGTGCCATAAGAACGTTGATTCCAGTTAAAACCAGCAATTAATCTGAAATCGATGTTTTCACCGAATTTAGTTGTAACGGTAGCTAAATAGTTTAAATCTATCTCGGTATTCGTAACGTCATTTGTCCAAACCTCACCATTTGCATCAGCAACACCACCAGCTACTGTTACGTTTTTCTGAAAATCAGAATAAGTGTTCATACCACCTCTGGCACTTAAAGCCAACCAGGGCGTTACGTCGTAGTTTAAGGCAATATTACCATATACACGATTTACGTTTGATTTAAAGTAATTATACTTAGTTAACCAACGAGGGTTATCCAATGCACGATAGAAAACGTTTGAACCTGTAACTGGATTTTCCAAAGGGTAAGGAATACCTTCTGGATTCGTTTCGTTCAAGTCAAAATTTCTTGGTAAGAAGAAAAGACGCGTAAAAATCGAACCAGCCGTGGAACCGAAGTTACCACCGAAAACTGAACCACCTGATGGAGGCGTTTTCTGTTCAGAGTTTACGTAAGTAACGTTTCCAGATACAGAAAGGCCGTTATCTAATTTAGCATTACCACCCACACTTACAGAAGTACGGCCGGAATGGCTATTAGGTACGATACCCTCATTATTCATTCTACTTACTACAGCATTTAGAGCTGACTTTTCATTTCCACCATTAATATTGATAGAATTTTCAAATAAGCCACCATCGCGGAAGAAAGGTCCGATAATATCATAAGGGCGATAAGGAACTGCCATCGCTTTTCCGTCCTTCATTAACTCAGGGAATACATTAGGAAAACGAGAACCGGCAAAACCACCAGAAACCAATGGATGCGGAACAGTACCTTCCGGGTAACCAGGAACGATAACTTTAGAATAGCTAGTTCCGTAAGCGGAATTTAAGCGATCTACATGTTCTGCAAAAGGAGAACCCCAGTTACCGATGAAACCACCGTTATATACCTGGTTTGAACCTTGACCATAAACATCCTGATAATCGGGAATACCTGAAATCTGTTCAGATTGGAAAGAAGAGTTGTAAGTAACCTCTAATCCCTTTCTTGAACCTTTACTTCCAGACTTAGTAGTAATAACGATAACACCGTTAGTTGCTCTTGAGCCATAAAGAGCCGACGCAGCTGCACCTTTTAATACGGTCATAGACTCAATATTATTAGGATCGATATCGAAACCACGATTCGAGAACTGCGCACCAGATCGAGCACCCGTTGTTGCATTCACCGAGTTATCAAAAGGAACCCCATCAACAACAAACAGAGGCTGTGTATTTCCTGTTAGGGAAGAAAAACCTCTGATGTTAATTTTAGTTGAAGTACCTGGTCCACCACCTGACCCGGTAATAGTAACGCCAGGAATTTTACCTGCTACTGCCCTTAGCGGGTCAGCCTCAGATCTTTGGAGGACATCGCTGGAACTTAAATTAGTAACGGCATAACCCATTGCTTTTTTGTCCCTTTCAATGCCAATAGCAGTAACCAAAACTTCCGAAAGTTGTTCTGCTCCTTCTTCCAAAGTAGCATCCACAACATTTGAAGCGCTCAAGGTCACCTCTTTTGTTTCATACCCTGTGTAAGAAAACACCAATATTGTGGCATTTGCTGGCACAGCTAAGCTGTAAGTACCGTCGAGATCCGTAACTGTACCCGTGCTTAATCCTTTCGCAAGGATACTGGCACCGATAAGTGGTTCTCCACCTGAATCAGTCACTTTACCGGTGATTGTTCTTTGCGCAAAAGCTCCTATAGCTGCAAAGAAAACCAACGAAAGTGCTAGTAAGTGTTTTTTCATACTAATCCATTTTTTGTTAATAATAAACAATAGTTAGTGTAAAATTAATTTATTGTAAGCAAACGGCGAAATAAATAAGTAAAATTTTTATTAAATCATAAAAATAAATACAAAATGATATAAAAAAGGCGGTGGATTTAGTAAAAATCCACCGCCAGGTATAAAAAACCAAATAGAATTTGGAATTTAGTTTACAACATTTGCTCTGTATAAAAATGGAGAAGAATAGAATGCTCCACCGAGGATATCCCCGGAAGAATTTGACGCATCAAATACCTTTCCATCCTTTAATTTCATTTTAGCTCGAATTTCAAAACGGTCACCAGTAGCTATTTGATCAGCAGTAAGCTTCAAAGCATCCTGCATTTCTTTACCAGTTACAGTTAAAGTAGCACGAGGATACCCGGTAGAAGCATCTTTAGTAAAATTGCTGGCAGAAAGCGTTTTTAGAGCTACATCAGTCTTAGCATTGGAACCATTTGCAGGGGTATTATCTAAAAATCTGATAACCATTTCAAAGGTATCAAAATTAGCTCCTAAATTTGGTGTTACTGCTTCAAGAACCATTTCCATTTTAGTACCAGACATATTTGCCTTGCTTACTGAAAAAATTGGAATTGGGAAAGGAGTTACCTTTCTCATATAACCACCTTGATCAAAACTAAACTCATCGAGACGCTCAACCATTTCCGTTTCACAGGAAACCAAGAAGAAGGCAGATAGCAACATCCCGATTTTCAATAAATTTTTCATATTTATCAATTTTTAAATCCGTGAAAGGATTATTTTATAAAGTTAGCAGGATTATTATCCCAAAAAACCTGTACGGTTGCCGTCGCTTTTTGTTTCGCCGTGTTATTACGCGTTACATAAGATAATGGATAGTACAAAGATCTTGCAAAGGGACCTGGATTTGGATCAAGGGCAGGCTGTTGACCGGAAGGCTTACCTGTACGGCGATATAGGTTATAAGACTCAATACCGTTACCACGTAAAGCCACCCAATATTCTGTTGCTATGACGTCCAATTTAGCGTCTGTAGTAGGGGCAATATCATATTGAGCCAATACATAATCGACGTATTTTGTAACATCCTCAGCCCATTTGATCCCTTTTTCAGCTTCGAAACTTGTAATTTTCGATGCCTCTGAAGTACCTAAAGCAAGAGAACGAACATCGGCAAAGGATTTCTCCAATGCAGATTTCAACAATACTCTTGCATCACCGGTTGTTTTCAGGGTAAGTGCAGATTCAGCTAACATAAAGTCAACAAAAGAGCGCATCATAATCGGGTGAATACCAGCGCCTCCGGCACCAGCACCTAAAGAAACACCTCTATTCGCGTCATTATCATATAAACCACCGGCAGGGTA
>Ga0129324_10000372_pt1 | contig 33311 bp, 30 predicted proteins | sample CPBDNA_7_FD_96879 | JGI IMG/M metagenome (GOLD analysis project Ga0129324, IMG submission 96879) | Freshwater to marine salinity gradient microbial communities from Chesapeake Bay, USA - CPBay_Spr_15_0.2_DNA | ecosystem: Environmental > Aquatic > Marine > Coastal | place: USA: Chesapeake Bay...
CAGGTGACCATACGTAAGCGACGCTCAATCCGATGAATACAGCACAAAGTCGTTTGAAACCTCGCATCGATTTTCCTCCCAAATTTGCTGCTTAATCTTAAGGGTATTTGTGACGGTCCGGAAAATGTTAAATGCGCCCACATGGCATTTTACCGCATACCCTGCCTTGGCGTCATTGCGATGTGTGATACGTTAAGTCGCAATTTTCAATCGGGGAATATATCAGCATGACAGGTGATCAATATGTGCCGCCAAAAGCGGGCGCTGGCGAGTGGGTAAAACTCAGTTTGGGCCAAGCGGGCGTCGATCCGGATAAACTGGCCAGTGCGATTGCTTATGCTGAAGCGCACGAAAGTCCCTGGCCTCGCGATTTGGAGGACGCCGGTAACGTCCCTGGCCTGACGCAGATCGAACCCGCACCCTGGAATGAAGTGCTGGGTCCTTTAAAGCCGCGTGGCGGCCCGGCAGGTCTTGTTCTGCGGGGCGGTAAGATCGCCGCAAGCTGGGGTGATCCTGGACGCATCGATATGACGTTCTCGATCGCGAAAAGCTATCTGGCTGTGCTCACCGGTGTTGCGGTCGGGGATGGCTTGATCAAGGACATCGATGCGCCGGTTGCCGATACGGTGAATATTTCCAAATTCCAAGGCCCGCAAAACGGCCGGGTTACGTGGCGGCATTTGTTGACCCAAACCAGCGAGTGGACCGGCACGCTGTTCGACAAGCCAGACCAAGTCGATCATTTCCGCGACGTGGGTGCAAATGGCGATAATTCCAGGAAAGGCCAAAAGCGAGAGTTGGCGGCGCCCGGTGAGTTTTGGGAATACAATGACGTGCGCGTCAACGTACTGTCGTTGGCGTTACTGCACACCTTTAAACGTCCGCTGCCGGAGGTGCTGAAGGAACGGCTGATGGACCCGATCGGTGCATCCGATGGTTGGCAGTGGCACGGTTACAGAAATTCCGAGGTGAGCATCGAAGGGCAACCGATGATCTCGGTGCCCGGCGGTACGCACTGGGGCGGCGGCATGTGGATCGATAGTTACGATCACGCACGTTTCGCCTTACTGATCGCACGCGGCGGTGCGTGGGGCGATGTGCAATTGGTCGACAGCGCCTGGATCAAGCAAATGCGCACGCCGATCGATATTTATCCGGCATACGGTTTTTTGTGGTGGCTGAACACCAATGGTGCGCACTATCCGCAAGCGCCGGAAAGCAGCTTCTTCGCGCTCGGCGCCGGCGCCAACCTTATCTGGATCGATCCGCCCCGCGATATCGTTGCGGTTTTCCGCTGGATCGACCAAGCGCATATCGATGGTCTGTTAGGTCACGTGACAGCCGCATTGGGTGTTGGTTAATCCTTCGAGACGCTAAGACGCCGCCAAAGCCCGTAGCTTATCGGCGCTGTCTTGCGTGAGATTGCCGCCGGTCAGGGCGGCTAGGGTTTTTAACGAAGTGTCGACTTTGCCGGCTAAAAACGCCGACGCGGCGACGACGCCCGCAGCCTCACCCATCAGTTTGCCGCGTTCCAACAACGTCACGAACGCGCGCCCGATATCGGCTTCGGATACCAAGACGATATCGTCCATATAGGCTTGCAGGTGTGCGAACGGGCGTTCGCCCGGACGTCTGGCCGATAGGCCATCGGCGATGCTGTCCCAATAATCGATGGCCGTTGGCGTGCCGGCCTGCCGAGAAACATAGGCCGCGTTGGCGCGTTCCGGCTGTACGCCGATGACCCGCACGTTTGGGCGGAGGTGTTTCACCGCTGCTGCGACGCCGCCGGCAACGCCGCCGGATGAGACCGGGACCAGCACTTGTTCGACGTCGGGCAGGTCTTCGCACATCTCGAAACCGAGCGTGGCATGGCCGGCGGTGATCCAATATTCTTCCCAGGTATCGATGGCGGTCATGCCGCGCGCCGCGGCGACCTCTTCGACCATCAGTTGGCGGGCAAGCGCATCATCGCAGAACACGACCTCGGCGCCGTGGTCGCGGGTGGCGTCCAGTTTATACGGGCTGGTTTCGTTCAACATGACGACGGCAATCGGGATGCCCATCAGCCGTCCGGCATAGGCAAAGCCCTGCGCAAAGTTGCCGCTAGATGCCAACACCACGCCCTTGGCCTTTTGTGCGGCGCTTAATCTATCGAGCATGGTGAAGGCGGCCCGCACTTTATAAGCACCGGTGACCTGAAGGTTTTCACATTTGATATAGAGTTTCTCGGCGCCGGTCTCGGTCGCGTTGCGGGCCAGGGGCACAATGGGTGTGTGGCGGATCGCCGTGTGCAGACGCGCGCGGGCGTCCTGCATATCTTTAAAATCGACGAGAAGCGACATCAGCGGCCGAGGCCGAGATTGGCGTCGTCCAAGCGCCCCATGGCAAGGAGAAGCTGGAACACCGCCAGCCGCTCGTCATAGAACGCCGAGGTATAGTTGATCTGCGCCTGGTTGACCTCGTTCTCGGCATCCAAGACGTTGATCACGGTTTCTTTGCCGGCTTCGCGCAACTTTTTGCGGCTTTCGAAGACTTCGGATGCGATATTCACCGCGTTCTCCAATAGTTCAAGCCGTTCACGTGCGGTTAACAACGACTGCCAAGCAAGCTTCGTCTGCTCAATCACTTTGCGCACCGTGAACTCATGCTGGTCTTTGCTGGCGTGATAATCGTAGGCCGCTTGCGCCATCGACGCGCGGGTCGAAAAACCCGAGAATAATTCCCACGTCGAGCTGACGACCAAAGAATAATCCCGGCGTGTGCCCAGCGTCGCGTTGTTGTGTTTTTCGTAGTTATAGGTGCCTTCAAGATCGACGGTCGGGAACAACTCCGAGCGTACAGTGCGTCGGCGCTCACGCGCGACTTCGACGGTGGTGCCGGAGTTGCCGATGGCCGGATTCTCGACCACGGCGATATCAATGGATTTAATCAGTTCACTCGGAATCTGTTCGATCGGTGGCTCGGGATCCAGCATGGAGTCGATATCCGGCGGATGATTATACGTTTGTGTATAGCGGCTGATCGCGTCTTCGAGGGCGCCTTCAAAGCTAACGCGGCGTTCCTTGGCGATCTGCAAACGTGATTTTGCCTGCAACACGTCGACCGCCACACCCGAGCCACGCTGCACCCGCTCGTCTTCAAGGTTGAGCTGGCGTTGGATGGTGCCTTCATTTTCACGGGCAAGTTCGATCAAGCGGCGCTGGCGCAGCACATCGATGTAAACCTGAATACCTTCAAACAGCGTGTTTTGGCGCGTGCCTTCCAGCGAGATTTGCGCAAGCTCGCGGTTCAGGCGCGCGGTGCGCACGGCCGATGCGGTGGCGTAACCGCTGAACAGATTCTGTGTAAGCGACAAAGACGCGGTGTTGCGTGTGCGCCCGAATGGGGTTGCATCCGGATCGTTGTCGCCCCGCGTCGTCGGGCTGCTGATATTTTCGTAGCCTGCATCGCTGTCGACGCTCACTGTCGGATAAAAATCGGCAACCGCTGCTTTGACGCCTTGGCGGGATGATTGCAGCGATTTTTCCGCAGCACGAATGCTTGGATGGTTGGTGATCAGCCCGGTCAACTCAACATTGATCGGATTGGCATGCGCGGAACTTGCCACGCCAAAAAGGGCGGCACTCAAGATTGATGCGAATATCGGTCGTCGTAGCGGCAAAGCGCGTTCCTGCCCTGATCGTCATGGCGAATCGATTCTTCGGTAAAAATACCGGTTTCCAGATACGTACACAAGATATTGGGGTTATAGCGGTGCCGAATTAACAACGGTTTAATCTCGGCAGGGGCCATGCCCTCTCCCCCGTATCCGGGGGAGAGGTTGACTTTACGCTTTGCCGAAGCCGCCGCCGCCGGGCGTTTTGATGACGAACACGTCGCCGGCTTCCATCTGTGTTTCATCATTGCCGCGCAGTTCGTCGACCTTGCCCGAGGCCCGCACGACACGGTTGACCCCGCGTTTGCCAGGGCCGCCGCCTTTGAGACCGAACGGGTCTGTGTGACGATGGCTCGAGAGCACGGTGACCGTCATCGGCTCCAAGAACCGCATCCGGCGAACTATGCCGGACCCGCCGTGGTTTTTGCCGACGCCGCCCGAACCGCGCCGGATCGAGAATTCCTCGACCCGGACCGGGAAGCGGTTTTCCAAAACTTCGGAGTCGGTCATGCGTGTGTTGGTCATGTGTGAGTGCACGGCATCGCAGCCGTCAAAGCCGTCGCCGGCCCCGGTGCCGCCACAGATGGTCTCATAGTTCTGATAGACGTCATTGCCATAGACGAAATTATTCATCGTCCCCTGCGCCGAGGCGAGGACGCCGAGTGCGCCGTACAATGCGTCGGTCAGGCACTGCGAAACCTCGGTGTTGCCGGCGATCACGGCTGCTGGATAGACCGGACTGATGATGGATTTTTCCGGCATTTTGATCTTCAGCGGTTTCAAACAGCCTTCGTTCAATGGAATTTCATCGTCGACCAAGGTACGGAAAACGTACAGCACAGCCGCTTTGCAGACCGCAGACGGCGCGTTGTAGTTGTGCTGACCTTGTGGCGAGGTGCCGGTGAAATCGATCAGCGCTTCGCGGTTTTTCTTATCAACGGTAATTTTGACCTTAATTTGGTCACCGTTGTCCATCGGATAGGTGAATTCGCCGTCCGACAATACATCAAGCACCCGGCGCACGCTTTCTTCGGCGTTGTCTTGGACGTGCCCCATGTAGGCATGCACCACGTCGAGACCGTAGTTGTTGACCATCTTTCGGACTTCACGCACACCGGTTTCGTTGGCGGCGATTTGTGCGGTGAGGTCGGCCATGTTCTGTGATGGGTTCCGGCACGGATACTTGCCGGATTTCAACAGCGCATAGGTTTCTTGTTCACGCAGGCGGCCTTCTTCGACCAGTAAGAAGTTGTCGATCAACACGCCTTCGTCTTCGATGTGTTTCGAGTCCGGCGGTGCTGAACCCGGTGTGCGTCCACCGATATCGGCTTGGTGGCCCCGCGAGCCGACGTAGAACAAAATGTCTTTCCCGGCATCATCAAACACCGGCGTGATGACCGTGACATCGGGCAAGTGGGTGCCGCCGTTGTAGGGCGCGTTCAACGCATAGACGTTGCCCGGCTTCATCTTGCCCGCATTCTCGCGGATCACGGTTTTGATGCTCTCCCCCATAGAGCCCAGGTGCACCGGCATGTGCGGTGCGTTGGCGACCAAATTGCCGACCACATCAAAGATCGCGCAGCTGAAATCTAAGCGTTCCTTGATGTTCACCGAATAGGCGGTATTGGCGAGCGTCGCCCCCATCTGTTCGGCGATGGACATAAACAGGTTGTTGAAGACCTCAAGCATTACCGGATCGGCTTCGGTGCCGATGGCGAATGTCTGCGGCTTTTCCTTCACGCGCTTCAAGATCAGGTGACCACGGGAATTCATCGACGCCTGCCATCCCGGCTCAACCACGGTGGTGCCGGTATCTTCGGTAATGATCGCCGGGCCGTCGACAACGTCGTCGGTGAGGAAGTCTTCTCGATTGTAGACCGGTGTGTCATGCTTTTCGTTGCCGGAATGCATTTTGACGTTCGCTAAAATAGGGATCGGTTCAGTCCGTTTAGGGTCGTTGAGCTCGGGATCAATCGTGCTTTCGGTGATGCCGATGACTTCGACGGTTAAGGCTTCGATGACCAAGCCGCGTCCTTCCGGCACAAAGCCGAAACGTTGACGGTGCAGGGTCTCGAATTCTTCCTGCATCGCTTTGGCGTCAGCGACGGTCACCTCAATCGAGCTGTCCGTGCCCTCGTAACGCAGGTGCGCACGCTTCAAGGTTTTCAGCGCATCTTCGCTGATACCCTGGCTGGTGACTTCGCGGGCTGCATCGGCTGCCATGTCGTCCAAGGGGGCAGCAAGGCTTTTGAGTGTTTCGTCATTCAAAGCGCCGTCGGCACTTTGCTCGCGCAGTGCACGCACATCTGCCAAGCCCATGCCGTATGCCGAAAGCACGCCGGCAAACGGGTGCACAAAGACGGTCTTCATGCCAAGCGCGTCGGCAACCAAACACGCGTGCTGACCACCGGCGCCGCCGAAGCAGTTCAGCACATAGTTCGACACGTCATAGCCGCGTTGCACGGAAATCTGCTTAATGGCGTTGGCCGTGTTCTCAACGGCGATGGTCAAGAAACCTTCGGCCACGTCTTCGGGGCTGCGCGGGTTTTCACCCGTCGAGGCCGCGATCTTTTCGCTCATCTCGATGAATTTCTGCCGTACCACGTCGGCGTCCAGCATTTCGTCGGCGTTGGGGCCAAACACGTGCGGGAAAAATTCCGGCTGAATTTTGCCGAGCATGACGTTGCAGTCGGTCACGGCCAACGGACCGCCGCGTCGATAACACGCGGGGCCGGGGTTCGCGCCGGCGCTTTCCGGGCCGACCCGGAAGCGCGCGCCGTCGAATACCAAGACCGAACCGCCACCGGCTGCTACGGTATGAATGTGCATCATCGGCGCACGCATGCGTACACCTGCGACGACGCTCTCGAGCGAGCGCTCATATTCGCCGTCAAAGTGCGCAACGTCGGTCGACGTGCCGCCCATATCAAAGCCGATGATCTTGTTATATCCCGCCATCTGCGCCGTGCGCGCCATGCCGACGACGCCGCCGGCGGGTCCGGACAGGATGCTGTCTTTGCCTTGGAATAATTTGGCGTCGGTCAGACCGCCGTTCGATTGCATGAACATCAATCGGGGGCCGTCGCTGCCGCCGGCTTCAAGATCGGTGGCAACACGGTCGACGTAGCGGCGAAGGATCGGTGACAGGTACGCATCGACAACCGTGGTGTCGCCGCGCGAGATCAATTTGATCAGCGGGCTGACGGTGTGCGATACCGAAATCTGCGTGAAGCCGATTTCGGCGGCGATTTTCGCGGCTTCGGTCTCGTGCTTGGTGTGGCGATAGCCGTGCATGAAGGCAATGGCGACCGAACGGATACCGTCGTCATAAACAGCCTGCAGATTGGTCCGCAATGCATCTTCACCAAGTGGCGTCAGCACGGCGCCGTCGGCGGCTACGCGCTCATCGGCTTCGATGACTTTTTCGTATACCAGTTCTGGCAGCTTGATGTTCATGTCGAACAAACGCGGACGGTTTTGATATCCGATCCGAAGCGCATCGCCGAAGCCTTTGGTGATGACCAGCGCCGTGCGGTCACCTTTGCGTTCAAGCAACGCGTTGGTGGCAACGGTGGTGCCCATCTTGACCGCTTGCAGTGTGCCGGGCGGAATCGCGGCGCCGGGCTCAAGCCCCATCATCTCGCGAATGCCATGTAGCGCAGCGTCTTCGTACTGCTCAGGATTTTCCGAGAGCAATTTGTACGTGATCAATGCACCGTCCGGTGTTTTTGCGACGAGGTCGGTAAAGGTACCCCCACGGTCGATCCAAATCTGCCACATGGCATGCGTCTCCATTCGAGTTTGATGCTCGCGTCACGTTGGCGCGGCGAAGTTTAAGCTAAAATCAGTAAAAAAGGCTCGGCAGCCAAAGCGCCATTTGCGGGAACACCAGCAGCAGTCCGATCATCGCGAACATGGCGACGACAAACGGCAGGATGCCGATCATCACGTCGTTGAGGCTACCGCTTTTGCGGATGCCTTGGACAACATAAAGGTTGATGCCGATTGGTGGTGTGATCAGGGCAGTTTCCAAAAGCACCATCAACAAGATGCCGAACCACACCGGATCAAATCCCAGTGCAATAACGATGGGTGTGATCAGCGGCGCCGTGGTCAACAGCATTGATAGGGTTTCCATGAAACACCCAAGCACGATGTAAAAGCCGATGATCATCAGCATGGTTTGCATCGGCGTTAGGCCAAGCCCTGTGATGAACGCGGCCAGTGCCTGGGTCAGGCCGATGACGCCTAAGATAAAGTTCAAGAAGATGGCGGCCAGAATGATCAGCATGATCATCGCCGTCGTGCGCATGGTGCCTTCGATGGCGCGCTTCAGCATCGCAATGGACAGTGTGCGATTCCATGCTGCCAAGCCAATCGCCGCGATCACGCCGAGCGAAGCGGCTTCTGTCGGCGTCGCGACTCCGGCATAGATGGAACCGACGACGACCAAGAAGATTCCCAGCGGCGGCACGAGGCCGGAAAGTGAGCTGATTTTTTCAGCCCATGTGCTGTGGATGGCTTCGCCGCCCCAGCTTTTGCGATACATGCAGGCAACGATGACGGTGAGCATGAACAGGCCGGCCAGGGCCAAGCCCGGGATAAACCCTGCGAGATAGAGTTCCGGCACCGAGGTATCGGTCAGCAGGCCATAGATGATTAGGTTGATGGATGGCGGGATCAGGATACCGAGCGTGCCGCCTGCGGCGATGGTGCCCAGGAATAAACGCTCGTTATAGCCATGTTTTTCAACTTCAGGCAGAGCCACGGTGCCGATGGTCGCCGCCGTTGCCACGCTGGAACCCGACGTTGCGGCAAACAAAGCGCAGGACCCGATGTTGGAATGCATCAGGCCGCCGGGCAGCCAACCCAGCCATTGCACCATGCCGTTGTACATGCGCTCGGTAATGCCTGAGCGCAGTAAAATCTCGCCCAGCATCACGAACATCGGGATCGCGACCAATAAAAACTCGATGGAGTTCTGCCAGGCGATGTCGCCGAGCGCCAAATCCAGCGGCATCATCGAATGGAAGTGCGACATAAATAAGCCGAGCCAACCGAGCGACGCGGCGACCGGCACGCTGAGGCCGATCAGGACGAGGAGAAAGATAAGAGCTTGTGCAAGCATATCCGTGAATTCCTATCAGCGACGCCGGATCAGGTTTCGTCTTCGATCTGCTCGTCGACGCTGGGGATGCCGAGCAATTTATTGATGTAGGGGAAGTCCCCTTTGAAGAAGGCAACGATGGCGGCGGTGATCATCACAAGGCCGGTGAACACGGCAAAGACCATTCCGGCGAACCAGGGTGTTTGTGGGATCGCCAGCGGTGTGCGCATCGGTGTGATCGAGCGCGAGCCGTTTTCGTAGGTGTCGGCCAGCATAAAATAGCCACGATAGGCGACGTAGGCGACGAACCCGGTCAGCAGCGCGGCGCCCAGAATATCCAAAGCCGCCCGCAGCCAGGCCGGCATGTATTGGTAGGCCGCATCAATGCGAATGTGGGTGCGGTGGATCATCGCATATGACAGCGAAAACATGATCGAAATCCCGAAGACGTACCCAGTGATCTCGTCGGCGCCGCCTAAGCTCCAGTTAAACAACTTTCGCAAAATCACATCGACGGTGACCATGGCAGCGGCCGCGATCAATAAAGCGCCGCTGAGCCAGACAAGACGCAGTGAGATTTTCTCTAAGCCGCCGATCAGATTATCAAAGAACTTCATGATCTCGCCCCGCCTGGATGTGGAAGAAAAGGTCTTGGAAAAAGGGAAAAAAAATTTCGTTTTGACGGTGGGTTGCGCACCGGGAGGCGTTGAAGCACTCCCGGTGGCGTCCCTAAACCCGAAAAAAGTGGGCTTATTTCGCTTTCGCTTCGAGGCCGACGATCTTGCCGACGGTTGCGTTCCAGTTTGCAGCGCACTCGGCACCACAACGCTCTGCCCAACGGGCAAGCACAACGTCGGTGGCGATCTTGTCGCGCTTCTTCAGATCTTCGGCCGACGGCACAACGTGCACCATGTTTGCAGGCTCACCGATTTCGCAAGGACCACCAGTCAGACACTTCACGGCGATGCCGTCTTCTTTCGCGGTTTCTTCCCACATGCGGTCGGTCATCGCGTCGATTTCGGCTTTCAGCGTTTTTTGCTGGCTTTCCGACATCGAATTCCACTTCTTCATGTTCATCGCGCCGAACGCTAAGCCCCAACCCACGCGCATCGTGTATGCGTGCGTCGCAGCTTGATACCACTTGGCGTTATAGGCTGGCATGGTGCCGGTGATGCCGCAATCGACGACGCCTTTTTCAAGGGCTGGGATCACTTCTGCAAAGCCGACCGTGACGCTGGAACCGCCAACGCCTTCAACGAAATCACCCAACGTCGTGGCATACACGCGGATCTTTTTGCCCTTTAGGTCGTCGATGGATTTGATCTCGGCGTTGCACCAAAGCATCTGGCTTGGGAACGGGTACAACTGCAACAGCTTGGCGTCATAGATTTCAGCAAATGCTTTTTCGAGCGTCGGGAAATATGCTTCAGCGACTTTACGCTCGGTACCGATGTCCTGAACGATGGAAGACAAGTCGGCGCCTTCGAACACAGCGTTTTCAGCCGCCACATAGCCCGGCAGGCCGTGCGCATAATCGAACACGCCCAGCTTCAAAAGGCGCATGATCTCGAAGCCCTTCAGGCCGAGTTCGGTCTGCGGCTTGATTTCACCGACGATGTTGCCGCCGGTTTTTTCACCGATGGTTTTGTTCCAGAACGGGCCTTCGTGCTTGGTGAAGTTTGTCAGGTTGCCCCAGGTGCCGACAGCTTTGATCACCACCGGTGCATCGGCAGCGTGCGCTGCCGGGGTAAACTGAAGCGCCAACGCCGCAACACCGGCGATGAGGCCTGCTTTAATCGATTGTTTCATTGTTAACATCTCCCTTAAGGTTAGCTTTTGAGTTTTTTCGAATCGGTCGCCCATGCGGGTACGTCCGTGACGAGCATTCGGCCCGGCGCATGGGTAATGCAGAACGGCGGCTTCGCCGATCTGACAATGTTTTGCGGGGTTACACCGCAGGCCCAGAAGACGGGAATCTCACCGTCTCTGAATTCGGTCGGATCGCCCCAATCGGGGGCGTTGATATCTGTGATGCCGATCTCGGCAGGGTCGCCCATGTGCACCGGCTGGCCGTGCGCTTGCGGAAAGCGTGCACAGATCGCACTGGCGCGAATGGCGTCTTGGATCGGCAATGGCCGCATCGATACAACGGTGCCGCCGGAAAACGGGCCGGCGGGTTCGGTCATGAGGTTGGTGACAAACATGGAAACGGTTTTGTTTTGTTCGAGGTGACGCAGTCTGATCCCGTCTTGGATCAGCGCGTCTTCAAATGAAAACGAACAGCCGATGGCGAACGCCACGAAATCGTCCTGCCAAAGGTCAGAGATATCGGTAACTTCGTCTTTCAGTTCGCCGTATTCATAAATGCGATACGCCGGGACGTCGGTGCGGATGTCGATGTCGTCACCGAGTGTACGCATCATCGGATCACCGGTATCGGTGACGCCGATCAACGGACACGGCTGCGGGTTACGTTGACAAAACCGAGAAAAATCCAGTGCTAAATCGGCCGGCAGGATAACCACATTGCCTTGCAGCATTCCGGGCGCAATGCCGGCAGTATGGCCGCTATAAGCGCCATTGCGAAAATGGCCGCGCGCTTCGGCGGCGGTCATGGTGCAAAGATCTTCGTAAGTGACACGCTCGGACGGCGCGACATTCGCGGCAATTGCCATTATTTTTTCCCTGCTTCATCGCCGATCTGATGCCGACGCTTAAAGATGATGACAGCATCTAAAGGGTGACTTGGCCAAGAAGTCTAATTTATAATTTTTTGATTACGTGATAAATTTTATTTATAGGCCGATAAAACGGCGGAAAGGCTAGCATACGAATGAATCTCAAGCAGTTAGAGGCATACCTTTGGGTCGCCAAACTGGGCAGTTTTTCGAAAACGGCCGAGCGTTTGTTCACCACGCAGCCGGCGATTTCGTCCAGAATCAGTAATCTTGAAGACGAATTGGGTACGCCGTTGTTCACGCGTGAAACCGGGGCTGTGCGCCTTACCGCTGCCGGGCGTGCGCTAATGTCGCTTGCTGAAGATGCACTCAGCGCGGTTGAAGCTATGCGCGCACGCGCGGGCCTGCCGGTTGAAGCTGCCGGGCTGCTGCGGCTCGGCGTTTCGGAAACCATCGTACAGACATGGCTGCCGGAATTGCTCGCGCAACTCCGCGATACGTATCCCTTGTTGGATGTGGAAATCTCCGTCGATGTCACCGCGAATTTGCGTGACGAGATCGTCGACCACGCGTTGGACTTGGCTTTCTTGATGGGGCCGGTGTCGGAATACACCGTCAGCAATGTCGCACTCAGCGAATATCCGTTGGTGTGGGCGATGCAGCCGGGGCCGGGCGAAGTCGGGCGCCGGTATATGACGCTTAAAGAAATGAGCACCTATCCAATTTTGACCTACGCCCGCAACACCCGCCCATTTGCCGAAATCAACGACGCGTTTCGACGCCTTACAGGTCAGGTGCCGCGTATCTTTCCGTCGACCTCGTTGTCTGCGTGCCAACGCATGGCCGAGCGGGGTGTCGGTATTGGCGCCATGCCGAAAGCGCTTATTCGACGTGCCCTCGACGAAGGCCGTCTGATCGAAGTCGACTCGGAATGGTATCCGACGCCGCTTAAATTCACGGCCAGCTACATCAACGACCCTTCCCGTCCGGTCATCGCCCGCGTCGCCGAGATCGCGGCGGCGATTGCGCAGGGCGTCACAACAGCAGATGTCGCGACGTCGACTTGACGACGCCCAGGCCAGACCGCACCTTATGCGCCGGTTTTATCAAGCGAGGGTGAGATGAGCGCAAACATACGCAAGTTGGTATATTTCGATAATTGGATTCACCCGATCGCTGAGGAAATTCTCAACGCGGCACCCGGGATCGAGATGGTACGCCTCGATCAAAATGATGACGAAGCGCATGTCTTTGACGTCATGAAAGACGCGCACGGTTATCAGATGTTGGCGAAAACCGAATTGCAGCCGCGTTGGTGGCCGGACCGGGCGTTTATGGAAAAGTGTCCGAATCTATTGGCTGTGGCATCTTTGGGCGCGGGCTATGATGCGTGCGACGACGATGCGGCGAGCGAGATGGGCATCATGGTCATCAACAATTCCGGCGCCAATTCCGACAGCGTCGCGCAGCACGCCATCGGCATGATCTTAGCATTGTCGAAAAACATGATCCGCCACGACCGGATGATGCGCGAAGCGCCCGGCTTGGATCGGATGGCGTATCCGGGGCTTGAGACCACGGGCAAGACGCTCGGCATTGTTGGCCTCGGTCAAATCGGCAGGCGCACCGCGAAGATCGCCCGCCACGCGTTAGATCTGAACGTGATCGCCTATGACCCGCACATTAATGCCGAAGATTTTGCCGCGCGGGATGCAACGTCGGTTGATTTTGAAACCCTGTTCAAGACATCCGATTATATCTCGGTGCATTGTCCGCTGACCAAAGAGACCCGGGGCATGATCGGTGCTGAGGCCTTCGCGATGATGAAGCCGACAGCCTATTTCATCACCACGGCACGGGGCGGCATTCACGATGAAGCAGCGCTCGCCGATGCCTTGGCCGCCGGCCACATGGACGGTGCCGGCGTCGACGTGTTCGATCAAGAACCACCAGGGCCGGGGCATCCGCTGATGCAGTTCCAAAATGTTCTGATGACGCCACATGCGGCGGGCATCACCGATGTCTGCAGCTATAACATGGCGAAGTGGGGCGCCGAGCAGTGGATCGAGGTGCTGAACGGCCGTCGTCCGCCGCGTATGGTCAATCCGGATTGCTGGCCGGCATACGTTGAACGCTATACTGGAATTTTTGGCCACCCGCCCAGCAGTTGATGCTATAGTCGCGATATGACCACACCGAATACCGATCATCGTACCGCACCGCGTTATGCCCTTGATGCGGCTGTCCGCGGGCAAATTGGCGCGCTGCCGTTTGAAGCGCGCTTGCAAGATGTCTCTGCAACCGGGGCCGCCGTCGTCGGCATGGGGGGTGTGGGGTACGAGAACAATGCCTTTGTGCAATTGCATATGGATGGGATCGGTGCACGGGACGGCTACATCCGTCGCGCCATCCCCGAAGGTTTTGCGGTCGAGTTCATCGACAACGACGAAGAACAACAAAAAAAGCTTGAGGCCATGGCGAAGTTTCGCGCCGTCAGCGCTTAAATATTCGCTCAGTCCCTCGCCTCCCTCGGGAGGCGAGGGACTTTTTTAATAGATCACGACCTCAAGGCTGTTGATCACAAGCAGGAAAACACCGTACCCGAACGCTAGGGTCGCCAGCGTTGTGCCGGCAGCGGCACCGAGGGTTTCGGAAATAATTTGGCTCCAACGGTTCTTCATTTTTGCCTCCGCGTTTGCACAGGGTCGCGACCTTCTGCCGCGCTGGACACCCTGAATATTAACCATTAAAGCCCAAGCGCACCGGGCTGTCTGTGATGTTGCGCACAGAATTCAATGGATCGTATTAACCATCTTAGTCGCAGATTTTTTGCAGCGTCCGCCAGTCGTAGGCATTCATCGCCCTGCCGACCGCTTGCGACAGGGCGCGGATGTCGCGGGCGCGATCTGTACCAGACGGATGTGTGCTGAGGAACGTTGGCATAATATTGCTGCTGTCCTCGTCTTTTTCGATGCGTTCCAGAAAATCGGCAAGCGGGCGGGCGCTCAGGCCCAGTTGATTGAGCGCGGTAACGGCGATGAAATCCGATGCAGCTTCGGCATCTCGGCTGTAGCCGCCTTCGATGATTGCTGACGCGCCACCCGCCAACATTGCGCCCCCGACCACGTTGCCGATCAGCAAACTCACCAACAGTGCCGAGCCCGCACTTTTCATGGATGCCTGCATCGCGTCCCGTCGTACCACGTGGGCAATCTCGTGCGCTAAAACGCCGATCACTTCATCCCCGGATTTTGCGGTTTTGATGAGTTCCGACAAAATCAGTACATGCCCGCCCGGCAGCGCAAACGCGTTGGCGATAGGGAACCGCACCACCGTAATCTGGATCGGAAACGGGCTTTCCACCAAGCTCGCGATCTCGTCGGCGCGCTTTTGCAAGATGCGCAGTCCGTCCGGGTTGCGGCATTGCACGGGGCTGCCGTTGCCATCGAAACGTGCGGCCAAGTCCAATAGCTGATCTCGATAAGCGCTGCCGATCCGCATTTCGAGCGACACCGGGATCGCACCGGTCAGCAGCGCGGCGGCGCCCGGCAGCAGAAAAAACACCAAACCTAAAACTGAAATCACCGCAAGCACCCCGGCGCCGGTCCACACCGGCCATCGCACCCGGCCCGCATCGCGCTTATTTAATTTTGGGCATGCCGTTGCGAGCCATGTGCCGTCGTCGTCCGTGTTGAGGGTAAGTCGTGCGTCGTCGTTTATTTTACCAAACCGTTGCGGGCGTTCCGACGACGTGCCGATGCGGCGGATCTCGACAAGCGGCCAGCGCGCCGCCTCGGTGCCGTCATCAGCACGGCAGATCAGGAGAGCATCGCCGTCGATCAAGAGCGTGACATTCCGCCGCGCTGCCGTCTTGCCATCGTTGAAGGCGCCTTGATGGGTCATGGGTTGTTAAAATCCACCACCGAGATCAAACGCATCGGCGAACCCTTCGCCGGTGCGCGGACCAGCATCTGCCGCTTGGGCCGCACGCTCAAGTGCCAGCGGCTGATCCATGCTGGTGCGCAGCACGGTCTGTTTGACGGCTTCAAAGCTAAAGATCGTCATCCAGATCGTCGGCACAATGGTGGTCAACATTACGAAGGCAAAAAAGCCGCCGAGAAAAAGCAGAAAAGGGTTCGCTTTATCATCGGTGTAAATCGGCATGCCCCATAAAACCAGCGCAACGGCGGCGATGCACATGAAGACACCAATCAGCGCAACAGCAAGACCGGCGAAGGCCAGCAGCCGACCGAAACGCAGATCGCAGTGGAAGCGGGCCCCAGCAAGCGAAAGCCCTGAAATCTTCCAACGGGTAAGACAGATCAAAAAGTAAAAATATGTGAATGGTAACGTCAGCAGCGCGGCAGAAAGCATGACCAGCGCGGTTACAAAAAGCCCTCGAAACTCGGGCCCAACATCGGTCGTGAATTTTATTTCAAACTGGCCTTGGTTCGTGATCACGTATCCGAGCAAACCGGCGCTGATTAGAAATACCATGCCGGTCAGCCATACCATCAGCCATGGTCGTAAAAGGGTCTGCGGCGAACTGTGAAACTTAAATGCCTCTTGCCCAAACCGGGTATGCTGAATTTGATAGCGCCACAATGTGGTTTCTCGCCATGGCATCAAAAAGCCGAGCGAGAGAATCCAAAGCACGTCCCACAGCAGCGCCAGTTTAAGATAACTCCAGGTCGAACCCTGCAAACTGAAGCGAATGCCACGCCAGACCGTGCGACTTAATCGGTACCGCCACATCCGATATAAACCGATGTGGATCAAGCCGATGATCACGGTATAATACGCGATCTCTAGCCCCAGCTGCAGCCATACGCGATCGGGCGGCACCAGACCGGCAATCGCGGAATACACCAAGCCCAACGGAAACAGCACCGCAAGGACGATCAGAAATCCTAAGAATAATTCTGCGCCGGTGCCGGTATATTCCAAGGGGTCGCCCAGGATACGGACATGATGCCACATGAAACGCCGGATGCGGGTGCGGGCCCAAAACCGATAGATACCGATGGTGATCAGCGTCAGTGCACTGTTGATCAGCAGCAACCGAAAGAACCGCCCCCGCGACGCATCGAACGTGAACGTCGGTATGCTCGGCACTTCTTTTATATCATCTATTTTATTTGGGAGGCCTTGATCCGTCGTCATTCAGCGGTTCCACTCGTCACCCAATCATCTGATCACCATGGATGCACCAATCCAGTGAATCGGGCAAGGCGTGGGCTTTAAATTTATGATCGTGGTTTTATCTCGAATACTTGGATTCTTGGGGCGCCATGCGCCGCAGGCGATGGCGCTGGGTGTGTTCGTCGGGTTGGTGTTGCCAAGCGTCGCGGATATGCTCCGGCCATGGCTGGCGCCCGCCGTGTGGGTATTGTTGTACGTTGCGATGATGCGCATCGCCTGGCGTGATCTGGTCGAGCGTATGCGCCGACCGGTGTTCAGCGCGGCGCTTATTTTTTGGATGCTGATCGTGACCCCGACGATTGTTGCGGGCGCGTTGGCGTTCTTTGATATTCGACCAGGCTTGGTGGCGGCGATGGTGCTGGCGGCCTCGTCAGCGCCGTTGTTCTCGACGCCGTCACTTGGCGTCATGTTCGGCCTGGATGGGGCATTGTTGTTGATCGTCTTGGTGGCCACCACGTTTTTGGTGCCGCTGACCTTGCCGTTGATGGCGAGCATGTTGATCGGCTTCGATTTGGGGGCTGAGCCTTCGGCCTTGATGCTGCGGCTTGGCGGCTTGGTGTTGAGCGCCGCCGTCTGTGCGGTAATCACGCGGTGGCTTTTCGGTGAAACCCGGGTGGCCGCTGCCGCTCAGGTGCTGGATGGATTTTCCGTGGTGCTGCTGATCATCTTCGCGGTCGGCATCATGTCCGGTGTGACCGCACGCATTATCGCCGATCCGCTTGATATCGCGTATGTCGCGGCGCTGTCGTTCGCCCTGTATACCGGCTTGATGATCCTGGGCTTCACCGTATTCGCACTGGCGGCACCTGGTGTCGGGCAGCGTGGGTCGCTGAGTGCCGGGTTTATTTCAGGTACCCGCAATCTCGCCATAATTTTGGCCGTTTTGCCGGCGAATGTTGATTTGGACGTGCCGCTCTTTTTTGCGGTGGGTCAGTTCCCTATCTATATCATGCCGATGGTGCTGCGGCCGGTGTTTCGAAAACTGCTCGATCGTCCCGCGAAACCCTAGGATTTGAAGCGCAGCCGATAGTTTGGAGTGTTAAGCATGCGGTCTTGGAAATTTTGGCGACGACTTGGGGTCATTTTTGTGCTGGTGGTGATCGGCTCCGGCCTGACCGCCTTTGACCGGCATCAGGTGCATGCGGATTGGCGCACCGCTAGCCGAGAGCCGACTGGCATCGCGCCGGACCCTGCAAACGTGTCTGAAGCCATCATTCAAGTCTATGGCGCGCGTGCCTATAATTGGCGCGGCTATTTCGGCATCCATACCTGGGTTGCGGTGAAGCCCACGGATGCTGAACGCTTCACGGTCTATGAGGTTATGGGCTGGCGCGCGTACCGAGGCGGCGATGCCGTGGTGATGTCAAGTCGACCGGCAGACGGGCGCTGGTATGGTGCCGCACCGGAAATTCTGGCCGATATTCGGGGCGATGGCGTCGACGAGATGATCGAACGTGTACATGCCGCCGCCGAGAGCTATCCGTACCGTGAAAGCTATACCGTCTGGCCGGGCCCGAACTCGAATACCTTCACCGCGCACATTGCCCGTGCGGTGCCTGAACTACAGCTTGATCTGCCGCCGACCGCCATTGGAAAAGACTACCTTCCTAACGGCGGTGTATTTGCGATGGCGCCGAGCGGCACCGGCGTGCAGGTTTCACTGTTCGGTTTATTGGGCGTCATGGGGGCCCTTGAAGAGGGATTTGAGCTCAACGTGTTGGGCCTCACGTTTGGCATTGATTTAAATCGTCCGGCATTGAAACTGCCGCTGGCTGGGCGCATCGGTGCGCAGAACAGCTAATCCGAAGGGAGCTGACGGCCTATGAGTATTTGGGGAAAAGTGATTGGTGGCGTCACCGGGTTCGCCGTTGGCGGGCCGATTGGCGCCCTGATCGGCGCCGTCGCCGGCCATCATGTGGTCGACAAAAAACGTGATGCGAGTGACGCGCGCATCGGCAATGCCGATAAGCAAATCGCCTTCACAACGGCGGTGATCGTGTTGGCGGCGAAAATGGCCAAGGCCGACGGCCATGTGAGCCGTGAAGAGGTTCAAGCGTTTAAGCAGGTGTTCCGTATTCCGCCCGATGAAATGGCGGCGGTCGGTAAAATTTTCGACGAAGCCAAACGCCGTGCCGACGGCTATGAAGCTTATGCCGAGCAAATTGGATCGATGTTCCGAGGCGAGCCGCAGGTCCTCGAAGAATTACTCGGCGCCTTGTTTCATATTGCCAAGGCGGACGGCGAAATCCATCCCAAAGAGATCGAGTTCGTGCGCCGGGTCGCTTTGTTATTTGGATTTTCCGAGCACGATTTCCAACGCCTTCAGACGATTTATCTTGGCAACTGGCAGGACACAGGCGGGCATGGCAGCGGGGCGCCGGATGCTTATGAAGTGCTCGACGTGCCTAAAGATGCCAGCGACGCTGAGGTCAAAGCTGCGTACCGCAAACTGGCCCGAGAAAATCACCCCGATACCTTGATGGCCAAAGGGATGCCCGAAGAATTCATCGAACTCGCCAACAAAAAACTCGCGACCATCAACGATGCCTATGACCGGGTGAAAAAAGAACGCGGGATATCGTGAGCGCGACGCTGATCTCGCCCAACTTTAACGAACGCGACGGGGTGACCGTCGATATGCTGGTGCTGCATTACACCGGCATGAAATCGGCGGCAGAGGCCTTGGCCCGCATGTGCGACCCGACTGCCGAAGTCAGCGCACATTATATGATCGACGAAGACGGCACGCTCACCCATTTGGTTGATGAGCAGATGCGCGCCTGGCATGCCGGTGTGGCGATGTGGCGCGGCTTCAGCAATATTAACAGTCGCTCCATCGGGATCGAGTTGGTCAACCCGGGTCACGAATTCGGCTATCGGGATTTTCCGGACGCGCAGATGCAAACGTTGATCACGCTGTGTCAGGGCGTTTTGGCGCGCCATGATATCCCGGCCAGAAACGTCGTCGCGCATGCGGATGTCGCACCGAGCCGTAAACAAGACCCGGGTGAGCGGTTCGACTGGGCGCGGTTGGCGGCGCACGGGATCGGGCTTTGGCCGTCAGCGGATCACGTGCCGGCGCCGGTTCCGGACAGCGATGCGATGCCGCTGTTGAGTGAGATCGGCTATGATTGCAGTGACCCTAATGCTGCCGTCATCGCGTTTCAGCGGCATTTCTGCCCGGCGCGTATCGACGGTGACCTTGATCGGGAAACACGCCGCGCTATTGCCGGGGTGCATACTCCTATATAATGTCCGCCGGCCAGACGGTTGGATGACCGCGCGCAGCACACCGAAAGGGGCTGTGGGAGGAAAGTCCGGGCTCCACGGGAATACGGTGCCGGGTAACCCCCGGCGAGGGCGACCTTAGGGAAAGTGCCACAGAAAGAAAACCGCCTGCGTTTCGACGTAGGTAAGGGTGAAAGGGTGCGGTAAGAGCGCACCGCTCCAAGGGTAACTGCGGAGGCAAGGTAAACCCCACCGGGAGCAAGACCGAGTAGGGACGATCAGCGGTTCGGCCGCAGGCGCATTCCCGCGCTATCGTCCGGGTAGGTCGCGTGAGGCGTTCGGCAACGAACGTCCCAGATGAATGGTCATCCATCGCTTCGGCGAGGACAGAACCCGGCTTACAGACCGTCTGGCTTTTTCTTTTAGATATAAAAATACTCCTCTCCCCACTTGTGGGGAGAGGAGCGGAGACGCTTACCTCAAACTAACGCTCAACTTTGCCGAAATTTGAAACGTCGTATTGTTTCGTGGTTGAGCGGGCAAAGAGCAGACCGATCGTGGTGAAGATCCCCACAATGGGAATGACTGAATAATAAGCGGGTTTTTTACTCCATCCGGTATCGCGACACCGTCTGGAGTACGCGCGCCCTAATGGGTAGGCGGTCGCGAGCAAAAAGATGGAGGGGACCGCATCGCCCCAAGTTATTTGATGCGATTCAAAATTTTTTGATAAAATCAGATGTCCAACGACAACAAATATGATCCAAACCAAGAACGATTCTCGCGTTATGCGCTCCTTTGTATCGTCCTTGTATATCGCGAAGATAAAAAGCCCGACGCTGATCACCAATAAAGATATGAGGACTGTCAGCAGCATTCTTGTCGCCTTTCTGTGATGTCACGGATGTGGTGTGTGTTCATTCAAATTAATGGATGAGCGTGCGGTGTTTTTTGACATGAGAAGAATAAATTATAAAAAACATATTAAAGTTGTTTTTTTATATGTATTTGAGGAGCTATCCCTCTCCCCCACCCGTGGGGGAGAGGCTAGGTGAGGGGGCTTCGGTATTAGATAAAACGCCGTTGTCGCTGTGTGCGCACACCGGTCTCACCCCCTCACCTAAACTCTCTCCCCCGCAAACGGGGGAGAGGGACTTGAGTGCTTGCCACCAAACCACCCACATTTGCCCATCATTCTGACATTGTCAGCGCCCATAACGGGCTGCTGAAACGCGCAGATTCCTTAGCTTCTGTTAACCATAGTGGGAACAGAACCCATTGACGCCCATCAAAACCCATGATATCCCAAAATATCCCAAAACCGTTATGAGCGTCTCGCTCGGGATATCAGGGGGCGCAACGTGTCTCGGGAGGACGGCAGAAGCCGTTTTAACGCGTTGAGATTAAGGAGCCCTAAATGGGGGTCTTCACGGGGACACACACCAATAAGGTCGACAAAAAGGGCCGGGTATCGGTGCCTAAGACCTTTCGCGCGCTTTTTGAGCGCGAGGTGTTTCAAGGTGTCTACGTCTTCCCATCGTTCCGTCAGCCCGCCCTCGAAGCCTGCCCCGAGAGCTTTATGGAGAGAATCGTCGACAGCCTCGAAGACCTGCCGATGTTCTCTGACGAACAAGACGACCTCTCGATTATCATTGAAAGCGCTGAACGTCTGGCCTTTGACCCGGAAGGCCGCGTGGTGATTTCTGATGGTTTCCGCGACGCCGCCGGCATTGGTACAGAGATCGCTTTTGTCGGCCGTGGTCGGACATTCCAGCTATGGGCGCCGAAAGCCTATGCAAGTGCCCGCAAACCGGCGTTCGAGCGCGCCAAGACGCGGGGTCTTACGCTTAAACTTCGTCGACCCAGTGACCGCAACACAGATGGCGCGGAGGGCTGAACATGTCAGATGTATCCGCCACGTCCGCACCTCGCCATATCCCGGTTTTATTAGATGACGTCATCGATGTGCTCGCCCCCCGTGACGGCGCCGTTTATGTCGATGCCACGTTCGGCGCCGGCGGTTACAGCCGTGCGCTTTTGGACGCCGCCGATTGCACTGTGTGGGGCATCGACCGCGATCCCGACGCCGCCGCAGCAGGCAACGCGATGGCGGCTGACTTCGGCAATCGGCTGACGGTGCTGAACGGTCGCTTCGGTGAGATGAAATCTTTGTTGGCTGATGTCGGTGTGCATCAGGTCGACGGCATCGCGCTGGATATCGGCGTATCGTCGATGCAGATCGATGACCCGGCGCGGGGCTTTTCGTTCCGAAGCGACGGGCCGCTGGATATGCGGATGGGCCAAGATGGTTTGAGCGCCGCAGACGTGGTCAATCAGCTCGCCGAAAAAGAACTCGCAGACATTATCTTCCGCTACGGCGAAGAGCGCGCGTCCCGCAAGATTGCGCACGCCATCGTCGAGCTTCGCGAACAATCGCCGATCACCCGCACCGGCCAGTTGGCCAGTGTCGTACGCAGTGTGGTCCGGCGATCCAAAGATGGCATTGATCCGGCGACGCGCACCTTTCAAGCGCTTCGGATCTACGTCAACGATGAGCTGGCCGAGCTGGACCGCGGCCTGACGGCTGCCGCCACCCTGTTGGGTGACGGTGGGCGTCTCGCCGTGGTCTCGTTCCATTCCTTGGAGGACCGTCGCGTAAAGACGTTCTTCCAAAGCTTAAGCGGCGCCGGGCCCCGGCCGTCCCGACATCTGCCGCAAGCTGCCACCGATGTTATCGACGACAGTGTGTTTCGTGTGCCCGAGCGCCAGGGCCGCAAAGCGTCCGCTGCCGAGACCGCGCGCAATCCGCGTGCGCGGTCGGCGCGTCTGCGTTGGTGCATTCGCACCGCCGCCGATTATCGAGACGCAGCATGAAGGGGCTGACATGATCATGAAACGCTCCGCGCTGATGCTGTTGATGATGGCGGCTGTCGTCAGCGTCGCGCTGTTCGTCGTCAAATACCGGGTCCAGGATTTGGATCAGGAAATGCGCGAAATCACCCGCGCCACGGCAAATGCCCAAGAAAGCATTCACGTGCTGAAATCCGAATGGTCGCATTTGAACCAGCCGGACCGTCTGCGTCTGTTGGCACAGCGCTATCTTGAAGTCGGGCCGTTGGATGCGGATCGGGTCGGCGACGTTGAACATATGCTGTCCGGACTTGTCGACAAGGTGCCGGCGGACGTTGACGATGCGGAGGTCAAACCATGACCGCGCATCAACTGCCCCCCGTCAGCGCGCGCCGGCGCATTGAAGGCTTCGGCAAAGAAGCGCTCGAGACCGGGCGCAACCGGTTGTTGGTTACAGCTGCGGTGCTCACGCTGGCGTTTGTAGGCATCGGCGCCAGATTGGTGGATCTGTCGGTCTTGAATGGCACCGAGCCCGCCCAGCAGACCACCCAGGACATCAGCGGCCCGGCTTTGGTCAGCCGCGCCGATATTGTCGATCGCAATGGCGTCGTGTTGGCATCCAGCTTGCCGACGGCATCGCTGTATGCGGACCCGGCCGAAGTGCTCGACGCAGAATTGGCGGCAGCGAAGATCGCGACCGTGTTTGATGATATTGACCCGGCGGTGCTGGCGAAAAAGCTCGCAAGCGGCGGACGGTTTTTATGGATCAAACGCAACCTGTCGCCGGAACAACAGTTGGCGGCGAACCGGCTCGGCATTCCGGGTTTTGATTTTATCCGCGAAGAGCGCCGGATTTATCCGCTCGGCAATTTGACCGCGCATGTGTTGGGCGCGACCGATGTCGACGGCAACGGCATTTCCGGAATCGAAGGCTTCTTTGATGCCCGCCTGCGCCGTGGCGACGCACCCTTGCCGTTGGCCATTGATGTGCGCGTGCAATCCATTCTGCGAACCGAACTTGCCGCCGCGATGACCGAGTTTAAGGCCTTAGGGGCTGCGGGTGTGGTGATCGATGTCCGCACCGGCGAGACCTTGGGGCTGGTATCGCTGCCTGATTTTGATCCTAACGACCGCACGCACTATGACCCCGAAGAGCGCTTTAACCGCGTTACCAAGGGTGTTTACGAGATGGGCTCGACGTTCAAGCTGTTCACGGCGGCGATGGCGCTGGATACCGGCACCGTTAAGATGTCCGGCGGCTATGACGCCACTGACCCGATCCGCATTTCGCGTTTTACGATTTCCGATTTTCACGCACAAAAGCGTTGGTTGACGCTGCCTGAAATCATCGTCCATTCGTCCAACATCGGCGCCGCGAAAATGGCTGTCGATGTGGGGACACCGGGGCAGCGCGATTATCTTAAACGATTTGGTTTGCTGCAGGACTCGGCACTGGAAATTCCTGAAATCGGACATCCGCTGATGCCTGACCATTGGCGTGAAATCAATGCCATGACCATTTCATTTGGTCATGGTATTGCGGTCAGCCCGTTGCAGTTGGCATCCGGCATTGCGGCATTGGTCAACGGTGGCGTACACCGGCCGGCGACGCTGCTGCGCCATGCACGTGGTGCACCTGCCAACGGGACCCAGGTGATCTCGGCGGCGACGTCCGAAAAAATACGCCAATTGATGCGTTTGGTTGTGGCCAAGGGCACCGGGCGCAAAGCCGAAGCCGAAGGCTACTTCGTCGGCGGTAAAACCGGGACGGCGGAAAAGCAGGTCGCCGGACGCTATAAAAAGAGCGCCAAAATCTCGTCCTTCGTCGGCGCGTTTCCAATTCAAGACCCGCGCTATGTGGTGTTCGCCATGTTGGACGAGCCCGAAGGCAACAAACGGACCTTTAATTATGCGACCGGCGGCTGGGTCGCCGCCCCTGTGGTAAGCCGGGTGGTCGCCCAAATCGGCCCCTTGCTGGGCGTACAGCCCCGCGTGGCCGAGACCGAGCCGTTGGACCTGCCGCTGATCGACGACGAAAGACAAAAGAATATCACGAGAACCAAGGCGCTGGTGAAGAATGTCTCGGTGACGACGCAGCCGAAACCTGCCGACGAGGTGGTGCGTGCACCGCCTGTCGCTAAAAAAGCGACCTCGCCCCCTCTGGACGAGACGCCTTCAGATCGAATTGCACGAAAAACCCGCGAAGCGCTGGAGCAGGCCTTTGCGGTTCAATGATATTTGGGATGAACAGAACTTGAACGCCATCGATGACGCCTTGCGCCATATAGATATCACCGGAGTGACCTGTGATTCTCGGCGTGTGGAGCCCGGCTATTTGTTCGCCGCGCTACCCGGCAGTCAAGCCGATGGTCGTGCGTTTATCAATGATGCGGTGGCCAAAGGTGCCGCCGTGATTTTGGTGCCCGCCGACAGCGAAGATATCGCAAACATTAATGTGCCGGTTATTCGAGATATCGACCCGCGCCGCCGATATGCCAGGGCGGCGGCAAACTTTTACGATGCGCAACCGGCCAACATCGGTGCGGTGACCGGCACCAACGGCAAAACCTCGGTCGCATGGTTCGCACGGCAATTGCTGAACGCATCGGGTGTGGCTGCGGCCAGCGCCGGCACCCTCGGCATCAAGGCGTCCGGCGCCGACGGTGCGGATATCATCAATATTCGGGGCTCGTTGACGACGCCCGATCCGGCAGACCTGCACCGCGACCTCAAAGGGGTGGTCGAGCTTGGCGTCGAATACCTGGTGATTGAAGCGTCCAGTCACGGATTGGATCAACGCCGCTTGGATGGCCTGAATATTCGCGTCGGCGCGTTTACCAATCTAAGCCGCGATCATCTGGATTATCACAAAACTGAAGACGCCTATTTGGCGGCGAAGCTCCGTTTGTTCGACGTTTTGGTCGAAAACGCGGGCGTCGCGGTGATTAACATCGATGGCGCGTTTGCGGATGTATTTGCGAGTGCCGCTGAGCGGCGCGGCCTGAAGGTCGTGCGGACCGGATCGGACGAGTCTTGCGACCCACGCCTGCTCAGCGTTGAAGCGGTGCCGGATGGGCTTGCGGTTGAACTCGTCGTTCAAGGTACCGCACATAAATTACATTTACCGCTGATCGGCGCCTTTCAGGCGGAAAACGCGGTTGTTGCGCTGGCGCTTGCAGGTGCGCTGGGCGCGGATCTGCACTCGGCCATTCCAGCATTGAAAACGTTACACGCGGCACCGGGGCGGATGCAATTCTGCGGGCTGCGCGACAATGGTGCGGCGGTATTTGTCGACTACGCACACACGCCGGACGCTTTGAAAACCGTGTTGGCGGCGGCCAGACCGCATGCCAAAGGTCGCGTTCACGTGGTGTTCGGGTGCGGCGGAGATCGCGACCCGGGCAAACGACCAGAAATGGGCAAGGCAGCGGCTGCCGGTGCCGACGTGGTCATTCTAACCGACGACAATCCACGCACCGAAGATGCCGCAGAAATCCGACGTCAAGCCAAGGTCGGCGCACCTGATGCGATGGTAATCGCCGACCGTCGTGATGCCATTCATGCCGCCATCGGCGGTCTCGCCAAAGGTGACGTCCTCGTGGTCGCCGGCAAAGGTCATGAACAGGGCCAGATTGTCGGCACCGAAGTGCGCCCGTTTGACGACGCCGCCGAGGTGCGTGCGGCGCTGTCCGAGGTGAATGCATGACCCGTGACCTTACCTTACTTTGGCGTGCCGACGAAGCCGCAGATGCAACGGACGGCAAATTGTTGCCATCTGACGCCGTTGCCGATTGGCAGGCATCGGGGGTTTCTATTGATACCCGAACTTTAAACGATGGTGATCTTTATACGGCGCTTAAAGGCCCGAACCATGATGGCCATGATCACGTCGCCGATGCGTTTGCAAAGGGCGCAGCCGCGGCAATGGTCGAGCGTGATGTGAAAGGGCTCAGCCGCAGTGCGAACCTGCTGCGGGTTGAGAATACCGAGTATGGGCTTCGCGCCCTGGCCGCAGCTGCGCGGGCGCGTTCAGATGCAAAAATATGTGCGATCACCGGCAGCGTCGGCAAGACCGGCACCAAGGAATTGCTCGCAGCCGCGCTTGGCAACCAGGGTCGGGTCACGGCGACGGCTGGCAATCTGAACAATCATTACGGCCTGCCACTGTCGCTGGCACGGATGCCGGCAGATACGGATTTCGGCATCTTCGAAATGGGCATGAATCACGCCGGCGAAATTGCCCCATTGTCTGTGCTCGCAAGGCCGCATGTCGCGATGATCACCAATGTAGAAGCGGTGCACATTGAATATTTCAAAAACATCGAAGGCATCGCAGACGCCAAGGCAGAGATTTTTACAGGCCTGCTGCCCGACGGCGTTGCCGTGCTCAACCGGGATAACCCGTTCTTCGATTATTTGTCGGCAAAAGCAAAAGATGCTGGTGCGCAAATGGTTTGGGGGTTCGGGGTGCACTCGTTCTCGAATGCACGTCTGCTGGCGTTCGAGCCCGATGCCAAAGGGGCCAGAGTCGAGGCCACGGTGGGTTCGCAACATATGAAGTATCGATTGTCGATGCCGGGTAAGCACTGGGCGTTGAACTCGGTCGGCGTATTGGCGGCGGCACACGCGATGGGCGCCGATCTGGAACAAGCGGCAGCATCCCTAGTGTCCGTGACTCCACCAAAGGGTCGAGGACAGATATTCGCGATACGCCTTGACGACGGCACCCTTACGGTGACCGACGAAACCTATAACGCGAGCCCGGTTGCGATGCGGGCGGCTTTCAATGTGCTGGCATCGCAAAAACCCGGACGCGGTGGGCGTCGGATCGTCGTGCTCGGCGACATGTTGGAACTCGGCGACGACAGCGTGCACGCGCACTTGGCATTGGCCGACGACATCAAAGCGCACGACTTCGATCAAGTCTTCGCGTGTGGTCAGTATATGTCAGATATTTTGGACGCGCTGCCGCAAGACATGCAGGGCGCCCGTGCGGCGACATCGCAGCAATTGGCTGCCGTGGTCGCCACGAAGGTACGGGGCGGTGACCTGGTGATGGTCAAAGGTTCCGCCGGCAGTCACATGGGTCACATTATCGAGGCGCTGAAAGCACTTGGCCCCCTCGAAACGGGGAGCGTCTAAGCGATGCTATTTCATATTCTATATCCGCTCGCCGAACAGTTCAGCGCGCTGAATGTGTTTCGCTACATCACGTTCCGCACCGGCGGCGCGATGATCACGGCGCTGACCATGAGCTTCCTGTTCGGCCCGGTGATGATCGAGCTTTTACGATCCCGCCAAGGTCAAGGCCAACCGATCCGCGATGACGGCCCGGAAAGCCATTTGCTGACCAAAAAAGGCACGCCGACCATGGGCGGGGTGCTGATCTTGATGGCGGTGTGCACGGCGACGCTGTTGTGGACAGATCTGACCAATCCCTATGTTTGGGCCGTGCTGGCAGTGACGCTCGGTTTTGGTTTTATCGGTTTTTTGGACGACTTCCTGAAAGTCTCGAAACGCAATTCCAAGGGCCTCGCCGGCAAGCTCAAGCTTGCCATGCAGTTGGCGATCTCGGGCGTCGCGATGTTTTGGATATTGAGCCACTTGCCGCCTAATTTGCAGACCACGCTGGCGGTTCCGTTCTTTAAAGATTTGCTGCTCGATTTCGGCTGGATGTTCGTCGCGTTTGCCGTGTTCGTCACGGTGGGGTCCTCGAACGCGGTGAATTTGACCGATGGCCTGGACGGCCTTGCCATCGTGCCGGTGATGATCGCGTCCGGTGTGTTCGGCTTCATCTGTTATCTGACCGGCAACACGATTTTCTCGGATTATCTGCAACTGAATTATGTGCCGGGTGCCGGCGAACTCGCTGTGTTCTGTGGCGCCCTGGTCGGCGGCGGTTTGGGCTTTCTATGGTTCAACGCACCGCCCGCAAAAGTGTTCATGGGCGATACCGGATCGCTTGCCTTGGGTGGTGCCTTGGGCGCGCTCAGCGTGGTCACCAAGCACGAGTTGGTCTTGGCGATTGTCGGCGGGCTTTTCGTGCTCGAGACCGTTTCCGTGATCGTTCAAGTGGTGTCATTCAAGCTTACCGGTAAGCGCGTCTTCGCCATGGCGCCGCTGCATCATCACTTCGAAAAGAAGGGGTGGGCCGAGAGCACCATCGTCATCCGATTTTGGATCATCGCATCCATCCTGGCACTTGCCGGACTGGCAACATTGAAACTGAGGTAAGCGATGATCGACGTCTTCCCATTCGAAGGTTTGCCGGTACCGGTGCTGGGTTTAGGGCGCAGCGGTATTGCGGCTGCCCGCGGCCTGGAGCTTGGCGGCGCCGAAGTTTGGGCATGGGATGACAACGAAGAAAGTCGCGCGCGTGCGCGCGAGGCCGGGATAAATATCGTCGATCTGTACGGCATCGATTGGCGCGAAGCGACGTCGTTGGTGCTGAGCCCAGGTATTCCCCACACCTATCCGAAACCGCACCCGCTGGTCGTCATGGCGCGGGATGCCGGATGTGAGATCATCGGCGATGTGGAGTTGTTGGCCCGCACGCAACGGGATGCGGCCTACGTCGGCATCACCGGCACCAACGGTAAGTCGACAACGACGGCGTTGATCGGGCATATCTTTCAGACCTCGGGCCGCGAGGCCGAAATCGGCGGTAACTTAGGCATGCCGGCTTGTTCGTTGGAGCCGCTCGGCCCCGAGGGCACCTACATTCTCGAAATGTCGTCGTATCAACTCGAACTGACGTTTTCCATCACCTTTGATGTTGCGGTGTTGCTGAACCTGAGCGCCGATCATTTGGAACGCCACGGCGGCATGGACGGCTACATCGCCGCGAAGCGGGAAATCTTCCGCCGTCAAACGAAGCCGCGCACCGCCGTGGTCGGCGTCGACGATGAATTGTCCGCCAAAATTTATACCGAACTTTACGAGGCCGATGAACAAATGGTCGTCGGCATTTCAGCGAACAAGCGCGTGCATGGCGGCGTTTATGTGATCGACGGCATGCTGATCGATGATACCGAAGGTAACGAAACGCCGGTCATGGACCTGCGCAAAATCGCCAGCCTGCAAGGCGTGCACAATTGGCAAAATGCCGCCGCCGCCTATGCGGCCTGCAAGATGACCGGGATTCAGCCGCATGCGGTGATGGCCTGCATCAATAGTTATCCGGGCCTGGTGCATCGGCAGGAACCTGTCGAGCTGGTCGACGGCGTCGGCTTCATCAACGACTCTAAAGCCACTAACGGTGAAGCGGCGGCGCGTGCCTTGGCGTGCTTCGACGATATTTATTGGATCGCCGGCGGGAGGCCCAAGGCCGACGGCATCAAAGCCTGTGAAGAATATTTCGGTCGTATCCGCCACGCCTATTTAATAGGTGAAGCTGCTTTGGCGTTCTCGCAAGCGTTGGACGGCAAAGTGCCGTTTACGGTGTGTAAGGACCTGACCGAGGCGACGCAAAAAGCCAATGCCGATGCGAAAAAGTCCGGCGTGCCCGGCAGCGTCGTGTTGCTGTCGCCGGCAGCCGCGTCGTTCGATCAATTCAGCGATTTCGAAGCCCGAGGCGATGCGTTTAAAGACATCGTTGCAGCCTTGCCGGGTGAACATATGGACCCATTCGAAGAGCCCGGCGTGTTTCCGGGCAGCGTTGAGGAGCCGTCATGAGTACCCTCAACCGCACAGATACCAGCCTGATCGGTAAGTGGTGGTGGACCGTCGACCGGTGGACCTTATCGGCGTTGGCTCTGCTATTGGCGTTCGGCGGCGTGATGACGTTGGCCGCTTCGCCCGCGGTCGCCGAACGGATCGACGTCGGTTCGTTTTATTTCGTCAAACGCCAGGCGGTTTTTTTGTGCTTGGCCGCATTAACTATATTGGGCGTGTCGCTGCTGTCGCCTAAGGGTGTCCGCCGGTTTGCCTTGGTCATCACACTGGGTGCGTTGGTGTTTATGGTCGGCACGCTGCTGGTCGGCTCGGAAATCAAGGGTGCCACCCGTTGGCTCGATTTCGGCATCATCTCGTTGCAGCCGTCTGAATTCGTGAAGCCGGGTATTGCCGTCGTTGCTGCCTGGTTGTTCGCGCGCCGCCGTATGGACGAGACCTTTCCGGGTTTTCAAATGTCGATTGCGCTGTATTTGGTGACGGTCGCAATTTTGTTGCTGCAGCCGGATGTCGGCATGGCGTTCGTGGTCTCGGTGGTGTGGGGCACGCAGTTCTTCATCGCCGGCCTACCGCTGGTCTATGTCGGGATGATCGGCGCGATATTCGTCGCGGCGGGGGTCGGGGCTTACTTCACTTTTGATCACGTGCAACGCCGGGTCGACAATTTTTTTGGGCCCGATGCGGAACTCGGCTACCAAGCGTCGCGCGCCATCGAAGCCTTTCAGCGCGGCGGTGTCACCGGGCGCGGCCCCGGCGAGGGACGGGTTAAAGAGGTCCTACCGGACGCGCACGCAGACTTTATCTTTGCCGTCACCGGTGAAGAATTTGGCATGCTGGCATGCCTGTTCTTGGTCGGCTTGTTCGCGTTCGTCGTGCTGCGAGGCTTCGGTCGCGTCATGAAACGCGATGATTTATTCGTCTTGTTGGCGGTCGCAGGCTTGCTGTCGCAGTTTGCCGTGCAAGCGCTGATCAATATGGCCTCCAGTGTCAGTTTGATCCCCCCTAAAGGCATGACGCTGCCGTTTATCTCGTACGGCGGCTCGTCGATTGTGGCGTTGGCATTGGGCATGGGCATGGTCTTGGCGCTGACGCGCGAACGCCCGTCGGGCTCACAGGCGGGGGGCGTTTATGAGCGATAAAGGCCTCATCGTTTTGGCCGCAGGCGGCACCGGCGGGCATGTGTTTCCAGCCGAAGCCTTGGCGCGTGAACTGCAGGGGCGAGGCTATCGCTTGGCACTGCTGACCGATAAGCGCGGCGATGTCTATGGCGGCGCGCTCGGCCAAATGGAGACTCATCAAGTGCGCGCCGGCGGCATTGCTGGCAAAGGCCCGATTGCGAAACTGAAAAGCATCGTCAAGTTGGCACTCGGCACATTGCAGGCGCGCGGTTTGCTCAAGCGCTTAGCGCCCAAAGCGGTGGTCGGTTTCGGCGGCTATGCGTCGATCCCGACAATGATGGCGGCGAGCTTGGCCGGGTTCCCGACCGTGCTGCACGAACAAAATGCTATTCTAGGTCGTGCCAATCGATTGCTGGCTTCGCGCGTCGCGGCGATTGCGGTGTCGTTCCCGGACAATCGCGGTATTCCCGCCAGTGCCGAAGCCAAAGTCACGCATACCGGCATGCCGGTCCGGGACGCCATCTTGAAGCTGCGCGGCACGCCGTATCCGAGCTTCACCGACAATCGTCCGCTCGAAGTCATGGTGCTGGGCGGCTCGCAAGGGGCGCGGGTGCTGTCCGATGTGATTCCGGACGCGGTCGCGAAGTTGTCAGATGAACTTAAGGCCCGGCTGCATTTAACGCAGCAATGCCGGCCCGAAGATTTGGACCGAGTCAAAGCGCGTTATGCCGAACTCGGCATCAATGCCGAGCTCGCAAGCTTTTTTGATGATGTGCCGGAACGTTTGGCATCCGCGCATCTGGTGATTTCCAGATCGGGCGCTTCGACCGTCGCTGAAGTTCTGGCGATTGGCCGTCCGGCGATGTTGGTGCCGTACCGCTACGCCACCGATGACCATCAATCTTTGAACGCGCACGCGGTTGACGAAGTGGGCGCCGGTTGGTTGATCCCCGAAATTGACTTTACCCCGGAAAGTCTGGCGGCGCGCATGGAAAGTATGTTCGGCATGCCGGCGATTTTGGAAAAAGCTGCCGTCGCCGCTGACAAAACCGGACGCCCGGACGCCGCCATGTGTCTCGCCGATTTGGTCGAGGATGTGCTTAAAACTGAAAACGAGAGACAAGCCGCATGAGATCCATTCCTCTTGATATCGGGACCATCCATTTCGTCGGGATCGGCGGAATCGGCATGAGTGGGATTGCGGAAATTCTGCATAATCTTGGCTACAGCGTGCAGGGCTCGGACATTGCCGAGAGCGGCAACGTAACCCGGCTGCGTGGGCTCGGGATTCATGTCGCCATCGGGCATGCAGCCGAAAACGTTGCGGATGCCAGCGTTATCGTGGTGTCGACCGCTGTCAAAAAAGACAACCCCGAAGTGCTGGCGGCACGCGAACGCTTGCTGCCTGTGGTGCGACGCGCCGAAATGTTGGGCGAGTTGATGCGTTTGAAATGGTCCATCGCCATCGGCGGCACGCATGGCAAGACCACGACCACATCGTTGATCGCCGCCGTGCTCGAAGCCGCCGACATGGACCCGACCGTGATCAACGGCGGGATCATCAATGCGCTGGGAACCAATGCGAAATTGGGCGCCGGCGACTGGATGGTGTGCGAAGCTGACGAGTCCGACGGCACGTTCCTGAAATTGCCGGCCGCGATTGCCGTGGTCACTAATATCGATCCGGAACACCTGGACCATTACGGCTCGTTCGACGCCCTGCGCAAAGCTTTCGTCGATTTTGTCGAGAACATTCCATTTTACGGCTTCGCTGCACTGTGCATCGATCATGCCGAAGTGCA
>Ga0129324_10000373_pt1 | contig 33309 bp, 32 predicted proteins | sample CPBDNA_7_FD_96879 | JGI IMG/M metagenome (GOLD analysis project Ga0129324, IMG submission 96879) | Freshwater to marine salinity gradient microbial communities from Chesapeake Bay, USA - CPBay_Spr_15_0.2_DNA | ecosystem: Environmental > Aquatic > Marine > Coastal | place: USA: Chesapeake Bay...
CCAAATAAAAAAAATTGAAATATTAAAAAAAAGAAAAAATAAAAAAAATAATAAGAATAATAATAAAAAAAAAAACGAGGTTTTTGTGCCTATTTATAGGCCATTGGATTATTTAAAAAAATATAAAATTTATAATTATCATATAGAAAAATATGCTGACTTATTGTGTAAAAAAATATTCAAGAATATTCAAATGGTGAAAAAAAAAAAAATTATTTTTTTTTCAGATGAAAATATTTTCGGATTTGGAGGAATATATATAAATGCTATTAATTTAAAGTTGTTAATTGAAATCATTAAAAAAAAATTAAAAAAAAAATTTAATTTAAATGTTATAATTTTATTAACCATTAGAGACCAAGCAACATACTTAGGAAGTTTTTATGGATATGATTATTCAATACAAAAAAATTTTTTTTCAAATTTTCAAGAATTTATTAATTATGGTATTCAAAATCCCTACTCAAAAAAATTTGGAGATTTAATGTATTATGAAAATTATAATTTATTAAAATTAATATTACCTGCAAATTATAAAATTAATATTGTTCCATATGAAATTTTAAATAAATATCCTCATTTATTTTTAAAAGAAATATTCAGATTTAATAAAAAAACAAATATCAAAAAATTGCGATTAGATTTTTTTGAAAAAAATAAGAAAAAAATAAATTCTAATTTTACTAAAAAAAATAGTGGAAATTGGATTCTAAAAGAAAATTTTTTATTAAGTTTATTAAATAAAATTTACATATACGAAGAAAAAATAAAAAATATGCTTATTGGAAAGCCAAAAATTAAAAAATATTTAAAACTTTTATTTAATCATCTAAAATCTAATCAAAATTATACATCGACTCAGTTCATATCTCTAAAAAAAAATGATTTAATTAAAATAAAAAAAATCTACAAAAATTCTAATTTGAAGTTGCTAGATTACTTAAGCCCTTTTTCTAAAAAGTTTGTTTTTAACTATACAAAAAATATTAAATATAAGTGAAAAAAAAAATAAAAATATCAGTTATTATTCCTGCCTATAATCAAGAAAAATTTATTGGTAGGTGTTTGAGATCTTTATATAATCAAACATTAGATAAAAGTTTATTTGAAGTTATTGTAATAAATGATGCTAGTAATGATAAAACATCTTATGCAATATCTTTATTTCATAAATTTGTAAAAAAAATTAATAATGAACAAAATCTTGGATTGCCAGCTTCAGTAAATTTAGGAATTAAAAAATCAATCGGAAAATATATTGTGCGCGTTGATGCAGATGACTATGTTAATGAAAATTTTTTAAAATTTTTAATGATTTTTTTAGAGGAAAATAAAAAAAAGTATGATGCAATTGCCTGTGACTACTGGATTTTTGCTGATAAAGAAAAATGGATTAAGCGTATAGATTCTTCAAAAAAACCCATTGCTTGTGGTATTTTGTTTAATAAAAAGCATATAATGAAAATTGGAATGTATGACGAAACTTTTCTATGCATGGAGGATAAAGAATTAAGAATAAGATATGAAAAAAAATATAGAATTGGTTATTTAGAATTGCCATTATATAGATATAGACAGCACCATAAGAGTTTAACAAAAAATTTAAAAAAAATGCATATTTTTAATAAAAAATTAAAAGCAAAAATTATTTCATCAAAATGAAAAATTTTTTTCACTTTTTAAAAAAACCATTTGTAATTGCAGAAGTAGGAGTTAATCACGAATGTTCATTGATAAAAGCAAAAAAATTAATTGATCTTGCTAAGCTAGGAGGAGCAGATGCCGTGAAATTTCAAACCTATAAAGCAGAAAATTTGGCAATTCAAAAATCTAGATATTATTGGGATATTAAAAAGGAGAAAGAAAAAACTCAATTTTCTCTTTTTAAAAAATTTGATAAATTTGAAAAAAAAGATTTCATTAAATTGGCAAAATATTCACAAACAAAAAAAATAGTTTTTTTGTCAACACCATTTGATTTTAATTCAGTTGATTTTTTAAACCCATTAATGCCTTTTTTTAAAGTAGCTTCAGCTGATATAACAAATTTTCCTTTATTGGAAAAAATTGCAAGCAAAAAAAAACCAATTTTATTATCAACTGGAGCATCGAATGTAAGTGAAATTAATAAAGCTTATAATTTTCTAAAAGAAAAAAAATGTAAAAATATAGCTATTATGCACTGTGTTCTTTCTTATCCAACAAAAAATAATGATGCGAATTTATCTATGATTCAATATTTGAAAAAAAAATTTCCTTATTGTGAAGTTGGATATTCAGATCATACTATCCCAGATAAAAATATGTTGACATTAACATCAGCATATTTATTGGGAGCCAATATAATAGAAAAACACTTTACAGATAATAAAAAAAAGAAAGGTAATGATCATTATCATTCAATGGATTTTAAAGATTTAAAATATTTCAAAAATATATTAAATCAAATTTCTATTTTAAAAGGTTCCTTAAATAAAAAAGCAGTACTACAATGCGAAAAAAAATCTAGAAAATTTGCTAGAAGAAGTATTGTTGCAAAAATAGATTTAAAAAAAAATATAATTTTAAGAAATATTCACTTAGATTATAAAAGACCAGGACTTGGAATTAGTCCAGCCAATTATAAAAAAATTCTGGGTATGAGAACAAGAAAAAAAATAAAATATGATCAAATAATTAAGTTTAAAGATTTAAAATAAATTAAATTAAAAAACAAAATGAGAGTTATCGCAACTATACAGGCAAGAATGTCATCAACAAGATTACCTGGAAAAGTACTTAAATTAATTAATGGTAAAAGTTTACTAGAATGGCAAATAATTAGGTTAAAAAAATCTAGATTGCTAGATGATATATATGTAGCAACAACAAATTCTTTATCGGATATAAAAATTGTAGATTTTTGTAAAAAAAAAAAAATAAAATTTTTTAGAGGTAGTGAAAATGATGTTTTGAGTAGAATATCTAACTTCTTATCTAGAAATAATAATACATTACATGTTGAATTGTATGGAGACTCTCCTTTAATAGATCCACATATTGTTGATGAATTTATCGGATTTATGATAAAAAATTTGAAGAAATTTGACTGTATTTCAAATACTGTACATTCATCCTATCCTCCTGGACAAGAGTTTTTGGTATATAAATCAAATGTTTTATTAAAAGCTAATAAATTAACAAAAAAAAGCGATAAGCTAAGAGAACATTGTGGTTATAATATTATAAGAAATTTTAAAAAATTTAATATTCATTCAATGATTGCTCCCAAACATTACAACTATCCAAATATTTTTTTAGAAGTTGATAGTTCAGAAGATTTTAAACTAATAAAGCAAATTATTAATTATTTTTATAAAAAAAAAATACATCATTTTAGTTTATCTCAAATATTAGAATTTTTTCACAAATATCCATGGAAAAAAAAAATAAATAACAAAGTTAAGAGAAAGTGGAAGGATTACAGGTTTAATATTGATAAAAAAATATAAAATAGATTGGCCAAAAAGAGCTCATTTTTTTAATGAAAAAGAGATAAAATTAGTTAGTTCTATCTTAAGAGATCAAAATTCTGCACTTACATTTGGTCCCTATGTTGCAAAGTTCGAAAATGATTTTGCCAAGTTTGTTAAAGTAAAAAGAGCTTTTTCTACAATGAGTTGTGCGCATTCTTTAGATATAGCAGCAATGGTTTTAGATATTAAAAAAGGAGACGAAGTAATTCTGCCATCTCATACATATTGTGCCACAGCTTTAGCATTTTCAAGAAGAGGTGCCATACTAAAATGGGCTGATATTGAGTTAGATAGTTTTTGTATCTCATTAAGAAATATTGAAAAACTTGTAACAAAAAAAACAAAAGCTATTATTGTAGTTCATCTTTATGGATTAATATGTCCCGATATAAAAAAAATATCAAGTTATGCTAAAAAAAATAAAATTTATTTAATTGAGGATTGTGCCCAGTCATTTGGATCGTATTTAAATAAAAAATCTTGCGGAACTTTTGGAGATATTGGATGTTTTAGTTTTCAATCTCAGAAAAACTTAACTACTTTAGGCGAGGGTGGTATGATTATTGCAAAATCAAATTCATTGTTAAATAAAATAAAAAACTTAAGATTCAATGGGCACAGGGAGTTTAAAAACCAAACTAAATATTGGTTACCTGCAACAATAGATGTGAATATGGATATAAAAAATGTGCATCCTATAAAATCTACTATGACTGAAATACAAGGTGCTGTTGGAAGTTTATTATTAAAAAAATTTAAAAAAATTTTGCAAAAAAGAAGAAATTTGTTTTTTTATATAAGGCATTCTCTTTCAGATATAAAAGAATTAAAATTTCAAACAGTAAAAAATTTAAACACAACTTCAGCACATTTATTACCAGCAGTGTATTTAAATAAAAAAAATAATAGAGATAGTTTGATAGATATTTTGTCTACAAAATTTAAAATAAAATCAGTTACACAATATTACCCACTTCATAAATATAAATTTTTTATTAAATTAGGATTTGGGAATATTAAATTAAAAAACACAGAATTTTTTTATAAAAACATGATTTCATTTCCATTTAATATTAATCTAACAAAAAAACAAATTAATTATCAGATTAAATCAATACGCTCTTCAATTAAAGAATTAAGCAAAAAGTAAAAATGAATGAAAAAATTTTAATTACAACAGGAATTAAAAAAAAAAAAAAAAATTCAATATATTTAGGAAAATGGTGTTTTAAAATAAAAAATAGAAAACTTGATTTTTCAAATTTTAATATTTTGCCATACCACTGGGATAACAGATCAAAGTTATTAAAAGATAGCTATTATCTCGATGAATTATACGAATATATTTTGAAAATACTTTCAAAAAAATTGAATAGTATACATGATGTTAATTATCCAATCAGTTATTGGAGAATACTTATTGGAATGTGGCTTGGTCATTTTATTCAAATTGTTTTTGATAGATGGAGCATGATTGATATAGCAGTGAAAAATGAAAAAAATTTAGTTTATGAAAACCTTCATCAAAAAAAAGAAAATTTTATTCCAAATGATTGTTTAGTATTTGTTCACATGTATCAAAGTGATGCATGGAATGAACATTTATATGATATTATAATTAATAATTCATTTAAAAAAAAATTTATTTTTCTTAAAAAAAAAAAAAAAAATATTTTAATTTTAAAAAAAAAAATTAGAATTCTTTCATCTGTATATTCATTTTTTTTAAAAAAATATAATAATTTTTTTTTTTTAAAAAATAATTTTTTTTTTCATTCAACCTATTTACCTAAATTAGATGAAATAAATTTACAATTCCACTTGAGACAATTCCCAACAATTTGGAGATCTGATACTATACCAATTTTTGAAATTAATAAAAAATATCGTTCTTGGAATTTAAATGAAAATTTAGTTTGCAAAAATAGATTTGAAAAATTTTTGATTAAAATTTTGCCTACATATATGCCAAGATCTTATTTGGAGGGTTTTAAAATTTTAGAAAAAAAATCAGATAAATCTTTTCCTAGATATCCTGGTGCAATATTTACTTCAAATTCTTATGCCTATGATGATTTTTTTAAGATTTGGGCAGCAAAAAAATCTATTAAAAAAATTCCAATTATAATTGGTCAGCATGGGGGACATATGGGTACTTGTTTATTTGGATTTTATTTGACTCATCAATTCAAAATTTCTAATTTTTTTTTGACATGGGGTTGGAAAGAAGTAAAAAAAAATTATCCATTAGTAAATTTGTTATTAGATAAAAAAAATTTAATAAAATCAAAAAATGATTTAAAAAATAAAAAGAAAATTATTTTAGTACTAACTGGCTGGCCAAAATTTAGCTATCATATAAGTGCCCAGCCAATATCCGTACAATATATCGATTATTTAAAAGATATATTTAAGTTTAATAGTTACTTAAATGAAAAAGTAAAACAAAATTTAATTGTTAAAGAGTATTTTCAGAATTTTGATTGGATAGATAAAAATTTAATAAAAAAAGAATTTAAAAATATAGAAATATATGACGGGAAAAAAAAATTAAAAGAATTTTATAAAATAAGTAAATTAATAATTAGCACATCTAACTCCACTAGCTTTCTTGAAAGCATGGCATTGAATATTCCAACAATTTTATTTTTTAACCCAGTGCATTCAGAATTAAATAAATCTGCAAAGAAACAATTTTTAGAACTTAAGCGCGTAGGTATTTATCATGAAACAGCAGAGAGTGCTGCAAATCATCTTGTAAAAATTGAAAATAATATTTGTGAATGGTGGTTTTCTCATAAGTTACAAGTAGTAAGATTAAATTTTTGTAAAAAATACTCAATTTTTTCTGATAAAAAAGTTAGCATATTAAAAAATTTTTTTTATAAATTAAAACAAAAATGACTAATACATATTTAGATTTAACAAGCTTAGGTCAGTCGGGGTATAAAATTAGTTTTCCTAAAACAAATATTATAATCGATCCCTACATGTCAAATTCTGTTGAATTGGAGGTGTGTAGTGATTTCAAAAGATTAATTCCAATTAATCATAATATAAATTTAATAGAGGATGTTGATTGGATTCTGATTACTCATGACCATTTAGATCACTGTGATCCTAAAACTTTAATTAGAATTTGTAATATGAATTCAAAAGTTAAATTCATAGGCCCAGGGCCTGTTGTTAAAATTTTAAAAAATATTGGGATACAATCAAGTAGAATAATATTAGCAGATCAAAAAAATTTTATGAATTTATCTATAGTTGATAATTTGAAATTACATTGTATTCCAGCTGCACATCCCAACATAGAACTTGATAACAACAATGACAGCAAATGTCTTGGGTTCTTATTTGAGTTTGGAAATTACAAAATTTATCATGCAGGAGATACATCAGTTGATGAATTAATTTTAAAAAAATTACAAAAGTTTGGCACAATAGATTTGGCATTTATACCTATAAATGAAAAAAACTATTTTAAGCATGAAAAAGGAATTATTGGAAATATGTCTTTAAGAGAAGCTTTCAGTTTTGCAGAGAAAATTAAAATAAAAAAATTTATACCTATACATTGGGATATGTTTGATAACAATTCTGTTTTAGAGGAAGAGATAGAAATTTTATATAAAAAGCTCAATTGTTCTTTTGAATTATTTATAAAACCAAAAAGAATTTATTTAGAAAATATTGATTTTAGTATTATAATAAGAACTTTAAATGAGGAAAAATATTTAAATAAATTATTAAATTCTATTAAAAATCAATCTATTGAAAATTATAATTATGAAATAATAATTGTTGATTCTGGCTCTGTAGACAAGACATTAGAAATTGCAAAAAATCATAATTGTGTAATTACAAACATTAAAAAAAACGATTTTACTTTTGGCAGATCTCTAAATATTGGATGCAAAACTTCTCAGGGTAAAATTTTGATTTTTATTAGTGGTCATTGCATTCCTTTGGATAAAAATTGGTTAATAAATTTATCAAAACCAATAATGAATAAGGTTGCAAATATTTGCTACGGAAAGCAAGTGGAGGGTGATGAAACCTTTTTAAGTGAAAGAAATATATTTAAAAAATTTTATAAAGATAGATCTAAATTACAAAAAAATAATTGCTTCTTCAATAATGCTAATTCTGCGATTTTAAAACAACTTTGGGAAAAATATAAATTTAATGAGTTCTTAACTGGTTTAGAAGATATTGATTTTGGTAAAAGAGCGATTGAAGATGAGGAAGTAATTTATTATTCCTCAGATGCTAAAATTCAACATAATCATGATGAAAATTGGGATCAGATTCAAAGAAGATTTGAAAGAGAAGCAGTGGCTTTAAAAAACATTATGTTTGGGATTAAGCTTTCATTTTTTCGATCAATTTTAAAATACGGAAAATACGTTCTATATGATATTTTTTCAATTTATTCTGATAAAAAAATTAAAAGAAATAGCTTATTAGACATATTTAAATACAGATTTTATCAGATAAGAGGAACATATTTAGGAATAGTTAATACCGAAAAAAAACAATCTCAACAAAAAAATAAATTTTTTTATTAGTATATATGATGAAGAATAAGTTTAATATTGTAGCATTATTGCCAATAAAAAAAAAAAGTCAGAGAATAAAAAATAAAAATTTTAAATTATTTTTTAGAAAGCCTTTATTTAAATGGGTTTTAGATAAGTTATTGAAAATTCAAGCTATAGATTTAATAATTATTAATACTGATTACAATAATATTGAAAAAAAATATAAATTTTTAAAAAACAAAAAAATTTTAATAAGAAAAAGAATAAAAAATCTTTGTGGTCACAAAGTATCAATGAATAAAATAATTGAAAATGATATTAAACACATAAAGTCAAATATTTACTTAATGACACACGCTACTAATCCACTTTTAACTATAAAAACAATTAAAAAAGCTATTAAATTATTTAAAAAAAATAAAAAATTTGACTCATTATTCACAGTTAATAAAATTCAATCTCGCCTTTTTAATGAAAATTTTAAAGCTTTAAATCACAAACCAAATAAATTAGTACAAACACAAGATCTTAAACCTTTATATGAGGAAAATTCAAATTTATATATTTTTTCAAGTAATAGTTTCTTTAAAAATATTTCAAGAATAGGAAAGAAACCATTTTTAATGCCAACTACAATGCCAGAAAGTATAGATATTGATAATTTTGATCAATGGAACCTAGCATTAAAATTAGCTAAATTTTATAAATAATTTATGAAAATTTTAATAACATGTCCACCGATGATTAGGCAAATAGATTCTTTTAAAAATTTATTTAAGAAACATAATATTAAAATAACAATACCTAATTTTTCTCAAACTCTTAAAAAAATAGAAATAAAAAAATATATAAAAAAACATGATGGATGGATTATAGGAGATGAGATAGTTGACGAAGAACTAATAAGATTTGGGATTAGTGGAAAACTTAAAGCTGCAGTTAAGTGGGGTGTTGGGACAGATAATTTAGAAAAATCAGCAATAAAAAAATTAAAATTTCCAATTCCTAACACTCCTTTTATGTTTGGAAAAGAAGTCGCTGATATTGCAATTGGTTATTTAATAGGATTAGCAAGAGATACCTTCTTTATAGATCGTAATATTAGAAATGGTCATTGGTTGAAACCAACAGGTATATCATTGGAAAATAAAGTAGTTGCATTAATTGGAATGGGAAATATAGGGCGTAATATTTTTAAAAGACTCAAAGTTTTTGATATGCAAGTAAATGTTTATGATCCAGCTATAAAAAAAAAATATAGAAATAAAAATATTAATGTTTTGCAGTGGCCCATAAATTTAGAAAAAGCAGATTTTTTAATATTTTGTTGTTCACTAAATGATGAAAATAAATATATGTTAAATAAAAAAATTTTTAAAATATTAAAAAAAAATGTAAGAATAATAAATGTAAGTCGTGGAAAACTTATAAATGAAAAAGATTTAATTGCAGCAATGAAAAAAAATAAGATTAAATCTGTAGCTTTAGATGTATTTGAAAAAGAACCTATAAGTAAAAATTCTTATCTTGTTAAAAGTAAATTTAGTATTTTAGGTTCACATAATGCTTCAAATACAGTTGAGGCGGTAAAAAAAACTAGTGAAAAAGCAATATATAAACTATTTAAAATGTTAAATGTTAAATAAAAAAACATGCGTAGTTACAGGTGCAAGTGGGTCAATTGGAAAAGCAATTGTAAATAAATTTAGCTTATTAAATTATAATGTAATTGCAATTGATAAACTCAATATGCCAAAGGATATGAATTGTTTTTTTTATTTAAAAGCTGATTTGTCCAGGTGTTTTTTTGACAAAAAATACTGCAATAGAATTTTTAATTTAATAAAAAAAAAATTAACAAATGAAAAATTACACATATTAATAAATAATGCAGGACAGCAAACAATAAAAAAAATAAATAAAATACAAAGAGAGGATTGGGAATGTAGTTTAAATGTAAATTTGCTTACACCATTTTTGTTAATACAGTTTTTTTTAAAAGAGTTAAAATTTGCAAAAGGACATGTATTAAATATTAGTAGCATTCATGCAAAATTAACAAAAAAATACTTTACAACATATTCTACTAGCAAGGCGGCACTAAGTGCAATGACAAGATCTCTTGCTTTAGAGCTGGCTCCAGAAATAAAGATCAATGCTTTAGAATTGGGAGCAGTTGAAACAAGTATGTTAAAAAAATCTTTTGGAAATTCATCAAAGTCATTGGTTAAGCTAAAATCAATTCATCCTCAAAATAAAATTGGTCAACCAGATGAAATTGCTTTATTTATAGAATCCATCATTAAAAATAATATAAGTTTTTTACATGGAAGTTGCATAGATTTTACTGGCGGGATGCACTCTAAATTGAGTGATATTTAGCAAGTATTAAAATGAAAAAAAATGAAATTAAACTATTAGATACTTCATTATTAAAAAAAAAAAATCATCTTCAAAAAATTACATATTGGTTAAGAGCATTAAACCGTCCAAACGGATGGCATTATGACCTAGATCAAATTTGGGTATTAGAAGAATTAAAAAAAAATAAAGTTAAACCAGGATCAACAATTCTTGACGCTGGAGCAGGGTATGGGGTTATGCAATTTATCCTTGCAGATTTAGGTTATAATATTATTAGCTTAGACTATTCAAATAGAAATATTGAAAAAATTGCTATGAAATTTTTTAAAATTTCTAGCAATATAAATAATAATCTTAATTATTTTCATAAGTATATGGATCATATTGAATATGAAACTAATTTATTTAAAAAAAAAAAATTTAAAATAATTATAAAAAGAATAAACTTTAAATCATTATTATATATTTTTAAGTATATTTTAAAAATTTTAATATCTAAAATTTACTTACTTTTCGATATTTTTAACAAAAAAAATAGAGGTCAAATTAAATTTATAAGAGCCCCAATCCATAAAATGCCAATAAAATCTAATTCAATAGATGCAATAATTTCCATATCTGCAATAGAACATGCAGACATTAATTTATTCGATCAAAACATAAGAGAGATGAAAAGAGTTTTAAAGAAAAAGAGTATTCTATTAATAACAACGAATTTTACAAATAAAAAAGATATTTTTTTTGATGAGTTTACACAGGCTTGGTGCTTTTCTTATAAATTTATTAAAAAAAAATTTAATAAAAATTTTAATATTTATTTTAATATAAAAAAAACTATTAGTTCATTTAAATCATCAAAAATTTTTTTTAATAGACTAGATGATTATTATACTAAAAATAAAAATTTTTTTTTATATAAAAAAAACATTAAAGAATTTCCTTACTTACCCATGGCAATAAAAATATTTAAATAAATATTTATGAAAAAAATAAAAGAAAATAAATTTAATTTAATATTGTCAAAGATTATTTATGATAAAAAATTTAAATTTTCTTATCTTGCAACACCAACACTTAATAAGCAGGAAAGTATTACAAATTTATTAGATGTTATCCAAAATAATGATTTAAATATATTCAAATATAATAAATTTAAAGATCCTTTATTTTTTATTTTAAGAATTTTAAAGCAATTTTTAATTTATTTAATTTTATCAATTGCTTTTAACAAAAAAATAAAAAAAAATTCAATAATTTTTTATACATGGTTAGTACCTAAGAGTTTAAAAAAAGAAAATATTGTTGATGATTATTTTAGAAGTTTTCCAAAAAAATTAATTCAAGAAAAAATTTGTACTGTTTTTTTTCATCTAGATTTTAATTTATCTGTAAAATTTTTTTTAAAAAATAAAAGTAAAAAACAATTCATGATTTTTAATTTTTTGAACCCCTTAGACATTTTATATATTTTTATAAGTTATTTGTTTAAAGGATATGTGCAAATTAAAAAAAATTATTATTATAATAAATTAAATTTAACGCCTTATGTAAATATATCTTTAAAGAAAGATTATTATATGATGAGAAGTTTTCATTCGTATGTAATTAATTGTGTAAATAAAAAGATACAGACAAAGAATCCAAAAGTTATTTTTTATGTATATGAAAATCAATCATGGGAAAAAATAACTTGTAAATATTTTAATAACAAAAAAACAAAGATAGTAGGTTTTCAAAGCAGTGGATTTTCTGATTATTTTTTGAATTTTTTCCCTACAAAATATGACAATAAAAGAGATTTGTATCCTTTTTTTATACTTGCAAATGGCCATTATCCAAAAAAATATTTACTTACCTACGGTAATTATTTATGTCCTATTAGGAAATTTTATGCATTAAGATTTTCCTATCAAATAAAAAATAATCAATATTTAATTCAAAAATATAAAAAAAATTTTTACAATAAAATTTTATATGCCTTTTCAGTTCATGAAAGACAATATTTGAGTGTTTTAAATGATTTAAAAATTATATTCGGTAACAGTAAAATTAATGTTCATTTAAAATTTCATCCTAGATATGATTTAACCTTAGAAAATAAAAATTATACTCAGAATTTACCAAAAAATTTTAAAATTGTTAAAAATATAAAAAAATTCAATTATGATTTGGTATTATTTAATGATAATTCTTTTGGTTTAGAATGTTTATTTAAAGGTATTAAATGTTTTCAATATAATAGGTTCGGCAATACTAAAGATAATAGACTATGGTATTTTAATGAGTGGAATCCTAATGTAAATTTTAAACAATTAGTATATTTGAAAAAAAAATTAATTGAAAAAAAATTTTCAAAAAAAATTAATAGAAATAAAATCAAAACATATATTAATAAAATGTATACTCCACTAGATGATGGTAAAAAATTTGTAATTAATAATTTAAGTGAGTTTCTTGAATGATTTTTTTCATAAATTCTAAAATAAAAAATTTTTTAAATTTATTAAAATTTTATAATTTTATTACTAATAATTTATTATTAATAAATAAAAATATTAATTATGAAAATTTCTTTTTATCTAATAGAAAAAATAATGTTAAAAATTTTGAAAAAAAATTTGCTAAAATATTAGGAAGTGGCACAGCTGTGTCTTATGCGGCTGGTCGTATGGCTTTTTATGAAGTTTTAAATTTTCTTAAGATTAGAGAGGGAGATGAAGTGATATTAACTGGCTCCACTTGTGCAGTAATGGCAAATGCAGTTGTCAGAACTGGGGCAAAATGTATTTTTTCAGATATTGATGCAAATAACTATGGTAGTTGTCCTAAGTCGATATTAAAAAATATTACTAGTAAAACAAAATGTGTTGTCGCACAACATTCGTTTGGAATACCATGTGAAATTAATAAAATTAAAAAAATCTGTAAAAAAAAAAAAATTTTTTTAATTGAAGATTGTGCTTTAACTTTTGATTCAAAATATAATAATATTAAAGTTGGGAATTTTGGGGATGCAGCTATTTTCTCCACTGACCATACCAAGCCAATAAACACTTTTATTGGTGGATTGGCTTATTCTAGTAATAAAAAATTAATAAAATATTTGAAAATAAAACAAAAAAAAATTATTGAATTAAATTTAAAAAAAAAACAACAAATATATAATCAAGTTATACTCGAAAATAAGTTAATAAATTCTAATAATAAATTATTGCGTTTTTTTTTGATTTTAAAAATTAAATTTTTAAATTATTTTTTTCAATTTAATCCTTTTCTAAATGAAAACAATGATTTAAATCAAAAATCATCTTATCCTTATCCTGCTTTAATGCCTGATTTTTTAGCATATCTCGGAGTAATGCAATTAAAAAACTGGAATAAAATTAAAAAAAATAAACAAAAATTACTTAATACATATTTAAAAATTTTAAAAAAAAATAATAAATTAGTCATTCCAAAAGCTTATTATCAAAAAAATTTAGAAATAGTTCCTTTACGTTTTATATTTTATTCTAAAAAAGCAAAATTAATAAGAAAAAAGATTAGTCGATATATTGATATTCAATCAATATGGTTTTTAAGGCCATTAATTAATTCAAATATAAGTTTAGAAAAATTTAATTATAGCAAAGGTTCCTGTCCTGTTTCAGAAAGAATTTGTAAAGAAGTAATAAACTTGCCTTGCAATGCAAATAAGATGTATTACTTTACTTTTTTTAAGTTTCTAAAAAATATTGTAAATGAAAAAAATATTTAAGGGAAAAAAAGTTTTAATTACTGGACATACAGGTTTTAAAGGATCTTGGCTAACGCTTTGGTTATATAGTTTAGGAGCAAAAATAATTGGTATTTCAGATAATATACCTTACAAAAATTCTCATTTTTCTTTATTAAATATCAAAAATAAAATTAGTCATAATTTAGAGGATATTCGAAATTATAAAAAAATTGAGAAAATTATTTTAAAAACAAAACCTGATTTTATTTTTCATTTAGCAGCCCAATCTTTAGTTCAAAAATCATATAATTATACACTTGATACTTGGGAAGTAAATTTAATGGGCACAGTAAATATGTTAGAAGTATTAAAAAAAATAAAAAATAATTGTACTGCTATTTTTGTTACAAGTGACAAATGTTATTTTAATGCCGAGCAAGCATGGGGCTATAGAGAAAATGATAAACTTGGAGGCAAAGACCCATATAGTGGATCAAAAGGATCTGCAGAACTTGCAATTTTTTCATATTTTAATTCTTTTTTTAAGAATTCAAAAAAAATTAGAATTGGCATAGGCAGAGCAGGAAATGTTATTGGAGGAGGGGATTGGGCAGAAGGAAGAATAGTACCAGATTGTATGAGGTCAGTAATTAAAAATAAAAATGTTATTCTAAGAAATCCTAATTCTACAAGGCCATGGCAGCATGTTTTGGAACCTTTAAGTGGTTATTTATCTTTAGCTAGCAATTTAAGTAAATCAAAAAAATTAAATGGCGAGGCATTTAATTTTGGTCCTCAATTAGATCAAAATTTTAATGTAAAAGAATTAGTAATTGAAATGAAAAAAAACTGGTCAAATGTTAAATGGAAAATATCAGCTACAAATAAAAAAAAATACGAAGCTAGTCTCTTGAAGTTAAATTTTGATAAAGCACTACACTATTTAGATTGGAAGCCCGTTTGGAATTTTAATGAAACTTCTTTTTTTACATCAAATTGGTATAAAAATTTTTTTCAAAATAAAAAAAAAAATATTTATAAATATTCATTATCTCAACTAAATTTATTTATAAAAAAAGCTAAAGAAAAAAAGTTAAAATGGGCACAGTAAGCGTAAAAGATATAAAAGTTTATCATTTGGAGAGAATTTTTAATAAAAAGGGTGATATTTTGAAGGGCATGAGAAATGACTCTTTAGGTTTTACTGGATTTGAGGAGGTTTATTTTACTCATATAAAATATAACAATGTAAAAGCATGGAAAAAACACAAAATAATGCATATGAATTTAATAGTTCCAGTTGGTAATGTATTATTTGTTTTTGTTGATGAAAGCGGATTGTTGAGAGAGGAGAAAATTGGAGAATCAAAATATTGTAGAATTACTGTGCCATCAGGAATTTGGTTTGGTTTTAAAGGTATTTCAATTACAACTGCTTTAGTGATGAATTTTTCAAATTTAAAACACGCAGACGAAGAAGTAGAAAGAAAAAATATTGATGAAATTTGTTATGATTGGAAATTAAATTTATGAAAGTTGTAATTCTAGCAGGAGGTTTTGGGACTAGACTTTCCGAAATTACGGATATTATACCAAAGCCAATGGTGGAGATAGGGGGAGTGCCCATTTTAATTCATATTATGAATATTTACGCTGCAAAAGGTTTTAAGGATTTTATTATACCTATTGGATATAAAGCTCAATATATTAAAAATTATTTTTTAAACTTACCTTATAATAGTAATGATTTTTCAATAAACTTAAATAATGGAAAAATAAAAAAAATTACTAATAATAAATATGACTGGAATGTAACATTAGTTGATACTGGAATTCATACTATGACTGGTGGAAGAGTTTATAAATTAAAAAAATTTTTAAAAGATGAAACTTTTATGCTTACTTACGGTGATGGTTTGGCAAATATAGATATTAAAAAATTACTTTCATTTCATAAAAAAAATAAAAAGTTAGTAACCATAACAACTGTGAGACCATCAGCAAGATTTGGTCATGTTGAGCTCAAAGAAAATAAGGTAATTAGCTTTAAAGAAAAACCCCAAATTAATACTGGATGGATTAATGGAGGTTTTTTTGTCATGCAACGAACTTTTTTAAATTACTTAAACTCAGATCAAGAAATTTTAGAGAGGGATCCTTTGGAAAAAATATCTAAGATCAATCAATTAGTAGCTTATAAGCATGAGGGATTTTGGCAATGCATGGATACATTGAGAGATAAAATTTATTTAGAAGAACTTTGGAAAAAAAATAAAGCTCCATGGAAATTATAACTTTTATATGAAATTATCTCAAAGTTGTTTATCTAATTTAGAAACTCAGGCTGTCATAAAAGTTCTTAAAAAAGGTTATCTTGGCATGGGAGAAGAAGTTAAAAAATTTGAAAAGGAATTAAGTAATTTTTTTAAAAGATCTGCTGTTTGCACTTCGAGCGGTACATCAGCATTACACTTGGCTTTGCAGGCAATCGGAATAACCAAAGGCGATGAGGTTTTGGTGCCTACAATAACCTACATTGCGAGTTTTCAAGCAATTTCCGCATCAGGCGCAAAACCTATAGCATGCGATATCGATCCAGCAGATTTAACAATTTGTTTAAAAGATGCAAAAAAAAAATTATCAAAAAAAACAAAAATAATTATGCCTGTGCATTACGCTGGCTCACCTGGTAAACTGGATAATATTTATAAATTTGCAAAAAAAAATAAACTTAGAATAATTGAAGATGCAGCTCATGCTTTTGGATCAATTTATAAAAAAAAAATTGGAAGTACTGGAGATATAGTTTGTTTTAGTTTTGATGGAATAAAAAATATTACTTCAGGCGAAGGGGGATGTGTTGTTACAAAAGACAAAAAAATCATTAAAAAAATACAAACATTAAGATTATTAGGAATTGAGAAAGAAACAAATTCAAAATTTAAAGGAATAAGAAATTGGAAATTTGACGTTAAAGAGCAAGGCTGGAGATATCATATGAGTAATATAATGGCCGCAATTGGGTTGCAGCAATTAAAAAGATTTAATTTCTTATCAAATAAAAGGAAATCATTAGCAAGATATTATGATAAAAAACTTAAAAAAATTAAATATATATTTTGCTTACCAAGTAACTATAAAAAAATTGTTCCACATATTTATCCTGTGCAAATTAAAAATGCTAAAAAAAAAAAATTATTTGTCAGTAAGTTAAAAAAAGAAAAAATAGAAGTTGGTTTTCATTATAGACCAAATCACTTATTATCATTATATAAAAATAAAAATAATTATTTTCCAAATGCATCAAAAATTTACCCAACAATGTTAACTTTGCCATTGCATCCAAATATGAATAATAAAGATATTGATAAAATTGTAAAAATAGCTGAAAAAATTATTTAAATTTGAATATGATGTAAACAAAATTTAATGATAAAAAAAACACCATTAGTTAGTATTATCATTAATTGTTTTAATGGAGAAAAGTACTTAAATGCTTGTATAAAAAGTGTTTTAAAACAGAGTTATCAAAATTGGGAAATTATTTTTTGGGATAATAAATCCACAGATTTAAGTTTAAATATAATTAAAAAATTTAAAGACAAAAGAATAAAAATTTTTAAATCCAAAGAACATACTACTCTTTATAAGGCTCGGAACGAAGCTTTTAAAAAATGTAAAGGTTTTTATATCAGTTTTATAGACACAGATGATACTTGGCATATAGATAAATTAAAAAAGCAAGTTGAGATAATGGAGAAAAATAAAAACATCTCATTTTCATATTCAAATTATTATATATTTGATCAGCAAAAAAAAACAAAAATAAAAGCAATTAATAAAAAAAAAGAAACTAACAATTTATTTAATAGTCTTTTGAAAGATTATAATATTGGGTTATTAACCTTAATAATAAAAAAAAATATTTTTTCAAAAAATAAAATTTTTAATGATAAATATAATATAATTGGGGACATGGATTTATGTTTAAAAATGTCCATGAAACATAAAGCAATTTACGACCATTCAATTCTTGCAATATTTCGTCATCATAGAAAAAATATGAATTTTCTAAATAAAAGACTTGAAATTTTAGAATTAAAAAATTGGTATACTGAAAATATTGTAAAAAAAAAACTTTTTAAAAAATATTCTAATTGTAAATTCTTTCTTAATTATATTTTGTATAATTTGTGTAAATATTTTTTGAAGAAAAGAAAAAAAATAGTTGTATTTAAATTTTTTAATAAAATGTTTTTAAGTGTATTAAAAATAAAAATCTTTATATTACTTATTTTACCAAGAAAATTTATAGATAGTTTAACTTAAATACTATGGATCAATTTTGCCAAAATATAAAAAACAATAAAAGGGAGATTTGTTTATATCTAATTTTATTTTTAATTTTTTTAAATCCAATGTCTGTTACATTTTATAGTGAAAGAGTTAGTCTGGGATATTTACATGTCTTTTTTCCATTTATAGTTTTTTTTTTTTTAAAAAAAAATCTTATCTTAAATGACAAAACCATTTTTATATTATTTTTTTATTTGATCATTTTTATTGGCGGTTTTATTTTTAATATTAATGAATACTCAAGTTTTATTTTACTTAGATCTGTTGCGAGTTTTTTAATATTTATAAGTGTTTTTTCTATTTCATTTATTTATTTAGAAAAAAATATGATTATAAGTTTCAAAATTTCTTTAGTAATTTGGTCAATATATAAAATATTGCTGACGTTATCTATATTGTTGCCAATTTTTATAAGTAATGATTTAAGTTTATTTCATAAAGCAAAATTTTTAGGCACTCCAAGATTTGGACTGATTTATATAGCAGCCTTTTGGATAATTTTTTTTAATATTAAAAGTACCAAGATAAATATTTTAGTTTTAAAAATAATATTGTTAATAATAATATTAATTGGAATTTACTTAACTTATTCAAGAGGAACATATTTTTCTTTTTTTCTAACTTGTAGTTTTTTTACGATTGTTATTTTTTTAAAGTTTATTAGAAGTTTGAAAAAAGATTTCAATTTTTTATTAAAAATATTGATTGGGATTTTTATTATTTTTATTTTTTATTTATATCAAATTAATGTTTTTGATCACTTAATTAATGAGTTTAATATAATATTCTTAAAAGATCCAACTAGGTTTGATCCCACCAATATATATGAATCTTTCGGTTATAGAATAAATGAATGGAGAAAAATTTTGATTCACACCTTCGAAAATATTTATTTTGGTAGTGGATACTTGGGAAATTGGATTCTAGATAAAAACTTTTCTAGTACACCGCATAGTTATTTTTTTGATGTTATGTTCAGAACTGGTTTATTTGGCTTTATATTATTTATAGTAATTTTATCAAAATTATTTTGTTATTTGTATAAAAATTATTTAGATTTATTTTATGGTTTTTTAGCAGCTATTGTTATGTCTAATTTTCATGATGTTTTTAAAATTGCGCCTAACGCATTTTTTTTATCTTTTTTAATTTCTTTATGGATAAATAATATAAAACAAAAACAAATATGATTGTCGGAATTGATGCAACAAATATTAAAACTGGAGGTGGCTTAACCCATCTCTCTATGATTTTAAAAAAACAAAATTTACCAAAATTTAAAAATTTAAAAATAATTGTTTGGAGTAATAAAAAAACATTAAAATATATAAATTCAATGAAATATATTAAAAAAATCTCTGTAAATATATGGAAACCACATTTTGTTTTTAGACTTTTATGGCATATTTTTTTTTTAAAAAGAAATGCCAAAAAACAAAAATGTGATATTTTATTTTTTCCTGGAGGAACATTTTTCGGAAAAAATTTTTTATATGTTACTTTAAGTCAAAATTTGCTCCCTTTTTTTTGGAATCAAATAAAAAAATATATTGGAACTTTTTTTTTTATAAAATTAATTCTTTTAAGATATTTTCAAATAAAAACTTTTTCAAATAGTGCTGGATTGATTTTTTTAGATAACTATGCAAAAAAAATAGTGACAAGTAATTTAAAAAAAAAAATAAATTTTAAAATTATACCTCATGGGGTTAATAAATTATTTTTTGATATTTTGCCCAAACAAAAATCAATTTATTTTTATAAAAAAAAAAATAATTTTAATATAGTCTGTACTTCAACCATTGATTTGTACAAGCATCAATGGAACGTTATAAAAGCAATATATTTTTTAAAAAAAAAAACTAATTTTAATTTAAAATTACATATCGTTGGCGATGTAGCTAAACCAGCGGAAAAAATTTTTTTTAAATATTTAAAAAAATATGATCCAAATCAAAAATGGACAAAATATTACAAATATGTTTCTCAAAAAAAACTATCTAATATTTATTCAAAATCAAATATTGCTATTTTTCCATCCTCATGTGAAAATTTGCCCAATATTTTAATTGAAAAAATGGCTGCTGGACTTCCGGTGGCTTGTTCAAAAAATAAACCAATGCCACAAATTTTAGGAAAATATGGCAGTTATTTTGATCCAGAAAATTATAAAAGCATAATGAAAGCCACTCACAACTTGATAATGTCAAGGCATAAACGTATAAGTGCTTGTGCATATAATAAATCTAAAGCAAAAAAATATAGCTGGAAAATATCTTCTAGAGAAACTTTTAAATTTCTTAAAAAAATATTAATTATAAATAATCAACATGTTTCATAATAAAAAATTATTAATAACTGGAGGTACTGGCTCTTTTGGAAATGCAGTGTTAAATAAATTTTTAAAATCAAGTATTTCTGAAATTAGAATTTTTAGCAGAGATGAAAAAAAGCAAGATGATCTTCGCAAAAAATATAACAACAAAAAATTAAAATTTTACATTGGAGATGTAAGGGATTTATCCTCTTTAAAATCTGCTACAAAGAATATAGATTATATTTTTCATGCTGCAGCATTAAAGCAAGTTCCATCCTGCGAGTTTTATCCAATGGAAGCAGTCAAAACTAATATTGTCGGAAGTGAAAATGTTATTAATTGCGCAATAGAATGCGGTGTAAAAAAAGTTATTTGTTTAAGCACTGATAAAGCAGTTTATCCAATTAACGCAATGGGTATTTCCAAGGCTTTAATGGAAAAAGTAATTATAGCAAAGTCAAGAGAATCAAAATTTACTAAAATTTGTATTACAAGATATGGAAACGTAATGACTTCAAGAGGATCTGTAATACCGCTTTTTGTTGATCAAATACTTAGTGGAAAACCAATCACAATAACTGATCCAAAAATGACTAGATTTATGATGACTTTGGAAGAAGCTGTAAATTTAGTTATTTATGCTTTTAAATATGGAAAAAATGGTGAAATTTTTGTTCCTAAAACACCATCGTGCACTATTGATAACTTAGCTAAAGCAATAAAAGATATTTTTAATGTACCTACTTATGAAACTAAAATAATAGGAACAAGACATGGAGAAAAACTTCATGAAGTATTGTTGAGTCGAGAAGAACTTTCTTTAGCCAAAAAAACAAAAAATTATTTTGTAGTTTCTCCGGATTTAAGAGATTTAAATTATGATAATTTTTTTAAAAAAGGTAGAGAGAAAATATCCTTATCGCATGATTATAATTCTAATAACACTCAAATATTAAATCTAAACTCAATGAAAAAATTATTATTGAGCATTAGTCTTTTGCAAAAGAAAATATCTTTTTTTAAAAAAAAAATATGAATATTTTAATAACTGGATCAAATGGCTTTGTAGCAAAAAATTTAATTTTTTATTTAAAAAAAAATGAAAATAAATTTAAATTATTAAAATTTTCTAAAAAAAATAATTTTAACGATTTAAAAAAAAAAATTTTTAAATCAGACATAATTTTTCATCTTGCAGGAACTAATAAAGATAAAAAAAAAAAATTTTTTACAAAAAATAATTACGAGCTTACAAAAAAAATTTGTCAATTTATTGAAGAGAGTAAAAAAAAAATTCCTTTAATTTTTTCATCAACAAAGCACGTATATCTTGAAACAGATTATGGAATAAGTAAAAAAAAATCTGAGGAGGTTATAAAAAAATTTTCAAAAAAAAATAATCCATGCGTTATTTATAGGTTACCAGGAATATTCGGAAAATGGTGTAAGCCGAATTATAATTCAGTCGTAGCAACATTTTGTAATAATATTATTTTTAATAAAAAAGTTAACATCATAGATCCAAAAAAAATAATAGAGCTATGTTATATAGACGATGTAGTAAAAAGTTTTGAAAAACATATTTATTTAAAACAAGGATCAAAAAAATTATTAATTATTAATAAATTTAGAAAGTCTTATTTTATTTCAATTAAAAATTTATATAAAAAAATTTTATATTTTAATAAGACAAAAGATAGTTTATTCATAGATAAAATTGGCAAAGGTTTTGATAAATTACTATATGCAACTTTTTTAAGTTATTTACCACCAAATTTATTTTCGTCAAATTACTTAATGCCAAAAAAAGACAAAAGAGGCTTATTTGTTGAAGCATGTAAATCAAAAACTCATGGTCAATTTTCTTTTTTTACATTAAAACCTGGTCAAATTAGAGGCAATCATTATCATAATACAAAAATTGAAAAGTTTTTTATTATCAAAGGGAGTGCACTTTTTAAATTTTGCAATATAGTTACAAAAAAAAAATTTAGTTTAAAAATATCAAGCAATTCTTTTAAAACCATAGTTTCTATACCTGGCTGGTCACACAGTATAAAGAATATTGGAAATAGTGAGCTTATAGGAAATGTTTGGGCTAATGAAGTTTTTGATATTTCTAAACCAGATACGCAAAAGTATAATTTATAAATTTTAAAATGAAAAAAAAAATTATAACTATAGTAGGAACAAGACCGGAAATTATTAGATTATCAAGAATAGCTTGTGCGTTAGATAAAGCATTTAATCACAAAATAATTCATACGGGTCAAAATTATGATTATGAACTTAATAGAATTTTTTATGAAGATTTAAATATAAAAAAACCAAGCTTTTATCTAAAAGTTTCTAAAAAAAACGTTACTAATGCAGTGGCGAGTATACTTGTGGGTGTTGATAAAATACTTGAAAAAGAAAATCCAGATGCTGTAGTAGTTTTAGGAGACACTAATAGTGCTTTAAGCGTAATAGCTGCAAAAAAAAGAAAAATACCTATTTTTCATTTAGAAGCTGGTAATAGATGTTTTGATCAAAGAGTACCCGAAGAAATTAATAGAAAATTAGTTGATCATATTTCCGATATTAATCTAACATATTCAACTATTGCTAGAGAATACTTGTTGAAAGAAGGACTTCCTTCAGATTTGATAATTAAAATTGGATCACCAATGCGAGAAGTTATTAATTATTATAAGAATAAAATTATTAATTCTAAAATATTAAAAAAATATAATCTGCAAAAAAAAAAATATTTTGTCATTAGTTGTCATAGAGAAGAAAATGTAGATTCACAAAAAAACTTAAAAAAACTTGCTATAACTTTAAATTCAATAATTAATTTTTACAAATTACCTTTACTTTTTTCAACTCACCCAAGGACAAGAAAAATAATTAACAAATACAAGATTAAGTTTAATAAAAAAATTAAATTTGTTAAGCCTTTAGGCTTTGTAGATTATAATAATTTACAAATTAATTCAAAAGCTGTTTTGTCAGACAGTGGAACAATTAGTGAAGAATCATCTATACTAAAATTTCCAGCCTTAAATCTCAGAGAAAATCATGAAAGACCTGAAGCAATGGAGGAGGCATCCGTTATGATGGTTGGGTTTGATAAAGAAAGAGTTTTGAACGGTTTGAAGATAATCTTATCAAGTCAATCTGTAAATGATGTTAGTGATTATGGTTCTGTTAATGTTTCAGAGAAAGTTGTAAAAATAATTCACAGTTACATAGAATATGTAAATAAAAAAGTTTGGAGTAAATGAAAATTTTGTTGGTCACCCAATATTTTTGGCCAGAAAATTTTAGAATAAATGATTTGATAAAAGAGTTAAGAAAAAAAAAAATATCTTTAACTGTTTTAACAAATAATCCAACATATCCAAACAAAATAATTTATTCTGATTTTTATAAAAATAAAAAAAAGTATAGAAAATTTTATAAAAGTAAAATTATAAGATTTGCAAATTTTTCAAGAAGTAACAATTCTGCAATGTTGCTTTTAAATTATATTTGGTTTGTTTTGATGGCCACAATTGTTGCAATTCTTCATTTAAGAAAAATAAAATTTGATTTAGTATTTGTATATGCACCATCGCCAATAACTGTTGCTATACCAGCTATAATATTTAGTAAGATAAAAAAAATACCACTTGTTTTATGGGTTTTGGATTTATGGCCCGAAACATTAAAAGGCGTGGGTGTTGTAAATTCAAGATTTTTACTTAACGCGATAGCTAAAATTGTTTCAATAATATACAAAAATTGTGCTTTTATTTTAGGTCAATCAAGAAGTTTTGTTTTAGATATAAAAAAATTTTGTAAAAGAGAGGATTTTTCAAAAATTATTTATTTCCCAAATTGGGCTGAAAATATTTTCTCTAATAGAAAAAAAAATAAAAATAAAAAAAATTATTTTAATATATTATTTGCAGGTAATATTGGCGAAGCTCAAGATTTCAATTCAATTGTAAAAACCGCAGAAAAATTAAAAAATGATATTAAAATAAACTGGACAATATTGGGTGACGGAAGAAAAATTGATTGGTTAAAGAAAACTGTTAAACAAAAAAAAATTGATAATATTTTTAAAATATTAGGTAGGTACCCCCTTAAGAAAATGCCTTACTTTTATAATAGAGCAGATGCATTGTTGGTTTCTCTTAAGGATAACGAAGTTTTTGAAAAGACAATTCCTGGAAAATTACAATCTTATCTTTTATATGGAAAACCAATATTGGGCATGTTGAATGGTGAAGGAAATAAAATTATAAAAAATTCAAAATCTGGTTATGTTGTGAAGGCTGGTGATTTTAATAGTTTAGCCAAAAATATTATAAAACTAAAAAATTTAAGCGATAAAAAAAGAAAAAATATGGGAGAAAATGGAAAAAAATATGCTCTAAAAGAATTTAAAAAAAATAATTTAATAAATAAACTTATTAAGATTTTTAATCTTGCTATTAATAATAATGAAAAAAAAAAATAGTATTTTAGTTACTGGTGCTTCAGGATTTGTAGGTTCAATTTTATCTAAAAAACTTGAAGAAAGTAATTTTTTAGTAAAAAAAATTACAAAAAAAAATATTTATAATAAAATATTTACTTATAAAAAAAATTTTAATTACAAAACAAGATGGTTTTCCCATTTAAGAGATATAGAAATTGTTATTCATTGTGCAAATATAAGCAAAGCTAACAATAATTCATTTCAATCTTTTAATGAAATAAACAATTTGTCTACAATAAATCTTGCAAAACAATGTATTAAATCTAATGTTAAAATTTTTATATACTTGAGTAGCGTGAAAGTTTTTGGGGAATTTGCAGAAAAAAAAATTAAATATTTTAATAAAAAAAATCCACTTTCTAATTACGGAGTTTCAAAACTAAATGCTGAAAAAGGATTAAAAAAAATATTTAATAATAAAAAATTCAAATTGCTTATTATACAGCCACCGATAATTTATGGAAATGGTTCAACTAATAATATTACTAAATTTGTTCGCTTCTTTAAATATATTCCTTTCTTTATATGCTCTCCAAGAGAAAATAAAAGAGCATTTATTTCAATAAATAATTTATGTGATTTTATTATTCATATTATTAAAAATAAAAATAGCTTGAAAAATTATGAGGAGTTTTTAATTTCAGATAATGAAAGTATTTCATTAGAACAATTAATCAAAAGAATTTCAAATATTTATAAAAAAAAAATATTTATTTTTAAATTACCAGTTTTATTATTTAATTTTTTTTATAATTTTAGTTTTTCTAAAAATTTTCTTAAAAAACTATATGGATCGCTTGATTTAGATATTTCTAGAACAATTCAAAGAACCAATTGGCGTCCAAAATATAAAATGTTAGAAGAATTAAATAAAATTAAAAACTTTTATGAATAATTATAAATTAATTACTAGAAAAAAAAGTATTTTTATTGACGATATTAATCAATGTGAAAATATTTTAAAAAAAAAAATTAAAAAATCAAAAATTTTAATACTTGGAGCTGCAGGAACAATCGGGTCAGCTACACTAAAGGAAATATACAAAAGAGAGCCTGCAATTTTACATGCAGTAGATATAAGTGAAAATAATCTTGTAGAATTAGTAAGAGATATAAGAAGTAGTCTTCAAAGAGAAAAAGGTGAATTTAAAACATTTGTAATCGATATTGGATCTAAATATTTTAAAAAATTTTATTTAGCTAACGGACCATATGATTATGTTATAAATTTATCAGCAATGAAACATGTCAGGAGTGAAAGAGACTGTTACTCACTTTGGAGAATGATTGATATAAACATAATAAATAATATTAAAATTTTAAATTTTTTAAATTTAAAAAAAACAAAAAAATATTTTTGTGTTTCTACCGACAAAGCTACAAATCCAGTTAATTTGATGGGTGCAACTAAATTGGTTATGGAATTTTTTTTATTAAAATATAGTAAAAAAATTAAAATTTCTTCGGCAAGATTTGCCAATGTCGCTTTTTCTGATGGTTCTTTATTATATGGATTTAATAAACGTTTTTTTAAAAAACAACCAATATCATGTCCAAATAATATAAAAAGATATTTTATTACTGAACAAGAAGCAGCACATTTATGTTTGCTTTCAATTTTTATAGGTAAAAATCGTGAAATTTTTTTTCCTAAAATAAAAGGAAAAGTAAAACTTTATTTACTTAAAGATATAGCAAAAAGTTATTTAAAAAATTTTGGATATAAACCAAAGATATTCAATTCTGAAGATGAAGCAAAAAAAAATATAAAAAAAATAGTTACTAAAAAAGAGTGGCCCTGTTTTTTTTTTAAATCTGTTACCACAGGTGAAAAGGAATATGAGGAATTTTACTCCAAGCATGACAAACCTGTAAAAAATAATTTTAAAAATATATCTATAATACAAAACAATCTTTTATATAGTCAAAAAAATTTAAATTCTTTTTTAGCAAATATTAAATTTTTAAAAAAAAATTTTTTTTCAAATAAAAAAAAAATAATACATTTATTTAAAAATTTAATTCCTGGCTTTGGTCATGAAGAAAAAAATAAAAATCTTGATCAAATAATGTAAGATGCAATATTTTTTTGATATTATTTTATCTTTAACAATTTTAATATTTTTATCAGTGCCTTTATTATTAATTTGTATTATTTTAAAGTTTACAGGTGAGTCAGAAATATTTTATATGCAAGATAGAATTGGATATAATGGAAAAAAATTTAAAATTATTAAATTTGCTACAATGTTAAAAAATAGTCCAAATTTTGGTTCTAAAAATTTAACTCTTAAAAATGATCCAAGAATCTTACCATTTGGTAATTTTTTACGAAAAACCAAAATTAATGAATTGCCACAATTAATAAATGTTTTGAAGGGAGAAATGAGCTTGGTAGGTCCACGTCCTTTGACTGAAGATAATTTTCAATATTATAGTAAAAAAAAACAATTAATTATTCAGAGTGTTAAACCCGGCATAACTGGATATGGTTCATTAGTTTTTAGAAATGAGGAAGAATTGCTAGATTTTAAAAGTTCTGTTTTGTTTTATAAAACATTTATTTCCTCATATAAATCTGAAATTGAAGAGTGGTATATTAAAAATAAAAATCTTTATTTTTATTTTTTATGTTTGATTTTAACTATATATATAGTTATTTTTCAAAATAATAAAATTATTTGGACAACAATAAAAAAATTTCCAAAACCTAATATTACACTTAAAAAAATTTTAAAATTGTAAATAATTTATATTTATTTATTTACCAATAATGAAAAAAATAATTAATAGTAAAATTTTTGTATTTTTAATTGCAAGTATAATTCCACTTTTAATTTCTGGACCTTTTTTCCCAGATTTATTAGTTAGTTTGTCTTCTTTATTTTTTTTATTTTTTTTATTTTTTGAAAAAAATAATTTTTTAAATAAAAAAATATTTTGGATTTTTTGCTTATTTTGTACTAGTTGTATCGTTAGCTCATTACTATCGAGTGATATTATTTACTCAACAAAAAAATCATTTTTTTATTTTCGTATAGGAATATTCATTATGTTAATTTGGTACATGCTAACTCAAAGCAGCTTATTAGTAAAATATTGTTATAATATATTATTTGTAACTTTTTTTTGTCTAATAATTGATGGTTATTTTCAATATTTTTATAGCTATAATTTAATTAATATTCCATTAGGAATGTCAGGTACTCGTCTTTCATCTTTTTTTGGATCAGAATTAATTTTAGGCTCATATTTGGTAAGATTTCTTCCACTTTTTTTTGGATTATATTTTTTAAAAAAAAATAAAAATTTATTTGAAATTTATTTTTTTTATTTTTTTTCTTTTTTAATTTTTATTTTAATTTTTTTGTCTGGTGAAAGATCAGCTTTTTTCTTATCTATACTTTTTTATTTATATTTTTTGATTTTAAATTTATTTTTAAAAAAAATTCATATTACAAAATTTTTTTTGATTATTTTAGTTTTTTTTTCAACGATTTTGTTTATTGCATATTCAAATAAAACTATTAAACAAAGGATGTTTGATGATGTTATATTTACTTTTGAGAATAAAAATAACTTAGATCAAAATACCAAAAATAAATTTTATTTTTTTTCTGTAAATCATGATAGTCACTTTAGAACTGCATATCAAATATTTATAGATAAACCTGTTTTTGGTCATGGTGTTCGAATGTTTAGAAAAACTTGTCAGCTTAAAAAATTTCAAGTTGGACAAAATCCTTGCAATACACATCCCCACAATATTTATTTGGAACTCCTTGCTGAAACTGGATTTATTGGTTTTTTATTTGTATTTTCAGTTTTTTTGTATGTTCTAAAACAAATATATAAAATATTTTTTTGTAAAAACAAAATATGTGAAATTTATCAATTAGCTTTTTTGGGTTCAATTCTTATAAATTTTTGGCCAATTACAACCACTGGAAGTTTTTTTAATAACTGGATGATGATAGTTTATGCATACCCAATTGGATTTTATTTATTTTATTTGAAAAAAAAAGATAATTCACTTTTAAAATGATTTTGGCTTTATGGGTTCTCCCTTTTGATAATTCTTAAGACTTTTTTTATTTATCATTTTTAAATAAAATTTTGCTGAAATTCCATATCCTGGTCTTATCCTTTTTATATTTTTATTAGTAAATTTATCTCCTTTTTTAATCTTATCAATTGCAAAAATTGTTCTCCTATATTGTCTTGAGATATTTTCTGATTTTTCTCTCATAAATTTTTCTGATTTTGTTAATTTGTATGCTGTAATTAAATCTTTTTTATATTTAAGAATATCTTTTCCTTTTGTGGCAAATTTTATATCCAATCCTTTTTTTTGATTCTCTAAACCAATGTGTTTTTCAAAAATTTCCGCTCCCATTGCTACTGATAACATAGCTATCCTGTTATCATTTGAGTGATCTGATAATCCAACTTTGCATTTAAATTTTTTTTTCATTAATTTTATATTATTTAAATGAAAATCATTTATTTTTGAAGGATAGTTACTTACACAGTATAATAAAGTGATATCTTTAGATCCAAATTTTTTTGCTTGCTTAAATGCCATTTCAATTTCTGATAAACTTGATGTTCCTGTAGAAATGATCATAGGTTTTTTTGTTTGAGCTATTTTTTTAATTAGGGCTAAATCTGTCATTTCAAATGAAGATACTTTATAGATTGGACACTTCAATTTCTCTAAAAAATCAACTGCACTTTCATCAAATGGGGTGCTGAAAATTGTTATATTTAATTTTTTTGCATAATCAAAAAGTTTTTTATGCCATTCCCATGGTGTTTGGGCTTTTTTATAGAGTTGCCAATAATTATAACCTTTCCAGATTCCAGTTTGTATAATGAAATATTTTTTTTTTGAATTTAAGGTCATTGTTTCCGGTTTGTAAGTTTGTAACTTAACGGCATCTGCACCGTATTTTTTGGCACAAAAAATTAATTTTTTTGCCAATCTAAAGTCACCACAATGATTTGCTGAAATTTCTGCTATTAAAGATGGTTTTGATAAAAACATTAATTTAATTTTTTTTAACTATATTAATTTTTTTACTAACGAGCTTATTTTTTGATCATCTTTATATATATTTGACATAATTTTTGATGCATTTTTTGGATCATATTTGTACGCAAGTCTTAGCATATCCATCCAATTAATATTATTTTTTGATCTTATTTTTTGAATTTTATTTATAATTTTTAGTTTATTTTTGTAATTCATTTGAATGAAGATTACTGTATATAATTAATTTTGAAATTTATAAATAAAAAAATGAAAAAAATTTTAATAGTAGTTGCTCATACTGATGACGAGACCTTGGGTTGTGGAGGAGCAATACAAAATCACGTTAAGAATAAGGATAAAGTTTTTGCCATGTCCTTTACAAATGGTATATCCGCAAGAAATAAATATTCTAAACAGGATATTGAGCGTAGAGCAAATGCAGCAAAAAAAGTATCAAAACTACTTGGATTTAAATGGATTAAAAATTTAAATTATCCAGATAATAAATTAGACCAAGTTTCGTTGTTGGAATTAATAAAAGAAATTGAAATTGTAAAAAAAATAATCAATCCAGATATTGTATACACCCATAGCTTTTCTGACCTAAATATTGATCATAGAGTTATTGCTGAGGCTACATTAACTGCATTTAGACCGGGACCGAAGGAAAATCTCAAAGAACTAAGATCTTTTGAGGTGCCTTCATCTACAGATTTTAGAATGTTGCAAGATCAAAAAATTTTTATTCCAAATATCTTTTTAAGAATAAATAAATTTTGGAAAAAAAAAATAAAAGCATTAAGCTTATATAAAAAAGAAATCAAACCTTCTCCTAATTCAAGGTCTTTGAGTGGTATTAAAAATTTAATGAAAATTAGGGGAAATCATTGTGGCTGTGAATATGCAGAGTCATTTCAACTTATTAGAAAAATAGAAAAATAGAAATTTAATGAGAAAATATATTATAGCATGTTCAAAGGCTTGGTTTTTAAAGAATAATTCTAATTTAATTGATAAAAAAAAATTTTTAATAATAAAAGAAAAAAAAAAATTAAAGTTTAGTTTAATTAAAAAAATCAATCCTATATTTATTTTTTTTCCACATTGGAATTACAAAGTGCCCAAAAATATATTTGAAAATTATATTTGTGTTTGTTTTCATTTAGGAAGACTTCCGCAAAATAGAGGCGGTAGTCCAATCCAAAATTTAATTCTAAAAAATAAAAAAAAAACTTATATTAATGCATTAAAAATGATCAACAAAATTGATGCTGGCCCAATATTTTGCAAAGAAATTACGTATTTACATGGAAGTTTGCAGGAAATTTTTATTAGATTATCAAAACAAATATTAAAAATGATTAATTATATTATTAAAAATAATCCGAAACCAATAAAACAAGTTGGGAAAATAAATTATTTTAAAAGGCTAAAAAATAATTCAGAAATAAAACAAGAAAAAAATATAAAACAAATATATAACAAAGTCAGAATGCTAGATGATGATGAGTATCCTAGGGCTTTTTTAATGTTTGGAAAATTTAAACTTACAATGAGCAAAGCAGTTTTAAAAAATAGTCATTTAAAATGTGAAGTTTTAATAAAAAAAAATTTAAAGTAGTTTAAAATTTTTTATAAAAGTAGTATTCAAAATTTCCTAACTCTTTTAACAAAGTTGGTTTAGTTTCATATTTAGCATTTTTATTAAATAATTTTCCTAAAATCGTTGGTGATATAGTGGATTTATCAAAATCGTCATAAGTAATTAAGGATGCAGATTTTATTTTTAATTTTTTTATATATATTAAGTAATTTTTTATTACATCATTGGGCATCTCAACAAAAGAACAGGAATTATGAAAATGGTCTATTTGTTCATCAAGGTTTTCAATTTTCCAAGGTGGAATACAAATAATTTCTAACTTTTCATTTTTTTCAAAATTTATTTTGTTCTTATTGTTTATTTTTAAGTAATCTATTACGCATTTTCCAAAATGTTTTTTTAGATATTCTGTACCCACATAAATATTAGGAACAATATCTAAATAAATAATTTTTTTAATATTTGGAAAATTATTTACTATAAAGTGTATATTTGCTCCAAATCCGCCACCAATTTCTAAAAAAGAATTAATTTTTTTAAAGTCTATTTTTTTTTGTATATTATCTACTCTATTTGCTATCTCCAAATATTTTGTTGAATATGTTTTTTTATTAATTCTAGTATTTTGAATACATCCAAAACTTTCTGTATTTTTAAATGAATATTTTTTTGTCAAAAATTTAGTTCTTTTGTTGTTTGAATAACAGATTGATTGCATTTTAAGCATCAAATCAATATGACTTTTTGTTATTTTTAATTGATCATTATAAATTTTATTAATCAAAGGTATTTTGAAAAAGCTAGAAATTACTCTTCCTTTAAAATTATATTCATTACGTATATCTAAAATTAAATTATCCGAATAGCTTGTGCCAACTCCAGAATTTAGTCCTCTGAAATTAACTAGTGATTTTTTTTTTAGTTCTTTTATAGTTTTTTTACTTTTGCTTTTCCAAAAGGTACCTGCAGAGTATAATTTATTATTAATTTTTTTTTCATCATCAATTAATTTTTTTAGTAATTTTTGCATCAAAATAAACTTCAGTTATCTAAAATCAATTTTTAAATATGTTTTGATTAAATAGTTAATTTTATAATTTTTTTTGTTTTTTTTACAATTAATTGTAGATAATTCGTATTTTTAGCTTAAATTGGACTTTTGGGCCATAGATTTAAGTCAAAACATATTTTGACTAATTATAAATATTAAGTATAAGACTTTTGCCTGGTAATTATTGCGAAGAGGTCATACCCGATCCCATTCCGAACTCGGAAGTCAAGCTCTTCAGCGCCGATGGTACTTTGCCTTAAGGTATGGGAGAGTAGGTCGTTGCCAGGCTTAAA
>Ga0129324_10000375_pt1 | contig 33207 bp, 23 predicted proteins | sample CPBDNA_7_FD_96879 | JGI IMG/M metagenome (GOLD analysis project Ga0129324, IMG submission 96879) | Freshwater to marine salinity gradient microbial communities from Chesapeake Bay, USA - CPBay_Spr_15_0.2_DNA | ecosystem: Environmental > Aquatic > Marine > Coastal | place: USA: Chesapeake Bay...
ATTATCAAACCTGATATTTGTAATAAAATATATTTAAGGTAACGTAATTTATTTGCAAATGATTTATTCAGAATTTCAAAAAATATTGAAAATAACTCAAAAAAATTAATTTTACTTTTAAAAATATTAAAAAAATATTTTCTCTTTTTTAGAATTTTAAAAAAAAAGTTGCTTGAAAAGTTAAAAATTAATATCAAGAAAAATAAAGAAAAAATATAATATTTTATATCAAGTTTTATGTTTAGTTTATTTTCAATAGGAATAAGATATAATAAACTGACGATGGTTGTTATACCTAATAAACCAATTTTTAATAGAAGAACATAAATTGATAGATACTGCTTATAACTTAATTTAAAATTATCTTTTAATTTTTTTGCTTTGTATACAAATCCCAAAAAGGGGAAATAATCTAAAAATTGACCAGTAAAAATTAATTGTAATACATCATACAGTTTAATCTTGAGTAATATTGAATAAATTAAAAATGTTATATAAACAAAATTTAATTGACTTAAAATATAAAATATTATTGATAAAAAAAAGAAATTAATATTAAATTTTGATACAGAATTACTAATTTCTGAATATTGACCATTAATTTCTTTATAAATTAAAAAGAAAATTGTTAATATAAAAAATAATTTTAAGCAAAAAATAATTTTTTTTTTAGCATTATTCATTAGTACATTCTATCATCTAAAATAATAATACGTTCTATCATCTAAAATATTTATTGAATACCTAATTTTTTTAAAAAATCTTTTTCATTTAGAGTCTTAACTTTTATAAAAAAATTTTTTTTTATTATCTTTATTTTTGATTGAGGTTTGTTTAGAAATCGTTTAACAGCAAGCATAATAGAATATGGAGATTTTGGGTCAAAAATTTCGTTAGGATTACAAACGTCATGTACATATTCTAAATCTGAGGCAATAATTGGAAGTTTAGCTTGGGTAGCTTCAATTAAAGGTAATCCAAAAGACTCGTAAAATGATGGAAAAATAAGGGCTTGTGAAGATTCATAAATTTTAAATACTTTACTATGAGGAACTTGACCCAAGTTATTTATCTTTAGATTTTCATACAGGCACAAATTGTTTATTTTAGATAATAAATTCTTGTTATTTTTATCAAGTGTCAAAAACAACTTTGGTTTAATTTTAAACTTTCCTAATAATGACCAAGCATCTAACAGATTATTGTGATTTTTATGATCATTTCCATCAGAAATATATACAAAACCGTCTTTTTTTTTTTTAAAATTCAGAACAGGAGATCTACTAACAAACGGGAGGATACGTACTTTAATCCTATCTCCATAAAATTTTTTTAAATTTTTTTTCATTGATGGTGTTTGAACAATATATTCTTGGACATTCATTTTACAGATGTATGAAAATGTTCTTTTAATAATAAATAGCAACTCTTTCTTTTTAGAGAATATTCTATGAGTTGTTTTTTGAAGAAGAATTGAATTTTGATGATAGCATATAACATGACCTGAAAGTTTAAACAAAGGAGGTAAGCTGGTAAAGGTTAATATAGTATCATTTTTTTTTACAATAGAAAAAAGCTTATATTCTAAAAATAATCTAGAAAATAAAGATTTTTTTGCACTATAGATTTGAGAATTTTTTGGAAAGTCAAATAAATTTAAAACTTTTTTATCAAGAAATAATATTAAAGGTATATTTTTTGGGAATGAATTTATAATTGACTTTAATAAAATTAACCCTCCACCTGTATAGACTCCAGGTGCATAAATGATAAAAGTTTTTTTTAGTTTTAATTTAGTCTTCATAAATTAATTTTTGTCTTTGTATAAATCATATAAAAAAATTCTAAATTTAACTTTTTATTTTTTTGTAATTTTTTTATTTAGATATCCATACATTAAAATTAATGTAAACCAAATAGTGGATGATTGATAAACATCCTCTCTAGGATATGCAAATAGTGAATAGTACAAATTAAATCCCAAAAGAATTGTTAATAAATAATCAAAATCTGTTTGCATATCATTTTTATTAAAAAAATATTTTTTAAAAGTAAATATTAAAAATTTGAAAAAAAAATAAAAAAATGGAATGAAAGCAAACAATAAACCAAAAAAACCAGCTCTATAGAAAATTCTCATATAATCATTATGATAACCACTAAAAATGCTGGATAAAGAGCCTGAACCAAAATAAAATTTATGATCAGATAAAGTTATTTTTTTTGTATAATCAAAAAAAGAATTGTATACATCTTTTCTAGAAGTAAGGTCTGTTCTATTTAATTTGCTATTAAATAATGGCAGAGTGAAAGAATCTTTATCCATATTGTAAAATTTCATTAAGTCTTTAGTTTTAAGCAATAAAATTTTTTCATTTTTTTTTAACTCTTTTTTTTGTAAATTTTCATACATGCTTTGCAAACTTGCTTTATAAGAGTAATGAAGTTGATTTAACGATGCAATTAAAATTGAAATAATTACTATTTTTCCAACAAAAAAAAGAACTATTATTTTTTTTTTTTTAAAAAAAGCTGTTAACAAAAAAATTAAAGAACATAAACAAAACAAAATAGGAGATTTTGCACTTGATAAAATTATTATAAATAAAAGAAATGAAATGAAAATAGTTAAAATAGTAAAAATAATTAAACTATTTTTTTCTTTTAATATCAGGTATGTACCAACAACATATATGCTTGAAATAAAAGGGATATAAGTGTTGTTGAAAGCAAAAAAATTATAATTATATAAATAATGATATAATGAAACCTCCATTGAATATTTTTGATAAATTATTTGTCCTAAAAGACCTATTGATCCAACAATTACAATAAATAATAATATCTTTTTTAGTTCATTTTCGCTTATTCCACGTAAACTAAAAAACAAAACTACAGGCATTAAAATTATAAAATTTCTTATTGTGTATAGTAATAAAAAATTTTTACCTGTATCATTATTAAGTATAATACTACTTTTTGAAAACTCAGGATCAATTTGTCCAGTATTAAAACAAAATATTAGAATTAAAAAGAGATATGGAAAGAAAAATATATATATTTTGTTTTTAAAAATTAAATCAACAATTTTTAATTTAAAATAAAAAATATATATGATTGTAAGAATTGAAAACAATAAAGAAAACAACTCTTTGTAAAAAAATAAATATTTTGAAATTATTGCATGAAAATTAAAAAAAAAAATTAATAGAAGAAGCAGGCTTAAAGGTAATTTATTAAAAAAAAAATCTACTTTATTCATAAAAAAACGCTTTTGTTACAAAAATTCCTTGAACCATATTTCCAAACATAGCAATGATAACAATGTATAACTTGCATCTATTTTACCAGTTTGATTATCTAGAATTAATTTTTGGACAGTGGATGGGTCAAAAATACCTCGATTTTTCAAATTTGTAGTTGACAGAATATCCTCAATTAGTTCCCGCAGTTCATTTCTTATCCAGCTCCTTAATGGAACACCAAAACCAGTTTTTGGTCTATAAATTATATCATTAGGTAAATTATTTTCTAATGCTTTTTTTAGAATCCATTTTCCCTCTCTTCCATTTTGTTTTAGGTAATCTGGAATATTGTGAACAAATTCAACTAATTCTTTATCCAAAAATGGTACTCGCACTTCAACACCAGCAGCCATGGACATTTTGTCTGTATAAAGAAGATTTAAATCTGGAAGAAAATATTGCTGTTCTAATGCAAGCATACGCTCAAGCTTTGTAGTTTTAGATGGAAGACTCTCTAAAAAGTCGATCATTGTTGAGTCGGCATCTTCATTATTAATAGTTGATCGAAATTCTGAAGAAAATAATTTTTGCAGATCGGTTCTTTTTATCCAATGAAAATAATTCACCATACGATTATTACCCGATAAAGTTGCCCCACTAAATAATTTGGCTAATCGACGATTAAGTAAACTTTTTTGATTTAATTTTGAAGAAATATCAGAGAGAAAACGCTTGGCTGAAAATGGTAACCAATCCCACCAATGTTCTGTCATTAAAGCATAATGACGCCTATAGCCTGTAAAAATATCGTCTCCACCAGCTCCTGATAATAATACTTTAATACCCTGTTCTCTAGCTAATTTACTAATATAAAAAACATTCAATGCAGATGGATCGGGAATTGGTTCATCCATTATTTTTACCATTCTTACTAGGTCATCCACAATATTATTTGGATTTATCTGAACGATATCTAGTGGAACTTTTAAATATTTGGCTACTCTACGCGCATACGGAAGGTCACTAATTATAGACTCTTTTTCCCAACCTTGTGATTCAATAGTAAAACATCTTATATCTTTATTTTGTTCACGCGCATATGAAACTACTGCACTCGAGTCCAGGCCTCCAGAAAGAAAGGCACCAACTGGAACATCAGCCAACATCTGGCGACTAACTGCGGTACGAAAATGTTTTCGTATACCTTCAATTGCAAACTCTTTGTTCATTAATTTTTTTGACTTATTTTTAAAAATTGGCAACAAATACCATTTCCATTTTTTTTGTATTTTACCATCAAACACAATCATTGCCTCTCCAGGCAAAAGTTTCTTTATAGATTTAAAAGGTGTGCCAGAACCTGGACAAAAGAGAAATGTCATATATTCTTGTAAAGAATGTTGGTCTAGATTCTTATTTTCTTTCAGCGCTGGTAAAATAGCTTTTAACTCACTTGCAAAATAAAAACGATCTTTCAGTGATGCATAATATATTGGTTTCACACCAAAATGATCACGTGCTATGAATAAACTTTTTGATCGTTGGTCCCATATTGCAAAGGCAAAAATACCATTCAATTTGGTTAACATTTCCTTACCTTCAAGCATATAAAGATTTAGTAAAACTTCTGTATCTGAATTGCTTTTAAATTTTACTCCTTTTTTAATAAGCTCAGAGCGTAATTCAATAAAATTATATATTTCACCATTAAAGACCAAAACAATATTTTTATCTTCACTAATCATTGGCTGATGTCCTAGTGAAGATGGATCTTGAATAGATAAACGTGTATGAACTAAGCCAATAGAATATTTTTGATTTTCATAAAATCCTTTATCATCAGGTCCGCGATGATCAATTCTACTTATTATCTCGTCTAATTCGTTTTTATAAAAATTTTCATTTACTGATAATGAAAAACCACCTATACCGCACATAGTTAATTTAAAGCTTTAAGATTAATTAGCTAGAATTTATATTATTCTACAAGATTATAAATTAAACTGCTACAAGTATTGTTTAAAATAGACATTTTAATTATATTGATTTGTTGCTTTATCGGATCTATAAAAAAATTTACATTTTTTGAGATGAGAATTTATAAAAATATTTTGAGTCTATCTCCATGGTTAGAGGTAATAGTTAAAAGTTTCTATTGGAAGTCAAAATTTATATATAATTTTTTATCGTCAAAAAAAAAATCAAGAAGTGCTATTCAAAAAAACGAACGGTTATTAAATTGTGATTTTGAGCATATAAAAGAAGCTCTCAGCTCACTTAATGTAAGGTGTGGAGGAATTATGATAGTACATTCTTCGATGACGGCTCTCAGGTTCACAGGTTTAACACCAACTCAAATTTGTGAGGAACTGATTAATTTTCTTGGTCCAAAAGGAACTCTTGCAATGCCAGCCTTTCCTTTATTTAAGGAAGAACCAGTTGGACTAGATAGAATGAAAAATAATATCTGCAAACAAAGGTTGGTATATGACGTTCGCCACACACGCACTTGGACGGGAGCTCTTCCGAAAGCACTAATGAATAAACCAGGTGCAATAAGAAGTAGACATCCACTTAATACTATGGTGGCTATAGGACCGCATGCTTCAAGAATGATGGCTAATAACATTGAAGGAAGTCTTCCAATGCCATGTGGGCCTCAATCATCTTGGAAATTTTGTGCTGACAGAGATGCTACAATTGTTTGTTTAGGAGTAGATACATCTCATAGTTTGACAATGATCCATGTAGCTGAAGATAGTTGGTCACAATATTGGCCTATATCTAATTGGTACCGTGAGCGTCTATTTCACATAATAGATGATAATTTTAAAAAAGATCTTAAAGTACTAGAAAGACATCCAAGATGGTCTATCAACTATGCAGAGCGCACATTGCAAAAGGACCTAATTCGATACGGAATTATTAAAGTTAAAGAAATAGGAAATATTAGAATTGAAACCTGTAGCTCCGCAAAACTAATTGATTATTTGATTGGCAAAAGAAAAAAAGCTTATCCATATTGGATTCCTTTTTGGGATAAGCTTAAATGATAGGTTGGAAGCTTAATAAATGTATTAAAGGCATGCGCCCGTTAGTAGTTTTACCCGATTGGCTGATTTTTTATAAAAATGGTGGTATTTATAAAACTAGGCATGATTTGCTTAATCCTATATTGATTTGTTTTTTACCAACAAATAGCTTAGTGCGCAAATTAACAAAAAAATTTCACATATTTAATAGAATACTTCGTTCATATCCTAGTCATGCAATTATTTTTAATGATGAGCTATATGTTGCTCAACGTTCAGAAATCTGGCGTTGTGATATTAATAATGGTAACTTAACTCTTGATTTTAAAATTCCTGATAATCGTCGGGCACTCAGCTTTAGTATAATTTCAAATGATCAGGGCTCAAAAGAATTAGTTTTTGGTGAGTATTTTGATAATTCTAAAATGGAACCAGTGCGTATATGGGGAAGAAAGTCTGATTCTTCTAATTGGTCAAAACGTGCTGAATTTAATGAGGGAGAGATAAATCATATACACTCTTTATTTTGTTCAAATTCTAAAATATATATACTAACAGGTGATTTTGAACAGGCATCTGGTATTTGGGTAAGTGACCTAAAGTTCTCAACCTTAAAACCATTGTTAAGAGGAAAGCAATCTTATCGTTATGCTTGGATGGAAAAATTGAATAGTCGTATTTATATGGCAAATGATTCCCAATTAGAAACAAATCAACTTTATGAATTTAAAGAAGAAAATGATGTTAATTTAAAAATTAGACCAATTATTAGTCTTAATGGTAGTTCAATTTATGTAGGACGTAGTAGCAAAGAAATCTTCTTTTCTACTACAGTTGAGCCTGGAGAACCGACTGGTAATTTTATTCGTGATCTACTAGATACTAAGCTTGGTCCCGGCATACTATCCTCAAAAGCATCCTTGATGAGTATAGACGAAAAGGGCCTAACATCAGAAATATATTCTGCTGAAAAAGACTACTTACCATTCAGATTAGCACAACTGGGTACCTTTATTTTTCCATCTGGCACAATGCCCCCTAATACAATTTACGCATATGGAATTGCTTTAAAAGATTTTGATGGAAACTGTTTAGTATTCCATCGTCAAAAGACCTAAATAAACTAATTTTTTTAAACTATCTTTCATACCAATTATATCTTAAGGTTTAACTTATAATCACATTACAGATTGTTAGAATTTTGAAAATATAAGCTTTAGATAAAAAATTAATATTAATTATCTATGATTTAATTAATTCTAAAATATCAGTAGCTAGCTTTTTAGTAATAGTCTTCCTTAGATAAAGTTTACAAAATTTTTCTCTATCAATATGCTTGGGCTGTTCAAGCAATTTGTTTAAGCTATCTTCCATACCATTTACGTCTAGAGGTTTAAAAATTTCTACTCCAGCAACATTTTCTTTTAAAAACTCAGCTGTATAACCCTGAACACCTGCTAATATTGGTTTTCCTGTTGCTGCATATTCAAAAATTTTTGATGGCAAAACTTTTTGAAAAGCCTCAAAATCATTAAGATGAATTAATAATATATCAGCTTTCCTATATTCATCGATAAGATTATTACGTAAAATCGGTTTTAAAATTTCAATATTGTTAATTGATTGAGATTTAATTTTATCAAGAAATCTTTTTTTTGCACCTCCGTCACCAATTACTCTAAATTGTAAATCTTTTCTTTTCAAAGCAACCTTGGGCAATATAAAGTCTAAAACTTGTCCCTCTCCTATATTGCCTGTGTACAAAATTAATGGCTTTGAAGTTTTATTTTTTAAAAAACTATTTTCTAAAAAAATTTCATCAACACCATTTGTGTAAACAGTTAGAAATGATTTAGGTGCAATTTTTTTAATATGGTTAGTAAATGCCTGTGAAACAATGTTTATTCTATCTGCAGATCTAAAAGTCCATTTTTCAATTACCCCTATTAAAGGAACAATGACACTTTGACCAAAAATAATTTTCTTTAAAAGGTCTCTCATAGCCTCAGTAAATAAATCTCTAATATCAAGGTAAATTTTTGCACCTGACTTCTTTGCTATGTATGTGCCTAATGTAGCTGTCATTAATCTCCCAGAAGTTGAGACGACAACATCCCAATTTTTTTTTGATGTAAATTTTCTAACTTTTAAGCTAAATGAAATAAAGGATTTAACCTGATCCAACATTCCATTTTTATGTTCTGGAATTTTAATACGCTGGATAGAAATTTGATTATTACTTTCATTTTCCTTAGCCTCCATTCTAAATGAATGGTAACGATTAGGCATAGTTGTTATAACATCAATTTTCAAATCTGGAGGACCTAATTCGATTAAAGAATTTACTATTGATTCTGCTCTTAAAGGACCTGGTCCAATATCTGGTGGATAATAAAAACTTAAAAGTAATATACGCATTATTATTTTAGCACCCCACAAAAATCAAGTGCTTCAAGTTTTATTAATTGTTTTTTTGTCTTAGGTATTAAAAATTGATGATGTTTAACTAATACACAAATAATATCTGCCCATTTAATTGCTTTTGATAAATTCAAAATCGGAAAACCAACATTTGTTCCAACATTTGGATCAACACCCGAAACATCAAAACCTTCCTCCAAAAGTATCCTCGCAACCCTTAATGCTCTTGACTCTCTTAAGTCATCAACATCTGCTTTAAAAGTTAAGCCCAAGCATGCAATTTTAATTTTTTTATTTTTTTTTAAAAATTTTTTTTTCAGAGTTTTCTTAATCTTATTTATAACCCATTCAGTTTTATGATTATTTACTTTGCGTGCTGTATGTATTAATTTTGAATTTTTTTTATCTTGAGAAATTATAAACCATGGATCTACAGCGATACAATGACCACCAACGCCTATACCTGGTTGCAATATATTTACACGAGGATGTTTGTTTGCTAAATTGATCAATTGCCAAATATCAATTCTTTGTTTATCACAAATCATAGATAATTCATTTGCAAAAGCAATATTTAAATCCCTAAAAGAATTTTCAGTTAGCTTACACATTTCAGCTGTTTTTTGATCTGTTTCAAATATCTTGCCTTTAACAAAACCTCGATAGAAGTCTGCAACTACTTTTGCTGAGTCTGGTGTAATGCCTCCCACAATTCTATCATTCGTAATTATTTCTTTCATAATTTTTCCAGGTAAAACCCTTTCTGGACAGTAAGCAATGTGAACACCTTTTATATCTGAATTCAATCGAATTAATTCTTTTCTAACTTTTTCTGTTGTACCTACTGGAGATGTTGACTCTAAGATTACCAAGTCACCAAATTTTAATAAAGGGGCAATACTGCGAGTTGCGGATAAAACATAATCAATATTAGGCAATGGTATTTTATGATTTTCATGAAATGGGGTTGGAACACAAATTATATAGACATCACATGGCTGTATTTTTGTAAAAGCCTTTAATTTTCCTTTTAATACTGAAGATTTAACTATTTTACTTAAATCTGGTTCTGCGATATGTGTTTTACCCTTATTTATTGTTGAAACAATTTTAGTATTATTATCAACTCCAAAAACAGAATAACCATTGTAAGAAAGTAATGCTGCGGTAGGCAAACCTATGTAACCAAGACCAATTATACATACTGTTTTTTTTTTCATGGACTATTTATAACTATAATTAATCTAAATTTGCATATTTAATTCATATAAATTATGAATAACTGTTACATCTATTTCTTCTTAAAAACATTTTTATTTAAAAACAAAATATTTTTAATTTTTTTGTTTAATACTATTTTGCTGACAGTTTTAGAGTTATAATTATTAATTTTTTCTAATATTCCATCTAAATAATAGTAGCCTCTATAAGTGTCATTTTTTTTCTTTAAATATTCATATATATTTTTTATTTCATAATTTGTCTCAATCATAATTATTGTGTTTGAACTAAAATTATCTGATAAACTTTTTACAGTATCAAGAAAATTTGTTTCACAATCAATTTTAATAAAATTATATTTTTTATCATTTTTGCTATATTCAACTTTTTGTTCTAAAAAATTAATTTTTTTTATAAAAAAATTCACTTTAATATTTTCAATAATATCTTTTTTTTTAAATCCTGAAAGATTGTCTAATCTATAATTATTTAAAACTGGAATTTGTAATTTTCTTTTTATTTTATTAGAACCATACGCATAATTATGTACAGTTAATTCTTTATATTTTTTTTTCAATTTTAAACAAAATTTATAATTATTACGGTTTGGCTCGTAAGTATCTACAGTAATATTTTTATTTATATTATAAAAAGAAATTATACTTTCTCCAGTTCCACCTCCAATATCTAATATTTTAATTTTTTTAATCTTAAGATTTCTTAAAATATAATAATCATACTCATGTGGATAAATGAATTGTTTAATTACAAATGGTAAATTTCTTAAGCACCAGTGGAATATTTTATAAATAAAAAAATGTTTTTTTATTAATTCTTTAATATGTGTATTTAAAATTATATGAATTTTCAATTTATTATCCTGGTTTAAAATATAATACTAAATTCTATATTATAGCTCAAATTAAGAGTAACTTGTATTATAATTATACTATTTTAAGTAGATCTCAAAGCAGTTAGTATACGTTCACACGCTAATCCATCTCCATAAGGATTGCGTGATAGAGATATAGTTTTATAATATTTTCTATTATTTAATAATTTTGAAGCACCATTGATTATATTTTTGTAATTTGAACCAACAAGTTTTACTGTGCCAGCTTTTACACCTTCAGGTCTTTCAGTTGTATTACGCATTACCAAAACTGGCTTACCAAGGCTTGGGGCCTCTTCTTGTATTCCTCCACTATCAGTTAAAATAAAATATGCCTTTTTCATTAAAAAAACAAATGATACATATTCCTGAGGTTTGATTAAATGTATATTTTTTTTACCATTTAGAATTTTAATTGCTGGTTTTAGTACATTTGGATTTAAATGCACTGGATAAACAAAATGTACATTTGGGTAATTTAAAGCTAATTCACGTATGGCAGAACAAATCTGCAAAAAATCATCACCAAAATTTTCTCTTCTATGTGCGGTTATTAAAATATATTTTTCTTGAAGAAAATTAAATTTTAAAACCTTATTCAATTTTTTTATTAAATTATTTTTGTAAACAACATCTTTATCTATTTGCTTTAATATCAAATATAATGCATCAATAACTGTATTGCCAGTAACTGAAATATTAGAATTATTAATACCCTCTAATAATAAATTTTTTTTACTTAATTTGGTTGGTGCAAAATGCCACTTGGCAACTTTACTTGTAATTTGACGATTAAACTCCTCAGGAAAAGGAGCGTTTAAATCATGCGTTCTAAGTCCAGCTTCTATATGACCAACCGGTATAGATGCGTAAAATGCTGCTATAGAGCTTGCTAGAGTGGTTGTGGTATCTCCGTGTACTAAAACTATATCGGGTTTATATTTGATAAAAACATTTTTCATTCCATTTAAAATTAGTGATGTTAAATTTGATAGACATTGGTTTTTTTTCATTAAGTTTAAATCAATATCTGGCTTTATTTTAAAAATTTTTAAAACCTGATCTAACATTTCTCGGTGCTGAGAAGTAATACAAACTTTTACATCAAAATTATGGTTGTCAATTTTTAATGCATGAATAAGAGGAGCTAATTTAATTGCTTCTGGACGTGTTCCAAAAACCACCATAATTTTTATTTTACTCATTTAATTTTTCCATGAAATTTTAATATTTGATCCATCTTTTTTATCTAAGGCAACTTTTAAACATCTTGTTTCGTATTTTTTACCAAACTCAGGTGAATAATAACTTTTCTCAAGCTGAGCTATGCCTTTTTTCACTTCTAGAGTAACGTCTTTACCATTAGACATAGTAAAATTAAAGTTATTTGTTGAATTTTTCAAAATATGAATTTTAGGATGTAAATGAAAATAAGCAAAAGCACTTTCGAATGATCCTTCTACATTATCTTTAATTATAAAGGATGATCCAAAAAACTGCCATGTACGTTGATGGACAGGTTTGCCAGTAAGACGTTTATAACCATCATGAGCACAACTTACCCTTATAAATTCATCTTGCTCTTCTACATTTAAATTAATCGGATATGCTCGTCTCGCAACACGAAAACCTTTCCATGTTTCTGAAGAATTTTTATTATCGATCATCACAGTATTATGAGCTTTCGTACTTCTCTCGTATTGCCTAACTGAACCAGTTCCATATTCTGAAGTACCAGTATTAACTAGTAATCGTTGACCAAATAAAGATAATTCAAATGACAAAGTATCTGCGTGTGCATGACCAGGTAGATAATCGGGTCCAATAACTGCAACGTCTAATAATGCAACTGCTTCCTTAGATGTGAGTCGAATGTAGCCACTAGCTGATAAATTTGTGACTTTTTCAAATTTATGAGAATTATAGTTTATACCTAAGCGATTAGCATAGATTATTAATTTTTTTAAGTCAGGCCCAACTCCTAATGCTGCATCATTAAAAAAAGCAATTTCACCATCTGGGTGCACCATTGTATCTAGCCATTTTAACATCTGTTTAGTAACTTCAACCCATTTATGAATTTCAGTCTCTGTAATAATACCCTCATAAGCTCTCGCAATATTTATAAGATCCAATAAATCCTCTAGAAAAATTGAATGATACATAGGGCTACGCTCAAAATTTCCTCCGTCATTTAAAACTTGTTCATTTAATTCCTCATGAATAATTTTCAAACCAGTTTTTAACCATTTTTTGGCATTTTTATTTGAAAAAAATAATCCTGCAAAAACCAATGCCTTAGCATTAGAAAATAAATGATTGCCAAGAATGTGCCATTCTATTCGTTTAAATAACCACTGAGCCTGTTTTTCTAAACTTTGAGCAAAATTATCTGATAATGAGTTGCCTAATAAATGCCATTTAATCCAATTTACAATTCTTAGTGAAGTTGTGTAGGGTTCCCAACCTATACCTTTACCTATGCTATTTTCATTTATCCAGTTAGTTATTAAATATTTGTGCCACTCTTTACGATTTGAAAATCCTAATGCATTTAAATCATCAAAGTAATGCTGGTTATAACGCCATAACTTTGAAATTTTATTGCTAGAGCCATTCCATCCAATTTCTGATAAAGTTTCTGATTTATTAAGAAAAAAAAATTTTTCTCTCTTTAAAAGGGTAGGTTTTTTTTGGATTGGGAGACAAAAATTATTTTTTAAAATTCTTAAATCAAATTTAGAGCTTTTATTAATACTCGGTCTTGTTAAATAAAAAAAAACTCTAAAAAAAATTTGTTTTAATTTTAAATATCGAATTGTATGAAAATAATGAGAAATCAATAAACTATTGTTTTGTATTTTTTTTATATTCTTTATAATTTTCTAAATTTTTATTTTTTAATTTTTTATTTTTTAAATTTATCAAAAATTTCATTAATTTAATGAACTTAAAATTTCTTTTTTTGTAAACCTACGTCTGATATTACCCGTAATCCCTTTATCTTCTATATTTTCATGAGAGATTAACATTTCTACTAAACCCTGGTATTCAGGTGCTAATTTATTTTTTATCTTGTTAAAGAAATCTGCATCATCAAACCCAATTTGTTGAAAAAATTTAAACATACATGGCAAAATTTCTTTTGGTGGACCATCAGCAGGTTTAGAATAATTAATGGTTTCAACAATTTTTCCATTTTCAGGATGATAATAAAGGCCTTTAATAGGGTTTAGACCAAGTTTATTACCCAAACCTGTCGCATGAGCAATTTTTGATAATGTAGTTCTTAACTTAGAGAAATGCTTTAAGTATTCTTTAATTTTTTGATTAACTAATGGTTTTTCTGCACTCCACATGGCTAGTGTTGCTGTTGTCGATTCGGGGTGAAAAACAACATGTGGTTGATAAGAGTCAACAAACTTTGAGCCTCCTAAAGTATGCTTGTATATATCTTCAACTTCAAGTTTCACGCTGTCATCATTTATATTTTCATGACTCTTTTTTACAAAATTTATTGTTTCATATCCGTTACCAGAAATTACTCCTGTAGTAAGTAATCGCCATCCATGATGATGAATATTATCAAATGTTATATCTTTTGCTCTATCCATAATTGGAGAGAATAAATTTATTGCAATAATTATATCACCACTTGTTAATAAGTGAAAAAATAAATTGTTAGCATTACTTAAAACATCGGTGCTTTTGATACAATCTTTTATTGCTTCGTGAATAAAATCTTTATCAGCACATAGATCTTCAAAATGACCAATTAGTTTTTCGTGTGTTATTTGTCGGTTTTTCGAACTATGTAATTTTTTAGCTAGATTTTCTAATATATCTTTTGATTTCATAAAAAATATTTCAAATAAATTTATAAATAACCCTACACAGGTTAAATAAAGATATCAAATATTAAAAAGACAATATCATTTAAAAAATAATAACAAACACAATCTTTCATAAGAAGTAATTTAAAATAAATTCAACAATAAATTAGCTTAAATTTTAAATAAAAATTTTATGAGAGTAATATTAAAGTCAATATATTATTATTTTGCTAAATTTATAGAAATTCTACTAATTTCAAAAATTTCTTCTATAGGTATTGGTGATTCTTTATCATTTGAAATTGAGTCAACAAAAGCTTTTACACAAGCTTTTTGCCCCTTATCTTGTGTCCATAAATTCATTTTTTTAAAACCTGGCCATCCAAAACCTTTTAATTTTTGATAATTGTCAAGTTGTAATACCCCACCTTCAGCAAAAACCTCTAATCTTTCTTTAGGAAAAGATTTTGAACCATTGGCATAATAGTGAATATTTCCTAAAGAACCGTCTGCAAAACTCAACTGTATGTTTACAGTATCTTTAGTTGAGCTATCCATAAACTGAATTTCATAGTTAGTTATAATTTTACCAGCTAAAAAACGTAAAAGATCTATGAAATGACAAACTTCACCTATAATTCGCCCTCCTCCAATTTCTAAATCCTGAGTCCAGTGATCTTTAGGAATGTTCCCAGCATTTACAGTCATAATCATTGATATGGGGCTATTAATATTTTTTAATAAATTTTTTATTTTTTGAACCTGAGGTGCAAATCTACGGTTAAAACCCACCATTAAAATATTAGAAGATGAGTAAGCAGCTTCAATCTTATTTAACTCCTCTAATGTTAAACATAAGGGTTTTTCAACAAATATATTTTTTTTAATCTTTAAAGCTTTTAAAACAAAATTTGCATGATTATTATGTCTGGTGGCAACAACTATCGCATCATTTGCTGGTTCATTAAATAATTGATCACTATCTGTGGTAGTCTCAATAAAACCATATTTTCGCCCTGTGTGAGCTCCACTAACTCCAGTATTAGAAGCAACCGTTCCTAATTCTACGTTTGCATGTTTAAATGCTGGAATTAATACTGAAGTAGCATAATTACCAGAGCCCAAAAAACTCACTCTTATTTTTTGATTACTTTTATTAATGATCATTTTTTTTTCATCTTCTTTACTTAACAAAGAAATATTTCTAGAATTTTTATCAACTTTAATTCCTGGATAAGTAATTAAAATTCCTAGTGATTTTTCTAAGCCCCCAACAATGCCATATGCTTTTTTCGCTTCTAAAATATCAAAACGATGGGATATTAATTTTTTTACATTTAGTGAACCTGACATCATCATATCTAAGACAGCTTCAAAATTCCGCTGCTCTGTCCAACGTACAAACCCCACTGGATAATCTTGACCTTTTTCTTCATAGTTTGGATCATAGCGACCTGGACCATAAGAAGAGGAAACCTGGAAAGTTAACTCTTTCTTAAAAAAATCATCTCTTGACAAATTAAGGCCGGTCACACCAACTAGAACTATTCTTCCACGCTTTCTACACATTAAGGCCGCTTGATGTATTGGCTCATCACTTGTCGTAGCAGCTGCGATAATCACCGCATCAACACCACGCTCTCTTGAAAAATTTTTTGCAATTATCAATGGATCTTCTTTATTAAGATCTACTACCTCTGCTCCAAAACTTTTTGCTAATGCAAGTTTTTCTTTATCATAATCTAATCCTAAAACTCTACAACCATTAGCTCTTAAAAGCTGAACTGTCATTAAACCAACTAAACCAAGCCCAGTGACTACCACTGACTCTCCTAATGTTGGTTTCACCAAACGAATTCCCTGCAATGCTACTGCACCAAGAACTGTAAAAGAAGCCTCTTCATCTGAAACTTTTTCAGGCACTTTAGCACATAGATTTAATGGTACATCAACAACTTCGGCATGCTTACCGTTAGAAACCACTCTCTCTCCAATAGTAAAGCCCATTACACCTGATCCAATTTCAGCAATTTGTCCGACATTACAATAACCTAATGGGAGAGGTTTATCTAAGTGGTCAAAAACTTTTTCCATTGTAGGCTGTAGACCGTCAGTCTGAATTTTTTCTAAAACCATCTTTACCTTGTCAGGCTGTTTTCTTGCTCTTTCTATCCAACCAGCCTTACCAAATTCAACTAACATACGCTCAGTTCCAGCAGAAACTAATGTATTTGAAGTTTTAATTAATAATGATCCAGATGAAACTTTTGGCACTGGGACCTCAGCAACTTCAGTAGAACCATCTTTTAAGGATTGTAGAATTTGCTTCATAATTATAATTTTCCAAAATATTTATTTGAAATATATTCAATTGAATTTTTCTTAAAATTTTTTTTAAAAAAATTTTTTGAAAAAATTAATTGTTTTTTTAATATAAAGCTATTTAAAATATTCAAATTAATCACATTATCTAAATTTATATTGATACGATTTGGATATTTACTTAAAATTTTTACTGACATTCTATCTACATTATAATGAAAATTAACAATTTTTAACCCCATACCTATGGACTCATACAGCTTACTTGGAATTTGTAAATTTGTTTTATTACCAAAATTCAAAGAAATCATATCATTTTTAATGAAATGCATAAGCTTTAAATATTGAATTGGCTTTTGGATTATAAAAATAGATTTTAAATGAGGATATTTCTTCAATTCTTGATTAAAAATTAATGAATTTGTAAAAATATATATTTTAATATCTTTTTTTCTATTTGGGAATTTTTTTATTAGTTTATTAATAATTTGAAAAAATGGTTTTGGACTTCTAATTTTAGAATAAAATGATCCAGCATAATATAATCTAAAAAAATATTTGGAATTTTTAGTTTTAGAAAGAGTTTTTTTTTGAAGTAAACATAATGGTTCTATTATTGTTACTTTTTTCTTATATGATTTAAAATATTTTAAATATATTTTTTTTGTATCTAAATTATTTACATAAAACTTTCGACATCTCTTTAATATATTTTTTTCTACATAAAAATTAAAAAATTTATATAAAATTGTATTATTTGGTTTTGGTTCTTTCATTGGAGAAAACGGATCACCACTATCAGTATCCCAAATTAAATATGGAAATCTAATTTTTAATAAAAGCCCTACAACATGGCTACTAAAGGGATGTGAAACAGTAATGATATTTTTAATATTTTTTTTTTTTATTAATTTTACAGCTGTTTTATAAAAAGGATAAATTGTAAAACAGGCATAATCAGGCCATATTATATGTTTAACTATTATTTTATAAAAAAATTTAAATATTTTTAATAATATAATTTTAGTAATTTTATAGATATTATATATATAATTTGATTGAACTAGTTTTAAGTTTTTTTCTTTAAACTCATTAAATAATTTGTTTTGATGTTCATGAAAATTAATATTTTTAGAATATTTTTTTTTATTTTTTTTATACGTTATGAATTCAACTGAGAGATTTTTTTTTTTTATATAATTTAATATAGCATTCCATCTTATTGCTCGAGGATTATTATTTGGCTCAAAATTAAATGATATTATTAAAAATTTTTTCATATGATTTTAACCCTTTTAATAGACCATAACCTGGTGAATAATATTTTTTTTGCTTATTTTTATAAGATTTTTCGTTAGATATATGAAATATTTTTATCTTATAATTTTCATAAATATAACCCGAGTAATAAGTATTATTTTTAATAATAGTTTTTACTAAATAACAATATTTACTCATTATGAAAGATTTAAAAGTTGGATGATCAATCTTTGAAAATATATCTGCATTTTTTTCTAACTCAATATTTATAGGAGAAAAATGTGCCAAATAACTTCTAAAATAATTTCTATATTTTATATTTCCATTATATGTGTATGTTCCAGGATCAATTATCAAATTTTTATCATTTAAAATTAAAATATTTGATAATTGATCAAAATGATAGTGGCTTGTAAATTTTTTATCATACTTACTTATAGCTCTTAATGAAAAAAATAATTTTTTATTTTTCAATATATAAATACCAAAATCTTTAAAATAACTTAGTTCTATATTTTTCATAATTGATTTATCTAATTTAAATTCATATTGAGTCTCACTGAATTTTTTATTTTTGAGTATGGAGCTTTTTAGTTTATAAAAACTTTTTTTATATCCGGGGTAATTTTTTGGCTTAAATTTTTTTTTTAACAAATTTGAACATTGTTTAAATTTAATTTTGCCTAGCAAAGTTTTAATTAGTGATTTCTCAAAGCTAAAATTTTTTTTTGAATTAAAATTTTTACATAATCCCCAACTATGAGCTATATCTAATATATAGTTTACAGACTCTCTATCTTCAAAGTAATCTTTTTGAATATTATTATTTAATTTTTCATTATAAAAAATAGGGGTAAAATTAAAAAATTTTCCACTGTCGTTATCACCTACTTGAATAATTTGTTTTTTACTCGTGGTAGTGTTCAAAAAAAAATTAAACATTTGTGTTAATCTTTCAAAGTATTTCTCTGGAAATGTACTAAAAAATCTTTTTTGAAAATATTTATTTTTAATAAGATATATTTGAAATTTTTTTTCATCAAGTTTAGGTGATATTAAATTTGTTTTTATTAAACTAGAGTTTATATTTTTTTTTAATCTTCTTAATCGTGGTTGTTCAAAAGATAGAATAAATGCTGTACTATATAAAATCATTTCTAAAGAAAATTTGTGATAGCTTGTTGAACCTTCTATAGAGCTTCCATCTTCATTAAATTGTGAAAAAATTTCTTTATTTAATTCTTGAGAAACAAAAGCAACAAGGCTATCTGAAAATTTATTTTGTGGCAGATATCTTGCAATAATTGATAGTCCACAAAGATTAGCAATGTAATGATTATTTCTATAACTTGAGTATTCTAAATTTTTTAGAATAAAATCAGTGTGATCATAAACTGAATTTTTAAAAATTTCGTTAACTTTATCAGACGAATGAAAACCTGCTGAATTAAAAATATCCTTTGCAATTAACCAATTTGAAATTCTAATTGATACATCCATTGCACATATCCAATTAACTCCATATTTAGGAGGATTGAATGAAATGAAATCTACTATTTCATTTTCAAATTCTTTAAATATTTTTTTTGCTTTTGAATAATTTTTATCTTTAATTTTTGCAACATAAATTGCTAATTGTGGCAAATGTTGCATTCTTGAAAACTCCCAAGGAATTTTTACATCTGCTTTGGGGATGTTCATAAATTTTATTTTCTTGGATGGTGTTTTTACATTCCATTTAAAATTATTTTTAAAATCTAATTGCCAATTTAGTAATCTATAATTCTTTAAATCAATGTTTTTTGAAATTGTCTTGGATATTTTTTTATTTCTTGAATTTACACTGTTAACTCTTTTTAGATTAATATTTTTCAATCCAGATCCTAACAAATTAAAGTTATGTAATAGGTAATTGTTTGCTAGTTTTTGACTTATTGATAAAGTTTTTTTATTAAAAAAATTTTTTTTTAATAAATTAAATATAAGAATTTTTTTTTTTTTCTCCTTAAAAAAAGTTACATTTATAGATTGATTTACTGACTCAAGAATTAATAAACAATTTCTATAAGCATATAAAAGCAATCTCTCTAAAAATAAGTTACTGAACATTGACTAATTATATATTTCATTTTTTATAAATGTATGCTTATTTCGCTCAGTTTTCTTAATAAATAAAACCTTTTCGATTTTGATATCTAGATCATTACCAAATTTTTTTTTAAGCTGAGAGTACATTTTATCACTATCTGATTTATTAAATTTTTTTTTGGGTACAATTTTTAAAATTACTTTTCCATATTTAAATTGATGAAATTGAAATTCTTTGATTTTATCAAAAATATCATTATGTAAAATTGAAGCCCATGATGATACATAAATTTTTTTTTTTGATTTAGTAAATATAAATTCTTGTTTTCTACCCTCCATTTTGTATATTTTGGAAATAGATCCGTTGTTATTTAATTCTCCTGAAGCAAAGTCCAAAGTACTATACCTAATAAATGGAGTTGCTTTTACAAAAAAAGATGTTGCTATAATTTCTGATTTATTAAAAAGTAAATTTTTACTATTTTTTAAAATTTCAGAATATCCATATTTTTCATTTACTTTATAATAGTTGTCTTTTGGTTTTTTAACAGCAAATGAACATTTCTCAGTTTGTCCATACCATATTAAAATTGTTGCATCTGGAAAAGCTTTATAAATTTTTTTTTCTTGCCATTTGTTAAAGTTTTCTGATCCCAAAAAAATAAATCTAATTTTGATTTTTCCAATATCATTATTTTCGATAACTAAATTTGCTAAATTAATTGCACCAGATGGAAATGCCTGCATATCTTTTATTTGGTTTAGAAAAAAAAGATTTTTAAAATCTTTATACGTTTTATGTCTTAAAAAATAACTAGATATATGCAATTGTTTTGTGGATGGATTATAATAACTGATTTTTTTTTCTGAACCAATATAGGATCCTCTTAAGACGATCGACTTATCCCCTAATTTCCACCCAATTCTCTCCCAGGCATCATGAATAAAAGCTAATTCAATTGAATTTTCTTCTTTAGTATTATAAAATCCAAATGGTACTCCGCTTGATCCTGAAGTTGTTACATAATATTTTTTTTTTAAATTAATGTCTCTAGAAACAAAATCTTCAATATTGTCTCTCAATATTTCTTTGGTAATTATTGGAAAATTTTTAATATCTCTAACTTTATTTAAATCTTCTGGTTTAATATTTGAGTCTTTATATAATTGATAGTAGCCAGGGCAATACTTATACGCATAATTAACTATCTCTTTCAGTTTTTTTAGTTGATAAGCCTCAAAATATTCTTTTTTTAAAAATTTTTCATTTAAAAGTTTTTTAGTTTCATAATAACTTGAATGTATTCTGTATTTATAAGGAATTAATGAATATGGATATCTTAAAACTTCTTTTATTTTTTCTTTAATATCCATTATTTTTTAAATGTATAAAATGAAGAAACTTTTTTTTCTGTAATTTCATTACCAAATAACCTTTCTGCTTTTTGTCTTGCTCTTTTGCCCATGTTTAATCTCATATCATCATTATAACAAAGTACCCCAATAGCCTCACAAAACCCTATAATATCAATTTTTCCTTTTAATAAAGGTACTACAAATCCCTCAGCTTCATTTTCAATAGCTTCAGGCAAACCACCAGAATTTGAAGCTATAACTGGAATTCCACTTGCAAGAGCTTCTTTTGCAGAAACACCCATGCAAGCATGCGAACCAACGGTTGGTACAATTAATATATCAGCATTATTTATATACTCATTTAATTCGTTATCAGATACGTCAAATTTATGATTAATTTTATCTGGATAATTTTCTGATAAATTTCTGACTGCTAAGCTTAAGGGTCCTGATGCTCCGATAATGTCAAAGACTATATCTTCTCTTAAATTTATCATTTTTTCAGCTATTTCAATTACTGCTTTAACCCCCATCTCCTCTAACATTCTTCCAACAAAAAGAATTTTTTTAATTTTTTTATTTAAAAAAAAATTATCATTTTTTAATTTAAATCGACTTAATTCTATTCCAACATATATAACTTCAGGAGAAATATTTTGTGAAATTATATATCCACCTTCAGCACAATATTTACTGGAAGATGAAAGTCTATCAGACTTTAAAAAAACTTCTTTCCAAAATGGCAAATTTTTTAAATAAAAATTATTATCTTTTATTGGGCCAGCATAATAAGTAAAACATATTTTTAAATCAGGATTAAGTAATTTTAAAAAAGGAATTATAGAGCCTGTTTCAGTTCCATAAATTGCAACAGTGTTGATTTTAAATTTATTCAAATAATTATTTACTATTAAAGATCTATTTAATGAGGATAAAAAATTTTTGAGTGAAATTTTTTTCATCCATAAGTTTTTAAAAATTTTAATTATATTAAAGAAATTATTGATATAGTTTAATATAGAACGAAATCTAATTATATTACAAACTCTATAAAGGTGTAAATTATCATTAAGCTTTAAATGTTGAAATTTTTTTTCAAATGATAAGATTGAAATTGAAAAGTCTTTGCTTGTTAATCTTTTCGTAACATCTCTAATATGACTAGATATTCCACCATAGGGTGGTGGATAAGGAGCTACTATTAAAATTTTTTTTTTTTGACTCATTTATATTTTAAAAAATATTTGTTTAATAAAATAACTATTCTTTGACAATCAAAAGATGACATTCCACTATGACAAGGTAAATTTACAATTTTTTTTGATATTTTAAGTGAAAATTTAAACTCTTTTTTATTATACTTAAATAGCTTTGATTTAGGACTTGGAGACAAGGGTCCATCAAACCACTTTCCAACTGAAACACCATTTTTTTGAAAATAACTAATAAATTTTTTTCTATCTTTGACTAAAAAACTTATTCTATTTGATACTAAGAATTCATTTGAAGCTGCTGTAGGTAGAACCTTGATATTCAAATGTTCAAGGCCATTAAATATTTTATTATAGTTTTTTATACATTTTGATATAATCTTATCAAAACTATTCCACTGAATTATAGCAAAAATAATTTGAAAACGTCCTAACTTTTCGAAAAAATTATCTTTAAAAATTCCTTTTTTTTCTTCAGGGAGTGAAGATGGTTTAAAAATTTTTAATTTATAGAGTAAGCTATAAAAATATTTTCCTACAAAATATAAGTGTTTATTATAACATATGATACTAATAAATATTTGAAGATGTTTAAAAAACGATTTAACATTACTTTCTCTATTAAGTAATAAATATTTTTCTTCAATTTTTTTACTCAATTTTTTTTTATTAACCAATAAAACTCCACCCCAACCAGATGAAATAGTTTTTGAAAGTTCCATAGAAAAAATTGATGCATCTCCATAACTACCTAAACTTTTATTTTTTAAACTAGAGCCTATTGCTAGCGCACAGTCTTCAATTAGAATAATATTCTTTTTTTTTAAGTATTTTTTTATATCTATGATATCAGCAGGTTTTCCAAGTGTATGTTGGACTACAACAGCTTTTACATTTTTATTAATTTTTTTTCTTAAGGTCTCTAAATTAAAATTTAAAGTAGACGAATCTATATCTAGATATATTGGCTTTGCACCACAAGATAATACTCCATAGGGAACTGCTAAGCATGAAAATGAGCTTAATATAACTTGATCATTTTTATTTATTCCTACGGACTTCAAAAAAAAACCCAATGATGACCTTGCATTTTTTAAAAAAAAAACATTTTTTTTATATTTATTTTTAACAATTTTAATTAATTTATTTTCTATTTTTTTACTATCTAAAAAAAAATAAGATAAAGAAAGAAGAAAAGAATAAAAAATTCTTATAAAACTTATTGAGCCATACTCAATATTTAAAAATGACAGACTTTTACGCATTTTTTAGTATTAATTTTTTTTAATTTTTCGATAAATAATTTTTAAATTTGTTGGATAGTTCTCAGCATCCCATGGAAAAGATTTTCCTTTAAGTTTATCACCCCATCTTTTGTAATCTTCATCTACCATTTTTTCTATTGTTTCTTTAAAATTAATCTTTGGATACCAACCAATTTTATTCTTGATTTTAGCACAATCACCTAACAAATGCCCTACATCGACAGCTCTGTATAATGTTTTTTTTTGTATTACGTATTTTTTCCAATTTAGCCCCAATCTTGAAAAGGAATAATCTAGTAAATCTTTAATTGAATAAGACTTTCCAGTGGCTATAACAAAATCGTCTGGTGTCTTGTGTTGAAGAATTCTCCACATACCTTCTACATATTCTTCAGCGTTTCCCCAATCTCGGTGAGCATTTAAGTTTCCTAATTCTAGTTTTTTGATAAGTCCAAATTTAATTTGTGCTGCTGCATTAGTAACTTTTCTAGTTACAAACTCTAAGCCTCTAATTGGTGACTCGTGATTAAATAGAATTCCATTACAAGCAAATAATTTATAAGCTTTTCTATAAATTTTTACAGTATGATAAGAGTATAGTTTTGCCGCTCCATACGGTGAGCTCGGTAGCATTTCAGTTTTTTCATTAATTTTTTTTTTTTTCTGATCTCCGTATATTTCTGAGGTAGAGGCTTGATAAAACTTAATTTTAGGATTTAATAATCTTATTGCTTCTAAATATCTTAGAGTTGAAAGTCCATCTAGCTCAGTTGTTACAGCTGGTTGCTCAAAAGAAACTTTAACAAAAGATTGGGCTGCTAAATTATAAATTTCATGTGGTTTAGTGATTTTAATCGAATGATAAATACTTGCATAGTCCAGAATATCAGACGGTATAAGTTGAATTTTGTCTAATATTCCTAAATAATTTAATCTCCAGAAATTTGGAGTAGAGGTTCTTCTGAATGTACCAAATACTTTATATTTTTTTTTTATCAAAAATTTAGCCAAATAAGCTCCATCTTGTCCTGTTATGCCTGTTATTAAAGCTCTTTTCATTTTTCTTTTTTATACTCTTTTAATTACATTACAAACATATAAAATTTCTTTAATACTAAGTCCTGGGTAACTTGGAACACTAAAACCTAAAGAATGAATTTTTTCAGCAATTGGATATGGTTTTTTACTCTTATACATCGGTAATTTATTCATTGGAAAAAATAATGGTCTAGTTTCAATATGATTTTTATTTAATATTTTCACTATCTTGTTTTTGTGTTCAATTGAACTAGCAAGCATCGAAACTAACCAATGTGAACTTTTTGAATTTTTCAACTGTTTTTGAAATTTAAAATTTTTCTGCTGTAGGATCGATTGATACAAACTAGCTATTTTTCTTTTTTTTATCAAATTCTTTTTTAATACTTGTAACTCTCCACAGCCTATAGCTGCACATATATTTGTCATTCTGTAATTATAACCAATTGTATTATGAAAATATTTTTTAGTTTCACTCATTGCTTGATTTTTAAGAAAAGCTACTCTTTTCACTATGGAGGATTTGTTGGAAACTAACATGCCTCCCTCACCTGTTGTTAGTGTTTTATTTCCATAAAAACTAAAGGTAGAAACATCTCCAAAGCTTCCTAAAAATTTATTACCAAAAGTGCTTCCAAGAGCCTCAGCCGTATCTTCTATTAAAAACAAATTATATTTTTTACATAATTTCTTTATTCTTAAAATATCGCAGGTAAAACCAAATAGATGAACAGCAATAATTGCTTTTGTCTTTTTAGTAATACATTCTTCAATTTTATCAACATCAATATTCCAAGTTTTGATATCTGCATCAATAAAAATTGGCTTAGCTCCAACATATTTTATAGCATTTACAGGAGCCACATAGGTTAAAACTGGAACAATAATTTCATCATTTTTTTTAATCCCTAATGCTAAAAGTGCTAAATGCAATGCAACAGTTCCATTACTTACTGTAGTTGTGTATTTAATATTTAAAAATCTAGAAATTTTTGTTTCAAACCTGGAAATAAACTTTCCCTTTGAAGATATCCAATTATCTTTCAAACAACTATTTACATTTTTAATTGAGCTTTTTGATAAATTAATATCATAGATTGGTATCATCATTTTATCTCAGTTATAAATTTTTCTGATTTATTAATAAAAAAAACATATATATAAATTATTACTTTTCTTATCAATTTACCAATTTTCTGGAACAAATTCATCTCCTTTTACTATGCAATTAGTTAGATGATCTATCATAAAATCTTTCTTATTTAAATTATGTAAAGACTTAAAGTTAAATCCTTTAAAATTTTCACCGTAAAAATAGTTTGTATAATTCCAAGGAATTGAATTCTTAATAAAGTAAAAATATGCAAATAACATTAATTTGTTATTATTTTTTACCAAAAATTTAGTGTAATCGTATTTTTTATTTTTTAGAATTGTTTTATATGCCGATCTATTTAATAGGTCTTTATTTAAACCTAATCCTAATGTGGGTGATATTCCACATGATAAAACTGGAACTTTCTGAAGCATGAACTCAATATTTAATGTTCCATTAAAAACTAGGGCTAAATCAATAAATGGCTTTAAATCATGTGGTTTAATTTCATAATCAGCTTTAATAAAAGATAAATTTGAAATTGAATTTTTATATTTTTTTCTAATAATCTCTTCTATCCCAATTAATGACTCAGAACTTTTAAATTCAGCTGGATGTGGTTTGATATATAGGTGATAATTTGAATTATTTTTTAAAAGATCAATAGTATAAAAAACCCATTCTAGCACTGTATTAAAAACTAAACCCCTATCAGCAAGTCCTACATCCCAAAAGACATTTGTAAACAAAAAAATATTTTTTTTATTACTATCAATATCCAGTATATTTTTAATTTCTTTTTTTTTTACATCTTCTTTAAAATAATTATCTTTAGCAAATATGTCAGACGATCCTTTAATTCTCATATTTATAAATTTTGAAACAATAGTTTTTTCTTTTTTGGTTAAGTTTTTATTTTTTCTCAAACTTAAAAATTTTTTAAATCTATTTAACGATGGATATAATTGAAATTCATTAAAGATTAATGCTTTTAAGTTATATTGCGTTAAAGAAAATTGCTTAAATCTATTTCCTTTTTTTGAAAAAAAATTGAATAATGGATACCAAGAAGAATAAACACCCATTGCTGAAACAACTGATATTGGATTGTATTTTTTATCAAGCAATCTACTTACTTCATGCATGAAAACAGATGTTCTACAATGATTGAGGTTTATTTCATTGCTATTTTTAAATTTTTTTTCGTCTAAGTTTCCATAAAAATATCTGGTAACAGAGTCTTTAATGTGTACGTTTAAATAATAATATTTATTTTTTTTTTTAAAAAAGTGACCATTTCTTTTAAATTCTTTAAGAGCTTTATTAATTTTAGAACTCATTTTCTCATCACAAAGGGTACTTAATTTAATAATTGGGAGCTTAAAAAGTGGGAAAATTTTTTTTTGATTAAATTTACAGCTAAAACAAGGATTTAAATCTTTTTTATTTTTTATTGATTTTATTTCACAACCTTCAAGAAATTGATCACAAACTAAAATTAAAACTTGATATCCTCTAATTTGTAAAATTTTTCCCAACAGAGTTAATAAAATATTGATTGGGTGACTTGTTTCAATTAAAGAGAATATTACTGTCTTTTTTTTTTTATCTTTAAACTTAATATTTTCATCAAATAATTGGGTTTTTAATCTTTTTTTTATAAAAAAATAATAGTTATAAATTTTATAAAGTTTACTTAAATAATAATTATTGTTAATTTTTTTCTTAAAATAATTTATCATTAATTAATTTTAATCAATCTTTTTTCTTTAACTTCATAAATTTCATCACAATCTTTTAAAGATAAAATTCTATGTGAAACTATAATTACTGTTAAATTTTTATTTAATTCATAAATCGATTTAAAAACTTCTTCCTCAGTTTGAGTGTCCAAAGCACTGGTCGCCTCATCAAATACAATTACATCAGAATTTTTATATAATGCTCTGGCTATTCCAATTCTTTGTTTTTGCCCTCCTGATAGTCTCACTCCTCTTTCACCTACAAGAATATCATAGCCACCATTTGACATAATAAAATTATGTATCCTGGCTTTTTTTGCACAATCTTCAGCATATTTTCTGTTTATTACTGAAAATTGGTCACTTAAAGCTATATTATTCAGTATTGAGGTATCTAATAAATATGTATCTTGAGAAATATAAGATATTTTTTTTTTCCATAAGAAATCTGTTTCACTGTCTAATTTTTTCTCTCCCAGTAATATTTCTCCACTAGATGGTACCAATAGTCCTGTTAATAAATCTAAGAATGTACTTTTGCCAGAGCCACTTTTTCCAAAAATTCCAATTTTTTTTTTTAAATTGAAGCTAATATCTAAATTTTTAAAAATATAATTTTTTGATGCATCGTATTTAAAATCTACATTTTTGAATTGAATACTATTGATATTAAAACTGCTACCCTTGCTTTGTTTTAAACCTTCAATTTTTTTATCAAGTAAAAATATCACATCTTTAAGTGAACTTTTTTTTCCCTGCCAAGTAGTCCATGCAACATAAATCTTATTAAGGAGTGGTAGCATTCTTTGAGATCCCAAAACTAAAACACCAATTGATACCAGGGATGAGCTAATTGATTTATTATAAAATCCTAATGTTAGAATTAATACACTAATAAAAACTATTACTACCATTTCCATAAATAACCGTGGAGATTGATTAAAAAATTCATTTTTTCCATTTGCCTTATTCAAATTTAAGATAGATGATTTATAGATATTTATATAAAAATACTGCGCTTGATTTAATATAACATCTCTGATTGAGCCCATCCCTTCTTGTAATGCTTTTACAATAGCAGTTTCTTCTCTTGCGATTTCTTTGCTATTAGATGTCAATTTTTTTTTCACGTTAATTGAAAATAGTATGTAAACTAATGAAAAAAATATTACTGAAGTCAAAATTATTAATGGATCAACATAAACAATAAAAAAGAAGATGGATAAAAAAATTAGTATAGAGCTAAAAAAATCAACTACAGAAAATAAGACTATAGTAACATCTTGTATTTTTTTAATGATACCACTTATTACAAAGCTGCTGCCTTCCCTAGTATGAGCTTGATATGGCTGAAATAAAGTTTTTCTATAAACTTCAACTCCAATATCTGCACTTGATAGATTTGCTAGTTTAATCATGTATGACAAAAGAAAAATTCTAAAAAATCCAGAGAATAATGAAACTATTATAAATGCTATAGAAAAAAAAATTATAAATTCATTTACTGTAGAAATATTAAATATTTCTTTTATATATAAAAAAATCATATTATTTGAATCAAGGATATAGCCATCCAATATAATCTTTAGAAAGGGTACCAGAATACCTAGAGTTGCCACCTCTAAAAAAGACGCAAAAAAACTTAAAATAACTACTAGGATAAATTGATTTTTTCTTTTTTCCCCAAGAAAAGTGAATATCTTGAATATTAATTTATATGTAGGATCCATATTATTTTTTTAAAGAAATTATTTTGTTTTGATTTAAAATCATTTATTTATAATAATTTTTAAATTATTTTAACAATTTAATATATTGAAATATACTTGATTGTTATCTTTTAAAACAAGTTTATGAAAAAAAAATCTATTATTGTAACTGGAGGATCAGGTTTCATTGGAACAAATTTAGTAAATTTCTTAATCAAAAATAAAGGATATAATATTTATAATATCGATACTTTAAACTACTGTTCGGTTCCAGAGAAAATTAAGAATATTAATGAAAAAAATTATTTTTTTATAAAGTTAAACCTCTCCAATTTTAGTGAATTAACTAAGATAATAAAAAAAATTAATCCAATTTATATTTTTCACCTTGCGGCTAATTCACATGTAGATAGATCAATTGATAATCCTTTAAAATTTATAAATGAAAATATATTATCAACTACAACTCTTTATTCTTCTTTAGTAAATCTAATTAAAAAAAAAAAAATAAAATTAAAAAAAATTATTTATTTATCTACAGACGAAGTTTATGGCTCTGTAGACAAACCTTCAAGTGAAGAAAACAAATTAAATCCTAATTCTCCTTACTCTGCTTCAAAAGCATCAACAGACTTAATTTCAAGATCTTTTTTAAAAACTTTCAATTTGCCAATAATTATAGCAAGAGCTTCTAATAATTTTGGTCCATTTCAATTTTCTGAAAAATTTATACCTAATATTATATCAAAATTTAAAAAAAATAAAAAAATTGATATTTATGGTGATGGAAAAAATATTAGAGAATGGATACCAGTAAATTATACTTGTAAAGCATTAATATTTTTAATGAACAAAGGCAAACTAGGGGAAATTTATAATATAGGATCAAATAATAGAGTTACAAATTTGAAGTTATTTAAGGCCTTAGAAAAAATATTTTCAAAATATAAGAAAATAAAAAAAAATTTTTATAATTTTGTTAAAGATCGACCAGGTCATGATTTAAAATATCTACTAAATTCGAATAAATTACGAAAATTAGGATTTAATGAAAATTACAATTTTGAGTCAGAGCTAAAAAACACACTTTTTTGGTATATAAATAATAATAAATGGCTAGTACACTGTGAAAGAATTTATCAAGGCCAGAGAATAGGATTGCAAAAAAAAATAAAATGAAAGCAATAATTTTAGCAGGTGGCCAGGGTAAAAGATTGTATCCGCAAACAAAAGTAATTAACAAACATTTGCTTTCAATTTACGATAAGCCGATGATTTATTACCCGTTATCAATAGCAATGTTAAGCAAGATAAAAGATATTGCTATCGTATGTAACCAAAAAGATAAAAAAAGTTTTTTTAATTTACTGGGAGATGGGTCAGATTTAGGCATAAAAATAACCTATTTTAAACAAAAACAATCAGATGGAATTGTTGGCGCATTAAAAACATGTGAGCAATTTATATCAAAAAATAAAATAATGGTGTTATTGGGTGATAATATTTTTTATGGAAATGATTTAATTAAGTACATAAATAAACCTTATAATTCAGAATGTGTAATATTTTCACATTCTACATCTAACTATAAAAATTTTGGTGTTGCAGAATATAAAAGTGAAAAAATTTTCAAAATTCACGAAAAACCAAAAAAGTTTTATTCTACTAGAATAATTGTAGGTTTATATATTTTTAATAAAAATTTATTAATGAAAATGTCTAAGGCAAGAAAATCAAAAAGAGGGGAATATGAAATCACTGATATTATAAATCAGTATATAAGATCTAATAAATGTGCAGAAGTGAAGCTGAATAGAGGAATTACTTGGTTTGATACTGGTACCTTTGACGATTTTTTAAAAGCATCTAACTTTTTGCAAATCATACATAAAGAACAATCATTAAGTGTTGGACTAATTGAAAGCATCGCTTATTTAGAAAATTTTATTAGTAAAAAAAAATTTATTGAAATTGTAAAAAAGACTGAAAATCCAGATTACAGGAAAAAGCTTTTGCAAAATATAGTTTGAAGTTTTTTTAGAAGTCAGACCAAGTAATAGGAAAATCTGCTTCTATGCTTTTTAAGCATTTTTTACCCAATAAAACATCAATATATTTTGGTAAAATACCTCCGGCTGGCCCTTTAATACAAATATTATTTTTTGAAAATTTCTCACCTTTTTTAATATTTTTTTTGGCATAAACAGATTTTCTTTGACTGTTAATCACATCATATTCGCTTGGTTGAATTTTTTTTTCTCCAGTTCCTAATATTTCGTCTCTATTTTTTGCAAAATGTACTAAATTTACCATCTCGTTTTCATCTGCAGATAAAATATGATCTGGTCCTTCAAAATTTTTATCTAGCGTGAAATGTTTTTCTATAATATTTGCTCCGAGACCTAGAGACATTATAGATATTTCATTACCTGGATAATGGTCAGATAAACCGACTGGTATATTAAAAAGAGTTTGCATAGTCTTTATAGCCTTTAGATTCATTTCTTTTTCATGCGCTGGATAAGATGAAAGACAATGTAATAAAATTAAATTTTTGTTCCCAGTATTCTTAAATATCTCTACTGCGTCATGAACATTTCCTATATTGCACATTCCAGTTGATAAAATTAACGGTTTTCCAGTGTTTCCCACTTTTTTTATTAATGGCAAATTAACTGCATCCGCAGATGCAATTTTATAAAAACTAACATTTAATTTTTCCAGAAAATCAACACTGGGTTCGTCAAATGCAGTTGAGAATATTGGTAGATTTTTTTTTGCTGAATAATTAAAAATTGTTCTATGAAACTTTTCATCTATTCTGACTCTATTGAAAAATTCATTAATATCCTCTCTTAAGCCATCCGCTTTTTCAACATAATTAACACTTTTAACTTTTGAAGAAACTCTAGAGTCTTTTTGATATGTTTGAAATTTTATTGCATTGCAACCCGCTGAGTAAGCACTATCAATTAATTTTTTTGCTAAATTAATATCACCATTGTGATTTAAACCAGCTTCTGCAATAATATATGGTTTATATCCATGACCAACAGGAATTTTTTTTAAATTTACAATAGAATTTAATGTATTATTTATTTCATATCTCCTGACATTTGTCCTAACATTAAACTTATCAGTTAAAATTTTAACTAAATCCATCGATTTATTAAACAAAATTTGACTATCAGCGTAGTCAAAATCACCGCCTGTACCAAGAGAATATATCTGATTATACTTAGAAATATTGATTTTTGTGTCTTCGAGTAATTTTTTATAATTTGTAAATTGAACAGGATATACAATATCTTCTTTATTTTCAGACATGTCATAAACATCATTTTTTGAGTTTATTAAGTTAGTTTTGATTAAATCATTGAGTACTATTTTTTTAATTTTATTAAAACTCAACTTGTCTATTTTATCATTTTTTGAGTATGTAATTTCAGCACAAAGATATGTTTTATTTTTAGGTG
>Ga0129324_10000377_pt1 | contig 33143 bp, 34 predicted proteins | sample CPBDNA_7_FD_96879 | JGI IMG/M metagenome (GOLD analysis project Ga0129324, IMG submission 96879) | Freshwater to marine salinity gradient microbial communities from Chesapeake Bay, USA - CPBay_Spr_15_0.2_DNA | ecosystem: Environmental > Aquatic > Marine > Coastal | place: USA: Chesapeake Bay...
AGGCCTAGTGTGCGCGCCTAGCATACATATGCTCAAGTGCGCCCATATCTCGCGATGGGCTCGCTCGAACTCAGCTCGCCCAGCGAGCTCACAGAGAGATAGGTGTACTAAATTTAATGCTACGTGCGACTGGCTCTGGCACGCCCCGCGCCTGCGGCACGTGGCAGCGCTCCGTAAAAGAAGCTCTCAGGAGACACGCACGTTTGCAGTTACGAAGCCGAGTGTTTGGGTCACCTGACAGCCCTACTGGGAGAAGTTCACGCCATCCACATAGAGGCGGACGCATCCCAATTGGCACTTGCCATACATGAAAGAAGCGAAGCCTTTGTCCGCGCGTGCAAATCTGCACTTACGAACGACGAAGTCGCTCGAATGGATCAATTCGACATCGTGTTCCGAGAGAGACGGGTCCATTTCATTGACATAAGAATCCTTTCTTCTTCAGAAACGCATGTCTATCAACTGACACCATCGACAGCAGGGGGAGTGCGCGCAGCGCAAACGTTTGGAATCGCGCAAAAACTGCGAGACATGGAACAGCAGATCGATTCGACATCTAACGCTAATCATGATCAAGCGCTTCTTCGGTGTACGATGCTGAGCGCCCTTCGTCACATGATAATGCTGGCTACAAAATCGGCAGATTGGGATGCTCTGCTGGAGCCGATTTGAGGCGGGTTCGAAGTTTGGAGTGACTCATCGTGGAACACCGGTGCGTTCGATGCGTTCGTGTATGTGGACATGTTGTTCGATGTGCATTCGCCGCAATTATTGCGCGCGCGCGAAAACTTGTCCAACGTTATACGAATTGTCAGAGATCGTATAATATGAGCAATAGCGCGTGCTAAAAATTAAACACAGTGCCACGCCAACGTACAACGCCAACATATCAGGCGTCGGACAAACAACTGTGCGACGCGCACTGGATCGCACGCCGCACACTCAAACGGGGCGGCGGAGCCCTACGTCATACTACTCTGTAGAGCACTTCCGTCTGACGAAAATGCGTTTCACGGACGAAGAGATACATGAACCCACCCTACCGGGCTACGAGGAGGATCAAGAGCCGCTCGTGAGGACATGGGTTGTGTCTGGGTGGGGGAGCGTGTTTACGCACAAGAGTAGTAGCATAAAAAAAAAGACATTTGTAACTAATACTGATGACGACGTTGTCTCAAGAAGTATACGTCCTTGCAAAATATGGCATGCACGACGAGATTGCTGCACTGTTTGACGCAGGTACCGTTACCGCAGAGGACCTGAGCGTTACCACGCTTTTCCAAGGCACGACCGCATTGATCGTGGCCAGTGCTCGCAATCATGTCCGTGTGGTTCAGTTGTTGTTGGAAAGAGGTGCGGACGTCCATCAGGCAGAGAATGACGGCTCGACACCTTTGTGGATTGCAAGTGCCAACGGCCATTTACCAGTGGTTCAGCTGTTGCTGAACAACGGTGCGAACGTCGATCATGTTCACACCGACGAAGATGTTGGTGATGGCACGACACCGTTGTCCGTTGCAAGCAGGTTCGGTCATTCGCCAGTGGTTGAGATGTTGTTGGAAAGAGGTGCGAATGTCAATCACGTGGATTGGGATGAGCTCAAAACGCCGTTAATTGAGGCATGTAACGAGGGCCATTTACTAGTGGTTCAGTTGTTGCTGAACAACGGTGCGAATATCGAATATGCAGATTATTGGGGCGCAAGAGCTTTATTTCATGCAAGTTCCTGGGGTCATTTACCAGTGGTTCGATTGTTGTTGGAAAGGGGTGCGAACGTCGATGTGGCAGATCGTGATGGTTGCACAGCGTTGAGCATTGCAAGCAGGAACGGCCATTCGCAAGTGGTTCGATTGTTGTTGGAAAGAGGTGCGAATGTCAATCACGCGGAATATGATGAACTCAAAACGCCGTTACTTGAGGCAAGTGAGGAAGGCCATTTACCAGTGGTCGAATTGTTGCTGAACAACGGTGCGAACGTCCATCACACGACCGTTGATGGAAGAACACCTTTGTATGTTGCAAGCGGCGCTGGCGAGTTGGACGTGGTTAGATTGTTGTTGGAAAGGGATGCGAACGTCCATCACACGACCGTTGATGGAAGAACACCTTTGTATGTTGCAAGCGGCGTTGGCGAGTTGGACATGGTTAGATTGTTGTTGGAAAGGGGTGCGAACGTCCATCGCGCGAGAAATGATGGAAGAACACCTTTGTGCGTTGCAAGCTACGCTGGCAAGTTGGAAGTGGTTAGATTGTTGTTGGAAAGGGGTGCGAACGTCAACAACGTAGATGATTATGGCATGACACCTTTGTGTATTGCGATTGAAGAGAAACATGACCCCCTGATCGAACTGCTGCTGAACCAGCGCGCGAACATCAATTACACGGACCAGAAAGGGCGGACACCTTTGTTCCATGCCCTCCGTAGCCGCCGTAACAACGTTGTGGATCTGCTGCGGGAACAGGGCGCTACCTTTCCACAGTTATGTGAGAACAACGACGTGGACGAAGACGAAGATGGCTGTTTAACTGATCCTGTGAGTTACATGTGCCTGGACGCAAACCACGGCATCGATATCAACACGCGCGCAGGACGACCAGGGTCGTACTGCTTTGACAGGGAAACGTTGAATGCCATCCCAAACCGAATGGATCCAATGGATCGTTCGCCGATCGGTGCAGTGGACGTTACGGAGGTCGTGAGACAGCTGCTGAGAGTATCGGACGACGACGGTCACGTGTTTCGTGCTTGAGCACGTGTAAAAGTGGCGGCATAAAAAAGCGTACAACGAGATTATCTGTTAAGTGCCGAAGGGCCAAATCCGGCTCATCCGGTAGGCACTTAAGAGATACAATGGACGGCATAATTTGTTCGACGAGGTTTGACTACAGGTGCGACCCTCGCTCACACAGTAAGGTCCAATGCCGTGTGACTTCGACCGCCCGTCGCGATCAACACACAAACTGCTGGCAAACACAGCGTGCGAGACAAGCACAGTGATCACAGGACCAAACACTCTTCGATGCCCACATGACGCTCTAGCATCTCGACACGCTTGATGAAAGGAATGTTGTCCATGCCGTCGACACCCAGCGTGCACATGAGACGCGACACCACGTCGACCATGTGAAGATCAGGTTCAGCAATCGGTACCACGTCCGTCAGCGCACGAATGCGGGATCGCAGGTCATGCTTACCATTCCTGGCACGTGTGGGTAGAACAGGAGCAAAACGATGGCGAGGGGTTGCAATCGACGCCGAGGTACGATCCTGTTTGCTACGCAGGCGTTCAATCAAACGAGCGATGCCTGCATCATGATCGTCGATGAGATCCACATAAAAGATACAGCCAATGCGCATCGCGACCGGTCCAAACCACGATACAACCGGCGTGTCGTCCATGCGAACTGCGATCATTGGTGTTTTGCGGTGGCAGGCATACATGAACTCACGGCGCACGTAATCGCCCTCATCGCCGTATGCGACCTTGTTCATATAGTCGTTCGTGACGAATATGACGACTGCCGCACTGCTGTCAATGCCACCTGAAAGCGCGTCGAGCATATTTTCTCCGCCTGTCAGACGATCCGAGTCCAGCCAGATGCGACACCCCGCTGTCTGCAGCTGCCGCACGATGCCCTGGACCTTCGCATGATTCTGGCCGTCGCATCCCCAGTCGTGACTCGCAAAACCGTCAAAGTCCGTATTTCTCACTGTATTTTTCGCACAGGCGACCGGTGTGAGCGAGCTCTGACGGCCAACGACGAGCATCAAGAACAGCGTACCGTGGGTTGGGTGTGTGTCGTGAGTGCGGTAATACGTCCGGTTGACCGCAAAACTGCATATTACGCAACATGCGTTGTTTTGCGTTCTTTGCATAATATGTCATGTAGTGCGTGTGCGTAATAACAGGATCGCAACTCACCATGCCCACAATACGGTGGTGAGATGCGTGTCACCGTGCTACAATGGCAGGGCGGCGAATATCACGGATGCGTAAACGCAGCTGCAGTGCCGCACGGGCATGGAAACTTCATTTCGTCAGAAGGCGTCGTGAGCTGCGGCAAATGGTCGAGTGGGCATCTCTGCACGCCATCGGCCGCGCCATCAGAACTGGTCGACGTCTGCCACGGACGCTTCGCTGGGAATGTGGACGACCAGGGTCGACCCGTCGGCGACGGCTGCCTGTTTACCTCCGACCATTCTCTGAGCACGGATGTTTCGATGGTACGTTCCGCAGAGGGCCAATGGATCGATGGTGCAATCAGCGGTTTCGTTGTTTTGTTTGGATCTACGAATGGCATTGAGAGGATTGAGTATCTCGGTTGTGTCAAACAGCGTGGCACATATCACGGTGATGGCGCAATGTTCGGCGTCGACGGCAAATTGGTGTGTGACGGGTGGTACGAGGACGGTTTTCTCATTTATGGACGGCAGTACGAAAACGGCAGCATCACGTACCATGGCAATTTTCTCAATGGACTGCGCCACGGGCGTGGTATTGCGTACGACCACAGTGGCATGGTGTTGCACGAGGGTTGGTGGCGTTATGGTCACGCTGACGAATCTCATCCAGGATCGTCGGCGAAGCTCGAAGCTCCGTTCGATCCACGTGCATTCGATGCGATTACCTACGAGGACGGTTGGTACCGTGGAACCACCGACGTTCATGGTGAGCCGCACGGCCGTGGATGGTATGGAATCGACTCGGACAGCATATTTACCGCTCGTACTGTCTATTGTGGAACGTGGAAACATGGGTGCACGCACAAGTATGGGTGCGATTACGATCACAAGGGCCGTGTCCTGTACCGTGGATCCCACCGCCACAACAAGCGATGGGGCTTTGGGTCCATGTACGACAAACGTGGCAACGTCATGTACGTTGGTGAGTGGGTGAAAGACGTGCCGCACGGTATGGGAAGGGAGTACGATGTCACTGGATTCATGCTGTACCTAGGCGAGTGGAATGACGGGGAACGCGACGGGTGGGGTTGTGAATATCACAATGGCATGCGTTGCTTTGAGGGAAACTGGAAGAACGGTGCGCGCCATGGGATGGGAACCACGTATGCGCAAGACGGCACCAAATCGAGTTCGGACATGTGGAGAGACGGCGTTCTCGTCGTGGAAGTGCCGGGTGCGACGGCTCCGGATGGTGCGAACGGCACGAACGATGCGACTTGTTTGGGCGATGAGCACGCATCGGACAATCTGAACGACGTTACACGCATGCGCATTACGTACCCGGATGGGTCACGTTACGAAGGATACGTCGACGAACACGATTCCTCTCGCCCGCAGGGTCACGGACGTAGCTTTCGGTCGGATGGAACACTGGAATATGACGGACTTTGGGACGGTCGAGCCCACGGGCAGGGCACCTATTTTTTTGCGAGTGGTAACGTGTCGTACGAGGGCGAATGGAGAAACGGATTGCGTCATGGAAAAGGAACGTCATTTTACGACCATCAGCGACCGTGCCGGTGCATGATGTATTGTGGAACATGGTGCAACAACATGCGGCACGGTGATGGCGTGGAATTCTTTTACGTGAAAGGCACTGTATCGTTTACACTTTTGGGACAATTCGAGAACGATGTTTTTGTGGATAACATGCCGATAGGGTCCATCGAAGCTCCGGACGACGATAGCATTTTTACCCGTCAGCAACTAGATGCTGCTCACTCTCTGGAGGACGAAGCCGATGCAGATGAGTTCCTCATCGCTGCTGTTTGCGGCGATACGTCCGTTTAATAGAGGGAGTCTGTCGCCTCGTACTGTCCTTGTATCTGAGTAGTGAGCCCCGAATCAACCCTTCACGATTTGTGACACTGGATAACAGATGATCCTGTGATCGCACCTCCGGACGTGGCTCGAACAGAATATAGGTCCGGTGAAATATACTCGTTATATGTGACGTTTGGTTTGCATACTGTCTGGCTAATATAATTGGGAAGACGCAGAGATGGTGCTCCGGACACGGGTGTGGAGTCGTCATATTCCATGGTAACAATTGCCCATGTGGCAACCGCAGCAGCCGCTGGGAAAACGACCATGAGCGCAACAACCATAATGACGGGAACACCGCGTGGTTTCTCTGGTTCACCATTCGAGACGTTTCTGAGCGTTCGGTCGTTCGTGGTGACTGGTGCGCGTTTGACGTTTTCAATGTTACGCATGTGTGTGTGACTTTTGTAACTGACTTTTTTTTGAAGGTGCCTCCCTCCCAATGGCGTTAGGAGAGGTCCATGGTAGGTTCGTCGGCGACATGTGTCTTCGCCAGACGGCGTTTCGCCGATCCGAGGCGCACGCCGAGCTCCGTACTACTGCGAACGACGGATGGTAGGAAGGAGCTGCTACTCTTGCGGGGTCGACATGGATGATAGATGACGGAGAAGACCTGATACTATCTCACATTTGTCTCCAAGCGTCTCTACGATGTCGTCCACAACGGCGTGCGAGAGCGACGTGTGCCGTTTTTGCAGGTGGAGTGAGAGCTCGTCACGAAGAATGCTGCGCACGTCGTCGAACAGGTACGGCATTGCATCAGACGCGGTGGTGACAGTGAGACTCGTGTGAAGTGCCGCCCATGTTGCGCGATTGGTGCTAACATAGTCGTCGATCGTATGGCGGTCTGCACACTCTCGGCGCACATCGTCCAAATGCTTACGAAGCATACCTTTGAGCTGCGGTTCCACGTCGCTTGCACACTTCAGGGCCCTGATGGCCTGCTCAAACGTGAGTGTGTTGATACGCACAGGAGGAGACGACCTATAGATGACATCGTGCACCTTCGTAGTCGATCGCGCTACAAAACTCACCATTTTAGCTCGGAACTCGACCCAGTTGAGTATCGACGATCCGAACGGCTGTTGAAAGCTTGTGTGATCTAGGTGCGGCTCGAATATTGCCCAGAGATTCTGATCCACAAGTCCGAGGCCGTTGAACGTCTGGTGGTTGAGAATTTGCTCGTTGCGCTCCTGCACCTGAAATCCGACACATTTCACAACCACACGGACTGGGACTGAGGTGCGTTTCCCGTCGAGCGAGTTGGTGAAGTCAAGGGTGTTGTCGGTGACGTCGAAATCCGTCCCGACGAACGTCCTCAGCTTTTTGAGCCAGTGCGCTACGAAAAACACGTCGCTCGTCGCAATCGTGTGACCGTCTGGTTTCAGCGTCGACGGATTGTCGGACCAACATTCTGGCTCCACGGCTCCTGACACCTTGTATGCCTGTCTCCACATGTCGAAGAGCTTCATTGAGCCTGCGCGCAGGTGGTGTGGGTTCTCATCCGCATCTTCGTAGAAAAAAGGACGAGCGAAATTCGCCCAGTCGATGATCTGAGGGCACGACGTGCCGCGGCGGCGAGCCACGACAGAAACGTGACGTGCGCCCATCTCGAGACACGTTCTCACGTTTTCGATTGCGAACGCGCCCATGCCTATCACTGCCACGTCTTCGCCGTATACGTTTTGCGCCTGCACGTCGTCCGCAAGTCCACGAAAGACTCGTCCTTTGAATTTCGCTTCTCCCGGCAGGACGGTCGTGCGCGGGATCCCAAGTCTCCGATTGATGGCCAGGACTACGAGCGACGCATGCGTGCAAAAATGCAAACGGTCGACGCCACTGGTACCCGTGATGCTCCAACCCGTGTTGCTTGCCGCACGGGCCACGCTGCTCACGTCTGTGTTCACGTACAGAACGTCGGTACCCAGCGATCGAAGTGCGTCCGTACATGCGCAGAGGACTTCGTGCGCATGACTATGGTTTGTCGGCATCTTATGCGCAGCGATGCGGTACGACGGCTCGGATGAGTTGACTCGTGAGGTTGAGTTTGCGTGATGCGCCCACACGCCGCCCGGCATGTTCGATCGTTCGAAAACAACCAGCGACTCGTCAGAACGGTCCGTTTTCAGCCTGCTTGCTACAATGATTCCCGTAGCACCGCCGCCCACAATGCACGTGTCTGCAGTGCTTGGTATGCGACGTTCACTGAGCAGCGACACGTAGCGATTCGTTTCGGTGTGTACACGGTGCATTTCTGCGGACACGTCCGCACGTGCGTGCGACATGGACATGTGCATGACTTGTGTAATGATGGTTTTTTTCTTTTTTTCCCCACTGCTGAATGTCACTGCACATCCAATCGCAACCGCCGCACGACATCTCCGAACTCGTTTCACCGCAGGCGTCACAAACTGCCCGGCTAGTGCCTCGGAGCACGTCAAAGATGCAAAGGCGACTTCGGACGATTGCATCAGGGCCTCAGGCAACCGTTGCACGTGTTTGGTTCACGACACTCGGGACAGCATTTGTTAGCTGCGTACGACTGCATGATGCATTTCTTGTGAAACTCGTGACCACAGAGGCACACGAACCTGTCGTTGGTGATTTCCGTGAGACAAATGGGGCAGCTTGTGTTTGGATCCAGCAATTTCTAGGGTACACCCAGCCCTGCATTCCTGTTGCTGGACCATCGGCAACCGTTAGATTTCTTGCATTCGTACGTCACGAGGCGGGGTCCCAATCATGTGATAATTGTGTAGGCATGAGTTCGGGATCCGGGTCGCTTCCTGACTCAGACCCACTGTCGAAATTCGCCCTGTCACCTGACAAGTATTGATTGGCGAATGTTTCCCATTTGTTCTCTTGCGACGTGTCGAAGATATGCCTGTCAATTTGGACGTGCGACGCTGTATGCGTTTTATGATTTCCGTTTTCATCAAAATATCGCACTACAAAACCATCTGCACCGAGATGGCATGCAATGAAACGGCGTTCACCAAGCTCGATCATGTACTTAGAGGTAGGGTCACCGAGGGCACTGGCATCACATTCTCCGATGTCTGCACAGCTCAGTGTCACGTAATCTTTCACGCCGTCCTCCTCTACTGGGAGCATAACGTACGCAATGTTAATGCGCATGAAACGACGATAAGCGAAATGATTGCGCATGCTTAACGCAACCTCAACTTTTTTTTAAAGTACGGCACACCTCATATTTTGCCTATTTGAGCGTCATGGTGAAAAAAAAAATGCAATCAAATTTTCATTCTTACGTTACAACCAACCTGTAAAAAGTGCCGCATGAACATGACTCAGGCTTCGGGCGATGCAGAGGAGTTCATGCGTGGACCCAACGAAGAAATAAAACGCCGTCGCACACTCTACGAGTCTGATCATATAGAGCGCAGCGCGTTTGATCGTGTCGCAGACGCAAGCTGTCCCAAAACTTCCGTTTTAGAGGATCAAGCGTTCGTGCTCTTCTCGCTCAGTCAAACCTGCTTCGCACCCGTTCGTCGTCAGCACGCCGCACTGCGTGTTTACGGAACATTCGAGACGGTAGATGACGCAAGGGATCACGCTCGTCGAGTTCATGAGGTCGAACCTCATGTGTCGATGCTTGTCGGTCAAACGCATCAGTGGCTTCTTGGCGCCGAGACTCCAGAGCGTTGGGCTACGTCGAGCACGCTCATATCCGAGAAGCTCGATCGATACATGCGTCAGCGAGAGAAGGACGTCTCCCAATTTCGTGACGAGCGCAAACAGCCGTCCGAGGAGGAGTGCGACGCCGCGGCGGCTGATGCTTCCGACAACGAAAGCGTCGAGGGCGACACGGACGTCGGCGATAAAGGGGGCGATTGCAAATCCAGCAGGCGGCTGCCAGCAAGCGTTCAGGTGTGCGGTCAGCGCTCCGTCGTCATGTCGGTCATTTGTGACGACACGCACGAGTTCGTCTTTCGCATCTATGGATGCTTAGACACCGACTCGGAGGCAGACGTGTGGGTGCGAAACGTGCTTTCGACATCCGTCACTGACTTCGACATCGACATTACGGACACGTGCCGTTGGATCGTTCCCAGTCGTATGACCGGTGACGACGTTCCACGACACGTCTACCGCCATGCGGAGCTTGATGCCATAATGAAAAACCACCGAGAGGAGCCTGCACGCGTAAAGGAGTACAAGGATTGGTGCGCCGAACACAACGTCGACGAATCACAGCCCGACCGAGTGGAGCTCGTACAGGCCGACGATTCTTTACGGGAGAGTGCTGCAACGGAAGTGTCGTGAATTTCGTGTGTGTCGGCACGGGCTGAACGGATGTGCGTCGGGTTTTGTGCGGGCTCTCATCGTTCCTGCTATGACGAGCATAAAGGAGGTGTAGATGTGCGCTTTCCTCCGATTTGCATATCTCCTGTTGTCTATCAGCCGGTGCGTCACATCAGCATTCGTCCTGCCAGATATGTCGTCTTTCGGTCGGAGACCACTGCTTCGTCCGAACGTGACGCAACGCAAAGACACGCTGTACCACGCAATTTGTACGTCAATCAGACCAACACACTGCCGCTTTCGTTTCCCTACGTCTGAAAACCACGAGAGCGTCGATGCGATTTTGCGCGCGATCTTTCGCCTGTGGTTACGGGTTACAGGGTGAACTGGGAGCGAGCATGAGACGACATGTCGGAGTACGCCATCTCCGCAAGTTGAAGCTTCAAACGTGCTACCTCTGCAAGCATCGGTGCGGTAGCCTCTTCGAGTCTGAGACGACGTGTACGTTCTTGCATCCATGCATCCATAGTCGGTACGATGGTCCGCACGAACGTGCCGCCGTGAACCTTCGTGTAGCGCTGCCATGACTGAAACGTGCGTTGCAACCGTGCAGCCATACACATGAGCAGGCACGTTTTCAGCTTCGAACATTGCTGAACATTCAGCATAGTATCGTTTTGCGTAAGGCTTGCGCTTAGAGAGCGTGTCGCTGCACACTGTGCAGGCGGCGGAGTCCATTGTGTGCGATCCGTGTGCATGTTCCAGTAGTAATGCGGTCCCGTCCTGTCAGATACCGAAAGCTCGCTATCATCCACCAGTTGCCACGTACCGCAAACACTACACGCGGGCACTGGGCATGCCATGCAGCTGCTTATTTTCTACTGTACTGTGTTCCATTTTTTGAAAATGTTTTGCAACGGTCGAGCGGTCGACTGTTTGCATCTCCCGCCCATAAATTATTAAAGTACAGTGGGATGGTCGCTGCAGCTGCACTTCTCGACTGCACGAGTGAACCCCTCCAACCATGAACTCCTCCAATGGCCGACTGTCGATTGGCTCCTAGCGGTGCGTGCTGTATAACAAACTGCGTAATTTGACTGACGTACCCGCATTTAAGCCGAGCAGTGCGTAACGCTCGTGTAATGTCGACTCAGAGCCCGGCACACGACGCCGGCGAGGTTGAGATGCCAGTGACGTCATTAGAGGAGATGGCATTGAACTTGCGTGGCCTCACTTCCGAGTATCTCACAGCCGACAAGGAGGTGGTCATGACGGCAGTGCGCCAGGAGGGCGAGGCGCTTTATTATGCTGCCGACCATCTCAAATCCGACAGGGAGGTGGTCATGACGGCAGTGAGCCAGGAGGGCTTAGCGCTCGAGTATGCTGCCGACCATCTCAAATCCGACAGGGAGGTGGTCATGACTGCAGTGCGCCAGGATGGCTTAGCGCTCGAGGATGCTGCCGACCATCTCAAATCCGACAAGGAGGTGGTCATGACTGCAGTGCGCCAGGAGGGCTGGGCGCTTTATGATGCTGCCGAGCCTCTCAAAGCCGACAAGGAGGTGGTCATGACGGCAGTAAACCAGATGGGCTGGGCGCTTCGACATGCTGCCGAGCACCTCAAATCCGACAAGGAGGTGGTCATGACGGCAGTGCGCCAGGAGGGCAAGGCGCTTTATGATGCTGCCGAGCCTCTCAAAGCCGACAAGGAGGTGGTCATGACGGCAGTAAACCAGGAGGGCGAGGCGCTTTATTATTCTGCCGAGCCTCTCAAAGCCGACAGGGAGGTGGTCATGACGGCAGTGAGCACGAATGGCGGAGCGCTTCGGTATGCTGCCGAGCCTCTCAAAGCCGACAGGGAGGTGGTCATGACGGCAGTACGCCAGGAGGGCAAGGCGCTTTTGTATGCTGCCGAGCCTCTCAAAGCCGACAAGGAGGTGGTCATGACGGCAGTGAGCACGAATGGCGGAGCGCTTCTGTATGCTACCGAGCCTCTGAAAGCCGACATGGAGGTACGGTTGGTGGCAGCCCGCCATAACCTGTCGGACGCACACGACGTCGTTTACGATTTGAGTCGCCGTGACCTCAACGACAGACCAAATGCGGTGCGACTGCTCGACCGGGCGAGCGAGTTGGTCGGTGCATTTTACAATGACGTCAAAGCGCCAGACACGGTGACAGCCTCGGATGGGTCTGCCAGCGCACTGTATGCTGCTGTGGAGGCCATCTGCAGCGACTATTACAACTCGAATGGCGTTGGTGGCCAGAACTACAAAGCAGCGTTTTCACACGAATTCTGCGACGGTCAACCGTAGCCTCGAGCAGTGAACAGTGCGTTCATGCGAATGCAAATGCACATTCAAAAGCCGACGCGCACATGACCACGTGCGAACGACGATTCCTCACGCAGGGCACCTCCAAATAAGTCGGTCCGCCGTCCTGGCAGAGGCTCCCGTGCGTGTGCACGCGCGTACCACACCCGTGTTCAAATAAGTCGGTCCGCCGTCCTGGCAGAGGCTACCGTGCGTGTGCACGCGCGTACCACACCCGTGTTCATGGTTTGGAATCCGATATCGGACGAGCGCAGTGCGTACCACGTGCCATACATTCTTATGTTGAAGTTTGCTTTGGAAATGATAGGGGTGAAACCAAGCTTTTCGAATATTCTTTTGCTCTCAGGGACCTGGTTCGCCCTGGCGCTAAACGCCAAAGCGACCAGCCCCTCCTTGCGCCGCCGCAGCGTGTACCGCAACGCATATAACACGAGCAGAGACCCCACACCCGCACGTGTGGAGCAGAGGGCGTCTACGTACATATGCTTGCCAAAGTACGGACGCAGTGTCTTCAGATCACGTGCCGATACCGAGGCGGCGTCCGTGCTGTAGCTGTCACACGACACGAATTTGGACACCGTGCATGCACCGACGAGCGACGGACTGCGATGCTGTTTCTGAGCAGGGTCGTACGATACGTCCCACGCCAGAAACACAGCCCCGTCTGACTTGGGATCGACGGCGTACTCTGCGAGAACAGCGTCGACGCTCGATTCCATGTCCACTTTCATCTTGGTGCATCGCTCGAACGAGGCGTTCATTGTGCGAACCGCAGTGAAAACAGGGTCCGATTCGTCCCCTCGCTTCAGGACCCGACGCATCTCACTCGCGGAGACGCATTGCACGTATACGCCGAGTGCAGTCGAATTGAAAGTCACGCTGTTCATGAACAGCTGCCGTCTTTTTGCTGAGTCCTGATCGTCCAAGGACATTGTGCGATTATTTTTCTACTTGCCGCATAAAAAAGAATCGTTCGATGCACAGACCTCGAAAGTATCGAGGAACATTTGTCGTTCATTCAGAGAAACAGCAAGCGTTAGGTCCTGTCATCGGTGACCGCCAGGAACGACGTGCACGGGCGAAGCGTAGCGGCCGGCGCGCGACGTCACTAGGTGGCGGCACAGCCGCAGCGAACCACCGATCGAAACGAGATGCTGGCCGTGCAAAACACCATGGCGTTGATTACTTGGACACACCTTGCGTGTCATCAGAACCATCGGTGTACCAGGTGCTCATATCGCTGGTGTTTGCGCTCTCTGGGTTTTATCCAACGTACTCACAGCAGGCACTCGATGCATTACTGTCACGAACGAGCTCTCGAAGGAAGAACCTCGACGTCTCCGACGCACTTTCTTTGGAAGATGCATTCAACACGGTACATCACGAGCTCGACCATCTTTTTCTTCCATTCGTCAGCACACCGCACCTGAAAGGAAACGCATGGAGATATCTGGACATGCAACATCTCATTGATACGGTACGCCGACTGAAGCAACCGGTCGTGACGTCAGAAATCGGCGGTGCAGAGCGTGCATTTCTGCTTGACCCCGTCGAACGATTTTTGCGCCTTGCTGGAGACTCTCGGCGAACCACGCTCTGACCGACGTAAAAAAGATTGGTGTTCTATTGCAGGAACGATGGAGGAGATTCAAATCGGGTCCGTGACATTTTCACCGGACTGTGACGACCACAGCGCACGACGTTACGCAAAAGGCGTGCACGCGTCGGAACTAATCAACGTGCTGCAGAACGTGCATACCACGCAGCGCAGCATGAACCTGAACACAGATGCCATGACGACCTCACGTGCGTTCGACATATGTCTTTCGCCTGCGGAAGATGTGCGTGATGCGCTTGGTACAATAGAAGTCGACAGCAGAAAGTACCACGGTGCACGATACATGCACATTGTGCAAAGCGACACGACCTCCTTTATGGCCGCTTCCTCGTCCACGTAGATGTGAAACGCCTTTCTCTGTGTTTGCAAGCATGCTCGTGCTAGCCAAACGCAACAGGATACGATCCTTTGTTTCGCTGTCCAAAGATCGCGAATTCGAATCGATGACACCGATCGGAACACTTTCGGATATGGATGATCTTAGAAACGTGAGGAAATTCGCCCTTGAGACGGGCGAGGGATGGGATGTCGGCGGCCCGATGTGTATGGACGACATGTTTGTCTTTCTGAGAAATGCCACGTTTGATCTTCGACTGTCCACGAAGGAGGCACTGCTGGATCGCGTGTCGAGGTCAAACGGCACAGGTCTCATGTGGCTTGACATGCGTAGAGAACGGGGAGAAGGTTCAGACGGGAATAGGCCACGGGACGTGCTACGTTTTGTGTGCGCAGACGACGTGCAGACACCACACGCACAGCCGACACACCGCGCTCTGTGGCAGTTGGAGGGTACCATCGAAAAGGATCAGGAGACACGTGTTTTTCTTGGTGCCGAGGTCATTCTGGATATGACTCCAGACGAGTACTTTGCGGTACGAGCGCCATCCGATATTCGTGCGGAACTCCGTCTCCTCAGCAAACCAGCCGGCAAAGAAGCGTCGGGGATCTGTGAGGTGCTACTGCGTCCATTCGAAGCGCCGACTGGAAAGCGCCCCCCTTCCATACCGTGGCTCAAAACAGAACGTCAGTTGAACAGTCGCTCGTACACTGTCATCTCATGCGACGCACATGCGCAAGTCACGGCAAATCACGTTCTTTCGCGTGTATTCCTAATTTCTGTGGGCACCAGAACGTTCCTCGCATACAGATTCTCGTCGTGTTGCATCGAAACGACCGTCGTGCCATCTGACGATGACACCGTACAAAATAGAACGAAAAAAATGTGCATGCAAATCTCTGTGGATCTTGATACTTACACTGTCTACGCTGATCCCCGCAACATTTACTGTGAAGATTGTTTGGAGCGACTCGTGCTTGATCCGTTCGTCTCCTCGTTTTCTGGCCACTGCGCGGCTCTAATGCTGCGACATCAGATGATGCATCGGCCAGGTGGAAGCATGCGCGCATCGACGTATGCTGTTGTAGAAACGTTTTACACGACTCCTGACGAGGACTTGCAGCAAGCGTTGCCACTGAATAAAGTCGATCTCTCTAAAATTCGATATTTGGTTACCAACCCTCCGTTTGCACGTCCACTCTACGACATGGTGATGGAGTTGCTATCGCCTGACAAAGTGAACAAACTCTGTGCCGTGGTGCTATGCAGCAAAAAGTTCAAAAAGGAATGTTTGTCTCACTTTCGGAATCATCTTGGTATCGGATACCCTGATGGATACGTCAAAAAGAACGTGACGAAGAACGCAAACATACTACTGAGCACAGTGCGCATAGCTGACGTTTTTTCCTCCGCAACGAGCAGCAAGCTAGTCACGTATTTCAACAATTTCCGATGCGAACAGAGGGACGGAAAACGACTGGTGGTTCGAACGGTAGGTGCCACCACAGATACGCATACTGTAATCGTCGCCAACGATTGCCAGATCATGTTGGCCGCAGACCGTGAGGCTGCGACGGCGTCAAGCAGCGACGCGGCGTCAAGCAGCGAACCTGCTGCCAAGCGTAGGAAGACGGTCGAGAAGGTCGAGACGTTTGTGACGGAGGAACAACTCGAAGATTTGCTTCATATCAAATCGCAAATGCTTGCTTTCCATTTGCGCTCTGCGATTCCGGAATGGCTCACGACCTTTGGGAATCCCACAGACAATCAAGTCGAAGATTTGCGAAAGCGGTTTTACGGATATTCGTTTGGCGAAGCCACCGCCGCTCAACAACGTGTACTTCTTTGTGTCTTGCAGTTGGACGTTTTGCAAGAAACGAGGGGCGTGCAACTGACGCAAGATGTTGCATCGCTGTTTCATGCCCTCGACGATGCGCTTCCTGTACGTGGGCACGTAGCATCCATACTCAATGCATTGTTACGTCCTCGCCACAACAGTTCTGTGATGCCCGTCGACGTGCAGCATTTGGATTTAGACTTTCGTCTCCGCATGTTGGAGATGTTCTACGAGGCATCCTGCAAGTGCGTGACGAACAATCAGCGTGGCATACCGATTGGCATATTTGAGTTCTCAAGGCTGCTTCTAAACGATCGCAACGCCATACTGCAGGCGACCGAATCGTGGAACGACGACGTGTGTGAGCTTATCGACTTCATAGACAACGGCCACAGGTTTGACGAATTGTATATTACAGCGTTGGGTACCATGACACGAAAATAACGTTTCGTACTGCTCTCTCCTCCTTGGAAGTTGCACCACCACTTTCGCCTACTGTGTGTGTGATGTTGAACTAACGGAGACTCGAACAGGGCGTGTTCGTTGTTCGGGCAGTCTCCTCGATGGTGTTGATAATGACAAGTGTCAGTCTTTTGCGCTCTTTTTTTTTGCAAATCATATAAGAGGAAAATGGCAGCAGCCACGATCGAATCACTTGTCGAACGTGTGGCTGCGCTTGAATCGACATTAGAACAAATAGCAAGTACATCCTCGAACGAGTCCACGACGCTTGTTGTGGACACGCACGCGACTGACTCCGAACCAGCAACACCGGAATGGCTTCGGAATGCGGAACAAACACTCAACGAACCGCCCAGCGGTGTACCTTGCGCTGATGAACGCAGTGAGAGGCACGTTGTTCATGCAACGCCATCTGTGTCGGATGTGGAGAATGTGCTGCATGTGCTTGCGGATGCTGGTCAACCTGTGCCAGTAACGTACGAGCCCAAAGATAGCGTAGACAGGCGCAAGCACAGGTCAAAAAACAATGTCCGACGACGAACGCTGGGAAAACTTCCCGGTGTACCCTACTGAGCGTTCGCTCGACTCATCATGCGTCCGACCATACGACCCAACGTGGCATCCGTCCACATGGCATCCTTCAAATATGCGTCCACGTTGTTTGTGGTGATACCAGTGCGGTGGCACCAATGTGGGATGGGAACTCCGTCGCAAGTGACGCTGTCACAGTACATTCTGCTCTTTCCATTCTTTTTTAGCATGTGCACGACGACGGTATCTGCGCGACAGTCCGACGTCTCCGTCACGCATCCGCAAAGATGGGGGTGTGACACAATGTACAGCTTGTAATGTTCCGCTCCAGTGCGTTCGCTTTTCAACCAATGCACGCCGATGCACACCGGAGGTGTCATGGAAGCAGAGCGCATGGAACGATCAAAGGGCAAAGTTATCGTTCTGTTTGCGTAATACTGGGTTCTTGGGTCGCAAAAACAACACTCGCAATGTGCTTTCGCCTGCTGGCATCGTACCTGACCGTCGAAAGATCACGCATGGTGATATTCACCACGCCATGTGTGCTTACGATATGCGGGTGTGCATATAAAAATGACTGCTGCCACATACTAGATATCGACAGATTAGTGACATTTTGCAGCAACGAAAAGTGTCCTGGAAGTCCGCTTGCTGACTGGCTAGGTATGAACGACATGTGCTGGAGAGACGTGATTGCTCAACTACCAGAACTTGAAAGTTGCTACAGACAGCTTGGTCGCTTTTTGGACGGTGCTGTGGCGTGCTAGGTCGTGCCTTTGCGCGTGTAGGAATGACAGGGGCAGAGCGTGGCGTGAGGAGGGTAGCAATTGTAGTGCGGACTTGTGACGCGGGTACGCTTCCTCGCGTAAAACCGCGGGACATTACTCTTTGTGTGTGTGTGTGGCGCCATTAAAAAAAATAGAGGAAACATTGTGTGCCAACCGCCTTCAGAGAAAAAATTTAAAAAATGCAAAGGGGAAGCGCGACGATGTCTGCACACACCCTGCGCACGCTACTTGTCGCACTGCTGATCGGAACCCTCCTCGTGCAAGTTTTTGCGCGCAAGATGGATCGATTGGACCGCGCGTGCCTGTGGCGCGCCATCTTGTACCGCCGCTCTTTTGGCGACGGCAGCACGTTTTCCCATCGGCTACACTTTGTGCGCAAGTTTTTGCTCGTGCCGTTTCGCGATCACACCTACTTTGCCCACTTTACGGGCGGCGGAATTTATGGCGTGTTCGTGTACGAAGCTCACCCTGAGCTGGCGCACAGAACGAACAGCAAGCTGTTCTGGAACGCTGTCTTCGCGAGCCACGACATTTCGCACCCGACGCTCGTGGCGGTCAACGCGCATGGTACGCTCGATGTCCTCGCACCCATCGACCCGAACGAGTGGTACATTCGCAAACCGGACTCGGGCATGGGTGGGGCTAGCATCACAAAGGTGAAGGGCTCGGAGGTCCGTGCGGAAGCGGGTGCGAAGTGGATCGTGCAACGGCTACTCCGAGACTGCAGCGGGATGGCGCGATCTTTTCGCTTCGTCTCGCTGCACGACGGTACACGTTTCGTCCTCTGGGAGCTTTCAAACTCGGGGACGGTTTCCAACGGCATCGCCGGCGGAACGGCGCGATTGTGCGAGCACGAGGTGTGCACCGCCCGCGAAGACGACGAGCAACTCGTGCTCACGGCCCTGATAGATCGGCTGGCGTCGTTGCACGTCGCCGAGTTTGGGCAGATTTTCAGCATCGGGTGGGACCTCATGATCGACTGCCCCACCCGACAGAGCTACGTACTCGAAGGTAACTTGTGCCATGGCACGTGGTTTTATCCGACCGACGTACCGGCCGGCCTCATCGACGACTTCAAGCGCAGGTGCCGCCTTTTCAACGGGATCCGTTGACCTCACTTTTTGAGAACCGAGATCCAGTTCGCATCTCAGTCTACCGAGCAAAGTAGTCTAAGGCGTCGGCCGATTCAAAAATACCTCAGGACGATGAGATGACGCGTGCTCGATCGACTCGATGTCATGTCGTAAAATGAAATGTCTTAAGGACAGACACGTGTCGGTTTATGAGCGCGGTGTCGTCTGGGTCACCGAGATCGATGTTCCAATTCGCCCCATAGCCAATGTTTTCAAGGCTCACCATCGACGGCGGGACGCGGTTAGGGCCAGACGGACCGTAGGCGTCGTCCTCGTGCCCCGGTCTTATCTAGGAGCCCAGCACGGGGAACGGCATGGGTTCGCATGTGGTGCCACGTGAGGCATGAGAGCGCCTTTTGGCACGTTGGTGGTAGGGAGGGGGTCGGTTACGTGGGACCTGATGCGAAAAACCCGGTCTGGTTGGCTTCTGGACACGCTGGGGGTCGTCCGCGCGGAGGGTCTTATCTACGAAGGCGTAGCCTCTGGTACACTTCACCGGCTAACCCATGTACGGTCATCAGTTTCGCTCCTCCGCTCCGGTGTGCATGTGCAGGAGGGTGAAGCACGTCCGTTTTGACCGGCAGGTGCCGTTTTCTTTTTTGTGCGGTCCAAGAATTTCTGATGCCGAGTCGAGTAGCGCACGTCCATCCATCGGCGTATTTATTCAGATACTAAGGCGAATAGTATGTGTCATGTGGTGCAAATCTCGATGGCGACGTCTTTTCGTTATCGGTGGAGGTAGCACGGCATGTGCGCACGTACGTCTTGAATCACGCATTGTTTCCATCTCAGACATGTCTACAGACTGTGTGGTGGAGAGCGCCACAGGTGATCGGTCGACTGTGACGCTTCCATGGGAACGGCGCTCGATGGGAATGCAGCAATTGGTGCAGCACTGCACGACGTTTGTTCTGATCGCGGGTATCGTCGACGCTACTGTAGTAGATCTTCAGCTGGCAGTTGACGACGACGCTCTCGACGCGCAGCTGCCGCATGCGGTGCCAGGAGAGGTGGGCCTGGTCACGCTATTACGATGCACCTGGCGTGAGCTTCGAATCCCACATGACGTTGGATGGATGAACGCGACGAAAGGCGATGTCTGCACAACCGACGACACTCGCTGTACCTACACGGACAGTGCTGCATCGGACGTCCGTGTCGCAGCGACTCCGATGGATTGCACGACGAGCGATTCTACCAGGGCAGATTGTAGCGACCTACCACTGATGAACCATCAACTGAAGTCCATCCGCACGATGCAGCGAATAGAATCGGAATGCAGTACACAGACCCTTTGCTATTCTGAGAATCTGCACGTGAGTGGTAATTGGTACGTGGACGTGAGTCAGGAGCAGCTGACACGTGATCCGCGCTGGAGACGCACATGTGTGCGGGGAGGTGTGCTAGCGAACGCTGCTGGATCCGGGAAAACAGCTACCATGTTGCGCTTCTGTGAGTCGTTCACAGGCGACGGACACACGTCTTTATCCCATGCACGTGGAACGCTCGTCGTGGTTCCTTTGAACCTGCCGTCTTACTGGTTTCAGGAGGCCTCGCGTTTTGTACCGAATGCAACGGTGTTGCGGCTGCTTCGTGGGAGCGACGTGCGCTCATGCACGCTTGCGCAAATACTTTCTGCCGACATCGTCATAACCACCGCTCAACTCCTGCGAGACTCCAAATCGTATCAAGACATAGTGGAGTCGACTGTCCACAATGTCACCGGATTTCCGCGTCACGAGTGTCGCACGAAAGCGGCGTTGGCGGCGTGGGCACGAAGCATCGACAATCGGGAGTCGTGTCCAGTCATCGAGGGCATACATTGGCATCGTGTTGTCGTCGACGAGGTGCACGAGCTGCATCGATCTGCAAAGTACAGCAAGACTGTGAGAGCCATACGGACACTGTACATGTGGGGCGTGAGTGCGACGCCCTACGTGCGGTGCGACGACACTGCAAGTGCGTACACGTATCTGGCACATGAAAAACCCCATCATCCAGAACTCCTTAGTGCAATACTTAAATACAGCACAGTGCGCGTCGACTGCCCACCATGCAGACACCTGGTGCGGACGCTCCGACTCGTAGAGCATACGCGCTCTGACTGCACATTGTCGCCGTCGACACTTACGCACGCCACAGTGGAAGATGCTATTCGCAAATGCACGATTCTACCAGTAACCACATGCGACGAGGCGTGGTCCGTCAGTGACTTGAAATGTGAGTTCGAACGTCAGGCGCATATAGAAGTGTTTCGCATTCGAGCCAACATCGACGCTCTACAGCGATCCACTTCTGAAATGCCGCCGCTCCCGTGCGAGAAAGCACAAATTTCGGAGGTTATTGCGGCACTTGGTGCACGACTGAGTACTGTGAGCGCCAACGTGAGCGTAGCACACTGCAACATACAAATGCTCGTGGCGGGCGGGGATACGTGTTCCATATGTATGTCGTCTCCATGTGGCGTCATCACTGCTTGCGGACACGTCTTCTGCCAAACATGCATATACCAGCATATGCAAAAAAACAGTGCGGCGTGTCCGACGTGTCGTCAAACGATAACGAGTGTGCGTGGTCTTGCGACAACGTACGGGCGCACGGCTGACGCAGAGCGGAAGCTAGAAAACATGTCAACACTGATCGAGTCTCTCGTGTCTGTACCCGTCATTCTTTTCGTGCAGTGGAAGGATATGATGCGTCCTATGCGGGCGATGCTCCGAGGAAAAGGACATACTGTGCTTACTCTTGAGGGCAACGCATCTCATCGTGCGTCCGTGCTTTCGAATTTCGAGCGTGGAGGAGTTTTGTTGCTCAGTCTGGACGAGTCGTTTGCCGGCCTGCACCTTACGGCAGCACGGCACGTTATATTTGCTCACGCACTCGTCGGTCCGCACGATACTGTCCGAGCACTTGAGTATCAGGCGATCACACGTTGTGCTCGGCAAGGCCAGTACCGTACCGTACACGTGCATTCTTTCATCGTGTCTGATATTGAGGAAAATGTGTGGCGTCACGATCACGACGACATAGTTTACGCAGTCACCGTATGATTGACCCCTTTACTGTCTCTACCTGGCCGTCATCCAGGTCGATGCAACTCGTCGAACATATGAATGTTCTGGTTTGGGAATACACCGCTCGTGACATCTCCGAAAAAGAAGTAGTGACGCATGTTTTTGCCGTTCACCGCATAGTCCGCTCCATCACGCCGTACTTTTGCGTCTCTTGCTTCTGTGACCAGTGAACGAGCCTGTTGTTTGTATTCGAATGGTTTTATAAGTAGAATTCCAGCCGGCACGTAATTCGTTGACATTCCCCACGGCGACATATCACGACTAGTACCGGTTGTTATGAGGTATGTATACTGTATTTTAGGAAGAAGCGTTCCCTGGAATCTGATGTTCGACAGTGTGCGACTGTAAAACGTGAAGTTCTTACCATTGTGTGCATACACACACATGTCACCCTGACGTGAAATGAGATTAAGTTTTGCCGATAATGTGTGCTGAAGAGAAGTTAGTATTTTTTTTGTTCGATTAGTATTCGCAAGACAGTCGGATAAGCGAATATCGAGCTCCGTCCTTCGCATCCAATGTAACAGAGTTGGCTCGTCTATAAAAGGCAAACTGTCATCTTTGCAAACGTTGTACAGGATGTTTTCCTTGTCGGCACGACGATCGTCGTTGACAAAATGATTGTAAACATAGGTCCTCGGTACGTACACATTAGACCACTCCCGTTCCTCCAGCGAATCATACTCGGAGTCCAATTTCGTCTGCAAATCGGGATGGACCACTGTGGTGGCCGTATAGTGTTCACCTTTTTGGTAGTCTTCGCCGGGCTTTTTTTCACAAAATCTCCATGTGTTCTGACTAATAGAACAGTACACCGTGAACGTGTTTCCACTTCTTGTGAACATTTCGTGATACTCTTCGTCACTGAAGCTATACACCTTTTGAGATCTCGGGGACTGTACGTCGACATTGACATCAGATGTCGTCACTATCACGTATTCCAATCCGTGGTTGGACTCTACGATATCACCTACTCTGCGCACGCGCCCACGAATCGCTACTTTTACGTGCTTTCGACCATCAGATGTAGTACATCTACCGAGAAGTCGTATCACAGGGATTCTAGCGCTCGATGAGAAAACCGTATCACGCATGCGTGTGATACAATGCATGAAAAAAAAACGCATTTGCGAAGGTTGACGAATTCGATGTCTTTGGATGGTTTTATGGTATGTTTGCGAGTTGTAATGTCGAAGCGAATCGCGAAAGCAGTGTTCGGGTGTGAATTTTTCGCTACGGATACATTTTTACGGCATCATAGAAATACATGACCGCATGCGAGGGACCGTGCCTGTCCCATTGTTACCGATGCCCGTTTGCAACGGTAGCACTGTCGAACATTGCGATTGTGTACGTCATCGCATCCGTAATATATATAATTTGCACACGCTCTCTGGGCACGCCCTTTTGGAATAAGCTAACGTGCGAGCAGCGCAAGATCAAGAACGAGGCGTCCGCAAAGCGAGGCCGTATATTCGTGATAGGGATTGTGGTCGGAATGGTGGTGCTGGTGTGCTGGAAACCGTACACCGAATTCAAACTTGAGTGAACGCAAACGGACGGCGTTCATTTTTTTGTCAAATCGCCAAGGATACGGCGTCATTTGCACACACGATCGACATTCACTCGGAACATGCGACGTGCGCCTGTCCGATCACGTAGTTGAACGATTTCATCCATGATCGCGGTGCACGTAATGTGGGGATGTTTTTCACACGACCGTTGTATTGGTATGTCCAGGTATGTCGCTGCCCAGATGCGGCTGGTAAAACGGGAAAATGTATGCGGTACGAGTACTGCACCACCTGAAGTACGACCGCATCGATTCGTCCCGATGACCTCTGCGTCAACCAAATGTTGAGATCTCCCTGTGACGACGTGGAATGCGACATGGTCAAATGTAAACGAGTAAAACGGTCAAACCATGCGGTGCTGCCAAGACGTCGCAGGAAACGACGGACGTCGTTCAGGTTGACAAAACCATGCTCGTACATTCGCAGAGTTCCACACCGTGACGCTGCGTCGAGTCGATAAAGCAGCCTGTGCCCTACGGACAAATTATTCGAGCGCAGGGAAAAACTGTACCACATCTCTCGACCATTGCGACGGTCACAGTGAAACAGATCCGCTTCGACGTGAAAACTTCGAAGCAAATGGGTATCATTCATCGTGATGCAAAGTGAACGTATCATCGACCCGCGAAGATTGAACAGAGCGCTCATGCGGTGCACGTGCATATGCAAGAATTCGCGTACTGCGTGACGCATGGCTTGGCATACTCGCTGCAGTACTATCAGTCGCCAAAGTTCGCATCTTCTGCACACGGTAAGACTGCAAAGAATGAGCAAAATGTCGTTTGAGGCTGCACTTAGCATGAGCTATGGGTTTACAACCACGTCAATGGTCTCGTCGTTCGTGGTCTCGTTGTTCGTGGTCTCGTCGTTCGTGGTCTCGTCGTTCGTGGACTCGTCGTTCGTGGTCGTTGTCGCCTCGGGCGGCGCAAATATTCCGAGGAGTGCGAATGCGTACAGGAGAAACGCAGCGTGTGCAAGTGCCATGACGCACTACCTGTGTAATGTGCGTTGCGTGGCGTTAGCAGGCACACATGGTGCCACGCCAGGGAAGGGGCACGAATGCACATGCTACAAACGACATCTTGTGTCCGATGGAGGACAATCAGCGTGAGGCTACCCAGTTCGACGTCACGTGTGCATCGTGCTGTGATGACGGTGAATGTGCGAAGCTCGTGGCAACCAACCCTGCGGAACCAGCGGGAAACGCAAACTCCACGCTGTGGCAGTTCCTCGTTGAAAAAGTGCACATGTTCGTCGGAAAGGCGATGTGAAGAATCGTCGCTGCGATCATGCGTGCTTGACGAACTGCCATGGTGCTGGTGCGCCCGACGTACACCAGTGTGATCCATGCTAATGCAGACACGAGCACACGTTCTACAGCAAAAAAAAGGGCGTGGAAAACTCATCGTCCATATGTACAGTCCACAAGGTCGCTCGGAAGCGTCTTGAACAAACGTTCAAGCCGTTACGTCTATGTTGTTATGCAATCAATTTTTTCATTTCCACCTTAAATGTTTGAGCGGAACCCAGCATTATGCGTGTCGTCAGCATCATGGGCCTGCTGTCCTCAAGCCCGATATTTCCGGTCCCCCGTCGCATGCCAACCGGGGAGCTGCCCTGGTACGCAACGTTTGCAGGCGTAAGCTCTTTGTTGAGCAGCGACGATGACCGGTGGATCGCACCCTTACCACCGGTCGTTCATCACATGCGTACCGTAGATGCACTAGACATATGCCTACGCACACTAGGCGGCGATGCCACCGTTCTGAAAAACTATTCGCTGTGGGATAGAGAGTGCCACATCACATGCTTAGACGGGCAGGGATGTCTGAGTGACGTGTGGCTGAAATTCACGCCGACTGAGACACACGTTGTCTCAGCGTTTACATTTCAATGGCGTTGCATCGACAACTACGAGTGATTCTTCTTTTCACTCGCCATTTGCAAGTCATGCAGTGCCTTGTACTTCAACTCTGCCGTCCACATGTTTATATATATATACATTATATATACATAATATTTTTTGCATGTTTAACGATTGCTAGAAAACCTGTACGCAGTTCGCACTATGCCAATGATATGGTTGTGCTCGATCGAACATACTGTGCATTTTTAAATGAAACAAGGAATTTCAAACATCTACCTTCTTGAATAGTTTGTGACAACTATTGCTGTCACTAGCAACACAATTACCGCGTATGTCATGACATCGACGTTTCTGCCGTAAATTATCGTCTGGGTGAGTAATGTCCGGGTGAGTCAGCATAAGTCTCGTCTTCGGAATCACATCCTTCAAGTCTCGTCTTCGGAATCACATCCTTCTTCATCAACGCCTTGTTCTACATACTGCGGAATAGAGCATGAATCATCATACCCGTCCATATTTGCCTGGAAGAATTTCTCATATGTGGGACCACGGATACCGTCGTCACCTAAAAGTGGACAGAATGTCAGTGTACAATCTGCATAGGGACGCAAAAAATTGGTACCTTTGCTACGTTTCATTATTCGTTTTCCATCTTTGAATTCTTTGAGAATCAGATATTCACCGTCTTTATTTTCTTGTGTAAAATCATTCGTATTCATCGTTACAAACGTCCAACTAGTGGGGTAAAAACACTGAGTTCCGGCTACTGATAGTATGACTTCTGCCCCGCTGTACTGTGTTGTCGTACCTGATCCTTCCTTTCGAAATCCTTCCCAATAAAGCTTTACCTCGAAGAAATAGGATTCTTGACGGATCAAGTCAATCGTCCATGTTGCGCCCGTGTTTCGTGCAATTTCTTCCTCCATAATAAATCTATATAATGTGTACATTGTTGCTGCCTTCCTTTTCGCACTTCGATACATTTTATTCAATTTCTCTATCTTGAGTTCGGACGTCCACATGTTTGTTTAGTATTGTGACAATATTTTCCTTGATATTGTGATCAGTCTATGATCAAAGTGTCATCAGTTCAAAACTGTGTATAAAATCAGTTTGTTATCATCAGGAATTTTTTTCGCCAGTCGCCATGTACAAACCGGCGTATGGTTCGGCGATACCATCCTATTTTTTGTCGATGCCCGATGTTGCACAGGGGGTTCATGGTATGTTCGTCAGGGAACAAGCAATCACGTCTTTCATTTCGTCGTGCCTGTCGCTACTCCGCCACATTCGCGCGTGATCCGTTACGGTGTACGATACGCTCCCATCCGACGTACAGAGTGGTAGCGGTCGACGAAACTGACATGTGTCGAACGGATCCAGAGTATCGGTAATAACGCATGTTGTTTCCTGCTACGCTGCGAAGCCACGTAGTTGTGAGATCCCACGTCCATTCCGTTGGATTGGTCTTTTCATTCAAACGCCCCACATACTTGATTACGCGCACGTCGTTTGCGTGCGTTGGATCTATGTCGACGATCGACGGAGGGGGAAAGTACGTCATTAGCCCCGACAGAAAACCGTGGTAGACGACCGTGACATGTCCTTGCGGGAGTGTGTGGATTGCAATCCGGTCCAATCCCTGTGTCGCCATTGCGACCTCTTTGGTTCATGTATTACGCATGCGTCGCGGCCTTTTATTTTTTTATCTACATGAAGACATAATAAATGATTCAGGATCGTCGAAGGTCGAACGGAGAAACGGTCGACGCTGCAAGTTTCATCGCACACAGGAGCGAGGAAAGCGCCCAGCGTCGCCGTTCTGAAAGACTCGGAATGCGTGTGCGATTCGATCCTGTTTTAGAAAAACACGACGACCAATACGCGGTACCAGAAGTAAAGGTGGAGCCGTCGACCGTCGTGCGTCCTCCAGTGTCATCGCTTATGACCGATGCGCCCATGCCGGCAGCACGTCACGACGGACCGTCTCATATTGCCGGAACGATGATATTCATCGTCGCAGTAGTCATCGTTGTGTCTGCGTGCATATTCCAAATGGTGAGGAAAGGTCGTTGCAATCGTTCGTTTACAGAGTAATATCATGGTGTGTGTAGGAAACGGCAACGTTGCATGCATCATGATTCCGGTACCACTGACGTTGCTCATCGTGGCTATCGTCATATCGATCTGTTGTAAATTAATCCCGTCGTCGACGCAACTTGCTGTTCAGGAGACCGTCTTTGTGTGTATGGTCGGAAACGACATTGCACGCCTGCGCGCACATGCGATAGAAACGATAGGAAACGCAAGCAGGTACACGTCGGTCACGGTCGGTATCATTGTGCTTGTCGATTCGGCGTCGGAAATCGCCGTTTCGAACGACGCCGACCCGGCAATCACGGTTCGTTGGGTCCTTCGTAAGCAGCATTCGTCGTTGCCCATGCTGCGACAGCTTGCAATCGACGAACTGTATCGAGGCGAGCAGTATGTGCTCTTTTTGTATGGAGCCGTACCGTCCGTGAACTGGAACGAAAATAGCATGCAGCTCGTCGACAACGACCACTGTGTCCTCCTAGCACTTGCGTCCGACGTTTCTGGCAGCGAGCGTGCTGCGTTTCCTGTGCTCGACGTTTCTGACAACGTCGTCCGTGTTAGAAAACACGATTTTGCGATCCATCGCAACACACACGTGCCTACATGTGTTTGGACACATCAATACGTGTTCATGACCGCAAACTGCCTCTTCACACATCGCAAATGTATGTTTCACGAAAGTTGCATGACTCAGACGCATGAGCTCGCAGTGAAGAACGTTCAACTTCGGCTGGCAGCGATCCCGCTCTACCGACCCACGTCACGAATGGGCGTGGAGCTGAGGCGCAGCAATGTTGCGCTCGATCATGCGTGCCATGGAAGTCATCCCGGTGTGGGCATAGTCGACAGGGCGAACAGCGAGGAACTCATCCTCAAGTATGGCAACATTGACGTTGCGATTGCGGAGATCGAACAGAGTTCCGCATCCACACACACACGCCCGAACGCTGACCACTTGCAGCCGTAGGGTGGGTTCATGGTATGTTCGTCAGCGAAACGTGTTTCCGACGGCAAATACAATGGGCGCCTGCCACAAGGAGCCATCCTGCTACACGACGAATACATTTACGTTGACGAAATACATTGAGGCGCTCATACGTACTGCGACATGTGGTGGCGTGAGTCACGTGAGTGGAATTTTCACATTTTTCGACAAATACAATACCCACACACCGTTCACCTTACGACGCACAGCAAATTTTATCATTCCCTCGCGAATTTCTCGCTCGGCCACGTCCAGCATATCGTCTCGTGAGCACGTGGACGTCGGCAGCAGAGGCGTTGCTCCTTCGTAGAGTAGCATGGCCCGAGCGGCAACGAGTTCTGCCAGCTCAAACTTGGTCAGCACCAACGTTGTCATAGGACGACGCCAAACGACGTGCATGCGACTAATTTGATTCAGCGAATGGGTCTTGCTGCAGTCCTTAGGAGCAGTCACACCATAGAGGGCAGAGCGTTTGTCAGGCGTGGTCCAAAATCGACTCGATCGACGAGCATGTCACCGATTCCACGTATGCCGACGTCAGGCTGATCAGAGTACAGTGGCAGGACGGGTGCAGTGCCGCGCGAAGACACGCCTGTGCACGGTCCGTCGATGTTGGTTTTTCCGACATTACCATGTGCCAGGCACCATCAGGACTGCTCGCGTGCGCACGAACGTGCGCAAAACGATCGAAGCACGTCTTTGTGAGTCGCACGTCAAACTTGAGACCGGACACATGTTCAATCAATGGCATCGTTGAACTAACAATGTGATGAAGAACGTCCTCGCGTGCCCACGACACGGGCATGAGTTGGCGCATCCGGTGGTGAAATCCGTTCCATGCGAGCAAAGCGCACGCAACAGCGAACAAGTCAGATGCGGTTCGTACGTTGTCGTCCCATGCAGATGATGCGACCTTCATCAAATCGGTCGGCAGAAGTGTGTCGTCCGAGGTGAAAAGAGAAACAATGCGTCCCATGTGTCCTGCCTTTATTACAGTTTCGTGCGTGGCTGTGTCCAAACGCACCGGAGTGAACATGTCGCGCACGGCTCTAACATGGCCCGTGATGCGAAGTTCCATGAGCACGCGTGCAGCGCACGAGTAAATATCGTCTGCATTGACGCATCCAAGGGGCGTGTCTGCCACCATACAGTTCGCACCGTACACGTCGCTTACTCGTTGCACGGCGTCCTGGAGAATCGTGAACGACGCATTCTCTGCAATTCTGTTGTCCACGCGCCAGTCGTCAAACGACATAAGTGCGGAGACACGCGTGCGCTTGTTGGACTGTGTCTCCCACGCAGTGTCGGTGAGGGTCGGCATTACGTTCGCAAAACGCAGAAGCATATTCTTACAGGCGATGCTCATTTGGACAGGGTGCGCAAGCGAGAGACGGCTTAGCGACCCAGCAAGTGATGAGTTCATGTCGTCCTCCACAAATATTACATGAAGCACGACTACTGCACGTGTTAGCGCAACGTATAGCGGTTTGGAATCACACGTTGATGGAACGACCACTATACACGTGTGGCGTTCCGTGCCCTTCGACGCATGCCAGGTACTGGATATAAGAGCTTGCACTCGAGATGTGTACGTATCCAATCCGTGCACGTTGATGGGAATACCCTGGTGTGAAATGTGATTAATCGCTACTTTCATAGGAACGTTGCGTGTACGTGTGGACCAAAGCACCGCAATGTCATTGTAGCCACATGGTGCTCTGCGCACGATTTCGACGATCTCCGAACCAATGTGCCACTTTCTCACCACAGACACACATATGTCGGGTGCGCCTGTCGTACTCTTGCTCAGCTTTGCGCTTTGTACAGTCGTACCGAAATGGGAGGATACAAGATCCGCCATCGATGGTGTGATGCGATGCGACGTGGTCATTGATGCATGTGTCCAACAACGCGTGGAGACGAGGAACTCGTTCGGACGTGCGAGCACGCGACCATGAACCGACGACTCCGCGTAGTCGTAAATTGTCTGCATGGCGTCTCCCACGATTGCATACTGCATGTCCTCCCGTGGCTCTATGCAACATGTCATTGTCCGTATGTGCAACTTGTTCACGTCCTGAGCCTCGTCGACAAGAACGGCACTGGCCTTCATACGCGTCTTCACGTGTTCGTGTCCCGCCTCGATGCCGTCGAGGACCTCCTCCAATGTTTCGTCGTCCGCTGTCAGCCGTACACAGTGAGTGCAGAGCGCATGAAACGTAAAGCAATCTACGTGTGCCTCCAGATCGACGTTCTTTATGAACGATGACAGATCTGATGCCAGCTCTTTGTTGTATGCAAGCACTAGCACCTTCAGGCCGTCCGTGGAACGATTCCGCAGCAATTTACATAGCTCGATGAGGAGGCGTGACTTTCCCGCTCCAGGTACAGCCTGCACGACGACATTGTTACCAGCGGCCCACGCCGCAAGTGCTGCGTCCATTTGCGTTCTCGGCTCCGTGCGGCAGTGGTGTAATGCTATGGGTGCGTAATGTGCGGTCGACGGAACGCCGTATTTCGCTTGCCACAGGTTAGAGGCACGGCGGTATGGTACGTGTCGAAGGAGCGCTCGCTGTTCTGCCGTCACACGACGGAACGTCCGTGACCATCACGAGATCCATAGAGGACGTACCTACGTCTCGAATCAGAACGTTCGATGACAGCCAGCAGTTGATTCGAGCGGCATCTCATGCACACTGCACCGCCATCGACGACGAATGGAAACGCATGAATCTTCCGTCCTCGATGCGTGATTCCGTTTCGCACACGTGCAAGTACGCAATCGTAGCCGGCCTTCGTGTACTGGAAAGCGCCGGGCTTGTTTCCCACGACTCGCCGGAACCGTGGACGCTGCATCCATCCTTGCGTCATCGAACGGGTGTCATGTTCACGTCTTCTTTCGCACACGCAAACGTTCCGATGGCAACGGCAGCGGCGTACGTAGATGCGAACGCACGGCGTGACATGTACGAGAGAACGAAAGCGCTCTGGGTCTCCAAAAGTCTCGACGTACGTGAGCTGGACGAGCAATTTTCTGAGGAGGAGCGGAGTTGCAACGTACGAAAACTAGTGCTGGAAACACTCTTTCTTGCGAACGTGCAGCTTGCACAGATCGTCAAGGCGATGGGACCAAACACCTATTGCAGTACTGCTTGTTCCAGCACGTCATCGGCTCTACGCCTGGCATGCAACGTCATAGAACTGGACCAGGCCGACAGAATGCTCGTTATATCTTCTGACGCGGTTGTAACGTCGCATGCGAGTCGTCCCATTGTGGAGTCGTTTCTTCAGCTTGGTGCAGCAGGACGCTACACAGACGAGTACGACATCTCGCAACCATTCACGTCACAGCGTCAGGGATTCGTTTTCGGTGAGGGCGCAGTGGCGCTTTTGCTTGCGCATCCAAAAACCGGCGTACCGGCGGATACGGAGCGCACTGAGCTGAACATGCCTGCTCGTTCCGCTATCAATGTATTGTCCGTTCGCAGTGGAAACTCTGCGTTTCACGGAACGAGGATGGATGCCAACCACATATCTCATCTCATTCGCGAGTCACTCCTGGAGGTCGTGAGTAAGGAGGGATGCACTTTAGAGTGGCTGGTCACGAACTCCGTTTACGTGTCGCATGAGACGTGTACCAAGCTTTGTGCAAACGCCGAAATCGACGCCCTTGAACAGGTCCTTGGACGAAGTCTACTTCGAAAACTGCCTCTGACTAACATCAAGCATCTTACTGGCCATTGCATGGGTGTGGCCGTAGAGGACTGCTTTGCAGTGTTTGCACTCTGCGAACAGCGAATGCCGGTGATATCGTCCATGGACGTTGCAGAAGAATTCGCAGATCTCACGTTCACAAGGAACACATCTGCCCCTCTCAGGTACACGTGGCATCTTGCCTGCGGAATGGGCTCACAGGTTGCGTTTGTCGTATACGGACGAGACGAAATTTCTTTCTCCACATCTACTCTCGATGGAACGACGGACTCCGTCCTCGCAGTCAACAAGTGATCGAGGATGCGACCGTCACAACGGTGGCGGTATTGGAACACGTGTCCGAGTGATTCGCGATCGGCGTGCTCATCAAAGCACAGTTGAAAACGACTGACGTGGATGTTGGCGTTCTGTCGTACGAATGCTGCAGCAGCCTATGACGTCGTCGAAGCTTTAGCACACACCGTGTGGCTGAGTTCGTCAATGTACTCCTTCTCAATGAGTTGGTGATAGCATGCGTTTTAGACGCAAGCGTGCTCGTTGTTCGGGCATCCCGGTCCGGTGCGTCAAAGAGCTCACCGTCCCTTATGACAGGGCCTATGACGTGTGCCGTCTTACGAAAATACATTTCGTTGACGAATATACCATGACCTTCCCCCCCCCCCCCCCCCCCCCCCCCCCCGCCCACGGGCCCACCGCTCTCAAGAATTTTTTTTTTCTATTAATATGATATTACTATCCGCAT
>Ga0129324_10000378_pt1 | contig 32878 bp, 33 predicted proteins | sample CPBDNA_7_FD_96879 | JGI IMG/M metagenome (GOLD analysis project Ga0129324, IMG submission 96879) | Freshwater to marine salinity gradient microbial communities from Chesapeake Bay, USA - CPBay_Spr_15_0.2_DNA | ecosystem: Environmental > Aquatic > Marine > Coastal | place: USA: Chesapeake Bay...
CTAAGTGTCCGTGCAATTTGTACGCATCCGATCCTTTCTGGAACCGCAATTGATCGTATCGAAAAGTCAAGTTTAATCGAATTAATTGTTTCTGATACAATTCCTTTAAAAAGAGCTAGTTCTAAAATAAAAGTTGTATCTTGCGCCCCTTTATTCGCTGATGTTATGCACAAGGTTCAAGACAATACATCCATCAGTGGACAATTTTTAATGTAAATAAATAACCATAATTAAAAACAAGTAATGAAGTCAATTACAATCAAAGGATCTCAAAGAGAAAGCGTGGGCAAAGTAGCTACTAAAGCCTTACGTAATGCTGGTCAGGTTCCTTGCGTTATATACGGAGGAGACAAGCCCCTGCATTTTCATGCAGAAGAATTAGCATTCAAAAAATTAGTGTACACTCCAAACGTTTATACAGCAACGATTGATTTAGACGGAGAGAAAATCATCACTACATTACAAGACATTCAGTTTCATCCAGTAACTGATAAAATCTTACACATAGATTTTTATCAATTATTCGAAGATAAAGAAATTTCGATGAACATTCCAGTAAAATTGGTTGGAAAATCGAAAGGTGTTGCAATTGGAGGAGCTTTACGTCACAACATGCGTAAATTAAAAGTAAAAGCATTGCCAGCGAATTTGCCAGATATTATCGAAGCAGATATTACAGAATTGGAAATTGGAAACAAATTGGTTGTTCGTTCTTTAAAGAATGATAAATACACCATTTTACACCCAGAAACTACTGTGGTTGCTCAAGTAAGAATGTCTCGTAACGCTACAAAAGCTGCTGCTGAAGCGACTAAATAAGAACTCATTCTATTTATAATAGCGAAAAGCGTTACATTTATGTAGCGCTTTTTTTATTTTTGCAACTGGCAAATGAAATAAGAGATTGTATGAAAAAATTTTTAATTGTAGGCTTAGGGAACATTGGTGAGTCGTATGCCAATACAAGGCACAATATTGGATTTCAAATTTTAGATGAACTTGCCAAAGAGCAAGGTGTTTCTTTTGCTACAGAAAAGTTAGGCGATCGCACAGAGTTTCGTTTTAAAGGCAGAACTTTTGTTTTATTAAAGCCAAGTACTTATATGAATTTAAGTGGAAAAGCTGTCAAGTATTGGTTGGATCAAGAAAAGCTAACAACAGAACAATTATTGGTCGTGACCGATGACTTGAATATTGATTTTGGAACCATCCGAATTAAAGCAAAAGGAAGTGCAGGGGGCCACAATGGGCTTAAGGATATTGAAGAAAAACTAAATACCAATAGCTATCCAAGACTTCGTTTTGGAGTGGGTTCTAATTTTTCAAAAGGACGTCAAGTAGATTTTGTATTGAGTCAATGGGACAAAGAAGAGTCCAGTATACTTATTGAAAGAATTCCGGCTTCCAGTAATGCAATTTTATCTTTTGGCACTGCCGGCCTTGCAATTACCATGAATACCTATAACGGTAAAGATCTATAATATTACACTTAAGCTTTAGTGATTATCACTGGCAAACCACTCTGCAAAACTGGTTTCAGTTTCTTGAAGTCTAATAGAAAATAATTTAATGTTTTCTGGTAATCGCCCTTTGATTTTTTTTGCAAAATCTATCACCATCATTTCACTTGTAGGCTGGTAATCGACTAAAATAACGTGATGATCTCTATCTTTTAACTCTTTTGCTAATTCTATATGTGGTGTGTTTTGGTTAAAGACCGTTGCATGATCAAAAACATCAACAATTTCTTCTTTTACTATTTTCTTTAAATCAGTAAAATCAATCACCATACCAAACTTAACCTGATTGGCATCAGTAATAGGTTTTCCGATAACTGTAACTGAAAGCTTATAACTATGTCCATGAACATTTTTACACTTCCCATCATAGCCATATAAGGCATGACCTGTTTCAAAATTGAATTGCTTGGTAATGCGGATTGTGCCCATAAACCTATTTTTTTCCTTTAAATTTATTGTAAAAATACATGATTGCTAGGAGTACTGCTAGTCCTAAAAATAAATAATCTGCTCCCATAATTGCTCGTTTTTACGAAGTTGTTATTTTTTAAATTTAGCCAACGCCTTTTTTGTGAAATCAGATAAGACCAAACGTCCAGAAATTTCTGCTCGTTCTAATAAAAGGGTCTCCCAATGTGAGGTTCCGGTCCAAAAGGCTTTCTTCATTTCTGCTAATGCATCTATATGATAACTTGCTAATTGATGACTTAGCAAATCTACTTCTTTATCTAGTTCTTGTTGATTTTCAAAAACTTTCGCATAAAGGCCTTTCTCTTTTGCCCAATAGGCATTTTTCCATTCGGTCGCAGCTAAGGTAAGTTCTGACAAACCGGCCAAGCCAATTTTTCTTTCAACAGCAGGAGCAATGACAAAAGGACCTATCCCGATACTTAACTCGGATAACTTTATAGAAGCAGCTTCGGTAGCTAAGACATAATCACAGGCTGCGGCTAGGCCAACACCTCCACCAACAGCTTTTCCTTGGACCACACCAATAATCAGCTTCGAACATCTTCTCATGGCATTAATAACATTAGCGAAGCCAGAAAAGAAGGAATGTCCGTCCTCTAAATTTGAAACGGCAACCAATTCATCAAAGGAGGCTCCAGCACAGAAAGCTCTGTCTCCTTCCGATCGCAAGACGATGATTGTGACAGCATCGTTGTTTGACAATGAGTCAATTTCATCTGTCAATCGAGCCAATAACCCACTCGGAAAGGAATTACTTGCAGGATGACCAAACTCTAAAGTTGCTACCTTATTCTGTATGCTCGTATACAAACTTCCTTCGGTTCTGTTTGTTGTGCTCATAATTTAAGATTTGTTCAAATTTAAGGCTTTTGCACTAGCGGCAAAAACATTCTGTTAAATTTAAAGTATAAAAATATTCCTCTAAAAAATATCCAAACTGTAAAAGCAATCCAAATAGCATAGAGCTTCCAATCAATCCAGTCAAAAAATAAGAGGGTAGGTATAAATCCGAATCCAGTGGCAAAAATTAATACATTTCTAAGATATTTCATTTCTCCCAAACCTTTAAAAGTACCATCAAAAACAAAAGTCATGGCGCACAAGGGCTGCATGAGTAGAATAATCCAGAAAACCTTATAAAACTCCGCTAATACAGCAGGCTCTTTTGTAAAAAGCAAACCAATTTGATTGTAAAAAAGAGTTCCAAAAGCAATAAAGAGCAGACCCAATACTGCTGCGTACTTCAATAATTTTTTGTTTAGCAACCATAAACTGGTATAGGCCTTTTGCCCAAACAATTTTCCAGAAACAATATTGCCTGCACTCGCATAACCATCAATCATAAAGGCACCTAACAGCCATAAATTTAGGCCTATGGTATAGGCTGCTATGTATTCTTTTCCATAGGCTGTGGCAAATGAAGTTCCAAAATATAAAGCAATATTGAGGGCCAAGGTCCGAATAAAAAGATTGAGTATCATAGAAATAAGGCGCTTTATTTCTGGTTGAAAAGGCAGACTTACGAGCAATGGAATCGTAGTTTTTTTAACCAATAAATAGGCGGCAATAAGTGCCATGACAATTTGTGCAATGACACTAGCATAGGCAGCACCTTTTATATTCATGGCAGGAATCCAACCTTCTATACCGTAAACAAATGCAATATCTAGACCTATGTTTAAGAGTGCTCCTGTAATGGCGATCATCATTGGATAATAGGTGTTTTGCAAGCCTCTAAAGACACCAAATATGGCAAAAGTGAACAAGGAAAAAGGAAAGCCAAAAACTCGAATTTGATAATATTCTATACAATAGCTTAAAATGAGATTGTCTGCATTGTAAAATTGAAATATGTTGCTTGCAAAGGGATAACTTATCCCTAAAATAAAGAGACTTAAAAGTACGATGATGAAGATAGATTGAGCGGGTAAGTTTTTAATTTCATCTAGTTTCCCAGCTCCTAAATATTGAGATACGATGGCAGAAATGGCACTTCGTGTTTGTCCAAAAACCCAAATTAACATCGAAATAAAGGCACCAACGATGCCAACAGCTGCCAAAGACTCTACGGCATGGATATCTATATTTCCTATAATTGCAGTGTCAGTAATTGACAAAAGAGGCTCTGCAACACCTGCTATAAGTGCAGGAATGGCTATTTTGTTAATGCTTTTAAAATTTATTGAGGCTTGGGACATACAATTAAAAAGCTATTTTAAGTCGATAAAATATTTAGTGAAAGTTATAATTAGTTTGATTACTTTTGCAATTCATTAAAATTATGTATTTTCCTTTTCTCAAAAAAACCAATTCATGAAAAATATTCTTGTTCCTATCGGTTCTACTGAAAATGCAATTAATACCTTGCAATATGCCATTGATTTTGCGAGTACTATAGATGCAAATGTATATGTGTTGAGGGCATACAAAGCATTCTCTAAAGCAGGAACCATGGTGAATGTGGATGCAATTTTAGAGAGAGAAACGAATTTATATTTGAGGTCTGTGATTAATTCAACCAACAGAAGAGGTTTGGATATCAAATTAATATCTGCCAATAGCAATGTGTTAGATTCTATTGCTTCTGTAGATAAAAAAATTGGGGTTGATTTAATCGTTATGGGTCCTAAAAGCAACTCCATTAAGGAGGAAGTTTTTTTAGGTAGCACTACTGGAAGTGTGGTAAAACATACTAGTATTCCAATTCTTATTGCTCCTGAAGGTTATACGTTTAAACCTTTCGAATCTGTGCTTACAGCTTTTAAATCTGGAATTATTACAGAGAAAAATGTTTTGAGCCCATTGCAATTTTTAATGAAAACTTTTAATCCTGTGGTTAATTTGTTGTTGGTGAAAACTCCAGGATATACCGATGAAGATTTGGTTTTAGACGGCCAGCTTGAAGCTGTAAAATCATCATTGACCCTTACAGAGAACGCAACTACTTTTCAAGGTGTTTTAGAACACTTTCAAGCAAATAAACCTGATTTATTGTGTGTTTTTAGAAGAAAGCGTGGTTTTTTCACAAAATTGTGGGAAAAGAATACCATCTTAAAGAAAGAATTTCATTGCAGTATTCCATTATTGGTGCTTAGTGAAAAGAAAAAATAAGAATAGTTGGGGATGTAGCTCAGTTGGCTAGAGTGCTTGACTGGCAGTCAAGAGGTCGTGGGTTCGAATCCCATCTTCTCCACTACTAAAATGACCCTACGGGGTCATTTTTTTTATCAGTTTTTCCTCAAATGGAATTTCAGGATTATAAATTTCAAAAATTAGCTGTTCCATGGCTTCCATAAAGGCGGCCAATCTTTCGGCACTAATAACAACATCTGCTGGCTTTCTGCTTTCTGCGAAATTTATTTTCATAAATCCGTCTTTTAAATTTTTAAAAGAAATAACTCCAGCTTCTATCGATTCTTCTGGATTGTAATTTGGGGTTTTGCTATACAAAAAAGCATAGAGCAACACTTGAATCGCTTTGCTGTATTTTTCATCGGCAATGGTGTCAAAATCACTAGTACGTAGATCGCCAGGAAGCACCTTTCCGGTCTTGTAATCGATAATGCGCAATACGCCATTTAATTTGTCTATACGATCTACATTCCCATGTAGTTTTATGGGAAAATCAATTCCTTTTACAGATATACTTGCCGTTAAATTTTGCTCGGTTGCGATAAGCTCTAATCGATTTCCGTCAGCTACCAATTTCTTTTCATCCTTAATAAAACGCTTTACAAAGAGTTTAGCTACTTCAAAAATGAGTTTGTTTTTTCCGGTAAGAATAATTTTTTGATGGAAGTTCTTTTTAAAGTAAAACAGAATGGACTCATCAATTTTAGGCTCCATACTGCTAAGATTGTCTAGATGAAGCACGCAGCCTTCAAAGGGCTTGTACAGCGCCTCTAAAGTTTCATGAACAATGGTCCCTAAGGTTTTACTAGCAACAGTTTCTTCGACCACTTCGAGTTCTTTAATTCCCAATATTTTTTGTTGGTAAAAGTCCAATGGATTTCTTAGATAACTTGTAATTGACGATGGAGATAGGCCTTTTTGAGCAAGTTCTTCTAATTTATTAAGCACATATGCTGACTTGTCAATGCTCTTTAATGTTGTCTTTTCTGTAATCACCTCTGGAGCAATCTGAATAGAATTCAAATCCTCTTTTAACTGACTTAACTGGGTAATAAATCGACTTTTTTCTCCTGCGCCAAAACTGTCACTTTCTGAATTGTAGAGAAGATAAACGTTTTTTGCACGTTGTAATAATCTAAAAAAGTGATAGGAAAAAATTGCGTCTTTTTCTTTAAATGTAGGTAGTTCGTATTCCAATTTTATATCAAATGGAATGAATGAATTTTGTTTGTTACCTGCCGGTAGGATCCCTTCATTTACAGAAGTAATAATTAAGTTTTCAAAATCTAAAACCCTAGTTTCGAGCATTCCCATTAATTGCAATCCCCTTAAAGGTTCTCCCTGAAAGGATAGTGTTTCACTTGCAATGAGTTGGTTAAATAATTGAAATAAACCTTTTAAACTTTGCACATAGTTATAGGTGGACTGCAATTGTTGCAATTGGGTAAAAATTTTATAAAATCGGAACAAATACTCTTTTTCAATAGCGCTAACTTCTTCTTTTAAATAGCTAATAAGTCCAAGTAATCTTGTGAAAAAGTCCTCAATAGTTGTAAATGGCTTAAAAAGGGACATTAAAATTTCCTTTTTATCGTTTTCTAAAGGCACTAAATACTGAGCAATCAACTCTTTACTTAAAAACACCTCATTGGTTTTTGCTATTTGTGCAGAAATTGCCATGCTGAGATCTTCGTCTGGTAGGCTCAATGTTTTGAAAAGTAAGGGATGTTTTAATATGGCGATAACATCTTTAAAGTAAAAACTATTTGTCGTACTTTTCTGCAAGCTCTCTTGTGAGAGAAACAATTTAAATAGTAGTGAAAATAAAAGGGTAGAAGGCAGGTCCTTTAAGGGGTATCCCATGGTAATATTAATTCCTTCTATTTTCTTTGGCAGCGCATTTAGAGCTAATGGTAATAAGGTTTCATCGGCCAACACCACCGCGGTTTGTTGGTAGGACTCAAACGATTCCAATAGTTCACCTACATATTTTAGTTGGCTGCTGTTTTTAGCAGCTCCAATTACTTGTATATTCTTAGGTGAATTAAATGAGTTCGAAACAGTTTTCAATTCATTTTTTTCATAATATTTCCAAGAGTTCTTATAGTTTCTTATAAAATAACCTGCCTGATGTTTATCCTTTAAAAAGGCACTATCGATGTCCCAATAGACTTTGCTTTTATCGCTTTCTAAAAGTGTTTGAAAAATAAATTCTTCAGCTTTGTTCAAAGCATTAAACCCTAAAAAGATGAAGGATTTTTCTGAGTTAGCTTGGGTAAATGAACTTATCTTTTTAGCAGCCTCTCGATACATAAGCCCTTGATAACCTAGTTTTTGAGTTATTAAATGTTCGTATAATTCTGAATAATACAGGCCTAATTTTTCCATAAACGAAAAATGATTTTTCATTAGTGGCGTGCTATGCATGGGTATTTTTAGATCCCAATTTTTGATTCTTTGAATGTCTTTTAAATAGTTGAAAATACTTTTAGCATCTACCAGGTGTTGATCAATTTCATTGAAATCCTGCAACGCAGTTACCGCCCAAGAAGCAAAAACATCAAAAGTTTCTGGGCTAGGAGTGTGCTTTTTATAGCAGCTATAAAAATTAAATAGTAGTGGAACAGCATCGATTTTGTCAATTTCTGAAACTCGAGCGATAAAGTTCTCTATGCTTAAAATTTCGGGTAAGAATCCATTCCGAATTTTTTCTTGTAGGGCTTTTTTTAAAAAGACACCTGCCCTTTGAGAAGGAAGTATAAAAACACTATTTTCAAAAGTTTGTTGGCTTTTTAGGATGTCGTCTAAGGTTTCAGAAATGAATGATTGCATGGAGGCTTTCCCTAAAATTTGAACAAACAATGTACAAAAAGCCATTATCTTTTTCTTACTTTGTTAAAAATTAATTTTTATGAGTTTAGCCCTGAACCTTGCCTTAGTGCAAACTGATTTGCATTGGGAATCTCCCCAAAAGAACCGCGATCAAATTACAGCTCAGCTAAAAGAGCTTCCGAGTACTGTGGATCTGATTGTTTTACCCGAAATGTTTAGCACTGGTTTTTCTATGCGTCCTTCAGAACTTTATGAAAGCATGCATGGGACAACTGTAAAGTGGATGTTGGCTTTAGCTTTGCAAAAAGATGCCGCTGTTATGGGAAGTTTGATTATTAAAGAGCAAGGCCATTTTTACAACCGTTTGCTTTTTGTAGAACCTTCAGGAAAAATTTCAACCTATGATAAAAGACATCGATTTACCTTGGCAGGAGAAGATCAAGTCTATTCGGCAGGTACTTCGCAGCAAATAGTGGAGTATAAGGGATGGCGAATTTGTCCACTTGTTTGTTATGATTTACGCTTCCCAGTTTGGGCAAGGAACACAGAGAATTATGACGTCTTGGTCTATGTGGCCAATTGGCCGATTCCTAGAATTAATGCTTGGAACAATCTTTTACAAGCTAGAGCTATAGAAAACATGAGTTATTGTATTGGTGTAAATAGAGTGGGAACAGATCCTAATGGCTATGAATATTCTGGGAATTCTATTGCTATAGACTATTTAGGGAACGCATTAACTGAAGTTTGTGAGCAGCAATCAAAAGTAATTCTTACAAAATTGCTAAAAGAGCCCATGTTATTAACTAGAGATAAATTGGGGTTTTTAAAGGATATGGATGCATTTAAACTAGCGTAGTTTATAAAAAAAGCCGTCAATTTGTTCATTGACGACTTTAATATTTTTTTAAACGGCAGGGTTCATCCACTTAAATTTATAGTCTGTATTAGGAACCACAATCCGTTCTGTAATTCGATACATTCTATCTGGCAAGTTTAACAAAAAGTCTCTTGCTTTTTCGGCCTCTGGGCTAAGGTTGGTTAATTTATCAATTTCCCAAGTACTGTTTAATTTCTTTAGGATATCTACATAATCAAAACCAGTGTAGACTCCAACTCGTTGGGCTACATTCGAAAATTGGTCGAACAAACTCCCTTTACTGTTAAAAGACTCTCTTAAATGCATAGCTGGCATGATAATTTTGTGCTTAATCATGTGTTGAAAAGCCAACATCATTTCGTTCGGATCTATTTTAAAGATTTCTTTTACAAATTCTGCATAGGCAATATGATGACGCATTTCATCTCCAGCAATAATTTTTGACATTTTAGCCAAGGCTTTATGCCCCTTTTGCTTCGCGATTTTTGCAACATTATTGTGCGAAATATAAGTAGCTAATTCTTGAAAACTGGTGTAGACAAAATTCTTATAAGGGTCGGTTGCTGTTCCAATATCAAAACCATCTGCAATTAAATGCTGGGTGGTAATTTCTACTTCGCGCATGTTTACACGTCCCGATAAGTACAAATATTTATTTAAGACATCTCCATGACGATTTTCTTCAGAGGTCCAAGCTCGAACCCATTTCGCCCAACCGTTATCTGGTTGTTGGCTTACTCCATCTAGGTCTAACAACCAAGATTCATAGGTAGGTAAGGCTTCTTCTGTAATGGTGTCACCCACTAAGACTACCCAAAAATCATCATCTAATTCTTTAGAAAGCTCTTGAATCTCTTTCACTTCATCAATGAAGTTTGCTTTTTGAGAGTTTGGCAAAAAATCTGTTGGTTGCCAAATTTTTTCAGGGGTAATTAAAAATTTATCTACAAATGTATCAATGCTTTTTTCTAAGGTTAGCATAACCTCTCTTCTAATGTTTTGTATGGACATGTTTATATGATGTGATTTTTCACCGTTGTTTCTACTTCTTTCACTAATTCATCAAACGGTAATGAATCTATTTTAATGGGTTTGTGTGTAGTAATGCTAATAGGACTTCCTAACCCCAAAGGAAATTTCCCGTATTTAAATACTTTCCACGAATTATTAATGGTCAAAGGTACGATATATCCATCAGGATTGTATTTTGTTATCATTTTTAATCCATTGGTAGAAAAAGGTTTTGGATTCCCGTCTCTGCTTCTGGTGCCTTCTGGGAAAATGATTGCACCCCATTTTTTCTTATTAATACTTTTAGAGAACCTCCCTAATTCGGTTAGTGCTTGCTTAGCGTCTTTACGATTAATAAGCGCCGCACCTCCATGTCTTAAATTATAGGACACACTTGGGATTCCTTTTCCTAATTCTATTTTAGCAACAAATTTTGGGTAGTGTTTTCTAAAAAACCAGCCAATAGGAGGAATGTCAAAAGTACTTTGGTGGTTAGAAACAAAAATCAAGGTGGTATCTTCTGGTAATTTTTGTTTGTTGATTAACCGAACTGGAACTCCTAAAATTAGCAAGGATTTTACTAGAAAAAAGTTCAATACAGCAACTACCTTTCCGTGGGCACCATGACCGAACAAATTAAGGCTAATCCATTGAATTGGATGAAAAATCACCAAAAACATGAAAAAGACAAACATGAATATAGGAGAAAGTATATAACTTAAAATCTTCATTTTTTAGTTTAAAAAAATCCTAAGGATGTCTTAGGATCTATGTATGATTAAAACCATTGATTCCATGGAATTCTGGAGAGTACCAATAACAAACCAATTCCATAAAAAATGGCAAAACTTTTAAATTTATCTGAATCGTTTGCCTTCTTTTTATGTTTTGACCAACCCATGGTAATGAATACTATAGCAAGTATCATCATGATAGGGTGTTCTACTGCTAATAAACGAGTTTCATTAGATCCCATTACCGCAGTTGCATCCGCTTTAAGGGCTTTGTACCAAGGACTCATAAAATACCATCCCAAACCAATTAACAATTGAATATGCGATACAATTAATGTAAACAAACCGATGCGTAAATCTTTATCTGTAAAGGTTCTTTTTTTTGCAAATCCTATGATTGCATTCGCAACAGAAATCACTAATAAAAGGAGTACCAAATAGGCCCAATAAGAATGGATGTCTTTCATGATATAGGTTTTATTTTTAAAGGAGTAAATATACAGAATTTAAACCAAAAAAAAACCACCTCGAAAGAGGTGGTTTTTAAGAATTTTATAAAAAAGTTCTTAGAACTTGTAAGTTAAACCTACGTTCCAAGTTCTTCCGTAACCAAAATAAACTTGGTTTCTTACATCAATACCTTTGTAAGTTGGGTTACTTCCATCAGCTGCGATGTTAGTTCTTGAATCTGATAAGTATTCAGTATCAAACAAGTTGTTTACGTTCATTCTAAAGTTCAAAGAGTTGGTTTTATCCGCTCCTAAGAACATTCTGTAAGATACTCCGAAATCAGCAAGGCTGTATGAAGGTAATTCAAGGTTGGTTTTAACAGCTCCTGTATTTGCATACAAGTTGCTGTAAAAACGATAGTCTAAATCCATAGATAAACTTTTAGTAATTCTATAGTCTAAACCTAAACCACCACTAGTTTGAGCAGCATCACCTACTTTACCACCATCAACATCAACCAATACATCTGGAGCAGTTACCACATTGTTTTCATCAATACTTCTTTGGATAGAGCTACCTTTGTAAGTCCAGTCTCCTAGAGATACAAATCCTTTTACTCTAAGGTTGTTCATTACTTTGTAAACCATATCAATCTCAACACCTTGGTGTAATTGTTCAACACCTTGATTGGTTCTGAATGTAACTAAACCTGCCCCATTTACGGTTGAAGATGTAGTAACTCTGTCTTTCCAAGAAGTTCTGTAAACGTTTACATTTGCAGAGAAAGTTTCACCTGTTAAAGCATAACCCGCTTCCAAACCAAAGATTTTCTCGTTAGAAGTATATGGGTTAATTTGGTTGGTGTTGTTCAAGTAGATATTGTCATGATACGGTTGACGATTGTAATACCCAGTATTAAAATATACAGTATTGTTTTCGTTAAACTCATAGCTACCACCTACTTTTAAGTTGTATCCCATGTTAGAAACTTTTTCAGAATCTACCCCTGCTTTGATGTTTGCAGGTAATGGAGTTCCATTTCCTTGAGGAGATGTTCCATCAATTAAAGCTTGACTTGCATATTGGTAATGGTCAAAACGTTGGTGCCATTGGTTAGAAAGTGCACCTTGGAAAAATACAGAAAATTTATCTTTGCTATACTCTAACTGAGTAAAGATTCCTCCATAAGAGATTCTTTCGTCATTGCTGTATCCAATTTTATCTTTTTGATCAAACGAAGCCCAAGTTGCAGCATAAGGGTCTGCATTTAAGCTTTTTGAAGTTTGAACAAATTTGTACGTTCCAAAAGTTCCATAAGTTGCATGACCATTATTTTGGTCTCTCAAACGAATGTCTTCTTTCCAAGAAGTTAACCCTCTGAAGTTTTCAACAACTCTATAGTGCTCACCATAATAAGTTCTTAAATCCATCCCCACATTAAATGAAAGGTTTTCACTTAATTTTTTAGTGTAGTTAGATACCAAACCAAACCAGCTGTGCATGTTCATAGATGATCTAGTAATGTATCCTTGGTTCGCTCCAAAATTGGTTGCAGCTCCACCAGCAATTGTTGCATTGTGCGCGTAAATAGCATCGTAGTCTATTTGGCCATTTGCATTATTATTAATTCTTTTTCCTAAGTTACCGGTTCCACCACCTCTACCAAAAGAACCATACAATACAGTAGATAAGCTAGTATCTTCATCAATAGTATAATCCCAGTTTAAGTTAATGATTGGTTTGTGGTAAAAGTTTCTTCTTTCAGACATGTATTCACCTTTATAAGTACCCCAGTTTCCATTGTACTTTTTACCATTAGCTAAATACGTAGAAATACTTGAAGCAAAGTTTTGATCATGCCATTGTGGTGCACCTGTAATTAAGAAGTTGAAGTTATGTCTTTCGTTTGGAGTATAACCAAAAGAAACAAAATAAGTTTGTCCTTGCCCTTTAGTTCCGTCGTTATATCCATCTCCTTGCCAGTGTGATAACATTACACTCACACCCATGTTATTTTCTAATTTACCAGTACTGTAAGAAAAGGTCGTTTTCATATAGGCATCATTTGCAAAAGTTGCAGATGCATATCCTTTTCTAGTTCTGTCTGTAGTTTTAGTAACAAAGTTTACAGTTCCCCCAACAGAAGAAATAGCTAACTTAGATGCACCCAAACCTCTTTGAATCTGAATTGCAGAAGCAATATCATTAATTCCAGACCAGTTAGACCAGTACATTTTACCGTCTTCCATTCCGTTAATTGGTTGTCCATTTAACATGTAGGCAGTATTGTCTTGACCAAATCCTCTTACGTTGATTCTAGAATCTCCAAAACCACCTGCTGCACCAGCAACATATACAGAAGGAGTATTTACTAAAGTCATAGTAACATCTTGAGCTCCAATTTTACTTTGGATCTCTGCTGCTTTAATCGTGTTTACCGCTACAGGAGTTTTTCTACCTCCAGCTAAATCAATTACCCCTTTACCTACAACAACAACTTCTGTTAAGGTATTAGCGTTTTCGTTTAATTGGATAGTTCCAAGATTCATCTTAGCAGCGCTAAAAGAAATCTCTACTGTTTGATATCCAATAAATGAGATGCTTACAACACCAGAACTGGTGCTTGCGTTTAAAACAAATTTTCCATCAAAATCTGTTGATGTTCCATTTGAGGTTCCTTTAATTTGAACACTAGCGCTTGGTAATGGCTGACCTGAATCGTCAACGACTTTACCTTCCACTTTGGATTGTCCAAAAACTGTAGCAACTGCAAAAAACAATGCGACTACTAATAAATTTTTAAAATTTTTCATTTTTAAATTTTAAGTTATTAAATGTTATGCAAAAATCTATCTTTTTACACTTCCCAATGTTAAGTTAATGTTAAGTATTAACATAATATTAAGAAAAATAAAAGTAACATTTTAAGAATTACTTTCTGGTTTTCAGTGAATTAAATATTAACAGGGTTGTTAACAAAAGAATAACAAATGTTAAAATTTTAGCGAGAATCACTAAAACTTGATTTTTTTTATTGATTTAAATATTTATTGGCCAATTCTTTGCCTAATTCCACACCAAATTGATCAAAACTAAAAATATTCCAAATAATTCCTTGGGTAAAAATTTTATGCTCATACAGAGCAATTAACTTGCCCAATGAAGCTGGATTTAGTTTTTTGATCATCAATCCATTACTTGGTCTATTTCCTTCAAACACTTTAAAAGGAAGTAGCTGTGCTATTTGATCATTCTTACCTTGAAATTTCAGTTCTAAATGCACATCTTGCTCGCTCTTTCCAAATGCTAAGGCTTCTATTTGACCATAATAATTGGCCATTAATTTTTTATGGTGGTCTTTTCTTCCACTATAAGACTCTTCAAAACCTATAAAATCGGCAGGAATAAGTTTCGTGCCTTGATGCACTAATTGCATGAACGAATGTTGCATGTTGGTTCCGGTGCTTCCCCAAACAATGCTTCCTGTTTGATAGCTCACCTTTTTACCGGTTCTATCAACACCTTTACCATTGCTTTCCATGGAGGCTTGTTGAAGATATGGAACCAATTTATCCAATGCTTGTGCATAGGGCAAGACAGCTTCTGTTTCTGCTCTAAAAAAATTGGTATACCAAATACCTATTAACGCCATTAGTACAGGGATATTCTTTTCTAATGATGTTTTTCTAAAATGCTTGTCCATAGCATTGGCTCCGTCTAAAAGCTCTTTAAAATTTGCAAAGCCTACAGACAAGCTAATGGAAAGTCCAACGGCACTCCAAAGCGAAAAACGACCTCCAACCCAATCCCACATGGGTAAGGTGTTTTTAGGGTCTATACCAAATTCCTGAATGGCCTGTGTGTTTGTTGACACAGCCACAAAATGTTTTGCAATGTCTTCTTGCTTTGCACTTTCTAAAAACCATTCTTTTACACTAGAGGCATTGGTTAAGGTTTCTTGAGTACTAAAAGTTTTAGAAACGATGACAAACAAAGAGGTCTCTCTATCGAGCTTTGCCAATACAGCATCTAAATGATCTCCATCAACATTCGAGATAAAATGACTGTTTAGATGATTCTTATAATGCTGCAAGGACTCTACAACCATTTGAGGACCTAAATCTGATCCGCCAATACCTATGTTTACCACATCCGTAATTGGCTTACCAGTATATCCTTTCCACGCTCCAGAAACTACTGATTTTGTGAGTTCTTCCATTTGTGTCAGAACTTGTTCAATCTCTGGACGAATATTCTTCCCATCAATGAGCAATGGTTCTTTAGAGTCAGCTCTTAAGGCAGTATGTAGCACTGCTCTTTGCTCTGTGGCGTTAATCATTGCACCAGTAAAGTATTTTTCAATGGCATCGGGTAAGGCCACTTCATTGGCGAGTTCAACCAATAGATCTATCGTTGTTTGATCCAGTCTGTTTTTTGAATAGTCAAAGTGAAAATCTTCGAAAGTCACACTTAAATCTTCAGTCCTAGAAGAAGTTTCTTTTAAAAAGTCAACGAGTTTCTTGTCTTCAATTTTTAAAAAATGCTCGTTCAATTTTTTCCAAGCAAGGGTGGTTGTTGGGTCTATATTTTGTAATGCCATAGTTTTAATTAGTTTTGAAAAGTGACGACATTTGTTATTGGCAATGTATGCTCTTCTTCTATCTTTTCTTGAACGATATTATCCAACTGAACTTTTAAGGGTTTAATATGTGCAAAAAAATTGGGTCTCACAGATTTTTTAAGAGGTTCGGCAGCCGGCAGCTTTTCTTTAAAAGGATCTACCTGTCTTCCGTTTTTCCAAAAGCGATAACAAACATGTCTTCCTTCGGTGCTCCCCGTATGACCTACCCAGCCAATAATGTCACCTTGTCTAACATAATCTCCTTTTTTGACCTTTCTTTGGCTCATGTGCAAATACTGGGTAGAATAGGTACTATTGTGCTTAATTTTTACATAATTTCCATTGCCACTTCTTCTAAAAGCAGACTCAGTGACGGTTCCACTGGCTGTTGCCATAATAGGCGTGCCTTCAGGAGCAGCAAAATCAGTTCCTTTATGTGCTTTTACTTTATTTCCATACAAGGCAATACGTCTTTTTAAATTATATCTCGATGAAATTCTGTATTGAAATTTAATTGGAGATTTCAAAAATTGACTTCGCAACATGTTGCCATCTTCATCATAGTATTCGACAATACCTCTTTTTGGATTTGGAATATATCGGTAGGCATACAAATCTTTACCTCTATGATTAAAAACAGCAGCTTTTACTTTTCCATAGCCCACAAAAGTATCATCATCAATAAACTGTTCTTCATAAATGATTTTAAAATTGTCTCCTTTTTGAAGTTTAAAGAAATCCAAAGTCCAGGCATAAATATCAGCAACTTCATTGGTTAAATTCGCGTTGATTCCTAAACTGTCCATTGATTCTGAAAAGCTCGAGTAGATATGTCCAATAGCTTCTTTTTCGATAGTTCTAATTTTTTTTCTGTAATTATAGCTGTGAATAATAGAGTCTTTAAACTCTACAACTGTGGCTACTGATTGGCTGTGATTATAAATAAAAACCTGTGCTTTTTGGGTAGAATCTTTTGAGGCTAAAATAATATATGGCTTTCCTGCTCGGACCATTCGAACATCAAAAGTGTCTTTTATTTTTGTCGCTATTTTATTAATTATCGGATAATCTACATGATAGCGATCTAAAATAACTCCAAAGCTTTCTCCGCGTTTAATGGTATCATGAAACACGGTATACTCATCCATTTTAAAACCATATTTATAAACGATTTTAGAAGTGATAGAAATGGAAGCAAGTCCGTTTTGAGTAGGAGGGGTTTCTGATTTGCAAGAAATCAATAGAAAAACAATTGAAAAGATGAACAATAAATTTTTCAACTACGTATTTTTTTTGAAGTTTTTAAAACACAAAAATACAATTTAATCATATACAATTTCAAAAGAATTTGCAAGACCTTTATAGGCTTCTAATTCTGCTCGTAAAGAGCCCACGGCCAATGAGGCTTTTAACTTAATCGGAATTTTATTGGCATCAGCAGTAATCCAAATGGTCACACTTTCATCTGCCTGAAAAATTCTTCCGGCCTGAACCATAGGCCTAAAAAGCAGGGTTTTTACTTTTCCAAATTGTGTTTTTAGGAGTTCTGTTCCCAAATATCGAAGTCGAAAAGGAAAGGTTTCACCATCTATAAACATATTCAGTCCTATTTCATCTCCTTCTGTTAAATGGTCAATTTTTTGAGTTCTTAAATAGTAAAATGCAGAAAGCATGTCTTGAATATTTTCGATGCTTGCCGACGAGGTAGTTCCTGTTTTAAAATCTTGGGTAGTTGCTACGTTATTTGAATAATCAAAATTTACTTTTCGATTGATAATATAGCCACCTTCGTTAATATTTCTTTTAAACACATAAGGTTGTATGGTCTTTTTATCAAAAAAAGATTCATAGGTGTCATCAACTTTAAAAAACCATTTAATGATTCCAGAAGTCCAACCTTTGCCTGTAACATGAAAAACTTCTTTATCATTAATAATGGCTTCGTCGATGCTAAGCGTAGCACTGCCAGCTTTTAAAAAGCCACTATAGCTCATTTTAAAACGTAGCCATTCGCCTTTTTTAAAAACTGGGTCGCTTTCCTGAGCGGAAATAATCCCAAAATAAAAGAATGCAATAAGGACAACGATATTTTTTTTCATCAATTCAAACATATAAAAAAAGGATGACAAAATCTGTTCCAAAAGAAAAAACCTTGAGAATTTTCGTTCAAAAGGTTTTGTTAAAACTTAAAAAGTTCCCCAGTTTTTTAATTCTTCTTCGCTCCATAAATAGGGATAAAAAATCCTGCGTTGGTATTTTGGATGCATGTATTTTCGCCAGCTGCTTCCGCCGGTTGCTTCGATATCTTTTTCTCCTCCACCCAAATACTTTCCAGCAGCATTGTAATGGGCTAGCACCCATTTTACGTTGACCGTATAGTCATAATGTCGCATGGCTTTAATTAGTTTTGGATCCTTCTGAAATTCTTCTGGTAATTGCTTAAATTTTTTGGATAGATTACACTCATTATAATCTTCCATAAAATCGATAAAATCTCCCATATACTTTTTCTCGAACAAGTTGATCAGGGTTGATTTTTTACCCGTTTTATGATCTTTACCTGCCGCTTGCCAATACAAATGATCAAAGGCATTTCTAAAGGAAGAATTCCTATCGATGGTATCTCGGTAACGAACATCAATTAAATTGATAAGCTCTGTCGAGGCAAACTCTATTTTTCGATATTGGGCACTTTGAAAACCACTGGCAGGGGTTAAGGTATTTCTAAATTTCAAATACTGATCTACATCCATCCCTTCTGCCATGACCTCAAAAGAGTTGCATAGCATATCAAAATATCGAGAGATTCGCATTAAATGTTTTGAAAATTTTTCTGCTGAAACGGCATCATCAGATAGTGAAATTTGATCGATTTCCCATAAAACCATCTTAAAGAGTAACTCATTTACTTGATGATACATGATAAAAACCATTTCATCCTTTTCTGTGGTTCTAGGAATCTGAAGCCCTAGCAGGGCATCGGTTTGAATATAATCCCAATAGGTAATCGGAGTGCTCCACAATAAGCCCTCGAGCATACTATTTAAAGGAACCCCAAGTTTTTCGTATTTTACTTCTAAAGCTTTAAGAAGTTCTTCTTTGCTCATATTTATAGATTGAAAACAGTCATTGCGAACGGAGTGTGGCAATCTTTTAATTGATAAAGAGATTGCTTCGTCATTCTTCCTCGCAATGACGCTTATTTGACTGCTACTGAATACTGCTTACTAATTTACAGTGTTCCTCTTTTTTCTTGTTCTCTTTCGATCGATTCAAACAAAGCTTTAAAGTTTCCTGCACCGAAACCACGGGCCCCCATTCGTTGAATGATTTCAAAAAACAAGGTAGGTCTATCTTCTAAAGGTTTTGTGAAGATTTGAAGCAAATAGCCTTCCTCATCAGCATCAATCATGATGGATAATTTTTGCAATTCACCAATATCTTCTTTCATCATATCTCTATGCTCTCCAAGTCGGTTAGGAATATCATCATAATAAGCTTGTGGCGGTGGTGGTAAAAATTCGATACCACGGGCCTTTAGTTGGCTTACAGTTTCAATAATGTCATCTGTAGCAACCGCTATATGTTGTACCCCAGCTCCTTCGTAAAAGTCAAGATACTCTTCTATTTGAGATCGTTTTGCTGCTTTGGCAGGCTCGTTGATTGGAAATTTAATACGTCCATTACCATTGCTCATTACCTTACTCATTAAGGCAGAGTATTCTGTATGAATTTGCTTGTCATCAAAAGATAAAAAGTTTTCAAAACCCATCACATCTTCATACCATTTTACCCAAACATCCATCTGGTTCCATCCAACATTTCCAACCATATGGTCTATATATTTTAAACCTACTGGAGTTGGATTGTAATCAGATTCCCATTTTTTAAAGCCTGGCATAAAGGTTCCTTTATAATTCTTGCGCTCTACAAAAATATGAACGGTTTCTCCATAGGTATAGATTCCTGCCTTCACAACCTCTCCAAACTCATCGGTTTCAACGGTTGGCTCTAAATACGATTTAGCACCTCGTTTGGTGGTTTCCTCATAGGCGCTTCTGGCATCTTCTACCCAAAGTGCAATTATTTTAACACCATCACCATGTTTCACTATATGGTCATTGATTGGAGATTTGCTGTTTAAAGGAGTGGTTAGCATTAAGCGAATTTTATCCTGTACTAGCACGTAACTTACTGTATCTTTTGATCCAGTTTCTAACCCTTTATACGCTAAGGATTGAAAACCAAATGCAGTTTTATAAAAATGAGCTGCCTGTTTCGCATTTCCCACATAAAACTCTACATAATCTGTTCCTAATAGTGGCAAAAAATCTTGCGCCCCTTCAAATATTTTCTCTAAACCGTAGTTTACTGATTTTACTTCTTTTGACATTCTCTTTAATTTGATAATTAGTTGTTTTGAAAATAAGATTGATACATTTTCAAATTGTTTTATTGATACATTAGCTTATTCAAGCCAAGATTTATAATAATCTTCATCAGCTATTTTCATAGCCTCTTCTGTTACCTGCAAAGGTTTAAATGTATCTACCATGACCGCTAACTCTTCCGTTTTAACCTGTCCGATACTTCGTTCTGCAGCTCCTGGGTGTGGTCCGTGAGGAATCCCTGCTGGATGCAAAGAAATATGACCAGGTGCGATGTCGTTTCTACTCATAAACTCACCGTCTACATAATACAAAACCTCATCAGAATCTATATTGCTATGATTATATGGAGCAGGAATTGAATCTGGGTGGTAATCATACAATCTCGGAACGAAACTACAAATGACAAATGCACTCGTTTCGAAAGTTTGATGAACCGGTGGCGGTTGATGTATACGACCTGTAATTGGCTCAAAATCATGAATTGAAAAAGCATACGGATAATTAAATCCGTCATAACCCACTACATCAAAGGGATGACTTGCATATACCATTTCTATAATGTCTCCTTGTTTTTTTACCTTGATGATAAAATCACCTTCTTCGTTGTGCGTTTCTAATTCTGTAGGTCTTCTTAAGTCTCGTTCACAAAATGGAGCATGCTCTAACAATTGACCAAACCAGTTTCGGTATCTTTTTGGTGTATAAATAGGATGATAAGACTCGACAATAAAAAGTCTGTTGTCTTCTGTGTCAAAATCTAATTTATAGATAATTCCTCTAGGGACTACTAAATAGTCACCGTATTTGAAATCAATATTTCCTAAATGCGTTCTAAGTTTTCCGGTTCCTTTGTGGATGAAAATAACTTCATCTGCATCGGTATTTTTGTAAAAATAATCTTTGGTAGATTCTTTTGGAGCCGCCAATATGATGTTACAATCAGAATTGGTCAATACCACTTTTCGACTTTCTAAATAGTCGTTTTCTGGTTTTACCTGAAAGCCTCTGAAACGATATGATTGTATGTTGTTTGCTTTTGCAATCTTGGGTGCTATCGAATATTGCTTTCTAATTTCTTTGACCATGGTCGGTCTAAATTCGTGGTACGAGTTGGTTGACATTCCATCAAAGCCAATCGTTCCAAAAAGTTGCTCGTAATACAAGTCACCATTGGGCTTTCTAAATTGAGTATGGCGTTTTGGTGGTATTTTTCCTAAATGATGATAAAAAGGCATCGTTGATATAGTTTTATAAGTTAATAATCATGCAAAAGGAATAGAAAAATCAAATTGCACTTCATTGAATACAGCTACATCAGTCTATCATTCTGGATTTCTCTTGATTAAGAATTTTAACAATATTAAAAGGTCTAACCAGCTCATAGATAAGCGTTTTAAGAATCCGCTTCACAAATATACAAAAAGTAACAAAAGGTTTTTAAGATTCTGGAGCTAATTCAATCTCGAGACCATCCAATTGCTTGGTAATTGCTATTTGACAGCCCAAGCGACTGTTTTCTTTTACATGAAAGGCCTCGGCAAGCATCATGTCTTCATCAGGTCCCATCTCAGGTAACTCATGATCGGACAGCACATAGCATTGACAAGAAGCGCACATGGCCATGCCACCGCAAATACCAATGGTGCCTTCTGGGGCAAGTTCATAGGAACGAACAATCTCCATGAGGTTCATGGCCATATCTGTAGGCGCTAAAATCTCATGTTTTACACCTTCTCGATCTGTAATTTTTAGGGTAATATCTTGTTCCAAAATAGTTTTTTATATCAGTTTAGTCAATGCTTTTTATAACTGCCTTTGGGGCTTCTTTTCTGGTTCCATCAAAACCATCAACACCCCCAACAGTGGTGTACTTCATTACATATTTTTTATCAGGGTAAATCCGTTGAAAAGCACTCTGACACATTAAGGTAGCTTCGTGAAAGCCACATAATATCAACTTTAATTTTCCAGGATAGGTGTTTACATCACCAATGGCATAAATACCTGGAATATTGGTTTGGTAGTCCAAGGCATTGTTCACTTTAATGGCATTTTTTTCAATTTCCAATCCCCAATTTGCAATAGGTCCAAGTTTTGGAGACAGACCAAATAAAGGAATAAAATGATCCGTTTCTAAAACAAAATCTGTGTCATTTTGTTTTACGACTACACCGGTTAGTTTTGAGTCACCAACGACATCAATAACTTCAGCGGGGGTAATTAAATTTATTTTGCCACTATTTTTTAGCTCCTGAACTTTTTCTACAGAATCCAAAGCTCCTCTAAATTCGTTTCTTCGATGGATTAACGTTACACTTTTTGCAATATCTGTTAGAAATATGGACCAATCCAAGGCAGAATCACCACCTCCAGAAATTACCACATTTTTATTGCGATACAATTCAGGTTCACGAATCATATATTCAACACCATTATCTTCAAATTTTTCAATTTGGGGGATTGGTGGTTTACGCGGCTCAAAACTTCCCAAACCTCCTGCAATTGCAACGATGGGTGCTTTGTGTTGTGTGCCTTTGTTGGTAGTTACTATAAAACTACCATCCCCTTGTTTTTCAATGGTTTCTGCACGCTCCCCGAGGGTAAAACCAGGTTCAAATTGTTTTATTTGTTCCAGTAACTTATCGGTAAGATCACCAGCCAAAATTTCTGGGTAGGCCGGAATGTCATAAATGGGTTTTTTCGGATAAATCTCAGAACATTGGCCACCTGCTTGTGGCAAAGCATCAATTAAATGACATCTTAATTTTAACAATCCTGCTTCAAAAACAGTAAATAATCCTGTAGGGCCTGCGCCTATAATGAGTATATCTGTGGTTATCATTTGCAAAAAATTCGAGTAAATATACGTGCTGTTTAAAAGATAAAAGCTGATTTTTATCAGTTAGGCAACATTGATTACTTCTTCTATTTGGGGTGCATATTTTTTAATGGTTGCTTCTACACCGTTTTTTAGCGTCATTTGATTGACTGAACAGCCGGTGCAAGCTCCTTCTAATTGAACTCTTACAATATTATTCTCAATGGATAATAATTTAATATTACCACCATCACTAAGCAAAAAAGGACGAATTTCTTCGAGTGCTTTTTCTACATTGTTTGTTGTTTCTTGTGCAGTCATGATTTTTGTTATTTAGCGCTACAGCCGCTCATCGTTGTAATTCTAACAACTTCTGTTGGTGGTAGATTTTCATTTCGTTTTAATAATTGAGTCAGCATTTCTTTAGTGATATCTGAAAAGGCTTTTTCTAATGGCGTATTGTTTTGTAAAGCCACAGGATGACCAACATCTCCAGCTTCACGGATACTTTGTACCAAAGGAATTTCTCCCAAAAACTGAGTTTGTATGTCTTGAGCTAAATTTTTAGCCCCATCTTTTCCAAAGATATAGTATTTATTGTCTGGGAGCTCTTCAGGGGTAAAGTAAGACATGTTTTCTACTATCCCAAGCACTGGAACATTGATGCTTTCTTGCTGAAACATAGCCACACCTTTTTTAGCATCTGCCAAGGCAATGTTTTGCGGTGTGCTCACCACAACGGCACCATTAATTGGCAAGGCTTGAACTATTGATAAATGAACATCTCCTGTTCCAGGAGGTAAATCAATAAGTAAAAAATCTAACTCACCCCAATCTGCATCAAAAATTAACTGGTTTAATGCTTTAGAAGCCATAGGACCACGCCAAATTACAGCTTGGTTGGGGTTGGTAAAGAAACCAAGACTCAATAATTTTACCCCATAACTCTCAATGGGCTTCATTTTAGATCGACCATTAATGTTTACCGAAATTGGCTTTTCCTTTTCTACATCAAACATTAAATGCATGGAAGGACCATAAATATCAGCATCTAGAACCCCTACTCGAAAGCCCATTTTCGCCAATGAAACAGCCGTATTAGCAGTAATTGTAGATTTTCCAACACCTCCTTTACCTGAGGCAATTGCAATAATGTTTTTAATATTTGGGATTTCTTTCCCTTTTATTTGATTAAGATTTTTTTTAACTGGAACTTCAACTTTGACATTCACCTTTACATCAATAGTATCATTAATCTTTTGATGAATCACCTTTTTTATTTCGCTCTCAACTTTCTTTTTTGCTTGAAAAGACGGGTTATTGATGGTGACATCTATGATTACCTCATTGCCAAAAGCAACCACGTTGTTAATGTTTTTATTTTCAATAAGGCTTTTTCCTTCGCCTGGTGCAGTAATGCTTTCTAAAGCTGTATAAATGTCTTGCTTAGTAAAACTCATAGTGTTATATGTCATTTGAAGCTAGATGCGCTTGCTTTAATTTGCAAAATTTAACTAGGTTCTCGCTCTAAAATTAATTTTTAATTAGTTTGATTCTAAAGAACAAAGATAGTATTTACAGTTCAGATATTAAAGTAGATAGATGATGATTATTGATGATAGTATAGAAGAAAATTATTGACTATTTTTATCTAATTCAGTGCTTGGATCCCAAAAAACTTGCTCTAAATTTTGGATCTGATTATCAATAACAATAATTCCTTCACTTTCTAATAATTGCTGCATAAGGTTAGTGCCGTCAAAATGATGTTTTCCAGTAAGCAAACCTTTTCGGTTAACCACACGATGTGCAGGAATCTCGTTGGTTTGATTGTGAGAGTTATTCATGGCCCATCCGACCATTCTGGCAGATCGAGCAGCGCCTAAGTAGCGAGCAATAGCCCCATAACTAGTAACGCGACCATAAGGAATTAATCGAGCCACTTGGTAGCATTTTTCGAAGAAATTTCCTGATTTTTCCATGAATAAACTTTAGAACAATTTAAAAAAGGTAAACAGCGCTAAAAATCCTGTTAACCCCCCAAGAATAGAATTAAAATAATGGGTGTATTGTTGGAGTCGAGGCTGTATTTTTTGTGCTAGAATGATGTAGTGATATAAAATCAAAAAAGTCCCTATGCTAGAGCCAATAGAAAAAACAAACATAGGAATTGCCTCAAAATCTAGCCAATTATATAGGTTTAACAAAGTTCCAATTCCGCAGAAGAAGGGAATTGCGAACATATTGACGCTAGATAAAGTTAAACCGATTAAAAAACTGTTTTTAGTCTTTTTTGGGATGTTGCTGTCTAGCCGTTCTTGTTTTTCCTGCTTTGATTTTCGAAAAAAGTAAATGGATAATGCAGCGAAAACAACTACAATAACATATTGAATCTGCCCCAAGATATTCGGGTATTTGTGTAATACCGTTAAAATAAACAAGCCTATATAAGCTTGAAAAACAACGATAAAAGAAACGCCAGCAGCATAGTGAATCGCTTGTTTTTTACCTTGTTCAAAACGCAATTTTATGGCAGTTATATTAAGCATGCTGGGAGTAATAGAACCTAAATACGATGTGGTAAGTCCCATTAAAAAAGTCAGCAAAATCATTGATTCTATTTGTAATTGATTCTAAATTTGATGTAAGTTATTGGTTTTCCTTTTTCTAAATACTGTTTTTCATAAAAAGTTTGGGTACCAGTAACTTCTTCGGGGCTGTAAACGTTTTTGTACACATCATGATTTGAATGCAAAATTTCATGCCCTTCTCCATGCAATAGTCCCAAGGTATAACCATGCATAAATTCGCTATCTGTTTTTAAATTGACCAAGCCATCTTTTTTCAAAATGCCATGGTATTTTTTTAAAAATGCCGAGTTGGTCAATCGATGCTTGGTTCGTTTGTATTTAATTTGAGGATCTGGAAAAGTAATCCAGATTTCGTCTATTTCGCCCTGAGCAAATAACAAATCAACCAGTTCTATTTGAGTTCTAATAAAGGCAACATTAGGTAGATCATCTTCAAGGGCGGTTTTCGCACCACGCCAAAAACGTGCTCCTTTAATGTCGATACCAATGAAATTTTTTTTTGGATTTTTTTGAGCTAATGCAATAGTGTATTCACCTTTTCCACAGCCTAATTCTAAAACAATAGGGTGATCATTTTTAAAAAAAGTATGCCATTCTCCCTTAAGAGGGAACCCATTTAATAGTTCATCTCTTTTTGGCTGAATGACATTCGAAAACGTTTCATTTTCATTAAAACGTTTGAGTTTATTTTTACTTCCCAAGTTTAAAAATTATTCTGCTGAATCTTCGGTACCTTCATTAAGAAAACGCTTTGATTCTTTCATCCAATAAGCGAATAAGACAAAACCGATTAATATAAAAATCCAGTTCACCACATTAGAGGCCCACCAGCTAAGGTCACCTAGGCGCAAGGCTTGAAAAGGACCAAAAGCCCAAGTAAAAAAATCTCCAATGAGTCTAAAAATATTGCTAGCTATCATAACTTAAGTATATTTACATTGCAAAAATATAAAAACAAATGATGCTAGCCAATTTTTTCGGCAAATCAAAACCAGTTAATTTTATAATCATTGGAGCTTTGTTTCTAATCTACTTTTTAATTGCCCAATTTACAGTTGGAACTGGAATTGAAAAAGAGACTTTAATTTTGCCTAAAGTGCTTATTTTCTTATTGTTCGGGCTGTTTTTGTTCTTGTTTAATTTTATTATTGTTAAAAATAAATTGACCCGAGATAACTTATATGCTTTTTTGCTTCTAATCATCTTTACAGGAACTGTAACCAACGCATTTGTCAATGCAAATAATTTGTTGGTTCAGGTTTTAATTTTGTTTGCCTTAAGGAAAGTATACAGCATTCGAAAACCGAATAATATTTTAGCAAAATTATTTGATGCTGGTCTTTGGTTGGGCTTTGCCTTTATTTTGGAGCCTTTCTCCTTAGTGTTTTTTTTGATGATTTATGTCGCGGTTTTTCTTTTCTATGAGATATCAGTAAGAACACTTATTATTCCAATTTTAGGAATGTTATCACCAATTTTTTTGTTCTTGACCTATAGTTTTTTTGTTGATCAAATGACTTATTTTTATTCATTGTTTGAATTTACCACGAGCTATGATTTCTCTAGCTATAATTCTCCTTTTTATAAATTAAGTTTGGTGTTTATTTCTTTGATACTTTTTGTTTCTATAGTGATAAGAACTCCTAAAATTTTTTCTATCAATAATAAGTTTAAAAGAAGTTGGGTCTTGTTGTTACTTCACCTTTTAGTGTCCGCTGGTTTTATCATGGTGCTTAATTATAGGGATGGGTCAGAGTTAATAGCTGTATTTATTCCTGCCACCATTATTATAGCCAATTGGTTGCAGTTTTTAAAAAGGAAATGGATTGTTGATTTAATTTTACTTCTTTTTTTAGCCTATTCAATAAGTGTTCATTTTATAACTTAGTTCCAAAGGCCAAATCTCCAGCATCTCCAAGCCCTGGAACAATATATCCCTTTGAATTTAAGGCATCATCAATAGTGGCAATCCATAAGTGCGTGTTTTCAGGGAAGTGTTTTTTTACAAAATCAATTCCTTCTTTGGCTCCAATAACAGCAACGATATGTATTTCTTTTGGAGCTCCATGTCTTTTTAAAGCTTCATAAACCGCTACCAATGATTGGCCGGTTGCTAGCATTGGGTCTGCTAATAATACAGTTTTGTTATCAAGTGAAGGTGCGGCAAAATATTCTACAATAATTTCAAAATCTGAACCATTGTTAGGATGATGTCTAAAAGCCGAAATAAATGCATTTTCTGCGTCATCAAAATAATTTAACAAGCCTTGATGCAATGGTAAGCCAGCTCTTAATACTGATGCAATAACCAACTCATCGTTGATACAGGAAGTTTCTTTTCTTCCTAAAGGAGTGGTGGTTGTTTTTGAATGATATGAAAGCTGTTTGCTAAGCTCATAACTTAAAACTTCACCAATTCGTTCAATATTTCTTCGAAAACGCAATGAATCTTTTTGAATGGAAACATCCCTAATTTCTGCAATAAACTTATTTATAATAGAATTTTTCTCAGCAATATGATGAACTTTCATGGCAGCAAGTATTTAATCAAAGGTACTTAATTATCAGTTAAAACGTCTATGATTTTTTGAACGATAGTAGCAGGATCTATGCTTCTCATAGCAGACTCATAACCTGCACACACTTTATTGCCATAAACAGAGCAAGGGATGTTTGGATAACACTTCAAATCAGGTAATATGCAATAATCTGCCGGTTGATTAAAAGGAGCAAAGCCCGCATAGGGATGCGTAACTCCCCATATAGTAATGGCTTTAATCTGTTGCATTGCAGCAAAATGAGCATTGCTAGAATCCATGGCAAGCATGAGGTCTAAATTGGCAATTAATTCTAGTTCTTCACTTAAATTCATTTTTCCAGCTATGCAAATCGTATGTGGGAAGTTTTTTTCTATTTTGGTTAAAATGTCAATTTCTTTTTTTCCTCCCCCAAATAAAAATAATTGATAATGTAAGGATAGGTTTTTTAGCACTTCCTCCATTAAATCAAGAGGATAGGTCTTGGAGTCATATTGCGCAAATGGAGCTACTCCTAACCATTTTTTAGTTGTCCTTTTACCAGTGATCGATTTAATTTTATCAGATAGTTCTTTTTTTTCTATTGCGATTGGTGTTGAAATATCTACAGGGAAGCCCAAGGAATTAAAAACATCTGAATAACGTTGAAAAGTTGTCTTTAAGGGTTTAAATATTTTATTATTAACTCGAGTCAGCGCCTTTTTTTCCTCCCTGCCTTTGTCTACATGGGCTACTTTTATTCCCGATAGATTAAAAAAGAATCGAAGAACTTTAGATCGTAAAACATTGTGTAAATCTGCAATATGAGTAATATCTTCCCGTTGCAACTGACGAAACAATTTCCAAAGACCCAAAAACCCTTTGTGTTTTCCTTGAACATCTGCCTCAAAAAAGCTAACTGATTTTAGAGGTTCAAATACAGGGGCTAAATGACCTTTAGAAAGCATTGTGATCTTGGTGTTCGGGTGTTGGGCAATTAAGGCTCTCAATATTGGGACGGTCATGGCTACATCGCCCATGGCAGATAAACGAATTACAAGGATATGTTGTGTTTTTGGCAAAATAATACTCTTTTTAGATGGGTAAAAATAAGAATTTATTTATGAAGAAAGACCAGTCATTCCAAAGTCTTCAAAAGATAAAAATCAGCAAATAATATGTACCTTTGTATCTTTATAAAAAACAGAGAATGATTCAATCCATGACGGGTTATGGTAAGTGTGTATTGCAATTGCCAACCAAAAAAGTAAGCATCGAAGTAAAGTCTTTGAATAGCAAAAGCCTCGATTTGAATGTTCGAATTCCATCTTATTACAAAGAGAAGGAGCTAGATGTTCGAAAAAAAATAGCAGCAAGTTTGGTTCGAGGTAAAGTAGATTTTTCCATTTATGTAGAAATGACTTCAGATGAAACCAGTACAAAAGTAAATAGCCGGATTGTACAGCAATATATGGATGATTTGCGTACTGTTTTGACAGAGAAAGAACTTTCAGAAATGGAATTGTTGAAAATGGCCATTAAAATGCCAGATGCTTTAAAAACTGACCGTGAGGAATTGGATGAAGAAGAATGGCAACTTATTGATGCAGGAATTGATGAAGCATTGAAAGATATTACACAATATAGGATTGATGAGGCGGCTTCTTTGGAGCTTGATTTTAGAATGAGAATTCAAAATATCTACAGCTATTTAGAAGAAGTGAAAGCACTGGATGAGGAACGAATAGACCATGTAAAAGCGCGATTGCAAAAGGCCATTGCCGATTTAAAAGTTGAACTCGATGAAAATCGTTTTGAACAAGAATTGATCTATTACTTAGAGAAGTTGGACATTAATGAAGAGAAAGTACGATTGGCAAATCATTTGGATTATTTTCTTTTAGAATTGGATGGCGCTGAGTCGAATGGTAAAAAGTTAGGATTTATAGTTCAAGAAATGGGAAGAGAGATAAATACCACTGGGTCCAAAGCAAATTATGCACCAATGCAAAAAGCAGTAATTCAAATGAAAAATGAATTAGAACAAATTAAAGAGCAAATACTTAACGTATTGTAGCTTTAAAAAAGAAGGGTATTAAGGCATTAGCAAATGTCCAAAACAGTGTATATGAAAGATTTTAAAGGAAAATTATTTGTTTTTTCTGCACCCTCTGGATCGGGTAAAACAACTATAGTGAGACATTTACTCAAACAAAAGAAATTTCAGTTAGAGTTTTCTGTTTCTGCGACTTCTAGAGAGCCAAGAGGAGAAGAGGTCAATGGAAAAGATTATTATTTTATCAGCTTAGAGGATTTTAAACAGCATATTAAAAAAGATGAATTTTTGGAATGGGAAGAGGTGTATCGCGATAATTTTTATGGAACTTTAAAAAGTGAGGTAGAACGTATTTGGGCTCAAGGAAAACATGTAATTTTTGATATTGATGTTGCTGGAGGGTTGCGTATTAAAAAGAAATTTCCAGAACAAACCTTGGCTGTTTTTGTAAAACCTCCAAGCATTGACGAATTAAAAATTCGATTAAAAAAGAGAAAAACAGAAAGCGAAGATAAAATCAATATGCGAATTGCCAAAGCATCTATAGAGTTGGCAACTGCTCCACAGTTTGATAAAATTATTAAGAATTATGATCTCGAAGTAGCCTTCAAGGAAGCTGAAGATCTTGTAGGAGCCTATTTAAATAAAGACTAAATATGAAAATTGGATTGTATTTTGGCACCTTTAACCCAATCCATGTGGGTCATTTGATTATTGCCAATCATATGGTGGAATATTCAGACCTAGAAGAAGTTTGGATGGTGGTTACCCCGCACAATCCTTTTAAAAAGAAAAAGACCTTGTTAGACAATCACCATCGATTTGAGATGGTTTTTCGAGCTACAGAACCTTATCAGCATTTAAAACCTTCAGATATTGAATTTAAGCTGGATCAACCCAACTATACAGTACATACCTTAGCTCATATTTCTGATAGCTATCCACAACATGAGTTTTGCTTGATTATGGGTGAAGACAATTTGAATGGATTTCACAAGTGGAAAAATTATGAAACCATCCTAGAACATCATGCCATTTATGTGTATCCTAGAATTTCAGATGGCAAATCAGCGACCTCTTTAATAAACCATCCAAGAATTTTTAAAGTGGATGCCCCAATCATCGAAATTTCTTCGACACTTATTAGAAAAGGGATTCGCCAACAAAAAAATGTTCAACCCCTGTTAACAGCTTCAGTTTGGGAGTATATTGACCAAATGAATTTTTATAGAAAATAGAATCAGTCATATTTCGTTGTATATTTGTTTAATTCTAATAGTTTAAGTGTGGCAAACAAAACCAGGAAAAAAGTAAACTTCAGACAAAAAATAACCAACAAATATCGGATGGTTGTTTTGAATGAAGAAACGTTTGAAGAGCGTTTTTCCATAAAACTTTCGCGGTTAAATATTTTTGTTGTCAGCGGTATTTTTTCAATTTTATTAATTGCTGGAACCACGTTATTAATTGCATATACACCTATTCGAGAGTACATCCCTGGGTATTCTTCTAGCCAATTAAAAAAAGACGCTTCTGATTTATTTTATGAAACAGATTCTCTAAAGCAGCGGTTGCAAATTATAGAAAACTATACACAAGCTCTTATTCCTGTTTTAACAGGGGATCAAACGATACAGCAAGTAAATTTTGACTCAATCAAACAAAATCCAACTCCAAGTACTTTTGATATTAAAAAACTCAATGCCACCAAAGAAGATTCTTTATTTCGAGAAAAGGTAGATAGCAAGGATCGGTTTCCCCTATTTGACAAAGCCTCGTTTAAAATTGATGTTGTGTTTTTTGCACCCATAACTGGTAATGTAACTCAGAATTTTGATTCTGAAAATAAACATTTTGCCATTGATATCGTTGCAACTACTGGAACTCCTGTTAAAGTTATTGAGGATGGAACCGTTGTTTTTTCAGAATGGACTGCGGAAACAGGGTATGTAATTATTGTTGATCATTCTGATGGTTTTATATCTGTGTATAAGCACAATGGTACTTTATTAAAACAGCAGGGTGATTTTGTGAAATCTGGAGAAGCTATTGCGAGTGTAGGCTCTACTGGTGAGTTAAGTACAGGGCCTCATTTACACTTTGAATTATGGTACAACGGATATCCAGTAAATCCATCTAATTATATTGATTTTCAATAATGAGTCTTAAATCATTTTTTGCCATACCTTTTGCAAAATGGGCAACCTATCGTGTTTATAGGTGGGCCAATCAGCCTTATCAAACCCAAGACAAGGTATTTAAGAACCTTATAGAAAATGCTAAACATACGGCCTTTGGAGAAGACCATGACTTTAAAAATATTAGTAGTTATGATGATTTTAAAAAAAGGGTACAAGTTTCTGATTATGAAGGTTTAAAACCTTATGTAGATAGAGTTGTACAAGGAGAGAAAGATGTTTTGTGGCCAGGAAAACCGCTGTATTTTGCAAAAACCTCAGGGACAACTTCTGGTGCTAAATACATTCCACTTACCAAAGAATCTATGCCTACACATATTAAGGCTGCTAGAAATGCGCTTTTGTTTTATATTGCTGAGAAAAAGGATGCCAGTTTTGTAGATGGTAAAATGATCTTTTTACAAGGAAGTCCTGTTCTTGAAAATAAAAATGGTATTCAATTGGGCAGATTAAGTGGTATTGTAGCACATTATGTTCCTAATTATTTGCTTAAGAATAGGTTGCCTAGCTGGGAAACCAATTGTTTAGAGGACTGGGACACAAAGGTCAATGCAATTGTAGAAGAAACCCTTCATGAAAACATGACCGTGATTAGTGGCATTCCTTCTTGGGTTCAAATGTATTTTGAAAAACTCATAGCCAAAACTGGTAAAAAAG
>Ga0129324_10000380_pt1 | contig 32658 bp, 18 predicted proteins | sample CPBDNA_7_FD_96879 | JGI IMG/M metagenome (GOLD analysis project Ga0129324, IMG submission 96879) | Freshwater to marine salinity gradient microbial communities from Chesapeake Bay, USA - CPBay_Spr_15_0.2_DNA | ecosystem: Environmental > Aquatic > Marine > Coastal | place: USA: Chesapeake Bay...
CCCCGCGATCGACGCCCAGGAAATGAACGACATGCTCTGGGATCTCTGATCCCATAGGAACGGCAGCGCCTTAAAGACTGCCGCCAAACCAAACCAACATCCTACCATGACCCGCGACCTGGCAACCTCCCTTCTGAACCGTGCCGCCGATGGCACCCAGCTGCTGGCAATCCTGGAAACGATCGCCACCGATCTGGAAACCCAAGGCATTGAGGATTGCGCTGCACATTACCAAATGATCAGCGCCCCGACCGCCGAACCGATCCAGTTCTGAAACTGTCTATTCCCTCTGCTTTGGGGGACCGATTGACCCTATACTGACTTCAGTTCAAAGGAAACGACCTCATGACCTCCCTCAACCTGACCGCTTCTGACCGCAACGCTCTGGAGTTCTTTGAGGAGACCGCTTCCTACGTTGCTGGGTTTGGTCTGACTAACCTGGACCGTCCTGAGCGCCTTCTCTTTAAGCAAGGCAAGCAGGTCGCCCAGCGTATTGCCGACGCTGCCCGCGCCGCCGTTAAGACCCGCGTTCCCTACAGCGACGAACAGACTGCTTTCATTGCCGACCGTTACCTGGCGACTGGCGGCGACCGTGATGCAGTCGTTGCTGCCTTCCTGGCAGTCTTCCCGAACTCTGGTCATTCTGCCGACTCCATCGGTCAGAAGTTCTCCCGCTTCCGCGTTCTGGACCGCTCCTGCCCTGGCGATACTGAATGGGAAGTTGACCAGCAGGTCCTCCGCGTCGCCCGCCAGTATCCTGAGGCGTTTGCTGCCTGAGGCATTCGTTCGTTAGGCAGCAGTTAGCGGCGTTGCCCCTTCGGGGGCGGTGCCCGCCGTGTATATAAAAACCCATGGGTCCCCTTAAGCTATAAAGTCTTGCTTTTGCCAGCTCTCTATAAGACTCATAACTTTTCTATATAAAACAAAAATGGAAACACAAAAACCTGCGATGCAAAAAAATTCCGGAGAAAATTTTACAACCGTAGAGGTCGATCCAATTACTGGAGAGTATTATGTGACTATTCCCGAATGGATACTGAACGACTTTGGTTGGTATGAAGGCACCGAAGTAAACATGGAGGTTGAGGGGGACTGTATTATTATTACTGAGGTCCGTAAAGATTGAGCAGAGGGATTGACCTAGTATAGATAATACTGTATGATCAATGATGTAATTACACTCTATTATGACTAAAGGATTTACCGTAAAAGCAAAAAAACAAAAACCTGGAAATAGTCCAACAGAATCTGAATGGGACTATAATCTTGCAAAAGAAATGCTACGGGGGAAGACTGTAGTATTCTGTCTACCTGGAAGGGGAGTTTCATATACTTACCTGAAAAACTTTGTACAACTCTGTTTTGACCTTGTACAGTGGGGTGCCAGTATCCAGATCTCGCAGGATTATTCCTCCATGGTCAACTTTGCAAGATGCAAGTGTCTTGGAGCTAATGTACTGCGAGGACCAGATCAAATTCCCTGGGACGGCAAATTAAAATATGATTATCAATTATGGATTGATAGTGATATTGTATTCAATACTGAAAAGTTTTTACAATTAGTATTGATGGACAAGGATATTGCCGCAGGTTGGTATTGTACGGAAGACGGGCGAACGACTTCTGTTGCACACTGGTTGGAAGAGGACGACTTCCGTAATAATGGAGGTGTCATGAATCATGAAACTCTTGAGAGTATCTCAAAGCGTCGTAAACCATTTACAGTTGATTACACTGGATTTGGATGGTTACTGATTAAGCACGGAGTCTTTGAAGATGAAGGCATGAAGTATCCTTGGTTTGCTCCGAAGATGCAAGTCTTTGAGTCTGGTGAGGTTCAGGACATGTGTGGAGAAGATGTAAGTTTCTGTCTCGATGCTATCGAAGCAGGATTTGAGATTTGGTGTGATCCTCGCATTCGCGTTGGTCACGAAAAGACTCGGGTAATCTGATGGAAAAGACAAAATATACAATCCTCCATAAAGGAAAAGTCTTATACAAAAACTTGACGGAGGATGAATATTTTGATATTATGGAGAACCTTTCAATAGAGTTTTATCAGAAAGGTTCTCCAAGACCTCAAGATCTTGAAACAAAAATGATTTGAAATTTAAGGAGTACAAAGTATTATGGCAGTTCGTTCTAAGGTTGGTGTAGTTAAAGGTGGATGGAGTCCTGGTAAACCCAAAAATACTCGTCAGGGAATGGGTAAACATACCAAGTATGCCGCTACGTCTCGTAATGGGAAGCGTAAAAAGTACAGGGGTCAAGGTAAGGGTTAAATAAGACAGTTAGTAAAGTCTTATGAGTTGTTTAATCACCAACCTTCCATCACAAGAAGTATGGGTTCGTAAAGAATATCTAACAGATCATCAAAGCGGACATGGTGAATTTGTAAAGGGCGTCTGGGTATCGGCAAAGTCGATTCCTGGGCGTGCTTTTTATTTTGAGACCTACTTGCCAGAGTATGCGGCAATGTATGATAAGTTGCCGATTAGTGCCTTTTTATCTCGTCCAGAGACACCAGATCCCGATATGAATCTACCAAACCTGCAGTTTTGGAACTGTATGGACTATGGTGTCGTCAGTATTGATAAAAAGTTCATTGGTAGTATGGATTTTGAATGCTATACACGGGACTTTGGTATTCAGAGAGGTACATATGTTTGTACTCTTGATAATTATCACCGCGATCCAGATATGGTTGACTGGGCGACGAGTGAAAACCCTGCTGAACATAAGTCTCATAACCTAATAGAGTTACATAATGGACAATATGCTCTTTATCCAAACAATAGATTGCGTATTTTTGACAATAGTCTGACGCCTGCAGAACCAAAAATGCCCGATTTTAAGGTTTCAACTCAATGGTATCAGGTTGAGAACAGTTATGACCGCCTTGGAATGGGTGATGAAGATGAATATCACTGGAAAACATCGCAAGAGAGGAAAATAAATAGCAATAAGGGATAGCAACCCCTCTAAAAGTTCTGTTTTTCACAAAAACAGGAGCTAAAATGGGAAATCATCATCAGGTTGACAAGGGAAATTTATTCATTGAACAAGGAATGACCCTCATTACTGAGATAGAAAGTGAAAAATACCTTACAAGAGCATCAAAAAAGAGAAAAATTGCCCAAAATGAGGAACTCTACCCAATTCCAGACGATCGTTTAGAGCGTCATTGTGGTGGTGCTCATGGTTTTGATGATTTTGTTGAAAGATGGCATGAGTAAATATAAATAAAAGCAAGAAAAACTATTGACAAATGGCAGTTCAAAGGATATCCAGAGCGTTTAAAGACATCAGTTTATCTTTTGAACCTCATCCAGTTACAAAAGATCTACAGATATTAAAAAATGAAAATGCTATTCGTAGATCTGTAAGAAATATTGTAGAAACTATCCCAACAGAAAGATTTTTTAACTCATTATTGGGTTCTGATGTAAGGGATAGTTTATTTGAATTCGTTGATTTTGGTACTGCATCTGTTATTCAAAGTCAAATTTTGGTAGCAATAGAAAATTTTGAACCAAGAGTTGAAAATGTTGTCGTTGAAGTTGATCCTCAACCAGATCAAAATTCTTTTAATGTAACTGTCATATTTGATATTATTGGTCAAGAGTTCCCAACACAAGAATATACATTCCTCCTAGAGGCAACGAGATAATAAAATGCCTTTTACAAAATTTTCAAATCTAGATTTCGATCAAATAAAAACCTCAATCAAAGATTATCTCCGTGCGAATTCAAATTTCACGGATTTTGATTTTGAAGGTTCTAATTTTTCAGTATTAATTGATACTCTGGCATATAATACTTATATAACTGCATTCAATTCTAATATGATTGTCAATGAATCCTTTTTGGATTCTGCGACTCTTAGACAAAATGTTGTTTCTCTTGCCAGAAATATTGGATATGTTCCACGTTCTAGAACATCGGCAAAGGCAAAAATATCTTTTGATGTAGATGTTGAAGGTTTGACAAATGGCAGTTCATTGACTCTCAATAGAGGAATAGTTTGTGTTGGATCAGCGAACGATACAACATACACATTCTCAACTTATGAAGATGTCACAACTACTATAAATGATGGCGTTGCATCATTTTCAGATGTTACTGTTTATCAAGGAACTCTTTTAAGAAAGTCATTTGTCGTAGATGGTTCTCTAGATCAAAGATTTTTACTTGCAAATTCTTATATTGATTCTTCAACAATCACTGTTTTTGTTGCAAAAGATGATGAGGCTGGATTGGGGTTTGAATATAAGTTAGTTGATAATATCTTAAACGTTGATTCAACATCCAGAATATATCTCCTTCAAGAAGTTCAGGATGAAAAATATGAACTTCTTTTTGGTGACGGAATATTTGGCGAAAAATTAGAGAATGGATCATCAATTACAGTATTCTATATTATCAGTGATGGAGAAGATGGTAATGGCGCATCCCAATTCTCATTTGCTGGTTCTCTTAGAGATTCTGGAGGCACACTAGTAAGTCCAGGTAATGTAAACATAACGACCTCTCAGGCATCTCAAGGTGGTTCTGAGATTGAATCTATCAGTTCAATCAAGTACTATGCCCCCAAAAATTATTCTGCCCAGTCTAGGGCGGTTACTGCTAGGGATTATGAGGCAATTATCCAAAGGATATATCCAGATGCAGAGTCTATTTCTATTGTTGGTGGAGAAGAACTTAGTCCTCCAAAATATGGAACAGTAGTAATTAGCATAAAACCAAAAAATGGAACGTTTGTTTCAGATTTTGATAAGAGTAGAATATTATCACAGTTAAAACAGTACAGTGTTTCTGGAATCAACCAAGAAATAATAGATCTGAAAATACTTTATGTTGAAATTGATTCTTCAATTTACTACAATTACTCTCAAGTATCAACTGTAGATTCTTTGAAATCAAAGGTATTGAACTCTCTAACAAAGTACTCAGAATCTACAGATCTGAATAAGTTTGGTGGAAGATTAAAGTATAGTAAACTCCTTCAAGTAATTGATAAAACGGATACTTCCATAACATCAAATATAACAAAAATTAGAATTAGAAGAGATTTAAAGGCCAAAATAAATCAATTGGCACAGTATGAACTATGTTATGGAAACAAATTTCATGTAAATTCTAAAGGGTTTAATATTAAGTCAACGGGATTTAAAATTTCTGGTGAACAGAGCACTGTTTATTTGACAGATACACCTAACGCCGATGGTAAAACAGGCATTTTATCAATAGTAAAACCACTTGATAATGACAATGTAAGAGTAGTTGTAAAATCTGCAGGAACGGTAGATTATGTGAATGGGGAAATTATGATTGGTCCTATTTTAATTACATCAACTGACGTAAAAAATGATGTTATTGAAATACAAGCATTCCCAGACTCTAATGATGTTATCGGATTGAAAGATTTGTACTTAGATTTTAACATCTCAAAAAGCACAATAAATATGGTTAGAGATGTAATATCTTCAGGTGATGAAATATCGGGAACGGTATTTGCTAGAGATTTTTATACTTCAAGCTACTCAAACGGAAATCTAATAAGAAAGTAATATGATACAAACTGGATTTGAATCTAGGGTAAAGATTCAACAAGTTATTGATGCTCATCTTCCCGAATTTATTTCGGAAGAAAATCCAAAAGCATTAGAATTTTTTAAACAATATTACATTTCTCAAGAATATCAGGGAGGTCCTATTGACATCTCTGATAATTTAGATCAATATTTGAAACTTGACAACTTAACACCTGAAGTAGTTGTAGATAGCACATATATTACTAGTGGGATTAGCACCACTGATAGTACAATATATGTTAATAGTACTAAAGGATTCCCACAATCTTATGGTCTATTGAAAATTGATAATGAGATTATAACTTACACAGGATCAACAACAGATAGTTTTACTGGTTGTGTACGTGGATTCAGTGGAATTACAAGTTATCATCAAGATTTAGAGTATGAAGATTTAGTTTTCTCTTCATCTTCACAGGAAGAGCATGAATCTAATTCTCAAGTTCAAAACTTAAGTTCATTATTTTTAAAAGAATTTTATAAAAAACAAAAATCTACATTTTCACCTGGTCTTGAAGATGTAGATTTTGTATCTTCTTTGAATGCTGGAAATTTCATAAAAGAGTCAAAATCTTTATATCAATCAAAAGGAACCGAAGAATCTTTCAGAATTCTTTTTAATGTTCTGTTTGGCGAAACTCCAAAAGTTATTAATTTGGAGAATTATTTAATTAAACCATCTTTTGCAAATTACGTTAGAAGAGATGTTGTTATTGCAGATCTGATTTCGGGAAATCCAAGAAAATTAGTTGGACAAACGATTAAAAAATTAAATGATGATGATACTAGTGCTCCAGTATCTGAAGTAGAAGAATTTACTAGAAACAATAAAACACTTTATAAGTTATTCTTATTCGTTGGGTATGACGATGTTCCAACTATCCAAGGAAATTTTGTAGTAACACCATCAACCAAATCAATTAATAATGTTTCTGTTGGGGCATCTGTAATAACAGTAGATTCTACAGTTGGATTTCCAGAGAGTGGTACAATTATAAGCGGTTCTAATACCATAACTTATAATAGCAAGTCTTTAAATCAATTTTTTGGATGTTCTGGAATAACAAATACAATTACATTAGGAAGTGATGTAAGATCTGATGAAATTTATTATGGGTATGAAGATGGAGATTTGAGTAAAAAGGTAGAATTTAAATTAAATGGCGTTTTATCTGAATTTATTAAAATCAGCGACAAGTTAAATTTGCAACCAGGGGAAGAAATAAAAGTAAAAAGTCTTGGAAAAGTAGTCAAAAATCCAGAACAAAATAAAACTTATGAGCAAATTTTTGCAAATTCTTGGATTTACAACACAAGTTCAAAATATGAAATTTTAGATATCAATAATTTTGAATTATCTAGTAAAATTGATAGATCCAGTTTAAAAGTAGGAGACCTTGTTCAAGTCATTAGACAAAGTGATAAGATAGTCGTTGCCGATAATGCAACCGTTTCTTCTATTGTTGAAGCAGATAATAGAGTAATTTTAAGTAATTTGAGTTATATCTCTGGTCATCCAGATCTAAGTGGAAATACAAAATATGAGTTAAGAAGAAAGATCAATACTGCATATAGTAGTACTGTACCATTTGAATTTGGAAATAGTTCCGTAACTTCAGATGTTCAAAATGTATATTTTGATGAGAATAATTATGCATATGTAGCGTCAAATTCTTTACCATCTGGTAGATCTGGGGTTACTACAGATTATTCTTATACAATCTCAAAAAATATTAAGCAATCGCAATTTTCAAACACTGTTGGATTCGTTACTGATATAGATTCTGATGGAAACTATTCGGTAATAGTTTTTGATGCAGATGTTGAATTTAGAACTGGAGATAGAATTTTCTATGAAGCGGAACAAACTTCTCTTACTGGACTAGAAAGTGGTAAAGATTACTACGTAGAAGTTTTATCTGATCCAAAAAGAATTAAACTTTATTTTTCAAATTCTGCTATAGAAAGTGGATCCAATCTTAAAGTATCAGCACCATCAGATAGTGGTCTCCACAAATTTAGACTTTATTCTCAAAGATCAGAAAAAATAGGATCTCAAAAATTACTTAAAAAGTTTTCTTTAGAAAATAATATCAAGTCTGGAAAAGGTGAAAAAACAAATCCAGGATCAACTGGTATGTTGATTAATGGTGTTGAAATTCATAATTACAAGTCTAAAGATAGAATCTATTATGGACCAATTGATTCTGCTACGGTAATTAGTGGGGGAACAGGTTATGATGTAATAAATCCACCTCTTGTTTCTGTAAGCGTTGGATCTGGAACCAGTTGTCTAGTTACACCAGTACTTAGTGGCAAAGTAGAAAGTGTATTTGTAGATTCCCAAGACTTTGATATTTCCAAAGTAGTTTCTATTGGAATAACTGGAGGAAATGGATCTGGAGCTGTTCTTGAGGCATCACTTTCCAAGAGAAAGAGAGATATTTTGTTTGATGGTAGACCAACTACTTCATCTGGTGGAATTAGTACAACTACTTCACAATTAATCTTTAATTCAAATCATAATTTATCAAATGGTGATGCAATAATTTACAATTCTAATGGAAATGCATCTATTGGAATTGGAACTACACAAGAAAGATTGGTTAATAACGGAACTTATTATGCAAAAATTGATAATAGCACCACTATTAAGATTTTCAGAACAAAGAACGACTACTCACTCGGAATCAATACTGTAGGATTTAGCACTTATACATCATCAGGAACTCATAAATTTACTACACAAAGTGAAAAAACTACAATAAACGAAATAGTTGTTATTGATGGAGGTTCCGGATATACAAATAGAAAACTGATAGTAAATCCATCAGGAATTTCAACAGTAAATGATACTGTCACTTTTAAAAATCATGGATTTTCTGATGGGGATCTAATTCAATACAATTTTGAAACAAGTTCTATATCAGGAATTTCCACCGCAAATCGTTTTTATGTTCTAAAATTAGATGATAACACTTTTAGATTATGTGATGCTGGTGTTGGTGGAACAAATAGGACAAATTATGATAGACAAAAATTTGTAGACTTCTCTTCTTCTGGATCTGGTTATCAATATTTCCAATATCCAGACATTTCTGCATTCATTGAATATGTTGGGGTAGGAACAAATATAACTGAAACGGTGGTAGCAACACCTAGAGTTTTGGGAAGTATTGTAGATTCTTATGTCTATGAGTCGGGAAGTGGATATGGATCTACTATCTTTAACTATCACAAGAAACCAACAGTATCCATTAAAAATGGAAAAGATGGTTCTTTAGTTCCCAATATTGTTAACGGACAAATTAGTTCAGTAACAATAAATTACGGTGGAATAGAATATTATTCCATTCCAAAATTGGAAGTAGTTGATCCAACTGGTTTGGGGAAAGGGGCAAAGATTAGACCAGTAATTACAAATCAAAAAATAACCGATGTTAAGATTGTAAGTGTTGGTATCGGATATTCTACATCATCAACGATTAAAGTAACATCTTCCGGATCTAACGCCAAAATTAGTTGCAATGTTAGATCTCTAACGATTAATGATAATTTAAAATATGGAAATGAAGTATTAAATGAAACTGACAATAATTTACAATATTCAATATCTGGATACAATCAAAAACTTCAAAAAGCATTTAAAGAAAGTTCCTCAAAAATTTCCAGAATAATTGGGTGGGCATACGACGGAAATCCTGTTTATGGTCCATATGGATACTCCGATCCAGATGATACCAATTCTTCTCCAATTAGATTAAATTCTGGATATGAATTAAACATTACTAATGTTGAAGATAGACCTGTAGGATTTTCAAGTGGATTTTTTATAGAGGATTATCAATATAAAAATTCTGGTCATCTTGATAAAAATAATGGAAGATTTGCAAAAACTCCAGAATTTCCAAATGGCGTTTATGCATACTATGCAACTATTGATTCCTCAAATGACCCAACATTCCCATATTTTATTGGACAGGAATATAGATCAAATACACTATTAGAAAATCTATCTTTAAATCAAAATTACGATATCAATAGTTCCAATCTTGTTAGAAATACTTTACCATATAAGGTTTCAGATCCATACGCTGGAAATGATTTTATTCTTGAAAGTTCCAATTTGGATAGACAAAAAGTCGTTGTAGAGTCAGTAACACCTGGTTCTATTAACAGATATGAAATAATTTCTCCAGGAGAAAATTATAAAGTAGGAGATACATTAAACTTTGACAACACAGAAACTGAGGGATATGGATTATCAACAAAAGTATCATCTATTGTTGGCAAAGATATTGTAGATTTAAACACAACTCTACAAACTTATAGTGATGCTTTATTTGTAAGGGAATCTGATACTAAAGTAAAAGTATATGTTTTCCCCCATCATAACTTAGAAAATAATGATTATGTTACAGTATCTGGTTTTTCAACAAATCTTAGCGATTTAAATGGACAACATAAAATAGGTGTAACATCATTTACTTCAAAGTTACTTAGAGATATTGATAGTGCTCCTTCTGTTGGATTTACTACAGAAATTTACTTGACTAGTATTCCAAGTTTTGTTTCTGTTGGAAGTAGTATAGGTATTGGAACTGAAGTTATGCAGGTTCTTAATATCTTTGAAAATTTAAACATATTAAGAATTAAGAGAGAGCTTTCTGGAGTTGCTCATACCTCAACTTCTATTGTATCATTTACCCCAGATTCATTCACAATAACAAAGGAAATTGATTTCTTTGATTCAAAAGTAAATAATAAAATTTATTTCAATCCTCAAGAAACAATTGGACTTGGTACAGTTACTGGAATCACAACAACATTATCTGCTATTTTTGGAGATTCTAATATCTCTATTAATGTTCCAACACAGGGAATATATCTTGAAAATCATTCCTTTGAAAACAACCAGAGAGTAATCTTATCAAAACCATCTGCAGCTACTCTTATAACTGTTTCCGATACTCCTTCATCTCCTCAGTTTAATTTATTAGATGCTTCAAATACGGAAACGGTATATATTTCAAATAAAGGAAAAAATATTGTAGGTTTAAAAACATTAGTAGATGGGTCTGAGTTATACTTCCACACTAATGGAAGCGACAGTGATGAGTACTCTTTAGAAAGTGATTTTGATCAAATTACAGGTTTTATAAAAAAAGTAAAAACTGTTGTTTCCGTATCAACGTATCATGAATTAACTTCTGGAGATAGAATTTCTCTGAATGTAAAACCAAATCTTTCCGTAGGAATTGGAACATCATCATTTATTAATTTACAAAGAAATACTGTAACAGATCATATAATTGTTAACCCAATAGGATTTAATTCTACAGGAGTTAACACAACAACAAGTTCTATCAATATTTCTTCTCACAATTTAAAAACTGGCGATAAGATTGATTATTCTGCAAATCAAATTATATCTGGATTATCTACCGGCAGTTTTTACATTTATAAAGTTGATGATGATAATATTAAACTTTGCGAAACTTATAAGGATTCCTTTAAAAATCCTCCCGTAACTGTGAGTATGGGAGATACTGGAGGTTCTTCTCAAGTAATATCACAAATAAATCCTCAAATACCAGTTATTAAAAACAATGATTTAGTATTTGATTTAAGTCATTCATCTCTTTCTGGATATCAGTTAAAGTTCTTCTATGATAGAGAATTTAAAAACGAATTTGTTTCAATATCAACCTCAACATCCTTTAATGTCTCCGGACTTGGAACTGTAGGTATCTCAACAAATGCATCTCTAACATTAGGATATGATGTTTCTCTTCCAGATAAACTTTTCTACACTTTAGAGAAAGTATCGTATATTAGCACTTCAGATACTGACGTTAAAAACTATTCAGAAATTATTTTTGTTGATAGTGAATATAAGTCTGATTATATTATTTCCAATGCTACTGGAACTTCCTCAACTACTTTCACTATTAATAATCTTGAAATACCAGAAAAACTTTCTTATACACAAGATGAATGTGATGTTTTAAAATATACAACAACATCAACTTCTGCAAAAGGTCCTATTGATAAAATTAAAATAATTTCTGGTGGATCTGGATATATTAAATCTCCAACTTTCACTGGATCAAATTCTGCAGAAGGAAATAATGCTTCCATTGTTTTAGATTCAACCAAAATAGGAAATCCGAAGGAGTTAAGAGTCTTTAATAATGATTTTGAATATTCTTCTGATAAGACTTTAAGTCCAAAAGCAGCAATAAGTCCAAAAATTGAATTAATAGATTCAAATACAATTGGAATTATTACAGTTACAAGCGGAGGATCAAATTATGTTTCTGCACCAACTGTTAAGATTGTCAGTTCAGAAACTAGAGAAGTAATTGATAGCGGAATTTTAACTCCAATTATATCTGGATCTTCTATTACTAATATCGCAATTGAACAAAGTCCAAAAGGAATTCCAAATTCTGGAGTTGAACTATTTACTGTTAATAATACTAATGGTATAAGTATTCAACAAATGGAGTCCAGTTCGGTTGGCGTCTTTACATGCTTGATTACCACTCCAACCTTAGGATTCTCAACGAACCCATTCTCCCCTGGAGATGAGGTGTTTATAGAAGGTGTTCAACAATATAGTTCTGATGGATCTGGATTTAACTCCGAAGACTATGGTTATGTTTTCTTGACTGTCAGCTCATATGATAATTCTGGAACTCTTGATAAAGTTACTATTAATGTTTCTGGATTAACTACAAATACAGGAATTGCAAAAACAATTCAAGATTCTAGCGGAACTATTATTAAGAGGACTGATTACCCATCATTTACAGTCTCTCAAAATCCATCTCTATTTTTAGTTGGTGAAAAAATAGTTATTGATGGTTCGGAAGTAGATTTGGTAGTTTCATATTCAAACTCAAATGTTTTAAAATTGAATGGAACTTATGAATTATCTTTAGGTGAAGTATTAACTGGCAAAAATTCTGGAACAATTGGAACCATTGATACTATAACAGAATATGATGGTAAGTTTGAAATTCAATTCAGTTCTAGAAAAAATATTGGATGGTCAGATGAAATTGGTAAGGTTAGTGTAGATAATCAAGTATCTCAAGATAACGATTATTATCAAAATCTTTCATATTCTGTAAAGAGTTCTAAAACTTATGAAGAAATAAGAAATCCAGTTAATAGTATTCTCCATACTATTGGAACAAAGAACTTTGCGGATACAGAAATTTCACAAACAACTGAAAATGTTGGCATTACCAGTTTTGTTGATGCAACATCCATTGTCAGGTCCATAGATTCTGATATTAGAGTTGAAACAGTATATGACTTTGATTTAGTTAAAGATGTAGACCTGGTTGGTGATACATCCAAATTTATTTCCCTCAATACCAGAAAACTGACTCCATATTCTATTTGTAAATCAAATTTGGTTTTACAATTAGATGATATTAGTGATAAATTCTCCAATTTTAATAGAGAACCAGATGAGTTTGTTTACGTTAAAAAATTAGAAGATTCTGATAGTTATCTTAGTTACTTAATACAAACTAAAGATATTGATGGAAATCAAATCAATATCAGAGATCTATTAATACTGAATAATGGATCAGATTCATTCCTCTTACAGAGAGGTTCTCTCTCAAATGTTGGTTCGTCTTTAACAACTTATGCTTCTGATGAATTTGGTGATTTTGAATTAATTACTGATGTTTTTGATGATGTTTATTTAAAATTCACCCCAACAAATCCATACGATATTGATTATGATTTAAAATCAATACAAGGTGAGTATATTTCTTCAACTTCAGGTATATCAACTCAATCTGTTGGATTTATTGACTTAACCTCTTCGGTTGGAGTTGCCACTGGAGGTGTTGTTTCAGGAGTTACTACGACAATTATTGCTGTAGACTCATCTAAATTTACCTCTTTACATGCAGAAACTCAAGTCATAGATCAATCAACCAATTTGATGAATTTGGTTGAAATGTACATAACTCATGATGGAACAGATTCGTATGTTTCTGATTATTATGTTGATAGTGATTCGTCTTCAATTTTATCTGGAACATTTATTGGATCATTTGGTGTAGATTTATCATCTGGCGTTTTATCCTTAAAATACACCAATGACACATTGAATGATGTAACAATAAAAACTAAAGTAGTTGGTTTTGGTACAACTTCCATAGGAATTGGAACTTATAGATTTAAGGCACTTGATCAATCAGACACCTCAGAAAGAAGTGCAATTTATCAATCTGATTTCAATTCAAATGTTTCTGCTGCCACAACAATATTCTCAATTGATAAGTCTCTCTTCTCATCATCAAGATCATTTGTTGAAGTTGGAATTGGATTAACAAAATCATTACATAAAATTTTATGCGTTCATGATTTGGCGGATGTCTACACTTCGCAATTTGGATTTATTAGTGTAGGAAGTGCATCATCAATTGGTATAGGAACATTTGGTGGATCTATTTCTGGTTCCAATTTTGAATTATTGTTCTATCCAGATACTGGTGTAACCGATGAATTTGATATTTTATCTTTATCCGAGTGCATCTACACTGAAACGGATGAAATAAATGATTACTTAGATCTTGATTATGGACAAAGAAAAGAATCTACAACCATCAATCAATTTAATGCAATTAATGGAGACAGAATTAATAGAACAATATTTGATTTAACATATGAAAATACTCCAGTTTTCGCAAAAACATTTAATCCATCCAACACTTCAATTTTAGATGTTGGGACTGGCATTTTCTCAATAGATAATCATTTCTTTAGTAATGCAGAAGAGTTAATTTATACTCCAAAATCTACTTTTGTTGGTGTTGGATCAACACCAATGAAAATCAGTCCTACAGATGTTTTACCAACGCAAGTATTTGCGATTAAATTAAATGATAATCAATTTAAGTTGGCAACGTCTAAGAGTGATGCTCTCAGTGGAACTGCAGTAACCTTTGTCTCCTTGGGCGAAGGAAATGCTCATCAACTTGAGATGGCAAAGAAAAATGAAAAGAGTATTATTACAGTAGACAATTTGGTTCAATATCCTTTACTATTCACCAATGTTAATCATGCTTTGGATGGAAACGGAGGACAAATTGGGGCTTCATCATCAATATTTGCTTTATCTGGTATTTCTACAATAAAACCAGGAGATATATTGAGAATTGATGATGAATTTATGTCAATTGAAAATGTTGGATTTGGAACAACAAATGTGGGTCCAGTTCAGGGGACAGGAACAATTCCGTTGGTTCAGGTTGAAAGAGGATTTGTTGGTTCTTCTGCCACATCTCACTTAGATACAACTGGAATTGGAACTATCTACAGAGGATCGTTCAATATAGTTGGAAGTAAAATTTATTTTACGGAGTCTCCAAGAGGAAATCCCCAAATCATTAAAACCCCAGGAAATTTACCATATGAAACTTCAGATTTTACTGGAAGAGTATTTTTGAGAAGCGATTATGATTCCAATCAAATTTATGATGATATTTCAGACCAATTTACTGGAATTGGACAAACCTTTACATTAACTGTTGGTGGTGCAAATACTTCTGGCATTGGAACTACTGGAGGAACTGGAATTGTCTTTATAAACAGCATTTTCCAAACTCCAACAACAGAAAATAATACTGATAATAACTTTAACATTATTGAGTCTTTAAGTCCATCTCCAGGGATTACTAGTGTTGTATTTACAGGAATAACTTCCGAAGGGAGTGGAGGTCTATTTACTTCAGAAATTGATGTGAACCAAAATGGGTTACCTAGAGGTGGAATAATTGTATCACTAGGATCTAGTGGAGGTTTAGGTTATGCTCCTCTCGTTGGAGCATCAGTAACTGCTGTTGTTTCTGGTGGTTCAATCACTGCTGTCGGTGTTGGAACAACCGATTTTGTTGGATCTGGATACAATGGAATAGTTTCTATAGGAGTTTCTGTATATGAACCTGGTCATTCTGGAGCAGCAGCAACAATAACTGCAACTGTTGGAGCTGGAGGAACATTAACATTTAATGTTACTGGAGGAGGAACGGGTTATACCTCACCTCAAGTATTTGTCTCCGAACCATCTTACAGCAATCTTGAGGTTACTGGTGTTTACAGAAGAGGAATTGGTTCAACAACAGATACTGGGATTGGTTTACTTCTTGATGTTGAAGTTGGTGCAAGTTCATCAACTGGTATTGGTTCAACATATTTTGAAGTAACTGGATTTAATATTTCTAGACAAGGATATTCTTTCTTACCTGGAGATATCTTTAGTCCAGTTGGACTTGTAACAGATTCTAGATTGTCTTCACCATTTAATAATTTTGAATTGACAGTCTTAGATACATTCACAGATTCTTTTGCAGCATGGCAGTTTGGAGATCTTGATTTTATTGATTCTGTTAAAAATTATCAAGATGGTGAAAGAGTCAGATTCCCACTCTTCTATAAAGGAAGTCTTTTGAGTTTTGAAGTTGAATCTGGAAGCATTATTGATTTGGATTCCGTTCTCCTAATATTCATAAACGGAGTATTGCAAGAACCTGGATTGGCATATCAGTTTGATGGTGGAACATCATTTACATTTACTTCTCCCCCAAAACCAGAAGATAATATTTCAGTGTTCTTCTATAGAGGAACTGCAGGTTTAGATACTTTAGAAAACACAAATATTTTCCCCTACCTTGAAAAAGGTGATGCAGTTCAGATTTTGAAAAATAATGGAATTACCACAACTGTTTCTCAAGATGAGAGAATTATTTACGATTTATCTGCTTCAGATAAATTTGAAACTAATTTATATTTTGGAGATGGTATAGATGATGTTAATAGCAAACCATTGAAGTGGGTTAAGAAAAAGACAGATAGAAACATCAATGGTGAACTAGTGTTTAAAACTAGAGATTCAATTGAACCTCAAATTTACCCAACTGCAAGAATTATTGGTGATCTTTCTACAAGTGATACTGACATATTCGTTGATGATGCAAACTTCTTTGTAAAAGAAGATAGTGCAACTAACTTTAGTGCATTGGTTGTAAATGGTATTTCAACTACAGCATCCAATTCTATAGAAAAAGTTTCTTCAATTGGAGTTGTTCAAGGATTTTCTGGAATTATCACAGGAATTTCTACATCGTCTGGAATTGGAGGTCACTCTCTCGGAATTCAATTCTACTTGAGACCAGGTAAGAGTCCAACTCCATCAAATTATAATCTTGCTCATCTTGTAGTAGGAACTCCAATATGTGTACATGACACTCAGATTGGATCTGGAGTTGTTTCGGTTGATAATGTTGATTCTGAGATCGTTGGAGTTGGTACAGAATTCTTAGATAATATTTACAAAGTTAGTGCAATTACATCAACTGGGACACTTGGAATAATCACTTGTAATATAGATTCTTCAACATCTGTAGTTGGACTAACTTCAACTGGAAGTGAATCTGATCCTATAGGTAAGTTCTCTTGGGGCAAGTTATCCAGTCTAACAAGAGGATCTTCTCCAATATCTATAGGCGTTACTGGAAATACAATTGATGCTGGTTTATCAACCTTCCCAACCATCCAAAGAAGAGATACTGGTTTAAGACAAACTGGTTCTCTCCCCAAATCATAATTCTCTTATAAATATCTAAAAAACTATAAATATGGCCGCCGTCGTAACAGATCAATTTAGAATTTTGAATGCGAGTAATTTTATAGACTCTGTGATTGACAGCAATAATTCTTATTATGTTTTTTTGGGACTTGCTTCACCTTCATCACCATCAGTTGGTTTTGGGAGATCATCAGATTGGGATTCTAATACTCCTTCACCATATGATAATTTGAGTTATTCTACTCACTATAGAGACACTGCTTTATTTGGCAAAAAAATTTCAGGATCTAGTATTAGAAGGGTAATCAGAAAAGTTACTTGGACTACTAATACTCGTTATGACATGTATAGACATGATTATAACGCAGCAGACAATGTTGCTCCAAATTCGCAATTAGGAAGATTATATGATTCAAATTATTATGTCATTAATAGCGATTATAGAATTTATATTTGTTTAGATAATGGTTCTAGTGGATCTAATTTAAAAGGAGATGTTTCTTTAAACGAACCAACTTCTACTGATTTAGAACCAGTTACACTTGCTGATGGATATACTTGGAAATACTTATATTCCATTTCTCCAAGTGATGTAATAAAGTTTGATTCAACTGAGTATATTTCTGTTCCCAATGATTGGACAACAACATCAGATGTTGCTATACAAACTATCAGAGATGGTGCAGATTCTAGCGTAAATAATAATCAGATAAGAGTTGTTTATATCAATTCTGTTGGTTCCGGATATGTTGATGGAACTTATACAAATTTGGATATACTTGGAGATGGAAGCGGAGGAAAGGTAACAGTAACAGTATCTGGAGGATCTGTATCGTCAGTTGTTGTAACCGCTGGAGGAAAGGATTATACATATGGCGTAATTGATTTAAGTCAAGCACATCCACCAAGCGCATCTTCGTTATCAAATCCAGCAAAATTAATCCCAATCATTCCACCATCTAGAGGACATGGATATGATGTTTATTCTGAACTTGGATGCGATAAAATTTTAATATATTCAAGATTTGATGATTCTACAAGAGACTTTCCAGTAGACACACAGTTTGCACAAGTTGGCATTTTAAAGAATCCAAAAGAATTTTCTTCAGGGATAACAACATTTACTGGTAGCGAATATTCATCACTGTATGCAGTAAAATTAACTTCAGCGTTTACTGCAACTCCATCTAAGGGAGAAAAAATCACCCAAACTTACACCAGCGGTGGAGTATCAGTAACGGCTAAAGGTTATGTTGCATCTTATGATTCTGAAACAAATGTTTTAAAGTATTTTCAAGATAGATCTTTATACTTCAATAACAGTTATGATCAAACTGATTACATTGGTGTTTCTGTTGGATCAAAAGTAGTTCCATTTGTAAGTACTGCAAATATAGAGTTCGCATCTAGTGGAACAGCATCTATAGATACTTCACTAAATGATAATAAAGTTACGATTGGATCTAAAGTAATTAATTTAGGAGTTACTTTTTCCAGCGGACTTGCAAACCCAGAGATAAATAAAAATACTGGTGATTTAATTTACATTGATAACAGATCATTGGTTGAAAGAGACGTTAGACAAAAAGAAGACATTAAAATCATCCTGGAATTCTAAAACAAATGGCACAAAAAACAGATTTAAATATCAATCCATATTATGACGATTTTGATTCAACAAAGAATTTTTATAAAGTACTGTTTAAACCAGGATTTCCAGTTCAAGCTAGGGAACTGACAACTCTTCAGTCTATACTTCAAAATCAAATAGAGGGTTTTGGAAGTCATATATTCAAAGAGGGATCAATGGTTATCCCTGGAAATGTGACATATGATAATCAATTTTATGCCATTAAGTTAGACAATACAAATTTTGGAGTAGATATTTCTGTTTATATTAATAATTTTCTCAACAAGAAAATAACGGGTTTAAATTCTGGAACAAAGGCAACGATTAAATATATTGCTCTCCCAGAAGATAGTGATGAAGTTGAATATATTACAATATATGTAAAATATAAAGATTCCGATAATAACTTTGAATTCAATCAATTTGAAGATGGTGAATCTCTTTTTGCAGATGAAAACGTTGTTTATGGCAATACAACTATTCCAGCAGGAACTACATTTGCAAATACAATTCTCTCAGAAGCATCTTCAACTGGATCTGCAGTTTCAATTGCAAGAGGAATTTATTTTGTAAGAGGGTATTTTGTAGAAGTATCTAATGATACTTTGATTCTTGATTACTATTCAAATACACCATCTTACAGAGTTGGTCTTAAGGTAGAAGAACTTTTAGTAAGTTCTAAGGATGATTCTTCTTTATATGATCCATCAAAAGGTTTTAGCAATTATGCTGCTCCTGGAGCAGATAGACTTCAAATAAATCTATCATTAACCAAAAAATCATTAGATGACACTAATGATTCGGATTTTATTGAAGTATTGAGAGTAGATGACGGTAAGGTCAAAAAAGTATTATCAAAGTCAAGTTATAATTTAATAAGAGATTATCTCGCAAAGAGAACATTTGATGAGTCTGGAGACTATTCTATTAATTCATATGAGGTCTCTATTGATAATTCTCTCAATAATAGATTAGGTAATGATGGATTGTTTTTCAGTGATGAAAAAACAGATCAAGGAAATGATCCATCTGATGATTTAATGTGTATCAAAGTATCTCCAGGAAAATCTTATGTCCAGGGATATGATGTTGAAACAGTTGCAACAACAATTTTAGATGTAAATAAACCAAGAGACACACAATCAATAAATGCTACGAACATCCCATTTGAAATGGGAAATATATTGAGAGTTAATAATGTAAGTGGTGTTCCAGCAATAAAGAAAACTGTAGAATTGTATAATAAGCATGGTGCTGGAGGAATTAAAATAGGTGATGCTAGAGTTTACACTTTTAATCTGACAGATTCTTCATATACAGGATCATCTACAAATTGGGACTTATACTTGTATGATATACAAACTTATACTACATTAATTTTAAATAGAACTGTTAATGTAGATGAACTGCCAGTAACTTCCTACGTTAAAGGAAAAAGCAGTGGTGCTAGTGGATATCTTTCAGCAAATGCCAATGGTACTGATCATATCAGTTTAAGACAGACTTCTGGGTCGTTTATATCTGGTGAGCAAATTATAATCAATGGTATTGATTCTTCTGCAACAATTAAATCAATCAAATCATTTGGAACTAGAGAAATCAAGTCTGTAAAGCAAACAACTGCTGTTTCTGGATTTAATAATGATTTCACTGCAGATTGCCTGCTTGACAAGTTTTCTCTTCCAAATTCTGTATCTCAAGTAACTATATCTGCTGGATCAGGGGGAGTTTCGCAAGTTACCTCTCCAGGAAAAGTATTTACAGGAATTAAGACAGACACTGTAATTAGATATAACGTTGTTGGACTAAACACTGAAACATTTAATATAGTTTCAAGCGTTTCAGATGATGGATCAACAATGGAACTTTCAGGCATCTCTACAGTTGCCGGAGTTTTTATTGGAGGTCTTCCAACTACAGAAATTAATCCATTTATAACCATTGGAGCTCCAGTAATTAGAAATGAAGATAGTGGTCAATTATATGAAGTTCTTCCAAATTCTAATGTATCAACAATAAATTTATCAAATTCAATATTATCTGTATCTGAACAAATAACTGGAGAATCTACGAACGCTTCTGGTGAATTAGTTTTTGATATTAGTCAAACTGGTATTTCCACTGCATTCTTTAAAGCATTTGATCAAGAAAGATATTCTGTACACTACGATGCGGCGGCAAACGGAGGAATCGGCACGATAACTTCAGACTCTTTCGTATTAAATGGAGGTTCTGATGAGGTAACTATTTCAGGATTAACAGGTAGTGAGTCTGATGTTATCGTTAATGTAACTTTGGATAAAAATAACATTCAGAGTAAAATAAAACAGTACACTAGAAGCACCGCAATAAATGTAAATCAATCAATTTATCCAGAATCTGGAACAGCAGAAAATACATCAACTAATGATGGTCTGACATACAACAGATACTATGGATTGAGAGTTCAAGATCAACAAATTTCTTTGAACTATCCTGATGTTGTTAAAGTTCTTGCCGTTTATGAATCATTGGATTCTAATAATCCATCTCCAGATAGAATTGCCTTCCCAGCTTCAGCAAATGTAACATCTAATGCAATAGTTGGGGAAAACATCATCGGTAAGCAAAGTAATACTATTGCAAGAGTTTTATCTAAGTCTGGTGTTCCAACAAATAGTTTGGATGTTATTTTCTTAAATGAAAATAGATTTATTGTTGGGGAAAATGTTGAATTTGAAGAATCAAACATAACGACAGAAGTTCAATCAATAACTTTAGGTCAATACAATGACATTACAAACTCATTTACCTTAGATAAGGGTCAGAAAGATCAATATTATGATTATTCCAGAATTGTTAGAAGAAGAGGTGAAAAAATACCTTCTAAGAGACTGCTAGTTATTTTTGATCACTATACTGTCCCTACTTCGGAAACTGGAGATCTATTTACTATTTTAAGTTATGATCAAGAGAGATTTGCAGAAGACATTCCTCTAATTGGTCCAAATCAAGTAAGAGCATCAGATACTCTTGATTTTAGACCAAGAGTTCCCCAATTTACTGGTCTTAGTACTTCCCCATTTGATTTCAGTGCAAGATCTTTTGATTCTTCTCCAAAATTAATTGTAAAACCAAATGAAAGTTCTTTGGTTGGTTATGAATATTATCTTGGTAGAATTGACAAAGTTTACTTAGACAAATATGGCGTCTTTAGTGTTGTAAGTGGTAGTTCTGGAAATCCTCCAAGAGAACCAGTGTCTCCCGATGATGTAATGAATATTGCAACAATTGTGTTGCCCCCATATCTCTATAATCCAGATGATGCAGAAATAACTTTCTCTGATAATAGAAGATATACTATGAGAGATATTGGTAGACTTGAAGATAGAGTTGAACAATTAGAAACTCTCACCTCATTATCTTTACTTGAACTTGGAACTGAAGTTCTTCAAGTTCAAGATGCAGATGGAAATAATAGATTTAAGAGTGGATTTTTTGTAGATGACTTTAAAAACTCTTCTTTATCCAATAATGAAGGAACATCTGGACAAAGTTCTAAAAATACATTTGAACCCATTCAGAGTTCAGAAGTTTTAGAATTTGAATTGGCAGCAGCATCAAATTTACCAGATAATCAAATTGATAATTCAATTGATTATGAATTATTAGATTCAAATGTCAAAAAAACAGGAAATCTTGTAACACTAAATTATCAAAATGTTGGTTGGTTGGAACAACCTTTGGCAACTAGGGTTGAAAACGTAAATCCTTTCCACGTTGTAACTTATAATGGAAGTGTTAAATTGTCACCTTCTAGTGATAGTTGGGTTAGAACTATAAGACTTTCAAACAGAGCAGTAAGCAATAATAGAAGAGTTGCAGATCCAAATCGTGCTGGTCAAAGAACAACTAATGTATCTTCTAGAGATGTTTTAGTTTCTTCTGGAACCGATGTTTACATGCGTTCTAGAGGAGTTGAGTTTTTTGCCAGAAATTTAAAACCACTTACCAAGTTCTACCAATTTTTGGATGGAAATGGATCCGTTAATTACGTTCCAAAACTTTTAGAAATTGCCAATGATGATTCTTTACAAAACTATGGAGCATCAACAGCATTTGAAATTGGAGAAACTGTAATTGGATATTCTCAAAATAAGTCTTTAATAAGATTTAGAGTTGCTTCTCCAAATCATAAAAAAGGAAAATATAATGATCCTTCAGAGACATTCAATATAAATCCTTATGTTAAGACTGAGAATATTCCATCAGCATACAGTTCATCATCCAAGGTTCTCAATGTAGATACTTTTTCCCTTGCAGACAAATCTCAAGGGGCGTATGATGGATATGTGACAAAAGGAATGCTATTGGTTGGACAGTCTAGCGGTGCAATTGCATACGTAAAAGATCTCCGATTAATTAGTGATAATTATGGTGACTTAATTGGATCATTTTTCTTAAAAGATCCATATGGTTCCCCAACCCCAACAGTAAGAATAAGAACAGGAACAAAAACCTATAAATTAACAAATAGTTCGACAAACGCAACCCCACTCCCAGGAAGTAAATTAACTTCCTCTGCAGAAACACCATATAAGTCTAGTGGCAGATTTGAAGTTAGACAAAGAGTAACCACAAGATCTACAGTCGAATTTTATGATCCTCTTGCCCAATCATTTAGCGTGGGTGGAAATGTTGAAGCACCAAATTTACTTGGACAAAACAATGATGATAATGGTGCATTTTTGACAGCAGTAGATTTATACTTTGCAAATAAACCAACTGGAAATGATGAGTTAAAGGTTGAATTGAGAACAGTTGAATTGGGAACTCCAACTAGAACTGTTGTAGGAAATCCAGTTATATTGAAACCAAGTGATATTACAACCTCAACAAATGGAGAAGTTGCAACTACAGCAACATTTGATTATCCAATTTATCTTGCTCCAGGTAATGAATATGCCATAGTTTTAATTGCAGAAACAACTGATGAATATGAGGTTTGGATTGCTGAGATGGGAGAAAAGACCATCAATACTCAATCTCTTCCAGATGCAGAATCTGTAAGATATACAAAACAATTTGCTCTTGGAAGTCTGTTTAAATCCCAAAATGGATCAATTTGGACAGCAGATCAATACCAAGATTTGAAGTTTAAACTCTATAAGGCAAACTTCACATCGTCGAAAGGTACAGCATATTTCTACAATCCACCATTAAATGAATATAATACTGAAATTTTACCAAATAATCCATTATTAACATTACCAAAACAAGTTACTGTAGGAATTGATACTATTACGGATACCAGTTTAATTGGAATATTGACGACCGGAAGAAAAATTTCTGGTTCGGAACCATATGTATATGGAACAGTTATTGGAACTGGATCATCGGTAGGAACTGTTAGCATTGCTTTCAGTGGAACAAATTATGTTGCAGATTCCGATGTTGAAACTTATGCAATTACAGGAAAAGGTTCTGGTTTAAAATTAAGTATCAATACTGATGATACAGGAAGAATTATTGGAGTTCCTACAGCAATTGTTGCTGGAAATGGTTACTCTATCGGTGATGTTGTTGGTATTGTAACCTCATCAGTATCTTCTAACACTGGAAGAAATGCTGTCATATCAATTGACTCTATTTCAGGATTAGATACCCTATACTTATCAAATGTCCAGGGAGATACTTTTACAGTTGGAGCGGCTTTAAGTTATTATAATAACAGCGGAACAGTTGTTTCTCTTGCATCAACGACAATTAGATCATACAGCAAAGAAACAAATCAATACTCTGGAAATTATTTACAAGTAAGTCATTTCAATCATGCAATGTATGCCAATAATAATAAATTGGTAATATATGGTGCTGAATCAAATACTGCTCCAACCACTCTTTCTGCAAGATTGGATTCTTCAGAAGTTTCGACAATTAGCGTCGGAAGCACCGCAAATCTAAACACATTTGAAGGAGTTACTGTTAGTGCATCAAATCCAGGGTATATAATTATCAAACCTGGAGATGAAATCGTATCTTATGATTCGGTCGGATCTGGAACTCTTACAATCACCTCTGGTGGTAGAGGAATTGGAACATCCGTCGTAATGCCTCATGAAATTGGTTCTGAAGTTTATAAGTATGAGTTAAATGGAGTATCTCTGAGAAGAATTAACACATCTCATGATATTAGTGATCTGGATATAAGAATGGATAATTATTATGTTGAAATTGATAGATCTTCGAATGGAACTGATAGATCTTCAGATGGATCTGTTTCTGGAGCACCAGAGTTATCATTCACCAACGAATCTTCTTTGGCAGGCAATTCTTGTAAAGTAACTAAGAATATTCAATTTACTGAGATAGTTCCCAATTTTGAAGTGTTTACTCCAGGTTCTAATACTTCAGCAACTGCAAATATTAGAACTATAACAGGAACTAGCGTTGATGGTACTGAAGTATCATTCCAAGATAATGGTTTTGAATCTATTGAATTAAATTCTTCAAACTCTTTAGATTCTGTAAGAGTTGTTTGCTCCAAAGCAAATGAGGATGAATATTTAAATGGTTTACCAAGAAATAAATCACTTACTATTGGCGTAACAATGAGTAGTGATGATCCAAATCTTTCACCTTATCTATTTACAGACACATTAAATGCTGAATTGAAAGCATATAGATTTAATAATCCCATTTTAGATTTTTCTAAAGACAATAGAGTGAATTCCATTGAAAATGATCCCCACGAAACAACATATGTTTCTAATGACATCACTTTAGCAAATCCAGCGACATCATTGAAAGTTATACTTTCAGCATATAGACATGAATCTGCAGATATTAGAGTTTTATATAAACTTTTAAGAGCAGATTCTCAAGAAGTTACTCAAGAATTTGAATTATTCCCTGGATATGATAATATGACTGATACTGATAATGATGGATTCGGAGATAACGTTATTGATCCATCCAAGAATAGCGGAAGATCAGATGCTTTTGTTAGATCCAGTCTTGATGGAGAATTCTTAGAGTATCAGTTTACTGCTGATAACCTAGACTTGTTCACTGGATATGCCATTAAGATTATTCTCGCAGGAACTAATCAGGCATATGCACCTAAAATAAAAGAATTGAGGACAATTGCATTAAGATGATAAGAGTTGAGGGGCATCCAAATCTATATCGGGATGAAAAAACAGGTGCTATTATTAATTGCGATAGCACTGGATATCAAAATTATGTCAAGTCTTTGAGAAAAAAAGATTCTCAAAGACTTGAATTGGATAACATAAAAAAAGATATCGATGAAATTAAATCTCTACTAAAGGAGTTAATAAATGAAAGAAAATGAAAAAGATCAAGAAAGTATAAATGACAGTGAAATAGATCAAGAAATTAACAATGAGTCTAAAAATGAGACTAATTTGAGTAATCAAAGTCTTATTGGATTACTCCTGGATATTTAAGATATAAATATCTAAAGGTATACTATTCTATTCTAATAATGGCGGTTTATGTATCTAACATAGTAATTGAACAGGGATATGATTTTGATACATCATTTCAATTGGAAGATACTAGAACAAATTCCTTTTTAAATTTGACAAACTACAGCACTGAAGCAAAATTGAGAAAGCACTATGAAAGTGCTACTGCAGTTTCGTTTGGTTCAACTGTTACGAGTCCAGAATTGGGCATTATTTCCATTTCTTTAACCTCAACGCAATCTTTAGAATTAAAACCTGGAAGATATGTCTTTGATGTGAAAATCACTACTCAGGGAAAAAATTTTAAAGCTGTTGAAGGAGCAGCGTTAGTAAGAGCAGGGGTAACTAGGTAATGCCTAACATAAACGACAGGATCGGTTCTCAAAACGTTATAAGGGTATTATCCAATGCCTCTGCACCACCGACTCGATTAGTAAACCTTACTGATGTCAATTCAACATTAAAAGATCAAGATGGAATGATCCTGGTTTGGGATCTTCCAACTGAAACATTTATAATGACAAGCGTCATTGATAGATCGCTTGAAGTAGTAGGAATAGTAACTTTTTCAGATACAACAGATTCTCAACTACCAACTAATGGAGCATTAATTGTTAGTGGTGGCGTAGGAATTGGTAAAAATTTAAATATCGGCGGCGATGTAACTATTGCTGGTATATCAACATTTTCTTCTAGAGTAGATATAAATGCTGTTTTAGAAGTATTAAATGCAGCATCATTTGAAGATAATTTTTCCGTATCTGGTATAACGACTTTAGCATCTTCTGGAGGGATAACTACCACTGGAGGAGATTTATATGTAAAGTCTGATCTAAGAGTTGGAAATAATTTATTAGTAGATGGAACTTCAGAATTTATTGGAAATGCCACTTTTAGGGGTGGAACAATTGGAATTGGTGATTCTGTAACTGATGATATTAATGTTGGTGGTGAATTTGTATCCAATTTAGTTCCAAATGATGATGATACTTATGATATTGGCATTACCACTCAAAGGTGGAGAAATGCAAGATTCTCTGGATTAACTACAACAGGAACATTAAATGTTTCTGGAGTATCAACATTTCAAAATAATGTCAATGTAACTGGATTTGTAACTGTCACTGATGGATTGTATTATGAGACTGGAGATTTTGATGGTCCAAATGGAATTGCATACTTTGATGATACTGGAAAATTAATAGGAGCAGCAAGCACTGAAGCAGGTATTAGTACTAGTAACTACGTTCTAACAACTAATGCTAGCGGAATACCTGTTTGGACCACCACTATAGATGGAGGTGCATTCTAATGGCAAAACCAACAACAAAACAAGAGTTAATTGATTACTGTCTAAGGAGACTGGGGGCACCTGTTTTAGAAATTAATGTTTCCGATGAACAAATAGATGATTTAGTTGATGATGCCGTTCAATACTTCAATGAAAGACACTTTGATGGTGTTGAAAGAATGTATCTGAAGTATAAAATTACGGAAGACGACATTGAAAGGGGAAGGGGAAGCGGAACAAATGGCGTCGGTATTGTAACAACAACTGGAGAATCTACAATTGTTGGAACAGCAACAACTTTTAATTTTTATGAAACTTCAAATTACATACAAGTTCCAGACTCTGTAATTGGCATAGAAAGAATTTTTAAATTTGATACTAGTGATATTTCTGGGGGAATGTTTAGTATAAAATATCAATTATTTTTAAATGATCTATATTATTTCAATTCTGTAGAACTTTTACAGTATTCTATGGTTAAATCGTATTTGGAAGATATTGATTTCTTATTAACTACAGATAAACAGATTAGATTTAATAAGAGACAAAATAGATTATATTTAGATATTGATTGGAAATCTGAAAGAGCAGATCAATTTTTAATTATTGATTGTTATAGAGCATTAGATCCAGCATCTTTTACCAAAGTATATAATGATAGTTTTCTTAAGAAATATTTGACTTCACTTATAAAAAGACAATGGGGTCAAAATCTAATTAAGTTCCAAGGTGTTAGACTGCCAGGCGGAATTGAGTTAAATGGTAGACAATTATATGAAGATGCAGAGAGAGAATTAGAAGCAATAAAACAAACAATGTCCCTAGAGTATGAATTGCCTCCATTAGATTTTATTGGTTGATAGTTATGACATTAAATCCGTTTTTCTTACAAGGTAGCACTACTGAACAATTTTTGATTCAGGATTTAATCAATGAGCAGCTAAAAATATATGGGATTGAAATATATTATCTACCAAGAAAAATATTTAAAACTGATAATATAATTGAAGAAATTCAATCTTCAAAATTTGATGATTCTTTTTTGATAGAAGCATATCTCAATAATTATGATGGATATGCTCCAGGAAGCGATCTGATGACAAAATTTGGATTGAGATTGCAAAATGAAGTTAGTTTAACAATTTCAAAGGAAAGATTTGAAGAATTTATTGCACCATTTTTGGAAGGTATTTCATCAGGAATTAGAGAAGGGAGAATTACAGAATATGACTTTGCAGATTTAATTACAAGACCAAAAGAAGGAGATTTGATTTATTTTCCTCTTGGAGAAAGACTTTTTGAGATTAAAAGAGTAGAATCTGAGAAACCATTCTATCAGTTAGGAAGAAATTATATTTACGAATTACAATGTGAACTTTATGAATATGAGAACGAACTCATTGATACTTCAATTGAAGAAGTTGATAATACTGTAGAGGATGAGGGATACATTTCAACTATAACTTTAGTTGGAACTGCAAGAACAGCAACTGCCGATGCAGTCGGAATTGTTAGTGGATTTGTTAAAGAAATATTCTTGAATAACGATGGTAGTGGTTACTCAGGAACTCCAATTATTACTTTCTCAAGTCCTCCATCCGGTGGATCTAGAGCAGAAGCAGTTGCAATTACAACGTCTATCGGTGGAATAAGATCAATAAAAGAAATTTTACTTACTTCAACTGGTTCAAATTATGAAACTGCTCCAACAATTACCATAACTGGTGGAGGAGGAACAGGAGCTGCTGCGACATGCAGTATAAGCACCTCATCTTCCAAGGGATTGTTCGGTGTTTCTATTACTGATGGCGGAAGAGGTTACAATAGTTCGCCAACAGTAACAGTTTCTCCACCAACTGGTTTTGGTGCTATAGCAACAGCAACATCTGGTGGAGCAATAGGTTCAATAACATCTCTAAATTTGGTTACTGGTGGAGAATATTACATATCAACACCATCTGTAGTAATTTCAAATCCTTCAGTAAGAACAGGTGTTTTGACCGAAGTATACCTATCAGATTCTGGCGGAAATCCAGTTGCATCAGTTGGATCTGGATATACTGATGGATTTACTTATGATTGTAGTCCCGGATCTGGGGCATCTCTGGTAAGAGTGTTGGTTAGTGTCAATGATTCTGGTGCCGTTGTTGGTGTTCCAACGGTTGTATATGGTGGATTTGGATACAACAATGGACTTTTCCAACTAGACGGAGGAGATGGTTCAGCGTATGTTTATGGAACAGGAATTGGAACTGCATCTGGAATAACAGCAACAGGAATTGCATCTATTAGTGGAGGAATAGTAACATCACTAACGATTACAAATCCTGGATATGGATATACCCAAACTCCTCAAGTTAGTATTGCAAATTCTGCATCAATTAAGGGAGGAGTCGGTATTGTAACCGCAACTGCAGTGTCAATTATAAATGCAAACTCTGAAGTTTCTTCAATAAGAATGGTAAATCCTGGTCTTGGATATACTACAAACCCAACAATCACTATTGAAAATCCTTCGGCAATAGGCATTAGCACATTTACTTACAATGAGGTAGTAACTGGACAAACATCTGGAATTACTGCAAGAGTTAGAGATTTTAGAGAGTATCCTGGTGCCGTTGGCGAACCATCTACTGTTCTTTTAAGAGTATCTCTAAATACTGGTATGTTCTATAAAGGTGAAACCATTATTGGATCAGCATCTTCAGCAACATGGGTTGTTGATAATCACGATGCAAATAGTTATGATGATCCATATGATACTAACGAGGAAATAGAGTCTGAAGCAGATGATATTTTAGATTTTACAGAAACTAATCCGTTTGGAGAATACTAATGTTTGGAGATTATTTTTACCACGAAATTATAAGAAAGACTCTAATTGGTTTTGGAACTCTTTTTAATGATATTCATATTAGACATAAAAAAAGTTCTGGAGAAATTTTAGATGATATTAAGGTGGGACTTAGTTATGGTCCAAAACAGAAGTTTTTATCAAAAATTCAAGAGCAAGAACAATTAACAAAATCTACAGCTCTTACTTTGCCAAGAATGTCTTTTGAAATGGTTTCAATAACACCAGACCCATCTAGAAAAACAACTGTCACTAGAACATTCAAGGCAGTTGATGGTGAAGGTAATATGAAAAAAGTTTATATGCCAAATCCTTACAACATTGGAATAGAATTAAATATACTTTCCAAACTCAATGATGATTCTCTTCAGATTATAGAACAAATTTTACCATATTTTCAACCATCCATTAATATAACGATAGACTTAATTGATTCTATTGGAGAAAAAAAAGATATTCCTCTGGTTCTAGATAGCGTTGATTTTCAAGACGATTATGAAGGTGATTTTTCAACAAGAAGAATTTTAATATACACGTTGAGATTTACTGCAAAAACATATCTCTTCAGTAATGTTTCCGATACAACAGAAGGACTCATTAGAAAAGTACAAGTTGATTTACATGATGGTACAGATGTTTCAACAGCAAAACGAGTAATGAGATATACGGCAACTCCAGATCCAGTTGACGCTGATCCTGGGGATATATACACTATAAATGAGGACTGGATGGATTTGGGAGATTCTAGAGATTATAGTCCAACACGTCAAATTGATATTTAAAAACTATGAATAATTATGATTCTATAGATCAGGCTCTAAATGTAGAGAGTAGCATAGTGGAGGTTAGTGATGCTCCCAAAAGCATCAAAAAAATTGAAGAAAAAACTGACATTTCAAAAGATTATGAATATACAAGAGCAAATTTGTATTCTTTAATTGAGAAGGGGCAGGAAGCAATTAATGGAATCATGGAACTTGCTGGTGAAGGTGGTAGTCCAAGAGCATATGAAGTTGCTGGTCAGTTAATTAAGAGCGTTGCCGATACAACAGATAAATTGATTGATTTGCAGAAGAAACTTAAAGATATGGAGGATGAATCTGTAAAAACTACCAACAATAACGTTACTAATAATGCAGTTTTTGTTGGATCAACAAATGAGTTGCAAAAATTACTCAAACAAGGTTTTCTAAATAATAAAGAATAAAATTGTTTTCCGATGGGTTGGTCTGAAAAATACAAAAAATCTATTGATTGTGACAATCCAAAAGGTTTTAGTCAACGTGCTCACTGTCAGGGGCAAAAAAAGAAAATGTCCGAAGAAAAGAAAGATCACGAATATTCTATGGCTCGTTCTGAGTTAAGAACAGTTTCTAATGCGGTTAAACGTCTTCAGAAGAAGATGGGTAAGAAAGGTGAAGGTAATCTAGAAGCATGGGTTCAATCTAAAATTACCAAAGCGGCAGATTATATTGATACCGCAGCAGATTATGTAACTAACGAAGAGAATGTTAAAGAAGAAGGACTTCGTGATTGGTTTGGTAAGTCTAAGTCAAAAGATGGTAAAAAAGGGTGGGTAAATGTAGTTACTGGTGGAACCTGTGCAAGTGATGAACCTGGTGAAGGAACACCAAAGTGCGTTTCTTCGGCAAAAAGAGCAAGTATGACTAAATCAGAGAGACTCTCTGCACAAAGAAGAAAAAAAGCAGCAGATCCTGGACAACAACAAAAAACTGGTGCCGCAAAACCTACTTACGTTTCTACAGATCCAAAGAAAAAAATGAAGAAAGAAGAAGTAGAAGTAACGGAAGCAAAAGATAAACCTGGTAAAGGTAGTGGCAAGAAAGATGCTTGCTATAACAAAGTAAAGGCAAGATATGATGTTTGGCCCTCTGCGTATGCTTCTGGGGCACTTGTAAAGTGTCGTAAAGTTGGTGCTGCTAACTGGGGAAATAAATCAGAATCTTATGAATTTTCTAATTGGAGAGATGATTTTCAGGCAACTGAATATGAGTTTACTGATCTTATCAATCCAGAACCAATTAAAGGTGGACAAGAACAAATTGATGAAGCAAAGAAGTGTTGGAAAGGTTATAAGAAAGTAGGAACTCAAAAACTTTTTGGAAAAACTTATAATCGTTGTGTAAAAGAAGGATCTTCTGAGGAGAAGCATACTCCAACCAAATCAGATTTGGAG
>Ga0129324_10000381_pt1 | contig 32564 bp, 53 predicted proteins | sample CPBDNA_7_FD_96879 | JGI IMG/M metagenome (GOLD analysis project Ga0129324, IMG submission 96879) | Freshwater to marine salinity gradient microbial communities from Chesapeake Bay, USA - CPBay_Spr_15_0.2_DNA | ecosystem: Environmental > Aquatic > Marine > Coastal | place: USA: Chesapeake Bay...
ACCAGTTTGCGGCTGGAAGCACTTTCAAATTATTCGGTATACACGGAGAGGCATAATAATGGCTTACACGCTTATTGAAACGGTAACAGTCGGTTCAGGTGGGGCAGCCTCAATAGAGTTCACTTCAATCCCTCAAGACGGGGTGGATTTGTTGTTGAAACTATCTACTCGCACAGATAGGGCTGCAAATACAGACAACATAGAGCTTCAGGTAAACTCCAATACCGGCTCAATTTATACCCATAAGCGCTTGCAGGGTACCGGCAGTGGCGTTTTTACTGGTTCTTTCACTGGCACTGTAGCTTACATAATTAATAACGGAAACAATGACACTTCTAATACTTTCGGTAATGCTGATTTTCTAATTGCTAATTACACTTCATCTGCTAACAAGTCTTGCTCAAGCGATGCAGTAAATGAAAATAATGCGACATTGGCGTATCAAGACCTAAAAGCTCACTTGATTGCAGACACAAACCCCATAACTTCTATTCAACTTGCACCGGATAGCGGAACTAATTTTCTGCAATACTCGACAGCATCTCTTTACAAAATCTCTTAGCAACAGGAAGGTAAAATAAAAACATGACAACTCCCGTAAAAGTAGTAGTAGACCTAAGCAAGCCAAAGGGCGAGCGTGAGTCAATCATCCCTCTAACCGAGGAAGAGATAGCACAACGAGAAGCAGATGCGGCTCAGGCGGCTATCGAACGGGCTGAGCGTGAAGCTGAGGATCAGGCTAAGGCGGATGCCAAGGCTTCGGCTATCACGAAGCTAACTGCACTCGGACTAAGTGAGGAAGAAGCTCTAGCTTTGGTGGGTGCGTAATGCCAGTAACTTCAACAGGTGTCACAGTCGGCACTTCAATTACCGAAGTATCGGGACCATTTATTTCTAACAAGCTTGTTTATCTTCAGTCTGGAACTACTGGCGCCGTTACTTACGTCGGTGGATCAGACGTGTCGGCAAGCAACGGAATTCTTCTAAGTGAAACAAACAACACTGTATTTCAGACGAATGCGGACGACAGTCTCTACGCAATTTCTGACACGGTTGATGCCGTTGTCAAGGTTCTTGAAGTCAAGTAAAATAGATACCAACCTACACGGATTTCTAGAAAGGATCAGTGTAGCAATTGGCTGACGAAACAAACTCGGTTAGGATCACAAACGTTCAAGTTTACGAGAAGCTCATTGAGGTTTCAAACGTACAAATTGAAATGGTTGCTGAACTCCGCGGCCTAAAGTATCTCCCAGGTAAAGTTGCCGAGATGGATAATCGCTTATCTCGAGTTGAACTAGTTGCCAAACTTATTTACACTGTTTATGGAGCCGTAATTGGCGCCGTGTCCGTTGCCCTGATTGGATTGCTATGAGTTGGATCTTGCCTTTTCCGGATTCTCGGATCACAGGCCACTATGGCACACTTTCAGATTACCGTCGATCCAGGGGGATGCAGCCTCACTCAGGCACGGATTGGGCGGCAAAAACCGGAACACTAATTCCGGCAATCGCTTCTGGCACTGTCAGATTGATTCAGTGGTCCAGGATCTTAGGTTGGGTTGTTGTTCAAACAGCTTGGGACATCAACGAAAATAAAACCTGGTTCATCGCCTATTGTCATTTGACTTGCTCGATACACGGAGACAAGTGTAAAGGCGATCACGAGTCACCACTAACTAAAACTAAAGTTGGCGACAAGGTAAAAGTCGGGCAAAAGTATTTGCGCGTAGGTAACACTGGAAGCGCAACAACAGGATCTCATTTACATGCAACGGCATCTAAAACGGTGAAAGGTGTGTTCGGTGCGACGACATCAAAAGTCGATCTCTACAAACTCATTCTCGCAAACGCCCAAGGGCCTGAGAAGAAACAAACGAACACGCAAACTAAAACGGTGGTGGAAAAGGTAAAGCCTGTTGAAACCAAAATTATTTACGCATGCCCACATTGCAAGAAGGAACTAAAGTGAAAGAGTCAATCCGTCAAATTTTAGTTAGGTCCCTAGGACTTACGGCTGCCACAATGTTTGGTGGCACGGCAATTGGTGCGGTTGCAGGTGATTGGCTGATGGGAACTCTTATTGGCGTAGGTAGCGCATTTGCTGTTGTGCTTACAACTGTTGGAGTTGCTGTCGCTTGGAAGGGCACTCTTGAGATCCAGGACATCCAAAATGCTTATCGAGCTGCAGTTGCAAAATCAGATTCCGAGGGTGTGAAAGATGCACTCGAAGTTACTGAAGATGGGAAGTTCGATTGGGACGACCTGGCTGACGATTCTGATCCTGATCTCTCAGACGACGACGCTCAGGTGTAGTTAGTCCACCCCAAACTCCCCATGGCTCATTGGCCGCAAGTGCGTAATTCAAACACGCAAGTTTGGCAGGGCACAATCCACATAATGCTTTTACATTTCTGAGTTCACGTGCTAACATTCCACCCTTTTCCGGAAACCATGCCTCCGGATCTGAATTTGTGCATGGTGGAACAATTGGGGAGTTGGCCATTGCTTCGGCCAGTTCTAAGTATGCTTTATCCGCTTTCATAAAGTGAATGATACACGCGTTTTGATGAAACTAAAAATCCATCTTTTTATGGATCATCTTTCATGCGCTTCCGTTCCACCCCAAATCCCGGCGGCCTGGCCTGTTTCGAGAGCGTAAGTAAAACACTCCTCAATAATTGGGCACTGATGACACAAGGCCTTTGCCAACCTGACGGCCGCAGCTCTTTTTTCAGGATCAGGAAAATCCTCGGGAAACATAAATTCTTTGTAATCTTCGCATGGGACTTTTTTGACACTAGCGATAGCTTGTAGAAGCTTGAAGTGCTTTGTATCGCTAATTTGTCGGGAGTTAGTCATAAGATAAAGCTAACAGCGAAAGGGAATAATGAAGAGACATACACCGGAAGTTTTCAATAGCGCAAAGCTGCTTGGAGACTTCGAGTCAGGATCAAAAGCCTGGCATGAACTTAGAACAAACTCAATCGGAGGATCAGAAGTAGGAACAATCTTGGGTTTGAATAAATGGGAGTCGCCTTACTATTTGTGGGCCGTGAAGAGCGGTAACCTGCCACAAAAAGAACTAAACAATTTTGCAGTTGTTTTAGGCAATGTGCTCGAACCCGTGATCCTGGATCAACTGCTGCCAAAGAAACATCCGGATTGGGAAATCTACAGGACCGGAACGTATCAACACCCAAACAACGATTTCATGCACGCCAATCCTGACGCACTTGCAAAGGTCGATGGAGAGTGGATTGTAGTTGAAGTAAAAACTGGCCGTAACTATTGGGATGAAATTCCGCCAAACTACATTGCCCAGGTTATGCATTACATGAACATCATGGGTTTACGCAAGGCTGTGATCCTGGGATTAGTAGCTATGGACTGGGTGGAACACTGGATCGACTTCGATGAGTTTGAGGCATCGGTAATTGAGCAGAAAGCAACTGAGTTTTGGGAGCTAGTAAAAGCTAATAAGGAACCTACTTTTGACGGATCAGACTCGACTTATGAGGCGGTGAGAGCTATGCATCCCGACATCGATGGATCTGAAATTGAGATCGACGGCGCGCACGAATTAGTGCAATTGCAAGAGGCTGCCGATGAGGCAGCAGCCAAACTAAAAGAAGCAAAGTCAAAAGTGCTAAGCATTATGGGAAATGCTAAATACGCTTATGCGGAGTTTGAGGGCGAAAGGTATAGAGTCGCAAGCAGACAAACTCGTCCAGGCTATAACCCATTTTTAGTAATCAATAAGAAAGGAAAAAAATGATGATTCTACTCGGTGACATAGTTACAGTTTCGAGAGAGCTAGGGAATGATGTTACGTGGGTAACAGGTCGAGTATCGGGAATAGTCCAGGATGATAATGGGCACTTAAAATACTTTTACATGAAAGGGCTAGATAGCTCTTTTTGGATGAGTGACAATTGGAAATTTGCAGACGACCAAGAAATGGATGAGGATGATGAGATTTAACCTGGAAGATTACGAGACCGTCGAATCTAGGATTAAGCGATTTTATGAGTTGCATGTTGATGGCAGGATCACAACTGTGTGGGAATTTTCATACGCAGTTGATGGTGCATCACCTAACATTTGGGTAATCAAAGCATCTGTGTTTTTAGGTGCCGGAGATCAAGCTAACAACTTGCCCAAAGCGACCGGATACGCATTTGAAAAAGATGGCACCGGAGGGGCAAATCAGCAGGCTGCATTGGAGAACGCGGAGACTAGTGCCATCGGAAGAGCACTGGCGAACATGGGCCTTAGCGGCAACAAGCGAGCATCACGAGAAGAGATGGCTAAAGTAGCAAAGTCGGATGTTGACTGGCTCGCCGAGGCGGAACAAATTTTGAACGTCCAGGATCTAAGATCTTTGTATACCAAAGCAAAAGCTGCAAATGCTGATGCTGAGATCCTAGAGAAATTGAAGGACTATGCAACGGCACTTGATACTGAGAGCAAAGATCCAGGAGTTAGAGGAAGCCGCAAGGGAAGCGGTTCGTCTCAATGATCCTGAACGTGCTCGTTTTTACAATGCTGAACTCGTCCCATTACTTATAAGGCTCGTTGATGTTGCTGGAACTACAGAACCAAATCTCGGAACTGATCGCTGAAAACTCTAAAGGTGCAACTGCCTTATTTGAGTGCGAGCAAAAACTCGCTGAGGCAGAATACGAATTAGACACAATTGAGCAGAAAGCTTTTTTAGCTGCCGAAGGAACCGTTGCAGATCGCCAGGCAATTGCTAAACTAAAAGCGGCAGACTCCAGGCTACAAAGGGATCTGCGCAAAGCCGAGTTCAATCGAGTCAAAGTAAAGATTTCCCAGATTCAAACTGCACTAATGGCTTTAGGCACCCAGGCCAAATTAATCGGTGTAGAAACGAAGTGGTAATTGAATCAAAAAACTTCAAGACTGGTACGAGAGAGAGACGAATACTGTTGGCATTGCGGATCACAAACTAATTTAGTTGTTCATCATCGTGCTAATAGGGGTATGGGCGGATCGAAGATCCTGGATACTACACAAAACATGATCCTTGTTTGCCGCACTTACAATGATGAAATGGAATCAAACGCTGATGTTGCGAATGAAGCAAGAAACAGCGGCCACAAGCTTGGTCACTATGCTTCGCCAACGATGCCGGTTTGGGACAACTTTAGAAAACGTTGGTTTGCTTTAAATACCAAAGGCGGCAAGTTTATTACCGAACCGCCTAGTTTCTTGTTATAAATTCGTTATAAAAAAGTTTATAAGTAACTGGACAATTCGTTTCGAAATGAGAGATAATAATCTTGTTCAAACGAAAGTAAAGGGAGAATAAAATGACTGAGAAAGAAATGCAAATCATCCTCGAAGGACTAACTGATGAGGACTTGGGTCAGCACCTATCTGATCTTCTTTATGAAGTCGTAAAGTTGACGAACCAAAAAGAGTTTGGTTTGCTTTACGAAATCAAGGACCAGCTTGAACTTGCTCACAACGAATGGGAGTATCGCAACCAATGAAGCTTGAAGAATTAGCTCGCGACATGAGGCTCGCAGCTTTAGACGGTTATAAGATCGTCACGAAAACCGAATTAGATTTAGTCCGTAATGAGTTACTTCAGCTTTACTTTCACGCCGGAAGGTGGAAGGGTGGAGCGCGAGACTACGCAGCACGAGAGGCTTTTATGGCCTACAACGAAAGGGAAAAACGTGCCCATAGTAATAATTGAGGGAATCGATGGAAGCGGTAAGTCGACTCTGGCTAACATGATCCAGGAAGTTGCTCAACATAAATACAAAGTGATCCGAACTCATCGAGGACCAATGAAAGGATCGGTGGTTGAAGAATACGTTGCGCCTTTATTTGAAGTGGCAGCCGATGAATTACTTATTGCGGATCGTTGGCATGTGGGCGAAATGATTTACGGTCCAATTTATCGAGGCATAAGTTATGTGGACTCGGTTCTTGAGCACATTGAAAACATCTTGGACGATTTGGGTGCCGTGAAGTTAGTCATGCTTACTCCAAAAGAAATCATCCAGGATCGGATCTCATCTCGTGGCGAGGATTATTTGAAGCCCGAAGATTTTGATCAGGTTTACGACTTCTACGAATCGTTTGCTAAAGAATACTTTTGGGAAGAGATCCGGGAAGTAAATGAATACACTCCATACCAAATCATGGGATGGATCGAAAGGCAGAAACATGGATTCGATAAGGCACATTAGAGAGCAGTTTGTCAGAAAGCTCTACGACCAAAAATTTGTAGGTGACACGGTTGAGATCCTGGGAGCCAGCTTTATTGCTAGCGACAAAACTATTTTTGGTAAGCCCAATGAAGATTACATTCGCCGAGAGATCCAATGGTATTTATCTAAGAGTTTATTCGTCGATGACATCCCAGTAAAAACGCCTTTGATTTGGCGGCAAATTGCTAGCGACTCAGGAGAAATCAATAGCAATTACGGCTACTTGTTTTTGGCTAAAGAAAACGGCAGTCAGTTAGATGCGGTTGTGGATCACTTGATCCAAGATTCTGGCAGCCGACGAGCCACAGCGGTTTATACAAATCCGTTTATTCATAAGCAATGGAATCGAGATGGGATGAGTGATTTTATTTGCACTAATGCTGTTCAATACTTGATCCGTGATGGCAAGCTTGAAGTAGTTGTTCAGATGAGATCCAATGACGCGATCTTTGGTTATCGCAACGATTACGCTTGGCAAAAGTATGCGCAAGATCTTGTCGTCGATAAACTCGCTTCTAATGGTTTGGTATACGAGCCAGGTAACATAATTTGGAATGCTGCTAGCTTGCACATTTACAAACGTCACTTTGAGCTTATTAGCAACTATGCTGCCTCAGGCGATTACCTAACGGAAGTGTCATGAGATCCAGTTGGGAAGAGACTTGGCTAACGGTTGCCAGGACAATTGCTAAAAGATCTCGCTGCGTGAATCGCCAAGTTGGCGCTGTTATCGTGGACGAAAATAATCGACCGATTGCTGTTGGCTATAACGGTCCTCCGGCTAACATGGCAATCAGTAGCGATTGCTCATCATTCTGTCCCCGTGGAGGATCTCAAAATCGGCCTGGATCGTATGACAATTGTGTTTCAGTTCATGCCGAGGCCAATGCCTTATTGTTCGCGGATCGAAGGCTATTCAAAGAAGCGACAATTTACGTGACAAATCCTTGCTGCTGGGATTGCGCAAAACTAATCGCCAACTCGGGTATCACTAGTGTTGTGATGCAAAAATCTGTAGCCGATGATCACGCAACCTGGGATCACGTAATGAATTTATTCGACGAATGTAGTATCAGAGCAGTAATTATCGAAAGGGAAAGTAATGACGTTTGAACAGGCGCTAAAGGCTCAGTTAGAGCTGCAAATAAAAAGCTATGGATCAGATCCAAGAAGATCAGACGAAAACCAAAAGCTTGAGTGGATCAGGTGGAACGTCCTTGCTTTAGAGGATGAGTTGCATGAGGCACTAGCCGAAACAGGTTGGAAACCGTGGGCAAAATCGAAGCACATCAATCGCGATGCTTATGTTTCAGAATTGGTTGATGCATTTCATTTCTTGATGAACTTGATGCTCATAGTTGACTGCTCAGCTGAGGAATTCTTAGCTAAGTATTTTGAAAAGCGTGGGATCAATGCAGCCAGGCAAGCGGCCGGATACGACGGCGTTGGTGGTAAGTGCTCAAAGTGCAAGCGAGCACTTGATGATCCTGCCGTCCAGTGTTCAGAAACTGTGTGTGCCGGGTAATGCCAATCATCAGAGGCGAGCATTCGTTCGATGGGCAGTTTACTCAAATCCCAAATGCTTGGATCAGAGACGCGAGGCTGAGTTACAAAGCGCGTGGATTACTTGCCGAATTACTAAGCCACTCTCCTGGATTCGAGATTAGTCGTGAGAAGCTGTCTAAGAACGGCCAGGATGGCGACAGAGCCATCAGAAGCGCAATTCGTGAACTCGAGTCTGTCGGATACCTGAAAAGGTCTCAGAATCGGACTGAGCAAAATCAGTTTGCAGCGGCGGTTTGGATCACACAAGATCCTGAATCCCCGTCGGTTCGTTCTGCGCCGGCGGGAAATGCGCTGGCGGATAATGCAGGGGTAAAGAATACTATAGAGAAGAATACTAAAGATCTAGATAATTCTTTAAGCAATTTGGATGTTTTGTTTTCAGAGTTTTGGAAAGAATACCCTCGCAAAAAGGACAAAGGATCAGCGTTCAAAGCTTTTAGGTCTGCGCTCAAGCGTGGAAAGTTCGAACAAATCCTGGCCGGAGCTATTGCCTATGCAAACGATCCAACGCGAAAACCTGAATACACAAAGTTTCCGGCAACCTGGCTAAACGCTGATGCTTGGGAAAATGAGATCTCACCCTCACCGGATTCTGAGGCGGCAGAACGAAACAGGATCAGACGCGAAAAAGAAATTGAGCGCACACGCAAATTCTTAGATGAACAAGAAGCGTTGCAATCCGAAGCTACTGACGGTCCGCTTTTGTGTGAGCACGGCACTAACATCGCCTTATGTAAAAGGTGCATAGCTACAATAAAGGTGTGATCGAAATTTTATGTGGCCGCTGTGGCCGTCTTTGGGAAAGTCAGGGCAGACAAAAAGAGTTTGCTTGGTGCCCAGATTGTCGATCCAGAAAAGCGTTGAAGGTGGATGAGTGTTTACCCTGGCACGGACATTTCGCAGATGACATGATGACACCAATAAATGAATACAATGAAGAATTGTTACCTGGTCGGAGATCATGTAAGAATAGAGACTGCTGTAATCCAAAACACATTGAAAGGGAATCATGGCAAGAGTAAAAATTGAAAGTGCGCGCGTAATTAGGATCATGGAAGGGTATGGATTCAAGGCCGAAGAAGTAATCCAGCTACGCAACGGCAGCGAGGCGAAACGTTATTACACCGTTTGGACGAAAACAAAAGTCCAGGAGAATGACTTTGTTTCAGTCGATGGCGATCTAAGTGTAAAGGTCGAAGAATACACGGGCAAGGACAATGTGCCGAAAGTTTCCGCTGGGGTTCACATCAATGATGCGATTGTTCACGCTGCTATAGACGCTCCGTTCTAATGATTACCCTTGATGTTCTCGGCGATCCGACTCCTCAGGGCTCAAAACGGGTTTTCAATGGACGGGTCGTCGAGGCAGCAGGCCCAAGGCTAAAAACCTGGCGCAAAGCAATTGCAGCCGCATGTGAACCTTTTGCAGATCAGAACATTATGCTCGGACCGATCCGATTAGAAGTTGATTTCTATGTTGCGAGGCCAAAGTCTGTCAGCATAACTAAACGAGCAAAACCAATTGTGCCGCCGGATCTGGATAAATTGCTTCGAGCCGTTGGCGATGGAATTGGCCAGTCGGAAATAATTTGGGGTGACGATAGTCAGATCGTCGAAATGTATGGATCAAAGTCATACGCTGACGACCGAGATCCTGGCGCGATCATCCGCATAATCCAGTTATAAATTTGTTATAAAACTATGCACAAATAAACTGTGCTTTCGTTTCGAAACTAGAGATAATTATCTTGTTCAAACGAAAGGGAACAAAATGAACGAAACACTAGATTCAGCTATCGAAACTAAAGCTAACGAGCTTGTAGAACTAACTAAAAAGTATAACGTTGGTTGTGAAGTAACTGAGCGCGGTGTCTTCGCCGCTACTGTTCACTTCTTCCAGTTTACAAAAAAAGGTAATTACGTTCGCATGCAAAGTTTTCTAGAATTTACTGCTACCGGTAAAGTGCGCGTAAAAACCTATTGGTATTCAGGTCGCACAACAGAAGTTGTTGCAGCTAAAAACATCGAAGATTCAGTGCAATTCATAGCCACATTGAACGATGAAGCTCGCGCGAAGATGTGGGCATAATTATCTTGTTCAAACGAAAGGGAACAAAATGAAAATCTACAGCAACGAACCAACTACCAAGCTACTTACTTTGCTCAACGAAATGGTTGCAGACAAGCAAATGCTTCTAGCCAACGGTCTTGACAAGATTGCAGAGCAGGATGACTTTGTTATCGCCAACATTATGAGCGAACTAGATTCAAGAAACTTGCAGGTGGCATGAGAATTTGGTATGCAATACGCCGACCTGTCGGTTACGTTTTATTTACACTTGCAGCCTATGCGGCGTTGATCGTGATCCACGCGCTTCCGGTTGTAATAACAAACGCAATACTAGGCATCTAACGAAAGGGAAAATAATGCCATACACAAGAACAACAGATCCACAAACGTCACACGATGCGGCAAGATCCGTATCGAAACTAAGCGAAACCTATAGTTTGATTATGGGAATTATGAATAAGTTCGGTCCCATGAATGACGAAAAACTAATTACTACCTGGAAAGCTTCAGGTTTGAAGCAAATTTCAGAGTCCGGTTTGCGATCGCGTCGATCAGAACTAGTAGCTCAAGGACGGCTTGAAGATAGTGGCGCAAGGGAAAAAATGTCGTCAGGCCGCCTAAGTATTGTTTGGAGAGTAACAGTATGAGTAAAGCAACACAAAGTTTACGGCAAGTCCTGGATCGCGATCTAGATCTTCTTGAAATGTCCAATTTCAATGAGGGTTTTGAAAGTGCGGTAAGGGCTATCGAAGAAATGTCTAACCAACATCACAACATGGGAAACTCAGTATCGGCTGAGATCCTACGGAAGGCAGCCGAAGAATTACTAGGAGAAAACGTTGATGCAAATTGACTGGAGAGAACTCAAGTATCGCATTGCTGATGCACTATTCAATTACGAACTTGATGATGCTTACCGTATGGGCTTGCAGGCGGGTACAGAGTTTGCAACTCGCAAATTATCCTTCGCTTTAGAGCTAAACATCGAAAGCATGAAACTGACACCAACTGAGAAACGCGGCTATGAGAAAGCCATTGAGGTTTTCAAAGCTGAACGTCACAACGTAGAAGTCTCAGCTGGATTGAAGTAATGCAGCCAACTGCGATCGACTGTCAATCCTTTGCCGGAGGATTTGCGCTTGGCATAGTGCAAGCGGGTTTTGAACTTATTGCTAAGCGTGAATACCCCGGAGGTTTCGGATCAGAAGCAATGTTGGCAAATAGACATTTGCTTGGTGATTCCTGGGAACTAGAAGCGTGTGATCCAAAAGACTGGAGCCCTAAACAGGCGGATTTAGTTTTTGGTAATCCTCCATGCTCAGGTTTTTCAAATCGATCCGTAATGGTTCGCGGACTTTTAGAAGATGGCAGCTTCGGCAACTTGAAAATCCGAGGTGCAAATTCTAAAATCAATGAATGCATGTGGGCATTAGTTGAGTATGCAGCCAAGTGTGATCCTAAAATTGTTATTTTTGAGTCTGTACAAGGCGCTTATACAAGTGGTCGAAGTCTTATGACGGATCTAAGACAAGAACTTGAAGAACTAACGGGCGAAAAATGGAATTTGTATCACGTACTTCATAACGCTTCAGATTTAGGCGGCGCCCAGGTAAGACAACGTTATTTTTGGGTAGCCTCACGTATTCCTTTTGGAGTTGATCCGGTTTTTATGCCGCCAACATCGGTGAGAGATCGGATCTCAGATTTGGCGGATCAGGATTTTGGAACGATCGAAGGGCATGAAGTAGCACAAACACCGCGTCTTCACAGGATCAAAGAGCTTGCAGATAAATCAGTTTGGCTTGAAGGTGAAACTAGTGGTGAGGCTTTTAGGCGGGCTGAATTAGCAAATGTTGATCTTGATCTTTGGAGTGAGCCACTTGTATCGGATAAGGGAGTAACTCAGTTTGCCCCCAAAAGATTACGTTACGACGCACCAAGCCGAGTATTAGCCGGTGACGCATTATCAACAGTTGTGCATCCAATAAAAAGCCGGCCGCTAACCCATCGTGAAGTTGCTCGTTTGTCAGGATTCCCAGACGACTGGATCACAACACCGTATCGAGTAAAACTAAATAATACTTGTTGGTGGGGTAAAGGTGTAACAGTAGAAGCAGGTCGTTGGATCGCAAAAGCAGCTTTTGACGCAATTACCGGATCTCCGCAAGAGTTCCAGGGTAAACTAATTGGCGAGCACGAGTATTTGATAGCAGCAAATAATAAAGAAAGAATCGAATCGACAAATCAACCATTATTCGATGAAATGGAGATACAGCAATGAAAGAACTTGTTATTACGGTTTGGACTAAACCTAATTGTGTGCAATGTATGCAAACTATGAGGGTGATGGATCAGGAAGAGATCAAATACAAAGTACGCCACCTAGATAAGTCAGTAAAAGCAGTCGAAACTTTTAAAGAGCTCGGTTTGATGTCAGCGCCAATAGTCGAAACCGATACTAAACGGTGGAGCGGCTTTAGGCTAGAAAAGATCAGATCTTTAGCAAAGCATCTTCGAGTTGAGAGGATGCACGGGATAAATGTCCCTTTAGAGCCACTAAAGCAAGTAGCAGATGAAGTAGCAGATGAAGGAGAGCAGAAATGAGTGATCTAAACGAATTAATCGCACGAAGCAGTGTTGTTAGTTACCAACAAGGCCGCAAAGATGAGCGGTTGATGATCCTAAAACTTGCTAAAGAAGCAAGTATGAGCAATAACACAGGCGATTACGTTTACCTGGACGACTTAAACGACTACATCGACGAATACGACAAGGGACATTATGCGAAAATTTATGCGCAAAAGGACTAGCGAACAAGTCTACGCAGACTTCAAACAGGCTGCCGGATTACTACAGGATAAAAATCTTGTGTGGAGTAATGATTTTGACGAGATCCGGGTAAACCTGGCAAGAGTTATTTCTAACTGTGCGATACGAGGCATCGATAATGATCCTTATTTAGTTGCTCTCGTCAATACACTAATTGCCGATGAAAACGACATAACGATTGGCCGCTAATGCTAGAAGAATTAGAACCACCTAAAAACAAAGCAGTTTATTGCAAAGTTAGCGATAGTCTCGATAATCTTGATGAACAAGATCGTTTGATTTTGAAACGCGCCTTAGCTGATACTGATTCATGGCCTGCCAAAACTTTGTCAACTGCGCTTAGAAGTAGAGGTTTGAGTTTAGCTGATACAACAATTGCTAAGCATCGAAATAAAACCTGTGCGTGCTTTAGATAGTAAGTTGGTCTAATGCTAGAAGATCTAAATTCACTTTCTAAACAAGGCAGCGATAAACGAAGTGTTGCGCCTAAAGAATCTTGGCGGCCGCAATTAGAACTTGATGCCGATGGTGGATACTTTGTATCGTCGCCCCAAAAAGAACCTGTAACTAATAGCGAAGAGTTGCTAGCCGAATTTGATCTTAATCCAGCGGACTGGATCATAACTAACGTGCGAAGAAGCAAGTGGCAGACTTACCATGGCGAATGGCTCGAGTCGTATCGCGTGAGTTTGAAACCCGCTGCTTATCGAGGATCACTAATTGATGCGTCAGATCTTGAGCGCGAAATAAAAAAATGGAAACCAAATAAAAGCCAAAAGCCAACTAAAGGCGACTTGACTGCTATCTATAACATTGGTGATACTCAATGGGGCAAGGATGCAGGAGATGGAACATCAGGAACTGTCCGGAGAGTAAGGCAGGCGTTAGATGCTGCGTTGTATCGACATGATGAGATCAAGAACCGAGGTATAGGCCAAATCGTTTTGCCTCAACTAGGTGACTGTATCGAAGGTGTAGTTTCTCAAGGTGGAAAGATCGCTGGCCGCCTGGATCTCGATCTCACCAGTCAGATCCGAGTTGGTCGTCGTGTTTTGCTGGAGTGGGTAAAAGCCTTTGCGCCGCTGACAGACAAACTAATAATCCCCGTCGTTCCAGGCAACCATGATGAATCACACAGGCAGCTAATCACTGATCCAGTCGATTCCTGGCAGGTTGAAATCGTCCAGCAAGTTCTTGACATCGCGAAAGAAAATGAAAATCTTCAACATGTTGAGGCAAGGTTCCCAGATAGAGACAACACAACTCTTGCACTAGACTTGTCAGGAACAATGGTTGGCTTTGCACACGGCCATCAGATCCGTGATGCTGAGAAGTGGTGGTCCGGCCAAAGTCTCGGTTCAACTCCGGTTGGATCGGCTGAAGTTTTGATCACGGGTCATTACCATCATTACCAGGTGAAACAAATCGGGCCAAGGCTATGGATACAAATCCCTTCGCTCGACGGAGGCTCTCCATGGTTCAAGGATCGAAGAGGATTAGACAGTTGGACTGGTTTAGTGTCATTAGTTGTTGGCGATGGTTATGATCCTCGCCGAGATCTTGTCGTGTTATCAGGGGAGAAACGCGATGCCTAGCTATAGCTATGAATGTGCATGCGGCCAAGTATGGGATGTGATCCACTCGATCTATGATGATCCAGAATTTTTTTGCGATAACTGCGGGGGTGTAATGGAACGGAAAATCTCTGGAGTAGGGGCAGTCCGGTTCCAGGGTGCAGGCTTCTACAGCACAGACAAAGATGCCTAAGTTCAAGCGTCCTTGTTTGGTTTGTGGAAACCTAAGTTACAAGTCTCACTGTGAGATCCACGAGTTCCAACGCAAGCGTGAGCATGATGCCAAATACAACATACCAGAGCGAAAGCTAAAGAAGAAACTTTTATACGGCGGCGATTATCAGAAGAGACGGGCACAGGCCCTAGCAGGTGCTACACATTGCCATCTTTGTCAACAACCTTTCGGACCAGGAGACCGGGTAGAGGCAGACCACCTGTTTCCAACCGACCCAGCAAGCCCATTAGTTCCTGCCCATAGGCTCTGTAATCAACGTAAAAGCAATAAACACCTGTAACTAACTGCTATGCCCCTCCGCTGGCGAGACTCCCGGAGTAGGGCAAATCTCTAAATGCTTTTTCATCTGAGCCCCCAGCCACAGCGTTTCGCACATGGCTACTTTTCCCATCATTTCTCGGAGTCGGCGGTATGATGGTGACGGAAGGGATAACCAATGCCAAACCCAGGAAAGCCAAGCGAAGTAAAGAAGAAACTCGGCAGCCGTCATTACAAGCCAGCCGAAGTTGTTTATGCTTTGCCGGAGATCCAGGAAACGCCAACACCTGAGAGACAGCTGACAGGATCAGGCCGCAAACTCTGGGAACGTGCATGGCAACTTGGTCGCAACTGGATCAGTGACAAATCCGACGTCGATCTGTTACTAATGGTTTGCGAGCAGCTTGACGAGCGTGATGCATTGCGAGCTTACGTTTTAGAAAACCTTGAGGCCTGGCACGAGCGCAATGCTCTCAGGATTATCGAGCGCGACATCACAAGTAATCTTTCGCTTTTAGGTTTCAACCCAACTGCTAGAACTAAACTCGGTGTTGCGGAAGTAACGGCTAAATCTAAACTTGAAGAATTGATGATTAAGAAGCAAGGTCGGTTCGAATGATTTGGATCGTAACTGGACCACCGTGCTCGGGCAAATCGACTTACATCCGATCCGAGGCGAAACGCGATGACGTAATTATCGACATGGATCGAATAGCACTCGCGATCTCAGTAGAAGACACACCGCCGTTTGAATACAACGAGAAGATTCGAAGGATTGCGAGATCCGGCCGCGCGGCAATGGTGAAAGAGGCAATCACACTTGCTCAAGGCGAACGTTATTCAAATGTATGGATTATTCATACCGATCCGTCACCTGATCAGCGCATGGCCTATCGCGCTGCAAACTGTCGGTTTATGGATCTCGATCCTGGAAAACAAGTTTGTTTAGAGCGTCTCAACTCAAGGCCACTGCGAAATCAGCAAATTGCTAAATCTGTTATCGACGAGTTTTACGCAAAGCGAAATAAATGAGTTGGCCACCGCAATTACTAACACCTGTGCCGGAGGATCAAATTGTCAGTGGCGAGGGTGATGTTGTTATCGGATTCTCAGAAGCATTTGGCATAGTTACAAAAGACTCAATTGCTGGACGTGCTGGAGAACAATTGCATTTGCGTGAGTGGCAAAAGGATCTCATCAAGTATGTGTTTGCAGGTGATGAAGATGGTTATCGCAATCGCATCAGCTTAGTTGGTATGCCTCGCAAAAACGGAAAAAGCGCACTTGGATCGATTTTTGGTTTGTATAGCCTAATCCTGGGAGCCCGCGGAGCAGAAGTCTATTCGGTAGCGGCTGAAAAAGAGCAGGCCAGGATCGTGTTCGCCGATGCAAAGCGCATGGTTGAAGCATCACCGGAGTTATCCGGAATCACAAAGCTTTATCGAGACGCAATCGAACTCCCCAAGTTTGGATCGGTTTATCGCGTGCTTTCTGCAGAAGCTTATTCGAAAGAAGGTTTGAATCCTTCAGCAACGATTTTTGATGAGCTCCATGCTCAGCCAAATCGCGAGTTGTTCGATGTTATGCAGCTCGCTATGGGAGCGAGAGGACGTTTCTCAACACTCATTGCGATCACAACGGCAGGAACTAGGACCGATCAAACGGGTAAGGACTCGATCGCTTACGAACTTTACAACTATGGAAAAAAAGTTATCTCCGGTGAAATTGATGATCCTTCATTTTTCATGGCCTGGTGGGAAGCTCAATCTGAAGCAGATCATAGGATCGAAGAAACCTGGCGACAAGCCAACCCTGGCTTTGGCGACATTTGTTCCGCGGAAGATTTTGCGTCTGCAGTAAAACGAACACCAGAAGCAGAGTTCAAAATCAAGCGAACTAATCAATGGGTGAACACAAAAAATGCTTGGCTGCCTTCTGGAACTTGGGACGGATTAGAAGAAACTTTCGAACTGCTGCCTGAGGATGAGTATGTTTTAGGCTTCGACGGATCATGGAAAAACGACTCAACTGCTTTGGTTGCGGTGATCATGCCGCGCGAAGAAGATGATCCTTATCGAGTGTTTCGAGTTGCTCATTGGGAAAAAGACTTTGCTCTTGATGACGATTCCTGGATCGTTGATAAAAATGAAGTAAGCAAAACCGTTATTGACTATTTCTTCGCTAATCCAAATTGTCGAGAGATAGTCTGTGATCCTTCTTATTGGCAAGATGAAATGTTTCAGTGGGCAGAAGCAGGAATGAACGTTGTCGAGTATCCAAACACGATTAGCCGAACTGTCCCGGCTACAGCCAAATTATTTGAAGCAATTATGAATGGCAAGATCCGACACAACGGTGATGCAGCTTTAGGCCGTCACTTAGATAACTGTATTTTGAAAATTGATAATCAACGTGGTGCCAGGATCACAAAAGATTATCGCAATCCGCGACTGAAGATCGACTTAGCAATTGCATTACTGATGGCTTATGATCGTGCCAGCGGTAGAATTGAAGAGGAATTGGTCCCGCAAGTTTTTATCTGAGGCGGTTACATTGGGAATTTTTGACGGATTGTTTGCTAAGCGCGCAATCAGCTATCAAACGCTTTGGGGTGCAGGAGACGATTTCAACACGCTCTCAAGCCTCAGCGCTACAAAGGTTGATAGCGACACAGCATTTCAAATAAATGCTATTTATTCCGCTGTCTCTCTAATTTCAGACACAATTGCAACGCTTCCGGTTGACTCCTACATCAGACGTGATGGATCTCGTTTTGCGTTTAGGCCGCGTCCTGAGTGGGTGCAAAAGCCGGATGTTGACACAACCAAAGAAGCTTTCTACGGCGCAATTATTGTTTCGCTTCTCTTGGATGGAAATGCGTTTGTGCGCGTTTATGCAAACGCACGTGGCCAGGTTGTAAATCTAAACGTGCTAAATCCTCAGCAAGTCAAGATCAAGCGCAACGGCCTTGGCCGAGTAATGTTCGAAGTTCAGGGTGAAGATCAGGATCTCTCAAGTGAAGAAGTAATCTTTATTCCTGATGTTGTAAGGCCTGGACACATTCGAGGAGTTTCTCGTGTTGAAGCGCTAAAAACAAATTGGGGACTTGCAATTGCTTTAGAAAATTACGCAGCAACATTCTTTGGATCAGGAACACAAACCAGCGGTGTTATTGAATTCCCAGGAAACCTGTCGGCGGAACAGGCGAAGAATCTTCAAGAAGGTTTCGACGCTAGGCACCGCGGTTGGGGCAAGGCGCATCGAACCGCAATTATTTCCGGTGGTGCAAAATACTCACCGACAACAGTTGAAAACGACAAAGCTCAATTCCTTGACTCTCGCCGCTTAGCAGTTGAAGATGTTGCTCGAGCTTTCAACATTCCACCTAACTTGCTGGGTGTTCAGGGATCCTTCACTTACGCGTCCGTTGAACAAAACAACCAGGCTTTTGTGACGCACACGCTCAGGCCAATTATCCAAAAACTGGAAACTGCATTTACTCCGCTATTGTCTAGGGAGCAAGGTGGAGCAACAGCTTTCATAAAGTTCAACCTGGATGGTTTGCTTCGAGCCGATGTAAATACTCGCATGAGCGCCTATTCGACAGGTTTGCAAGCAGGTTTCCTAACAATCAATGATGTGCGCCGTTTAGAAGATCTGTCTCCGATCGAAGATCCAGCAGCCGAAAACGTCCGTGTGCCTTTGGCCAACGTAAACATTGACGCAGCAGATTTGAACGCAGTAGAAAAGCGCGTGACTATGGCGTCTCGCTTGATCCTCGCTGGTTTTGATCCTGCCGAAGTCTTGACTGCAATGAACTTGCCGGAGATGGCTCACACCGGACTTCCGTCTGTGCAACTACAGGGTATCGCTCAAATTGATCCTGAAGATCCTCAAAGTGCGTATGAGGTCGAATAATGATTACCAATGGTTGGACAACTGTAGGCTTAACTGCAGTGCCTATTGATGGTGTGCATAACCAACCTACTCGGCTTACGATCCACAATAATGAGAACCTAGAAAGAATTTATCTTGGAGGACCCAGTGTCACAATTACAAACGGACTTCTATTACGAAAAGAAGAAAGCTATCAATTTACCTTGAATCCATTAGAACAAATTTATGCTGTTAGTGACAGGCCAGGTCTCGTTATTAGTTGGATAAAGCAGCCAATCTAATGCCTTATTACATTACACAAAATCATCCTGATTGTGCGGCTGACACCTGGGCCGTAATAAAAGAGGACAATGAATTGCTAGCTTGCCACACGACTAAACAATCGGCAGTAGATCAAATGATTGCTGTTTCATTATCTGAAAACCTTGAGCCTGGTGGAGAGCGATCACATAGGGCAATGCCTGGAACTCTAAAGGTAGGCGATTTTGTATCGTGGAACTCTAGCGGTGGAAGAGCACGCGGCCGAGTAACTGAGATTGTTGAAGACGGCACAATAAATGTTCCTGAAAGTTCAGTATCTATAAATGGAACCTTTAGTGATCCTGCAGCATTGATTGCGCTTTACAGACCTGATAATGATGGATGGTCATTTAGCGGCCAGTATGTTGGGCACAAGTTTTCAACATTGACTCGGATTAATCCTTTGCCAGAACCTTCTGAGCCAGAAGATGATGAAGAAATTGATGAAGATAATGATGGCGAAAATCGGGATGTAAGTCTAACTCCGCCTGCATACATGAGAGCTGCAGCTAGGCGCGGACTTGAATACTACGCAGAAGGCCAAGGTGGCGATGGCCTAGTTGAGCGGACAATCCGCGAGGCTAGGGCAATGGCGGCCGGAAACGTTACAGCGGACAAGTGGGTAAGGATCAGAGCCTGGATTGCAAGGCATCTTGTCGATCTCGATGCTCCTGACGCAAACCCTAATTCCGATAACTATCCGAGTGCGGGAGTTGTTGCACACTTGCTATGGGGATCAGGTCCATCGAAGGCGGCGGCCAGGCGAGCACTAGACTATGCCGAAGGTGTTGTCGGTAGAATTGAAGCAGAAAATGAAGGCCGAGCGAAAGGCGAAGCATTGTCAAAGATTGAGACTCGCGTAAATGCAACCGAGTTTGAGATCCGCGAAGAATCAGATGGAATGAGTTTCAGCGGTTATGCCGCCGTATTCGACTCTCCGTCAGAACCACTTCCGTTTATCGAGCGTATCCAAAGAGGCGCGTTTAGAAAATCGTTGAGATCCAGAAACGACATAAAGTTTCTTTGGAATCATGACACTGGCGAGATCCTTGGATCAAGCCGAGCTAAAACCATCAACCTAATCGAAGATGATCGTGGACTCAGGATCGAAGGCACATTGCCAAACACTTCACGCGGCCGTGACGTTGCAGAACTCTTGCGCCGCGGAGATGTTGACTCAATGAGCTTTGGATTTTCTGTTCCTGCTGGCGGAGATACCTGGAGCGATGACGGATCAGAGCGAACTCTAAAATCAGTTAGACTCCACGAAGTTTCATTGGTTGCATTTCCGGCTTATCTTGGAACGGCTGGATTGCAATCCGTTCGCGGCCTTGACAAAGTAGCCGAAAGAACCGGAGTTGATTCTGATGCTTTGGCCGATGCGCTTTTGAAAATTGAAGATGGCCAGGAGATTTCAAGCGACGAAAAAGACATGCTTGCTCGCGTTATTTCTGATCTTGCGCCTTCGGATCAAGTTGAAGAAACGCCAACTCCGGATCTCTCAACGCTCAACCTAAAGAAGAAGAAACTTGAACTGCTATCGAAAGGCATTTACTAATGGCTAACAAAGATGAAATTAAAAAGGTAATCCTGGCTGTAGCCGGAAATCCTGAGAGTGGCGTTATCGCTGAGTATGCGGATAAGTGGGCCGTTGCAATTGCCTCGCTTGATACTGATACTCCATACAACCCCAACGCCAAAGATGGTGATCGGGATGGTATGGTTCAGGACGGGACAGTTTTCGAACGTCCTGCAAAAGAGATCCGCGTAACCAAGCCAGTCGAAAAGCGGTAGTTCATTCCGCTTTAGCTGCCAAGCAGAAGGATCTCTCCCCTCCGGTGTTTCCCCCTTTCTTCCGGAGGGGTTTCCCTTTTCTGTTACAAATCTGTTATCAAAAATGTTTACAAATAACCGTGCATTCATTTCGAAATGGGGGATAATTATCTCAACACAACGAAGGGGATTCAAATGAACACAGCAACCAAGCAGCTAAACTCAGTAGTCAAGATCCTAGGCGACATGGCTTATGAAGAGATTTTCGTTTACGAGACTTCAAATGAGAACTGGATTGAGCTAAGGATTCAAGACAGCAACATTACATGTGTTGATGTATCGCTAATGTTTCCAAAGCTTCGTTACAAAGTAGCATTTGCAGACTACGACGAGACGATCCTGTCCGTAAGAGATGTACAAATTTCATAAGTAAATCAAAATAAGAAAGGAAACAAAATGTTTTCCAAAACAGCAACCGTTTACAAAGTAAGAATCCGAATCAAGGGACAGACCGTCGTTGGCGTTATCATCGAGGCAGACTCCGCAGCCGAGGCTACAAAGCTAGCTACCGAAGGCTACCCAAATTACCAATCAATCGCTAGCGTCTCACTCGTAAAAGCCATGAAGTAACAAGGGTAGACAATGCAAACATACATGATTTTCGGACACGTAAACTTTATAACTCATCACTTTAGCCTTCTTGCTAAATCGTGTGAAGAAGCTGCGGAAATAGCGCTAAAAACATTTCCTGGTTATCAACTAAGTGCGGTTTGTTTGATAGGCTAAATAACAAGTTTCCCGTCATTGATCTTCCCCCGGATCGGTGGCGGGATTTTTTATGCTTACATGCTCCTAGTAAAATGGATACAAACGAGTGTGAGTTAGCTCTATCGTTTTCCAGTTGAGCGTCAACGCCACTGATTCACGTAAACTAACTATTAGGAGACAAATTGTCTGAGTTCATCAAGACTCAGCAGGAACTCCGCGCCAACCTGGTTTCTCAGATTCGAGAGACCATTGACTCAGCTGAGGCTGAGGGTCGTGGACTAGACGCTGCTGAACTAGAGAAAATCGATCGCATTGAGGCGGACATCCGCAAGGCTGACGACTCGATCGATGTTGCAAACCGCTCTGAAGAGCGTAAGACTGAGGCATCCGTTGCCGCTAAGGGATTCATCCCATCCGTATCAGAAGAGCGTTCCGCTACTGAGATCCTTCGCACAATTGCTGAGACTCGTTCGGGCCACACCTTCGAGCGTCGCACCCTAGCACCAACTACTAACACCGTTCCCAAGTCCTTCTACGACGAAGTGTTCGATGTTGCTCGTTTGGTCGGTCCGATGCTAGATACTTCGGAGATGATCAACACCGCTTCTGGCGAGGATCTCACCATTCCAACTCTTACTGCTTACAGCACCGCAGCTCTAACCGCTGCCGCTGGAACCGTTGGAGCTTCGGACCCGACTTACTCGAGCATTACGCTCGGAGCTTACAAGTATGGCTTCCTGATCCAGGCCGCTAATGAGCTTGTAACTGATGCAGGATTTGACCTAGCGTCTCACCTTGCTCAGCAGGCAGGTAACGCAATCGGTTATGCTGTCAACTCAACTTTGACAAATGGCACCGGAACCGTTCAGCCGAACGGTATCGTCACCGCCGCTGGATCTGGCATCACCGGAGGCACTGGCGTTGCTGGCGGATTTACCGCTGACAACCTAATTGATCTTGCTTACACCAACATTGACGGTGCAGTTCGCCGCCTTCCAGGTGTTGGTTACATGGCCGCAGGTGCAACAATTGGTGCAATGCGCAAGCTCAAGGACACGGCTGGCAACTACCTTTACCAGGTGGGCGTCGGACAGCCTGATCAGTTTGCAGGCTTTAGCGTAACTGAGAACCCACACGTTCCAGGCGTTAGCACTGCTGCGAAGTCAGTCCTATTCGGACACCTTCCTTCATACAAGGTTCGCATGGCTGGTGGCCTTCAGGTTGCTTCGTCTCAGGACTTTGCATTCAACACTGATCTGACTACGTGGCGTTTCTTGATCCGTCTCGACGGAAACTTGACTCACTCCGGTCACGTCAACTACTTCAAGGGCGGCGCAAGCTAGTCCTTGATTCAGCTGAGAGGTCGCTCGTTCTGTAGGTTACGAGCGGCCTCTCTTTTTTTACTTAGTATTATTGATTTATGACAACCTACAAAGCAGCATTTTCAATAGCATCAAACTCACCAGGAACTCCGACTGGTTACGGAGTGCAAGCGATGTTGCTTGCTGAGCGTCTGAAACGCGATGGCTATGACGTGGCAGCCTTATCTAATTACGGCCTTGAGGGTAATACATCTACGATCCAAACAAATCATGGCGAAATAAAGCACTATCCAAAGGGTTTGAGTTTATACTCCGGCGATGTGCTGAAGCCTTGGCACAAAGACTTTTTAGGCGATCGCGAAATACCTAATGCAGTCATTACTTTGTATGACGCGTGGGTTTACACAAATGATCCAGGTTTAGAGGATCTCAATTTTTGGTCGTGGACTCCGGTGGATCACATAAGCGTTCCACCTAAGGTTTTGCAGTGGGCAAAAAAGCCCAACGTAAAAACTATCGCTATGAGTCCTTTTGGTCAGCGGCAATTTGAAAGTCATGGCGTTGACTCAGTTTACATCCCACATGGAGTTGACACAAAGGTTTTTCGACCGACTAGAACCATCGGCGGCATAAACGCACGCGAATACATGGGCATTTCCGAAGATGCATTTTTAGTTGGCATGATTGCAGCAAATAAGGCCAATGGATCTATTCATCGAAAAGCGTTTGCCGAGAATCTGCTTGCGTTTTCGGTTTTCCAAAAAGAGCACCCAGACTCGTATCTCTACATTCACGCTGAACCCTCGAAGGGATTTGGTGGCTTTCACCTAACTAATTTGATCCAGGCTGCAGGTATTCCAAAAGATCGCATTTTATTTGCTGATCCTTTGCAACTTAGGATTGGTTACCCGGCCGAGGACATGGCTGGTATTTACTCAACACTTGATGTTTTGCTTCACGCTTCTTACGGCGAAGGATTTGGAGTTCCGGCTATCGAGGCTCAAGCTTGTGGGACTCGCGTTATCGGATCAGACTGGGCAGCAACTCCAGATTTGCTTGGAGACGATTCATGGACAGTCCAGGGACAACCGTTTTGGGATGAGGGCCAAACGGCGTTTTTCATGATTCCGCTAATTCCATCACTTGTGCAAGCCTTAAAATTAGCTAATGAAAATCGTGGTCACTCTGTTAAGTGTGTTGACTTTGCAAGTCAATTTGATGCTGATCGAGTATACGAAAATTATTGGCAGCCGTTTCTAAAAGCTCAACTATGATCCCGGTTCTTGGCTTTGCGACGCTTTCTAAATTTGAGATGGCACAGCGACTTCTTGATTCGATCGATTATCCTGTAGATAATCTTGTAATAGTTGACAACTCTGGCAAGCGGAAGTTCAAACCGCAAGTAAATAATTTCGTAAAAAATACTTGGCTAATACAAGTTCCGTATGGACTTGGTGCAAATGGAGCTTGGAATTTGATTATCAAAGCTACACCTCACGCACCTTATTGGGTTTTACCAAATGACGATTCTTGGTTCGGCCCAGGATCATTGCAAGCAATCGCAGAAGAAGTAAATACTGATGCATTCAATTTTGTAGATGTTCAACCACGTTGGTCGTGCGTAATTCCGACAGAGGGCAGCGTTGAAAAAGCGGGGCTTTGGGACGAAGCATTCCACCCAATTTACTTTGATGACGATGATTACGAGTGGCGTATGCGAGAACTTGGCGTTAGTTTTCATGACATCCCCGCGAAAGTTTATCATGACAATTCATCAACGCTAAAATCAGGATACCAAGATAAAAACACATTTACCTTTAGGCGGAATCAAAGTTTGCTTGTCCATAAACGAACAAATGAAAATTTGAACGTGCAGGGTTGGTCGCTGCGGGTTAGAAGGGAAAACTCATGGGACTAAACGTTTACACTGGCGGAACATTTGATCTTTTCCACAGCGGGCATGTTAACTTTCTAAAAAAATGCTCGCAAGTTGGATTCGTAACTGTTGCGCTAAATACTGACGAGTTTATTGCAGACTATAAAGGCCGGTCTCCCGTTATGAGCTTTGAGCAAAGAAAAGCAGTTCTTGAAGCGTGCATTTATGTCGACAATGTTATTGCAAACAAGGGCGGAGCAGATAGCAAGCCTTCAATCCTTGAGGTTAATCCAGACATAATCATTATTGGATCAGATTGGGCTCGCAAAGATTATTATAAGCAAATGCAATTTGATCAAGACTGGTTGGATCAGCACGGTTATGGACTCGCTTACATTCCATACACCAGTGAAATTTCTACTACGATCCTCAAACAACGGATCAGAATAGAATAGTCTTATGGCTATTACTAATGGTTACGCAACCCTAGCCCAAATCAAAGCATCTCTTAGGATCACGGACAACGTTGATGATGCTTTATTGGAACTAGCTGTTGAAACTGCTTCACGAGAAATTGATGGCGTTTGCGAGCGTCAGTTTTATCAAACTTCAACAACTCGAGTTTATACTCCACGCGATTCATACATTACTGAAATTGATGATCTTGTTTCTCTCACAACTCTCAAAACGAGTTCAGCTGCCGATGGTGTTTTTGATGTTACTTGGACTTCCAACGATTACCAACTCGAACCACTAAATGGCCTGGCCGGAGGCATTGCAACTCCTCAAAACATTATTCGTGCCGTCGGCGATTACACTTTTACTCTTGACGGTGGTGAGGCAACGGTGCAAGTAACTGGAGTGTTTGGATTTGCATCTGCGCCAACAGCAATAAAACAAGCAACTATTCTTTTAGGATCAAGAATCTTCAAGCGCAATGACGCGCCTTTAGGAGTTACGGGATTTGGAGATCTTGGAGTGATCCGTGTAGGCAAGATCGATCCTGACGTTGAAGCAATGATTATGCCGTGGAAGCGGATGAGATTCGCATGAGTATAACGGATCTCAGAAATGGCCTTGCAACAAACCTGGCAACTATCTCAGGACTAAGGACTGCGGCTGAAGTTCCGGATAATCCATCGCCACCAATAGCAGTAGTTCAATTGCAGAGTGTCAATTATGACGGCGCATTTCAGCAAGGAATGACGACATACAACTTTTTAGTTTCAGTAATTGTTGGTCGGGTTGCTGAGCGAGAAGCTCAAAGGCGACTTGACGCATACGCATCCTCTTCAGGATCTGAATCGATCAAACTTGCTGCACAATCGGACCGGACTTTGGGAGGCAACGCTTTTGATGTTCGTGTCTCTGAGATGAGCAACATCGGTGCGGTATTATTAGGTGAGGCAACTTACCTTGCGGCGGATTTCGTCGTAACCGTTTACGCTAACTAACAAGGAGAAACATCGTGGGCAAATTCGTCGCCACCGACTACGCCATCAGTATCAATGGCACCGACTTCAGCGCAAGCTTGGCATCAGCTACACTCGACATTACTGTCGAAGAGCAGGACACCACGCCGTTCGGAGCAACCGCTAGAACTCGCATTGGCGGGCTTCAGGACGGATCACTTTCATTGGACTTCCACCAGGATTTCGGAGCATCTTCTGTAGATGCAACCCTTTTCCCACTTCTCGGAACCAATGCAACCGTTGTGATTGTTCCAACTTCAGGAACAGTTTCAGCAACAAATCCGAGCTACACGTTCACCGCGCTATGCACCCAGTATCAGCCCTTCGCTTCTAGCGTCGGCGACCTCGCAACGCTATCTGTGTCCTGGCCCGTAACTGGCGCCGTAACCCGTGGCACCGGAGCCTAAGGAAAATAAATGATCAACCTACAAATTACCTACACAGACGGTTCGACAAAGCAGGTTGTGGCAGGTGCTCCTGACATTGTTGCTTTCGAGTCAAAGTTCGATCTCAGTATCGCTCGACTTGAAAAAGACTTTCGTCTAACGCACCTGTTCTTCCTGGCTTGGAATGCAGAAAAGCGTGCCAAGAATACAGCCGATGATTTTGAGAACTGGCTTGAAAGCGTTGAACTAGTTGAGGCTGGCGAACAAAAAAAATAGTTGGTCTCGGCGACGATTCTGAACATTGGCGCATAGCCTGGATCGCGTGTGAGACTGGCATTTCACCATTGGATCTTTTGGAGCTCGAACCTAGAATGCTTTGGACACTTGGCCGTTACCTTGAGGCTAAGATCCAAAAGCAATCGCAGCGTAAACGGTAAAATAGGTTTCGAAGGAGCTAGCGAATGATCACACCACAAGTTGATGCTGAAGGCATTCGCAGCGCAATCAAGGAACTCAAAGCTCTTGATACTAACTTGCTCAAAGAGTTGCGCAAGGATCTCAGAACTAAAATAAGCCCGCTCGCTAAGCAAATCGCTAATGATGTTCCAATTGATCCACCCCTGTCTGGGTTTGCCCGACAAAGTAGTTTTGGTTGGGGACCAGTTAGGCCAACTGTTAGCTTCACTCCAGGCCGATCCAGAAAAACCGGAGATCACTTAGTTGCGATCCGTATTGCGCCGCCTAAAGGCACGCGCGGATTATACGTTGCAGAAATCGCGGGATCTCGATCACGGGGCAAAAATGCGCGTGGCCAAGCAATGATCCGAAACCTGAACGAGAAGCGAGCCATGAAAGGCAAAGGCGGCCGCTTTGCTTATACAAAGTTTAGGTTGCTAAGGCCTGACGCTATGAGGCTCGCAACGGTAATTGTAAATCAAACCCTTGCCAAGATCAATAAGAGATTGGATTTCTAATGGCTATCAATCTCCCCATTGTTTCTAAGTTTTATGACAAGGGTGTCAAGGACGCTGAAGGATCTCTTGCCAAGCTCGGCAAGATAGCAGCTAACACAGCAAAAGTTGCTACGGCTGCCATCGCCGGAATTGCCGTTGGATCAGTAAAAGCTTTCGCCGACTTCGATGCAAAGATGAATCAGTCGCTTGCGATTATGGGCGATGTTTCAGAAGCGATGCGAACAGACATGGCCGATGCCGCCAGGACCGTTGCGAAAGAAACTACATTCTCCGCGGATCAAGCCGCTGAAGCATACTTCTTCTTAGCATCGGCAGGTTTGGACGCAGCAGCCTCAATCAAGGCAATGCCTCAAGTTGCAAAGTTTGCCCAGGCTGGAATGTTCGACATGGCACTTGCCACGGACCTTTTGACTGATGCACAATCAGCCTTGGGCATGGTTATAAAGAATGATGCTAATAAAAACCTTGTAGAGATGACTCGTCTTTCCGATGTTTTGGTTCGTGCAAACACTTTAGCCAACGCATCTGTAGAGCAGTTCTCTACAGCCCTGACAACTAAGGCCGGTGCTTCGCTTCGTCAGTTTGGCAAAGATGCCGAAGAAGGTGTTGCGGTTCTGGCCGCGTTGGCGGATCAAGGTATCAAGGGCGAGTTGGCTGGAACTAATCTGTCAATCGCAATGCGAGATCTGACGTCAAAGGCACTTGCTAATAAAGACGCCTTTGCAGCTGCCAACATTGCCGTATTCGACTCGTCCGGTGAAATGCGCAACATGGCTGACATTGTTGCGGATCTTGAAAATGCAACTTTGGGCATGAGTGATGCTCAAAAGAAGGCAACATTTACAACGCTAGGTTTTAGCGATAAGTCGATGGGCACTTTGGCCGCTCTGATGGGCACATCCGAAGCGATCCGTAATTATGAAACCGAGTTGAGATCCGCGTCGGGTTTTACAGAAGATGTAGCTGGCAAGCAACTCGAAACCATGAGTGCCCAATTTGAACTCCTAAAGTCCAGGGTGATTGATGTTGGCCTCAGTATTGGATCTCAACTTGCTCCCGCACTTTTATCTATGGGCGATAAGCTCACACCTGTAATTGATAAAGCTGGACCTGCCTTAGTTGCGTTGTTCGTAGCACTTACCCCTGCAATCGAAGGCTTGCTAATGTTGCTGCCGCTTTTGATTACTGGCCTGGTTCCCATTATTGAGACGCTCGGCTTGATAATTCGAGATGTAGTGAATCCCGCTTTCCAAGCTATGTTTGAGTTCGTTGGAGGCAATGTTGCTACCGTTGCTACATTTGTGGGTGTTCTTGGAGCATTAGTTGGTGTGATCCAGCTTTGGACAAACGCAACTAAAATTGCTGCTGCAGCTCAAGCAATCTTGACTGCTGTTATGGCCGTCGCCCCTCTTTACCTTTTGGCTGTCGCAGTTGCAGCCGTTGCCGCTGGAATAGTTTACCTGGCAACTCAGACAACGTTCTTCCAGGATCTGTGGGCAACAGTAACTAAAGCGATTGGCGATGCCTGGAACTTCCTCTGGGAAAATGCCTTGAAACCAGTATTTGATGCAATCTCAACGGCGTTTACCTTCCTTTACGAAAAGGTTATCTTGCCGGTTGTCACCGCAATCTTTGTAATCATTGGATTATGGGCGGCATTGTTCCAATGGCTTTACGAAACTATTATCGAACCGATCCTGCGCGAAATTGGAATTGGATTTGAAAAGCTTTATGACAACGTAATTGAACCAGTAACCAAATTCATTGGTACAGCCATGGGCGTTGTTGGTGACGCTTTTGAAACCGCCTGGACAGACTTCATTAAGCCTGCACTTGGAGCTATTGGCGATGCATTTAAATGGGTTTATGACAACATCATCAAGCCGGTAAGCGAGTGGATCAGCAGCACAATCGAAACATTAGGCGACGCGTTTAGAGATGTGTTCCAAGGGGTCAGCGATTTCATGCGCAATGTATTTGAAAAGCTTGTAGGCTTTATTAAGGTTCCGCTAAATCACATCATTGGATTTATCAACGATGTTATTGGTGCGCTAAATACGATTCAAGTTTCTATTCCTTCTTGGGTGCCGTTGGTTGGCGGTAAAACTTTTGGTATCAACATTCCTCGAATTCCTCGCCTTGCTAAAGGTGGTGTTGTCATGCCTCAACCCGGCGGCATCCTTGCCAACATCGGAGAAGGTGGACAACCCGAAGCAGTTATCCCTCTCGATCGTTTTGATGCGCTTGGATCAACGACGAATAACTACAACATAAATGTAACTACCGGAGTTGCAACCGATCCTGTTTCCGTTGGTCGTGAAGTTGTCAACGCTATCAAGCGTTACGAGTCAACTAACGGAAAGGTATTTGCGGGAGCATGAGCGTAAAAGTAGAACTTGGTTTTACAGCGGCTGGAGCATCGGCCCCGTTCTTTACCCTGGATAGCGGATCTCTTGGCGTCCTTGACGATCCTTTGTCTCTTCTTGGTGGCGGCCAAGTTTTGGTAGATGTGAGTCCATACGTAAGAGAGTTCAATACTAGTCGCGGGAAAACAAGGGAACTCGAAAGATTTCAAGCTGGCCAGGCTTCGGTATCGTTCAACAACAGTCAAAGAGTTTTTGATCCTACTTATGGGGCATCACCATACTTTGGCCAGATAGAACCGAGAAGGCAGATTGTTATTTCGGTTGATGATGTTATTCAATACGAAGGAACAATCGACGATTGGAACATAGGCTACGAACAGGGAGGTAATTCTGTTGCTGTTGCCGTTGCATTTGATGGCATTGCTAACTTAGCAAACATTACGCTCCAAGATTTCACACCTTCTGGATCTGTTTTAGAATCAAAGTTTTTCATTTTGGATGACGCTACTAAAGGCAAGCTTGATGATCCAGGATTCTTCCTTGCCGGAACAGATGGCACGGTTACGACTGGTCGAGCAATCAACTCCGCACTCGATAACATTGGATGGCCACAAAGTAAAAGAGATCTTGATACTGGTTTAGCTGTCGTCGAATCTAATCCGATTCCGAATGATACAACTGCTCTCGACTATTTGCAAAAGGTGGCAATTAGCGAACCAAGCGGAGTATTTATTTCCAAAACTGGATCTGTAAAGTTTATAGAGAGAAACGCTGGCCTGGTTGGTTTCAAACCATTATTTGCGGATGATGGCACCGGCATTCCTTACTCAATTGTTTCTGTAATCTTTGGAACAGAGCTTCTTTATAATGAAATTACGGTTAGCAATTCTGTCACCGAAGCATCTGCAATCAACGAAACTTCGATTAGTCTTTACGGTAAAAGGGATGTAATCAGGGAAACGTATCTAAATTCTTTTGATCAGTTGGCACAACTCGCAGATTCATTAGTTGTCAAATTTGGTGAGCCAGAGTTCAGGTTTGAAATCATTGAAATAACTCTTGCTAATTTGGATGCAACACAAAGAGAGCAAGTTCTCAATTTAGAATTAGGCGATTTCGTTGAAGTCAAGTTTACACCTAATAACATACCGCCAGCGATCGAAAGATACGGCGAAGTTATTTCTATGAAGTCAACGTTTGCTCCGGATCGGGAGGTCATGCAAATCGGCCTGCAGTCGGTTCAAGGCGCACTGATAGTATTAGATGAAGAAGCTTTTGGTAAGCTAGATTCACAGAGCGTTTTAGGATTCTAAAAATGGCATTTATTGATTTCACAGCTGGCGAAGTGCTAACTGCCGCGCAGATGGATACGACATTCAGACAAACTGTTATGCGGTTTGCAGACGCAAGCACAAGGGACACAGCACTTACTACTGTTCTCGCCGAAGGCATGATTTGCTATCTAGATGATACCGATGAGATCCTAAAATACAATGGCGTAGCCTGGGAAAGTATTTCTAATCCAGGTGACATTACGGCTGTTACGGCCGGGACTGCATTGACTGGCGGCGGAAGCTCTGGTGATGTAACGCTAAATGTGGATCTCACCGCAGTTACAATTCCTACTTCACAAATCTCTGACTTGACTGCTTCCGCTACTGAACTGAACTATGTTGATGGAGTAACTTCTTCGATCCAGGATCAAATTGATAATCCTGTAGCAACATTCATAACAGACGCAACCACAGCACGAACTTTGACATCTACGGATGCGGGAAAAACAATCCTGTTTACAAGTGCTTCAGCAACAGTAATCACGGTAAACGACAGCACGAATCTAGCTATCGGCGAAAGAGTAGACGTTATTGCGGACGGAGCAGGTGAAGTAACGGTTTTGGCAAGCACAGCAACTGTAGCTGGTGCTGGCACTTCAACAACATCAGGAAGCTTCACGATCGGTGGCCAATACTCTGCCGCCACTTTGCTTTGCGTTGGCACTGACAGTTATCGGCTAATTGGAAATGTAGCGGTGGTCTAATGAGCCTTTTACTTCTGGGGATCCTGAACTCACAGGCGGCGGCTGGCGGTGCAGGTGCATACGACCTACTAGAAACAACAACATTAGGAAGCGACTCTGCGAGCGTAGTCTTTAGCAATTTGACAACAACCTACGGCAGCACCTACAAGCACTTGCAATTTAGGATTTCTGCCTATGCAACTGGTTCAACATTAGCTCCAACTTCTATGCAGGTCAGATTCAATAATGATTCAACTTCTGGCTCACATAGAAGTCATCAGCTCAAAGGAGACGGAAGTTCTGTCATCAGTCGCACCCTTTCTCAAGATCAAGGTTATTTAAGAGATGCTTTGGCCGATGGGGATACTCTCGCACAGGCTTCTCCTGTGATTATGGACATTTTGGATTTTGCTGATACAAACAAAGCGATTGTCGCAAAGGCTTTTAGTGGTGCGACTCAGCAATTTGGTTCTGCGGTCAGTTTAGAAAGTCTTTTGCTTACCACAGGGGCAACAGCTCTAACGCAAGTAAGCTTCAACAGGCTATCTACAAACACTTATGGAGCTGGCTCACGCTTCTCACTATACGGAATCAAGGGTGCATAATGGCTACACCTACATACACACTTATAGA
>Ga0129324_10000383_pt1 | contig 32561 bp, 52 predicted proteins | sample CPBDNA_7_FD_96879 | JGI IMG/M metagenome (GOLD analysis project Ga0129324, IMG submission 96879) | Freshwater to marine salinity gradient microbial communities from Chesapeake Bay, USA - CPBay_Spr_15_0.2_DNA | ecosystem: Environmental > Aquatic > Marine > Coastal | place: USA: Chesapeake Bay...
TTGCAATTCTATGGGTGCCGCTCTCGACACCGATCTAGTATATCCAAATTCTTATTATGCAAATTGGTCCGCACTAGAGGACTTGAACCCCTTATGACCAGTTTAAGACTTCCGCCGTTCCTTCGGGAACCGCTGCTCGTGTCGGTCATGCCACCTACCTACTGAGTATTCCGCTGGGGTCTCGACGCCCTTGCAATACCGTCCGATATATTAGGCTGTGCGGTTAAACTCTCCGTTCGTTTCGAGGCGATCAATTTCAGCATTCAGACCGGAAACAAGTTCCAGAAGGAATGTGACATCGTCCTGCGGCTCGGCGTCATTACGGGTCTTGATGAGTGCGATCTTTTCATGTGTGAACATATCAAACTCTCCGTTCGTTTCGATGATCACAATCTATCAGGCTATTTTCGGTATGTCAACGACTAAATTCATTCTCGTATACAATTTCATCTGCCCTGTCATTCCATCCCGCAAACCATGCGTCATACTCTTTGTGCTGCCAGTTCCAATCGTATGGGCAGTCTCCATTAAGAAGTCCGCCTTTGATGTCACATGCCCTTCGACCCTCGGCATAATATTCTCGAAGTATGGCCCTCCGTTGATACGGTTCCTTGCCAATATCTGATATGAATGAATTTAGCATGCTGCTACCGGGGCGTTATGCTTCGGACTATATGAAAAATTGCTGCCATCTCGTTCATCGATCATGACCTGTGTCAGGACCGTCACGAATGCCGAACGGCGGCTGTCATAGATCATGTAGAATTTCTCGCCCTTGGATTCCGTCACATAAACAGTTGTGGACCATGTGGGCTTTGCGTGAATACGGAATGCCGGAACTTCCTCGCCAGCCATTGCCATCACATTGAGGCGCATGGCGAATGAAACATCCATGCAATCAATTCCACGTTCATGACACCGGGTCACAAAGTGACGAATGCAACGCTGGCGGTGTTGGGCTGGATCATATGATGACATGGCAAATCTCCGGGTTGTTACTTGACGTGAACATACCGGAAGAATTTGAGCGTGTCAATCGCATAATGTAGTGGTTGGGACGAGGGTTCGAACCCGGACCTTCCGGATCAAAACCGGATGCTCTACCAGCTGAGCTATCCCCCACGAATTAGATGGTTTCGGTGGCGATCATTATGTTACCTTTACAAGTAAGACGTGTGGATTGATGCCAAGCTGGAATGCAACATCCATTCGGGTGTTGCCCGCAAATACCCGGCGACGGCCATCACGCTCGATCACGATTGGATGGTGCATCGTATCGCCGCTCTTGAAGCTGGCATACAATCCTCGCAGAGTCTTTTCATTCCGAAACTTTGGATATGATCTGTAGCTCTTGATCAGGTTGTGGAGATCATCGAAGTTCTTGGTCCGAGATCGATTGCTGATATTCCGGTCCATGTCTCGGGTGATCTCGACCACCTCGGCTGCATTAACGTCCTTCATGAAATCTTCGAATGTCGGCCATATACCGGATTTGCCCAGAGGCTTGATCTCATACTCAACGTGATATTCCTTTCGGAAATCTTCGGTGGTTGGCATGGTCCAGTTCGAATACTCGACCCGCTCCGCAAATTGTTTGAATGTCTTCATACGTCCCTCCGAAAATGATACCGTGGCTCCTACCGTCACGCCCGGCACCCGACACTCCATCTGGCGTCCTACCTAATGATGGTGAAGGGATGCCCTTCTATAGCCCCCAACCGGGCTTACCTATGAGGCCTGTAATTGGACAGTCTAGAAATGTCCGACACTCAGTAAGTGTTATACTTATACAGGATTGTATGTGTATGTCAAATGCTATTTCACTGGATATGCATAAATGTGCGTAAATTCATGGATGTTATCAACCGTGATGATTTGTGGGGAATTTGCTTCGGGAAGGGTTCCCCGGGTTGCGACCGAGAATGCAACATGCTCCTTACTCCAAATTGTCAGAATATCTGATGGGGCGCCGCCGTGTAGGATGACATCCGCATACACAACATTACCGCAGATTTCAGCATTCTCAACAACCGCAGCCGAATGATTTGGATTGTATGCCGTGTCGAATGTGACAGGGAGTGTTAAGTCGTTGATTTCGGTGACAAGACGCTCCGCCACTTCCTTGGTGTACACCCGACCAGCCGGGGATTTGATTCCCCAATAGAGGACCGGGGCACGTTTGATTCGATATTCTTTCATAGCAAATTCCACTTATGTTATTTGGGCGTCAACCTTGAGGGGGACAAATGAGATGACCGTCTGGCCAAGCGATGGATGTTCATGCGAGTACAGCTTGTAGCCCGAACTTTTAATCAGGTTTTCGAGCGTGACAAACCACAACATGGGATCGTTCCGTCCGACTTCCTGTGTCGCCTTGGTTTTTAGATCGAGATTGTCGGCATTGATGTTGTAGATTTGGCTGAGATCGGCGGTTGCACGATATTCATGCTTACCCAATCCAGTTTCTTTCTTATAACCGCCCGGCTTGCCCACGCCCGCACCAAAATACATCCGTGGAAGAAACCCGGGAGTCGATGCGAGATTACGAGCTGATCGAGTGGTCTTATCCAGACCCTTGCCGTGATGCTTTGGATCAAGTTTGGTTAGTTTGTCTGTATCCGAGTAGTGGGTGAGCACAACCTTACCATCATCCGCATAATCGACAAGAGCCTCCACCACGAAGCATTCCGTGAATGCGAAGGGCTTGCCCCTAATTTTCGAAAACGCCTGCCCAAGGGCCGTGGTTTGAATTGTAGAGGCGGTTCCAATACGGGTCTTACCACCATCCGAAAACAGCAGGAATACATCGGAGCCATCGCCGAATACAATGGCCTCTTGATCAAAGGTATTCCCGAGCTGATGCATAGCTTCGCCAAACTCATCGGCATCCTCGTCCGGGTGTCCGATCACGAACAGGCTATCCTCAATCACATCGAGTTCGTCGGGCGTGTTCTGGTTCTCGATCCAATGCCCCTCAAGTTTGAGGAAGCCGTGATCCGTCATGCGGATTTTCGCTGCCAGATCAAGCTGGCGGGTTCGGTTCTCGGGCGTGGAGTTTTCTCCACGATGGGCGGTGATAATAGCAAACGGCCCGGACCTGATATGATTCAGGACCCGGGATAGTTTGGCGGCTTCGGCGAGATAGTTTTTTAGGCTCTGCATTGGAAATCCGATATCAGGTTGGCATTCTATTTATATGATATTTTTTCAGCTGGACCCACGAGCCGTCCAGATACCGCAGACCGATCAGACTCGTTTGTCCCTGCACAACAACATATGCGTCGTCAGCTAGGTCTGTCATACGGCTGTACAAATTATCGAGGGCGGTTGTCATATCATCACCCGCACCACAAACTGTCAGAAGATGGGACGCATCTCCAATATTGACATTTTCGAGGCACATTACGACCGGTGAAATTCCGGTGGTGATCGACACAGATATGGTTCTGTCATATTCAAGCAGTTCGAGCAGGGCGGCTAGCTTGTCATTGGAATCGATCATGGTATTCTCCAATTATCCGATGAATTTATATGGGACATTCCCCTTTGCCTTGCCGAGTTCGAGCGAGATATCGTAAAACAGTTCGGGGAATTTATATGTATCTGGTAGTGCGTGCGAAACAAACAGATTGCACAGCTCCAATAGAACTGGGCCGATCTCGGCCTCATCTGTCACAATCTTCTGGCCCCGTTTCTCACCGGCCAGTGCAACGCCAATGAACAGCCGCTCGGTTACGGGATCAACCGGAAAATCGACCGGGCCGGAGATTACACGCAGGCGCATGAAATTACCGTTCTTGATCGAGATGCCGAACTTGAAGCCCGCAAATTTCTCATTGAGTTCATTGCGAATATCATTGGTGTATCGAGGCGTCAGCCGGGTTACTCTGTTGTCCATATCACTTCTCCTTGATCACATATGGCTTGTCGTAATCGCCGATGGTCAGGGTCAGATAAAAGCCGACCGAGAAATAATCAGACTGAATATCCGAGTTGTCGAAATTCTTCTTGTTGATGACGGCGAGCATCTCGGTGATGAGATCGGCACATGATCCGTCGAACGGGTTGTTATAGGTCACATCCATGTACTTGTGTGGAACACCATTGCGATCATTGCCGAGCGGGAAATCAACCGGGCCGGACAGGATGGTTACGGTGACGGCCATGTGATGGCGCATCCGTACCGAGAAGCGAAAAGTTGGGAATGCGGCTTTCAGATCATTGCGGATGATGGCTGTCTCTGCTTTGTTGATGTAGGCCATGGTGTTTCTCCGTTCCAAATTTCGATGTTCACAACATAACCGGCATGTGTCGGAAGGTCAAGCGCTAATATCACATCACCCCTGTATTCGAACACCTGCACTCCTTTTCGAAGCTGGGCTATCCCAGTCATGTGGGCAGTTCCAACTCCGCCCGGGAATGCACAAACCGCAACCACACCCGGGAGATCGAGCATTGCCCGGTTTCGTACCGTCCCGGCTCGCTTGCCGAGCGTGTCCCAATCAGCGGGTACAGGAAGCACCTGCATCTTTGCAAGTGTGCCACAGTATCCGGCCAGTCTATCGGCGCCCTTAGCATCTCCATGGACAATCTCATGATCGCCGTAGATTGATTCCATCATCTCAATCATGTTCAGAACGGCGATGCCATTCGAATATTCCCGGCCACCGCAATATATGATGCGGGGCTTCATGGCATTACGATTTCAACGATTTCCCATTCGGTGTTGTCACCGTCTGGATTACAGTATGGATTGTACGGCTCATCATATGCACCGTTGCCGGAATTATGAATGACGAAGTTTGCATGTTCTTCCGAATCTGCCAACCAGAGTTGGGTAGTTGTCATAGTGTTCGAGAGCGTGAACTCATTGCGAGACCATGTGGTGACCCCATCATAATACCGTTCGGAATATTCAACGGCATCAACATCCCATGAGGCGAAGTTTCCGGTAGTCTTTGAGCGAAGTGCAAACATGATGTCTCTCCAAATCTGATTGAACCTCACCATACACTATTCGATTCCTATGTCAACCGAAAATTTATGGCATGACCATGCAGCCTTCAAATACCAACCACGCTTCTGATGTTCGGCATAGTCCTCCCATGATCCACCATTGACTTCGATTGCCATATCTTCGGCAAGTTCCCAAATGTATGGGTTAGTGTCAGTCCAGTCCACAAGATCAATCATTGGTATACTCAGTACAAACATTCCCCGGAATAAGTTGACGATGCTGAATCCATCCACGGAAGTTTCCGGACCAGTAGTCGCCATTGCGATCCATGTGAGTGACCGCCGGATTCTCGAAGCACGTTGAATGTGCCATAGGGCTCGCCTGATGCTCAAACGGACTTGCATGGCACGGGGTTGACTTGATCAGCCGGTCATAGATCATAGCAGCCTTATCGGCGCTGTCATCGAGCTTCCGGTATGAAACCTGTGCGCAGCATGATGCAGAAATTGCGAGCGCTTCGGCCTTTTCCTGTTCCCAATGATCATGGTTCTCAAACTTGAGATACCCATCCTTGTAATATGGAACATGCCAGTCGTCCGGGCCATCCAGCAGAGTGGGCTCGACATTGGTGTATAGTGCCCACATCGCCTCGGCCAGCCAGTTGATTTCGGGCTGGGCGTCCTTGTGTTTCCGGAGCCACCACCAGTTATCAAAGCTGGTTGCGGTGACAACGACCTTAATATGGGAGAATGGCTCGATCAGGCGGTTCACAATCTGCTTGTGGTATCCGGACGCATCAAATGCTTCCGCAACTTCGATTGCACGGTCCCGTGCCTTTAACCAAGCCTCTTCTCTGGACATTGGTCTAATTGGGCAATAATGAGTCGGACTGGGTCTGATGCCGGAATCAAACAGGCTGACATGGGTATCACATTCTTCATTGGCCTGCATACCCGGCTGGTTCTTTCCCCAATGAACGGGCATTGCTGGGTTCTCTTTGACAAGTTCGATCATTCGGGAGACCGGGATGGCTCGGCTGGATGCAGCATTCCGGGAGAATGCCCTATGCGTCATGAATTCAGCATGAATGAATCGAGGGTATTCCAGTTCAAATGTCGTGATGCGGACACCCTTCGGGGAGAGCGAGTCTGCAATAATTTTGGCACTAATTGTCATCGTGTTTCCTCAAATTAACTGTAATCTTCTCGGCATCGAATCCCGAGAAATTATCTCGTCCCATATAGGTCTGCCACTGGGAAAGGAAGATATTCATCATCTCGGCTTCGACATGCAATCCGTAAAATTTCAAATCATCGTATAATTCTTGCCCAAGGTCTTCTTCATATACAAACTCAACTATATCACGATCCTGTGTCTCATATGTATACACAATTTTATGTTTCATCAGCGGCCACCACTTCAACCGCCAGAACTCCATCATCATTCTCATATGGATCGCTCAGGATTTCCCAGAAGTCTCCGCTGTTGGGATCGTCATGATCATATGAAAACCATGCGATATCACCTTCTGTCAGATCGGACAATCGAACCCGAACTCCATCACGGATGATCACTCTCAAATTATTGGACATGGATATCCCCAATCATATGCGAGCATATCGGTCTGGGAGCATAGCCATGGCACACATTTACCATCCGCAGTTTTCATATCAATATGAGGACAATATTCAACCGTGACACCATCTCCAAGAATAGATTTCAGGGGTTCCCGGTTGGTGGCGAATGTGGAACCCGGAACGAGATATAGGAACATATCCTTTCCGTTCCATCCGGCCCGAGAAACCAGCTTCCCGGCCTTGAGTTGGGTAAGCGCCCATTCAAAATTATGAGTCATAGAATTATTCCAGTTCCATCGAGCGCCAGCTCGACATCAAGCTGGGCCATTGTCAGGCTTTCGCCCATTCTACCATACTTTGACACCCGGTAAAATGTCAATAGGGCATTGAAAAGTTTGGCGTTGTGTTCGATACTCCCCTCGATTTCATCAAGAGCGTATTCAAGCTGGTCAATCTCGTCATATTGACTGGCACAGTGCGATTCCATTTCGGACAATTCATCCTCCAGAACTCCAATCTGCTCCTCAAGCCGGGCGATCTCATTCTCGGCCCTGCCCAATTCCTGTTCGAGTGATGTAATCTCTTTGTCTGTATCGTCCATGGTTATACCTTAAATCCTGAGTAATCCTGAGAGGGTTTGGATGAAGCATCGGATGACTTTGGAATGGTATCTGCCGCAGTTGTATCCGCACTGTCCAGATCATACAGCCTCATTCGAGCCTTGTCCACCCCGAGCATGAATCGCTTCATCGTATTCATATCATTGTATCGGTTCTTGAGCTGCTTACACAGGAATTGTCCCATGGCGGCCATCTCTTCTGTCTGCATCAATGCCATCATGAAATCGGCGGTCGCCGGAAGTCCGAATGACTCTGATGTATTCTCTAGATCGATATCCGAGTTATTATAGCCCTCACGGTTGACCTGAGTGGCAGTCATGACCGGAAGGTCCATTTCCACGGCAAAGCCCCGGACCTCTTCTGCAATCGCCTTGACGAGGCTGTATGAGTTGACCGATCCGCCCATCTTGAGCCGGGAGCTGGTCATGATATTCAGATAGTCAATGATGACCAGATCGGGCTTGAATTTCTTCTTCATCGCCAGCTCATCGGTCAGAGCCCGGATGTGATTGATATTGGCGGATGCTGTTGGAAACTGCTTGACGATTAACGTACCGTGCGTCTTTGATGCGATGCCCTGAATTTTCCCGATGAAGTTGTTCTTGCTCATCTTCGAAATGCGAGAGATGTCAACTCCCATCAGATTGGCGTCGATCCGCTCGGAAATCTTTTCCTCGGCCATTTCTAGTGTCACATAGAGGACATTGTATCCCTGTGAAATAGCGGCGGCGGCGACATGACACATAAACATGCTCTTTCCAACCCCGGGTCCTGCCATGATGACATTCATGGATTTCTTTTCGAAACCCCCGCCCGTAATTTGGTTCATTGAGTCTAGGTCAAATGGTATCTTCGCCGCCGTCCGGTGATAGAACTCGTAGCGCTTTTCGGCATCTTCGAGATAATCATGGCCAATGCTATTATTGAATGTTACGCTCAGAGCATCTTGTAGGATCGACGGGATCGCTCCCTTATCTCTGTTCGCATCATTCCCTTGGAAGATTTCAATCGAGTCCATGAGAGCGATATGAATTGCTCTCTCTTGACACCAAGCTTCTGTCGTATCGAGAAGCCATTGAAGGTCTGTATGGACTTCGCCCTCAAAGATATCAAGGCCGAGCTTGGTCACACGGTCAAAGTTATGTTCATTGACCGATGGTGATTTTCCGAGCTGCAGCTGAATTGCATCCTTGGTGGGCATCGAGTTGTATTTGGACACATACTCACATATGGTTTCAAATACAACTCGATGTTCGTCTTCGAAGTATACCCGCTTAAGGTGCGGGATCGTCTGTCTTGTGTACGCTTCGCACTGGATCAAGTGCCGTAGAATCAAAGTTGATAGATCGGCCATTCTCGTCCTCGAATTTTACACTATTGGCATCCTGCAATGACATCAAAATGTCGTGCAGAACATCGGTTGTCCATTGATAGAAATCATCCATGGACAATATAATTCCGCCCACGTCATCTACGATCTCGGTCGTGTATTGGAGGGTTGCCGTCTCCGGACCCTCCAATATTTTCACGGTCGTGTATCTATAGAGGACGCCTGCATAGTCTCCCGAGATGAGTTTGACTACATAAGCTTGATCGTCCTTGGCGTCTGCCATTAGCTCATAGTCAGTACCCTCGGAAAGGGTTCTATGGGGTGTCATCGGCGATCTCCTCTTGCGCTTTCGCAATCAGAGACTTCACATCGAGACGGTAATGCGAGCGGATCGCTTCATTGAATAGCGGATCATTCTGACGCTTTTCCCAGAACTTGGGTTCGAGGGCAGCCTTTCGAGTGAAAGACAATCCATCGATTTCGCCAGTCTTCGGATCGATGAACACGTATTTCGTGGCACCGTCCTTGGCCGCATATCCCACAGCAAGCGCAATATCCAAGAGCCCGGCATGGGTCTGGATACCACCATCGAAACGCACTGTGAGGGGAATGATCGTTTGTTCTCGGACTGTCCGAGACTTCTCGACCTTGAGCATGAAATCGTATCCATGCAACACTTTGGTATTCTTGTCCTTGTTCTGTTGGCGCCCGATTGTAATAATATCGTTCGCTGCCAGAACATTACCCTGTCCACCAGATACCACGGTCTTGGAAAACATTTCCATGGTCTGATATGTGTGGTTCACCACAATCACCGGAATACCGTACCGCTCAAAATATGGAGTCACGATACGCCAGAACGACTTGAGTTCTTTTGCTCGCACCATATCAGCAGAACTGTTCTGCTTGTCGGCATTGTCAACTTCCCGCTTTGATGCGAGATTTCCGACCGAGTCGATAAAGATGATAATGTTGTCCCCGTCTTCGAGTGACTTGAGCTGCTTATTCATGTCGAATTTCAGCTCCTCGATATCGAGGATTGGGGTGTGGACTACTCGGCTCATATCGATGCCCGCAGTCTCAAAATATGCTTCCTTGGCCCCAAATTCAGAGTCGTAGAAGATCATGATTGCGTCTGGATATTTGTCCATATACGCAGCTGCGGCGAATAGGCCGATGTTCGATTTGAAGTGGCGAGAAGGTCCCGCAAACATCAATACGCCGGGCGACACTCCACCAAGAAGATCACCTTGTAGAACAATGTTCAGGGACGGGGCGGGCGTCGTTGCGACGTCTCTCCGTACCAGTTTAACCTTGCCCATAGTGTTCGAGATGTCAATCGTGCTCGCCTTTATGAGGCGGTCAACAAGTGCCATTTATTCGTCTTCTTGTGTCGTGTGGATATCGTCCGCATCAGCGGGAGAGTTATTCGTGAAATTGTAATCAATTTCGGCTGGATATTCAAATTGCATTCGAGTTTACCTCATGCTAAGTTTGTGAAACAGTTCATCGGTCTCTGCCTTAGCATGATTCATCTGAGCCTCTAATTTGTCAGCCAGATCAATCGCCAAACCGCCGATTTTTGTTTTTGGTTGTTGGTTTCGTCGCATGTCATCCACCAAGTCGGTCAGTTCTGAGATATTCATCTCGCCGATTGTTATCTGTGGAAGTGACTTGCCACTTTCTTCAAATCCTTCGATCACAACTCCATGAGCGAGGGACAGGATTTTGCCAGACCCCAGTACGACAAAATCACTTTGCTCGCACCACGGTTTAACAAGATTATTATAACACATGTGGCTTTGTAATGCAAGCGAATTGTGGTCGCCGCCGGACATTTTTACCTGATCACCCCGGACCATGAACTTGATGTTCCATACCTGAGACACCTTTCCGGTCTCGGCACTTTCATTCCAAATCCGGAGAGCATACACGCTCTTCCACTGAAACGTTTGAAACCAGTTCAAGACCATGGATAGAAACATGTGTATCTCCGTTGATTAAAAGTTTTCGGGAATTTCACCGGCGTCTTTGAAGTGTCCGATCAGGGCGGCCAAGATTTGCTTATCGGTGCGGCGGTCTCGATCTCTGCCACACTTGGCACACTCATACTCCGGTCCCCATACGCCAAGCTCTTCATCTATGGAATGATCGAGATGACAGTGCCCACATGAATTGCAGAACCTATCTTGCATTAGATACGCCGCTCTTCATATAATTCATCAAATGCTCAAACGTGTCAGATTTGACAACACAACACCCAATAGGAGTCATCGGATACCAGCGCAACACGTAACATGTATTGCTGTCAATCGCAGAGAGTATATGACCCGGATCAGTCCAATCCTGAATGCCAGATATATCAATGTCCTCATAATACCGCCGATGTTCATTAACATCGAGCGACCAAGATACAACGTTCTCCATCATGTCTTGAAGCTCATCCATCAGTGTCCCTTTCGCAAAATAGCAGCGATCTTGTTTAGCTCAAAGCCAATCCCAACGAGCGCAAGGACGCCGAGACATATAGCTATCCCGATGAGGCTATCAGTTTCCATCAGATAGCCTCGCAGCGCTTGAGCCACCACTCACGGGCTCGGGTTGCGATAACGCCCGAAAGGACCCTCTTCCAGTCCATGCCAGACTCCTCGATCTCGGATGCGCTCTCAAGCGCAATGTCCCGGCAAATCATGCCGATAAACTGCCCGGTGAATTTGGAGTCTGCATGATCGATACCATTCTCCCGGAGGATTTCAGTTTCGAACTGCTCGAAGCGTGGCTCGGTCGCATGCATATCCGCAAAGTGAAATGCACTCTCGGGCGTGGCCGAATGAACTCGGGCGGGCTTTCCGGCTTTGTTGACGGCGTGGCGTTCATCCTTGACCTTGAAGGAGTATTCATCGAACTGGTTCTGGGAGCAATAGATCGAGCCACCGAATTCACCGTGTGGATAGAACACAAGACCTTCGCCGATACCCTCGACACCAAAGACTTCTTTAATGTATGGATCACAGTCACCGATCTTCTCAACAATATCATTCACTTCATCGGCGAACTTCTGGACGCCTTCACGGAACCGTGGATCGAATGTGAATGTGCCAAAGTTCGGTAGAACACGAACGCCATGGTGACGCCAGTCGGCCTGTGACAGGTTGCCTTCGTGAAGCATTGCCCGGATGGCAGCGGCGTCAAATGTCATGTTGGTTGGGCCACCCTTCGGCCCCTCGGAAATTGCAAAGATGAAGAAGTGCTTGCTCGGAATATCGGACACCGCAACATTCTTCTGGATGCCCGGGCCAGCCCATTCACCGTGAATTACGACATCATGCTTCGCCGCAGTCGGATACTGGGTGATGAACCAGTCATACCATTCTTCGAGCATCGGGCGCATTGATTCGACCCGGACCGCAAAACCGCAGTTATCGTTGCCGACACTGACATCATCCGTGCGCTTCTGGCCGGTGATTGTACCGTCCGGCGAAAATCTGATTGCGGCATTTGTGCCGTGCAGCTTGATCTTGGCATGGAAGGTCAGATGGTCCGGGAGATTACCCAGACCGACAACAAGCTTCAAGCGCTTGTAACTGTTATGAAAACCGGCGATCTTCGGGAGGGCTCGGTGCTTTGATTCGGTCATGATATATCTCCGTGTTTCCAATTGACTGCAGTATGCCATAGTTTGGGCATGCCGTCAATGATCTAGTCTTGATCAATTACATAGTCACGCAGATACTTGAAATCATCGGCGGACATGTTATAGCTTTTCCCGGATGGGAAAACGATTTCGGCGTGCAACATACTCGATGGATTTGTCCCGATCAACAGCCCATATGGCGTGATGAGATTGAGCCAGAATTCTTTGGCGGCCTGCAGTCGCTCGGCCTCCTTGTCGGCCTTTTCATGTTTCTCGAACCACTCGGCCAGCGAACGCTGGGATGCCACCCGGCCATTGTAGATCAGCTGATCGGCGTGTCCGCCTTTGATGATCGCACGGCACGCAAGGCACAGTTTAACAGCCAGCCTGTCGGCGGCCTGACGGCGGCCCATAGTTTCATCTCGCCCCTCGGCGAGATCGGCGTGAATGCATGTTAGATCGTGGTATGGCGTACCAGTTTCATCATATTCGGTTCGATGTAGCGCAATCGATTTCAGCAGATTGTCCGTGAGGGCCACAAGTCTTTCGAGCTGGTCCTGTTCGGCGCCACGAGTTGCACGTCCGGTGCGGGGGTATTCATAATCCATACAGGGCATATCAGTTCTCCATAATTTCGGCGACTCGTTCTGCAGCAAATACCGGGCAGGTCGGATCGTGTTGAAATTCTTCCCATTGCTGCAATGTGCCATCGTAGTCTAAGTATGCATCACAGAAGTGACATTCCACAGAATCTTCGGAATACTCGTTGCGATGTACATGAAGCGACGTGTCAATGATTGTCCGGGCGCATTCCGTAATGTCCTTGACGAATGCCGGGATACTTGTTTTAACCTCACTCATAACCAGCAACCCTCCGCACGGATGGAATCCAACATGTCGTCAGCCGCTCTCAGCTGATCTTCGTTCAGCTCATTGTCGTCATAGTCGGATACTGACACAACAACATATCCACACTCGATCCAGACCGCAAATTCAACCTCGGTCTCACAAACCTCCCAGTCACCGTCTTCATTCAGGTGCTCGGTTTCAATGGTGCGGTTGATGTATTGGGTCATGGCGAAATCTCCGTTCGGCTTCTTTCGATGCCCAATACATAAACCATCTATATCATAATGTCAACATATGAATTGCATACACTCTTTCACCATATCATCCAACAGGCCTAATGAGCGACGGTTGTCGATTGTGAAGGACACATCAATGGAATCCACCTCGGCCTCGCTGGCATGAGACGATCCTTCTGTGATGGCGCCTTCTGCGCCACGATCAACCCGGACAAGAACGCCACCGGGCTGCTTGCGAATCCATTCGGCCTCGTTATGAAACCTGACATCGGTTATAATTGTGTGCTTCGCATTGTCCATTGCACGTTCCGCAAATTTGAGCCAAATATCTTGGCGAAGATCATCCCGTGCCCAATCTGTTCCGAATGTCTGATATGCATGCCGGGGCGAAAAACCCCAATATGGATCGACAACTTCTTTGAGATTGCCATCAGCATGTCGGGAATCCCATCCGAACATTCGATTGACATGTTCCTTGATCGGATACGCAAATGCATATTTTTGCACATCCCATCGAACGACATGATGCTGGGCCATAAGACTGGCAACAGTATCTTTTCCGGATCGAGCCCGGCCAACAAGTCCGATAATCATGATGCAGATACTGTCAGGCGAGCGATGATAAACTCAGACGGCACCAAGAAATATTGGTTGTCAGCATCGGCATCATATGTGACCTGATGCACCCGTGGATCGGCTTCGAACATGACGCCCTGTCCAAGGAGGATATCGGCATCATCCGTGACAAGGCCTTCCATCAGCCGATTGTATTCAGCGGCTGGCATATCGATCACCAGTCCACGCTTCATCAGTTGATGGGCCGAGTGATCCCGGGTCAGATAAACTCCGCCCGCCGATACCATTGGAGTGGTCGGAACCTGTACGAGATATCGGTCGCCGTGTGGGACGATGCCAGTTGTGTTTAGGGGTTTAGTCATTATTTGTCCATTCTCTAAATGTTTTTGAATACATAGAACAGGGCTCGGTCAGCTTCTGTTTCGAGTGGTCGATCTTTATACCACATTCCGGTGTCGTTATCGAGTGATCTGGCAATATCGGCCAGCTCATTATTATTGATGTCATAGCCCATACGAACGGCCCGGAAACCGCACGATACCATGAAGCAATACATTGCGTGATAGTGACCTGCCGTAGCAGATTTGTAGTCAGATACCATCTTTGGTGAAACAAATTTGCAATCTGAATATGATGTCCAACGAAAGCCGTCCCTCGATAGTTTTGATTGACGGTGTTTCATCAGGCTTTCTTGGATCGGAGTCGGAAGTCTGTCAAAGAAGTTTGATGAGTCGGTCGCCGTATTGTACGGGTGCTTTTCCATCATGGCCTTTGGATCAACGACCTTCCCGGGATTCGTGAATATGAAATTGAACGCACCGGGGTATTTAGCCGGGATATAATACATCCGGCTCAAGTCTTTTGTCTGGGCGTCCACTATCCCTAAAAACTCTGAGTTCATGGCGTGCCACATATGCCGAATGTCCCCGAATGGGACGGCGGATGTCAGCGGGAACACCAGACGGAATTTTGGGTGTGCCTTTGACGATGATGCGGTTGAATAGCAGACATAATAGAAGTCGCCAAACTTGGTCAGGATGTCCTCAAACTTCCCACCATACTCATCGATATCAAGAGCCACCCATGTCCACTCGATCACGCTCGCATTACAGCGAGTGTCGCCATCAGCGTACCATGCCGGGGAGATGAGCACCGCATCCATATCGGAAGCTCGGGCGCCCTTCTTGCGTTTGATCGCAGGCTCTTTACTCAGCGCATACAGAAGCTCCTCGAACTCCAAGAAAGTGGGAAATTCCACTCGCTTGGATGTATCGTTATCAAATATATTTGAGAAGATTGTAGCGCTTGTTTTCATTTAGCACTTCTTTCCGCCAGCCTTCTGCCGGTTCTCGATCTTGTGATCGGCCCGGGTCTTGTTGTAGTCGAGCTTGGCGATCATCGCCTCTCCAACCCGGAGTCTATGACCACCGGCATAATCAAAGATGCGGTTGAGGGCATCAGCCAGCTCAACCTCTTCCATTGTGTATTGTGGAAGATGATCATCCGGAATATTCTTCCGGACACCTTCCATGGCTTCGGCGATCTCAGTGACGATCAGCATCAGCATCTCGCCACGATTGCGTTCGAGTGGCAGACCGGTTTCGAGATCAGTCCACCACCCAGCATCAGCAGAGATATTATAGCACAAATCCGAAAGCTCTTCAATGTATCTCTGCGCTATGGCGAGCTGGACCCGGCGCCAATCAGCTTCAATCCTAAGTTCCACGATCTCTCGCTGTTCTTCGGTCAACGCAGCGTATTGGCGCATCATCGGCGTCCGGGATGGAACCTCGTCACCAAATGGTCCGAGGGGCATGGAAATATCTGTATCAGTTGTCATTAGCAAAATAGTCCTTCAAGGGTTGTGGTTTCTTCAATCGACCACCCGATGGCGGTCATGATCATTTCGACTTCATTCAGGAACGTTTTCTCGAACTGGGTATCGACATCGATAAACCGCTCAAGGTCCAGCTCCCGGGGAAGCATGTCCGGGAATGCAATGATGTTCTCTTTGCATTTGTTCGGCAGTCTCAGATAGATGTATTTGATCTTGTCGCCGTTACTGATCAGTTCATATCGATTTGTCAGTCCGGCATCTGTGATGGCCTTATTATACACCATGGATGCCCGCACATTGAACGGAGTTCCCTTGATGTACATTCTGTCATCACCGGCATACTTTCCGATGTCGCTGACGCTTCGGGGATTTGCCATTTGCTCGGGCGTCAGTTTCACAAACTTCTCCCGGCACTCGGCGATATATCTTTGGGTTGCCTCTGCATCACCGGTGAGGATGATATCAACGATCTCTTTAAGCCACTCACGGATAGCCGCAGGGCTCGATCCAGATTTTACAGCCGCCAGCCCCAAAATTTTGAGTTTGGGCTTGGACAGCCTCACATCGTCCTTGTAGAGCATACGCAGGGCGTAATGCTTCTTTGATGTCCAGAACCCGACATCGGCAATGATCTCTCGGCTCATGGAAATACGAGGCTTGAATGTCTGTTGCTGGGCTCCGAGTTCCTTGAATGCCTCATCAAGGACCGGTGCCAGAACCTCTTTACAGAAGTCATCAATGAATGCTGCTGGATCATCCGGCTGCACCAGCTCAACAATGCCCGATAAATCCACATAGTTGGAATCGGTATCGACATAGATGACATAATCTTTGCCGGTGGTTTTCATCGCCTTGTTCATATAGGCGTTGATCGCCTTCTCGGCCCACCGGATGATCAGCTGACCGGTGAGCGTAATACCCTCGGCCATGCGGAGATCATAGTGTCGGAAATATCTATTACCGAGTGCACCATAGCATGAGTTAATCATGATCTTGATGGACATCTGTCCGTTGAACAGTCGGCCAATCTCCGCAGGGAGTGCGGTGTTTAGGGCGATAATCTCCGCATCGGTCATTGATTGCAGATATGTGGTATCAGTCGTCATCAATGCCTAGACCTTCGATCAGCGGGATTTCAAAATATGAATGGATGATATGTTTGGTGACACCATTGGTTTCTCGTTCGAGGCTCCGCATAAAGTCCACCATTGTTGCCCGGTTCTCAAACAGTTGGGGTGCAAGATCGCCCTCGGCATCTCGACACAGAACACACATCAGGGTCTCCGGAATGATACCGAGATCGTGCACAGAATCGCCCTGTCCCGGATCATAATATGATCCTGTGGGCTGATACTGGTACAGATGTTCCTTGCCACCTTGCATGACTAGGGCCATGATCGGCTCGCCGATGTCGTCAATTCTGTCGGCGCATATCACTCGGAATGGATCACCCTGCCGGGTCACTCCCCGATCACCGGCCTTCCATTTCATAACTCGTACATATTCAATGCCCATAATCAAATTCCTCTTCGAACCATCTCCCGCTTCACCTGCTCATGAAGAGCCTCGGCGGTCGCCAGCTGTTGTTGAATGCTTTGTCGCTCGGCATAGAACCCCTCAAGAAGTCTGGGGAGTGATCCTTGCTTTTCTTTGGAGTACATCGAACCGTTTGCGGCCACGCAATGAGTGTCCGGAAATGATGTACCATCCAGACATACATTTACACTGGTCGATAGCATCTTGTCAAACTGTAATGTCTCGGGTGAGATATTATATTCGATAATGATGGATGGATATAGGGATGCAATGTCAAATGATGCAACCCATCTCCGAAGACCGGGGATTGGCTCCTTGACATAGGCGCCTTCATATTCACCAGCGGGCTTCACCTCATTCGGCTGGACCACGATATTTTGGGAGATCAAATCTCGATAGATGATCGTATCCCAAATGCGGGTGGTTCCGAATGCATCCGTGAAATTGCACCCGGCTCGATATGCCATGGTATAGACAAGTGACAGCAGCTGTGTCACATCATTCATCTCACTGACCAGATCGAAATCTCGAATGTTGTAGTCGATGTATTTCTGGGGATTTCTGGCGGCAAGTTCATGCAGGCTGGAATACTCGTCATATGATATCTTGCTCGTACCGAGGACGGTATTTGCAATCGTGTCCAGCTTGTAGTTTTCTTGCGGTCCGTACTTGTGGGCGAACTTGATAAACACATCCATGAAGTCGAGGGTTGCGATACCCTTCAAATCGTAGACCGTAATCTCCTTCTGGAATTTGTTCAGAATGGTCCGGGTGTCGATCAGTCCCCATGGGCTCATAAGCTTGGCCTTGGAGGCTCCCATGACCTTACGGATGCGGTTGTACAGATATGGGATATCGAACCCCTGTACATTCCAGCCGGACACAACATCCGGACTGAATTCCCGGGAGTTCCACCATGTCAGAAATTCTGACAATAGCTCAATTTCCGTTTGACAATATGTATGCACTATGTTAACAGGATCAATATCCAGTTCGGTCTTTGTCGCATCGTATGACGAATATAGAGACCATACATATCGCTTGTCCGATTGATTGGATTTCACGCCAATCACATCGACCTCAAAGTTTGCCTGATCGGCATGCGGAAATCCCTGTCCCTTGGTGTCAACTTCGATATCGAGGAAGCATACATTGATCAGGGTTTCGTCAGCCGGAATTTTCCCGGGCCATTGCTCCTGAATGTACTGTGCCACATAATCGGTTGTGCCATGAATAGGGAAGTTCTTAACGCCCTGATATACCTTAATGAAATCTCGGCACTCATTCATGCCGTCGAACTGGATAGGTTCAACCTTGCCGCCGAATATGGATGTGTATTCCGTCACTAGGTTATCGGCCATTGGGATGTATATCGTGGGCTTGAACGGTATCTTGTATGATACCCGCTTGCCGGTATGATCGTATCCCCGATATAGAAGGTTCTTTCCGAATCTGGACAGATTCGTGTAAAATCCATTATTCTTCATGCAATAGCTTCCTATCATTCAATCCAGAAGTATAGCCCATATTCCACGCAGAGTCAAGCTCTGGCTTGGCGTATGGCGATTCAATTTCCTTGCCGGACCATCCATCCAGATAAGCCTTATCGTAGATTTCTCGCTCGGTTGTTCCTTTGGCGAACATTGTAATGTTCCTTCAATTGATTAACCCCGAACAGAGCCGGGGTTAATTTGTCATTTGATGCTGTTGATTGGAGGGCTGTTAGCCCTTGCCGATTGTGTATTTTGGGATGAGTTCCCAGTCGGCTTTCTCTTTGTGTTTCACGACCTTGATGGCGGCCATTGGTGCTCGATCTTCGGCTGGCGGTGATTTGACAAGATCAACCAGTTCCCAGTCCGACAATAGCAGGGCGATTGTGTTGCGCCGCTGGATGTCGCCCTCTGTGAGGGTGGACTCATTCCCATCAAGCAGGAACATCTCTTTGTAATGTACAATGAAATATCGACCCTGCTTGTGCAGAATGTGACAGGTCTGGTATAGCTGATTTTTGTGGCGTGATGCGATCCCGATGCGAGTGAGAGTTTCCTTTGCAATAAGGAACTTGTCTGGTTCACGCAGGGTGATTTCCAGCATTGACTCGGGGGACCAGTTGTAAATGTCCATGGTGCTCATATCCTTCATTATCTATTTGATGAACATGATTATTTATCCAAACTAGAATTTATCAACCACGTCATCAAGGAAGTCATCCCATAGTCCGGTATTTCGGATGGCGGTGCTTCTTCGAACATCAGTTCGGTCGGCTCCTTATCTGGAAACATAGCCTGCGCCTAATTCATGGTCCAGTAAACGTCCTTGAGTCTGATTTTGGTCCTGCGCTTCATCGGGTCAATCCTCCGGTTCTCTGGGACAATTTGATTGCATCAATGTCGGCCTCTGAGAGGCACGCCAGAGCCTGTTTGGCTTTTGTGGGTGATATGCCATAATAATCCATAATGAGCTGTAGGTCGGGCTGTACGTCCGCCTTGGGCCACTTGGCGAAGCGTTTGCGCTTCCGGACCAGATGGAACAGAAAATCATACTGCATCCGGGCCGGAAGTGTGTACATCTTATTCGCCGCATTTGCTATATGAACGGTATCGGCAAATTGCGATAGGGCTTTGTTCACGATCCACGCATTGTAGTCATCCTCATTTTCGAGAATATCTTCCTTGGTGAATGTGATCGATGATACAATATCGAATACGCCAATTTTCTTCATGCGGTCTCGTCTGCGTCCGGATCATTGGCAACGGCGGTTGAAATTTCAACCTCATTCACATGGGCTCGAATGGCACCATAGGCCAGATTGATTTCACGGATGATCTCGGTGACCTCGTCAAAATCAATCTCGGCTGGTGGTTCGGCATCATCCAAACACAGAGGCGCCGAGATGCCAATTTCCATCATCTCGGATAGGGACGAGCTGGCAGCAAACATGCGTTCGGCAAGGTCTGCCATATGTTCGATTTGTTTGATGGTACTCATGGCTTGAACTCCACTCCATTCATCACCTCGACCAGCGAAGTGACTGTGTGTATTTCCTGATCAGCCACGAACGAAACCCACTTCTGCCATTCATCGAGAATGACAATCAGATGCGGAATGTGCGATGGCTGGACGAATTCATATGCATTGTCATACAGCTTGCGGATCATGACAGATGCGTCAAGATCAGAATTTTCGACAACCCATCGACGGGTCTCTTTGAAATTCTTGTCCCGCAGATATCCAACGAGCTGCTTGAATGAGGTTTCTGACATGTCAGCCAGAATACCAACATCAATGCGGCCACTCTTGGAATAGGCATGGGCAGCTGTGATGATCGAACGCCAGTCCGGGGACTTCATAGTGATCAGCGACAGGATGGTCGCATCATCATACTCAATCGAGTTTTCTTCCAGAATGACTTTCAGCTTGTTGAAGAATGCAACCTGCAATTCTGGCAGCTCGGACTTCTTCACCCGGAATTCTATCAGATTACAGCGTGAGTGCAATGGCGGAATCAGTTTGTGGGCGGCGTTGCATGTGAAAATGAAACGGCACACATCAGCAAATTCCTCTAGGAAGCCCTTGAGGGCATCCTGTGCGCTCGGCGTGAGGCGGTCAGCCTCATCAAACACAACGACCTTTGAGCGGCCATCCAGCGCCACCGTAGAGGCGAAGGATCGTACAGTCTGACGGATGACATCAATGCCATTCGTTTCCGACCCCGCAATAACCATATACGAGCAATTAAGTTCCTCGCACAGAGCCTTGGCAACGGTTGTTTTGCCGACGCCTGCATTACCGGAGAATATCATGTTCGGGATATCGCCACTCTTGACAATATCCCGGAACAGAGTTTTCATAGCGGCGGGCAAGATCACATCATCAATGCATTTTGGGCGATATGATTCTGACCAGAGATTCATCGGATGGCCTGCTCCACGAGTTCGGTTACCAGATCGAATTCCTCGGTCTTCGCAACCAGTGAGGCATCGTGGTACATCTTGGCCGCAGCCTTGAGAGCCTTTGCCGGGATTTCGAGTTCGGCAGCAGCGAGCTTGAGGGCATCGCTTTGCATTTCACGCTCGGATGAGATGGTCTCCATGGAGCGGGAAATTTCTTGGCACAGGCCTTTGAGGCGCATGCGTTGATCGTTATTTAGTTGCATAGTTTGATTCCCGTTGCAGACCCATCCAATATGACAGGTCATATGTTTTTGAATTGAATTGACCGTAGTGGTCCTTGCCCGTCGATGCGAAGATTACTTCATAATCATCTGGTAGCATCTGCAGGTTTGAGATGTTAATAACATACTCGAAATCGGCTTCGGAGTCAATATCCGCAAGCTCCATTTGGTATGTATTTTTGGCCTTGTTCACATCCATGGCCGAGATGGTATCGACCCGGGCCATGAGCTTGGTGCCCGCTCGGAAAATCACAATCTGCTGGTGACCGAGAGTTCGGGCCGCAGATTTCAGATGATCCAGATTTGCGGCGGTCAACATGAACTCGATGCTGGTGTTCGGCATCTTCACGCTCTTGTCAAAGTATGTGAGGACATCACGCTCTGAATAGAAATACTCCATCCGGGAGCTTGGTCCGACAATGCTGACGTGGTCTGTTTCGAATTGCAATCCCGCATTCTCAATCAGCCCGACACAATTCAGGAATTCCTTCATATCGAAGATTCCGAATTCTACCGGGAAGTCCACACTCATCACAGCCTTGGCGACCAAGGACGCCTGAACCGGGGAGCACGTTTGCACAATACTCCCCGGCTTGATCAGAATGTTTGGATTGATCGATGCGAAATTTTTCAGGATCGTATAGTCATGCTCTGAAAATTTCAACTGATCTTGCATTTGGTTCCTTTTCCTATGGCTTGTACTTTGTCGAATAATGCTGCTGCAGGACACGCTTTGCAACGGCCTCTGCATCTTCCTTGCGCTCTGCCGAACTCTCATTCAGCTTTGCGGTACGTGCTGCAGCGGCTTTGGCTGCGGCAATTTCTGGCTTGATCGCCTTGTAGAATTGGACGAATGCCAGAGAGTTCTCGGTGTCATACCGATTGACACACATTTCGACGGCGGCATCATCGTCGCCACCCATGATCGAAAGGGTCTGGACGATATGGCAGAGGCGCCGGGTGGAGATACGATCATCGCCGTCATCCTTCGCATTGTCCCGGGTCTTCTGGCCCCAACGGACGAGCGCTTCGAGCGTCGATTCATCGTAGCATCCATATTTGTCCATGTGATTGTGGACGATCTTGGTTTCAACTTCCGTGCTCGGATAGTAGTGATCGAACATGATCGGGAAACGCTCAAGGAATGCATCATCGATGATGGTGGCAGCGATATACTTGCCGTCCTCAGAACCACGACCTTTCGTATTGCCGGTCGCAATGATGTTGAAGCCCGGGGATGGGTAGACGATCTCACCGGTGCGCTTCACGAGGACAGGCTTGCCCTCCATGACGCCCTGCAGACACATAATCTTGTTGGTGCCACGATCCATCTCATCGATCAGACAAACCGCACCAGCCTTCATGGCCTTGAGGACCGGACCTTCATGGAAGACCGTATCGCCATTGACCAGACGGAAGCCGCCGATCAGCGAATCTTCATCGGTCTCCGGAGTGATCTGAATTCGAACATACTCCCGGCCAAGAGCGGCGCAAATCTGTTCGACCATGATTGACTTACCGGTGCCTGATGGACCGGCGATGAATGGTGGGAAAAATTGAGCGCTCTTGATCACCTTGGCCAATTGATCGTGACAGCCCCATGGGACGTATGTCGGATCAACGGGCGGGATGAAGAGATCGAGTGAAGGTGCTGACATGTTTTATTCTCCATAACAAATGACAATCAATGTATATCAGGTGGTGTCGGGGATGTAAACCCCCCTATGACACAATTCGTGCAATATGAGTACAGAGATTTTTCAGAACAGATCGTGTATTCTGATCAGTTGTGATTGTATCGGCGCTGGCCGTGAAGCCAGCCATACGCTGCTGCAGGTCATGCGAGATATAGATCATGCGGTCATAACGGTGACCGCTATTCATATCCTTTGGTCCGACTTCGTCAAATCCACTGCTGCACTGGTTCGACCCGACATAATATCCGAGATAGCTAGAACACATATTGCTCAGATACTGGTCGATGGCGGTCTCGTCATCGACCTGCGTTTGATTTTCGATGATGACAGCCGGACGACTCTCAACTTCGATGCGATATGTATCATAAGCCCAGCGCCGGTTATATCCAGCCTGTGCTTCCCCGGTCTGTGGGTTAGATGACTCCAGTGTGGCGACATTACCAGACCCGGCGCCATCGGACAGGATCATGATGTGAAGCTTCTCGATACCATGCTGTGCCTTGAACCGGTGGCCGAGAGATACAGCCGCCATCTTGGTTTCTGCTAGCGGGGTGCCACACATCGGCAGGGAATTTTCACCGTTGATGACCGCATTCATGAATGCAATCTGGCTGCGATACTTCTTGGCGTTCATGGTCGAATCCACAATGGCGTTCAGCGTGGTCCCCGTGAAATTCACGGTGGTTGACCGGGCATCCTGACGCTGTGAGCCATATCCACCAGATGTCCACGAATAGACAACAAACGGGATTTTGGTCCGGCGGCAGAATTCTGCCATGATCGTGGCCTGACGGAAAACAGACTTCTGTTCAACGCCCTGCATCGATCCCGAATTGTCAATGAATAGCATGACGCCATGGTTCTGCTGGGCTGGTACAATTCCATAACGCTTGAAGATGTCGTCATTGAATTTGTACTCAGTCAGTTTACCGCAATCAAGGACGCCGGTCTTTGCCTCTGACGAAAGCAGATTGGCATGGGCGGCTTTGCGGATTTCGAACTCATTTACCATGCGCTGAATGAATGGGCGGTAGGTTGTGATGAAATCCTGATACCCATCCTCTGGCACATTGCGTGGCTCGGTGACAATGCGGTCAACATCTTCGTGACGGATAGACAGGATGCGAACATCGGTGCCGTATGTCATCTTTTCTTCGACCTGCTTGGCGTGCTTCTCTGTGCCCATATCATCATTGGCTGCACGGCCAGTCTTCGGTGGAGACGGCTTAGCCTTTTTTGGGGCGGCACCTTTGTCATCCCCGGGCGCAGATTTTGCGGGTGGGGAGCCGGGCGACTGGTTATCAGAACCTTCGCCGGATTCCCCCTCGGATGGATCACCCATTCCATTTGACTCGCCGGATTCGCCATCGGCGTCAGACTGACCACCGGACTCACCGGATTCATCGCCCTCACCATCGCCAGACTCTGATTTGCTATCGCCGGATTCATCACCTTCACCATCACCGGGCGCACCCTCACCATCTTCTGGTTCAGGCTCTTCTTCCTTGTCGGTGTGTTCCTTGAGGAGCTTCGAGATTTCGATGACATCCGCAAATGTTTCAGCAGCAAAGCACATGTCAACCAAGACCTGCTCATCCTCCGTGAAGGTGAGCTGTGGCAGAAGTGGGCCACACTTTGCGTGAAGGTTAAGGCGGTTCATGAAACCGTATTCGGTAACATCATCATCGCCGATGCCGAAGAAATCATCGTCCAGCAGCTGCTGGTATGCAGCGATAAATGTGCTGTACAGGCCGGGGTATTCCTTGCGAACCAGACGCTCGATCCGAACATCCTCAACGCAATTCACATAATGCTTCGGACACTCCGGAGCTTCCCGGGCAGCGATGTCGAAACCATCGACTGGCGTGTACAGTGCATGGCCGACTTCATGCGCAACCAACATCGTATAGACGGATTGCTTGACGTCTCCCTTGAACACGGGAAGATATAATGTGCGGGTTTTTGGATCGAAAGCTGCGGTGCCCATGGCGGCGTGAACAATGTTGATGTTCTCACCGGCAAGGAGATTGGCAAGCTTTGGGACGGCAGCAATAAAATCGGCCATGTGTAGGAACCTCTCGTTTAACGTGATATGGTTCTAGCACAGCCGATTATGATTGTAAAGGACTATTTCAGAAACTTCGAGGTTGCCAGTCGATGAGTCTCCACCATCGATTATCGGCACGGCATTTTTTCCAGTTTCTGAACATCAGCGGGGTCAATCATCCATCGGGCGAATACGAGCGAGCTTCCGTTCGGTGCGCATCATACGCAGATACTGATTATGCTCGTAGCGAGCGGTGTACGGGGTATCCTTCCAGCGCTTGCGTTGTTCGGCGATCCGAGCTTCGCTTCGAAGCAGGCCTTGATAGATCATCGGGCGCTCGGTAATTTCGATTGTGGGTTCGGTAGGCGTCATATTAGTTTTCTTTCATAACTGAGAAGTTGTTGACTTTGTCGAACTTGAGCCCGGCTTCGAATTTCTCGGCCAGCAGATGCCCTTTGTGGGAAATCACAAATGCATTCGTTCCATCTTCAAGAGAATGCATGATCTTCATCAAGTTGTCAACCCCATCGGGGTCAAGACTTGCATCAAATGTCTCATCAAGGATCAGGAGATTTGTGGATACGGAATTCTTCATGCGAGCAACTTGCCGCCATGCAAAGAGAATTGACAGGTCAATACGCTGGCGCTCGCCCATGGAGAATGACGCATACGAAAAATTATCCCGGTGTCTGGAAAGGATGGTTTCCGAGAATGAATCGTCCAGCTGGAACAGCACAAAGAAATCGAGTATCTGCAGATAGTCATTGATCAGCTTGTTCATGACTGGCAAATATTGCCGAATGATCTTGGTCTTGATGCCACCATCTTTCAGCATCTCGGCCATCACAGAATGATATGTCATGTCATGATCTATCTCTGCACGCTTATGGCGGAATTGCACGAGATCAGCCTCAACGGCTGCAAGCTCGGCCTTGGCAGCCGTGACTTCCGCACCGGACTTTGATAGCCCGGTAATATCGGCCTGCAAGGATTTGATCATTGACATACAGGTTTGCATATCGGCCTGCCAATCTGAAATCTCTTTATCCTCGACCCGAATTGCGGTGAGGGTTGATGCCAGATCGGTCATGTCATCCTGCAGATGCTTCTGATCATGTAGATAGTTCTGTAGGTCGATATCATGCTGGCCGTGATCAAAATGCAATTCCTTGAGGCTGGACTCTCGTAGATCAATCGGGATATCCTGCGTGCATGTCGGACATGCTGGATTGTCTTCGAAGAATGCGATCTTCTTGTCGGTCTGTTTCTGGCCAGTCTTGGTATATGCAATGTGTCCAGAAATCTCGGCCATCTTGGCGTCGAGTGCGGCACGCCGAGATTGATATGTGTCCATCTCGGACGCAACCTTGGCCCGGGCATCCACAATCTTCTCGGCGAGTATCTGGCCCTTTGACTGCTCGGATGCGATGAGATTTTGCTTTTCCGCAACCATTCCATCATTGATGGATTCTAGCTGGGCGATATGTCCGGTCTGGATAGACGCCTGTTGACCAAGCATTGCAATCGACGTGGCGATATCCCGGGCATCATCTTTCAGCCGGGCCGAGTCTTCCTTCAACACGACATTCATTCGGGTGAACACGTTGATATCCAGAAGGTCTTCGATCACGGATCGACGGGAGGCTGCAGTCAGCTGCATGAATGGGGTGTAATCGGATGATCCAAGAACAACCACCTGATGGAATGTCTTGTAGTTCATCTTGAGGACATTTTGTTCGAGGAATTGCTGATACTCCCGGACAGTCGCTGACTGGGGAAGCATCGTCCCGTTCTTATGAATTTCGAAGATTGCGGGTACAAGGCCTCGGCGGACCAGATATGAATCCGGGCCGGTTTGGAACTCGACCTCAACAACGCAGCGCTTGCCATTAATTGAATTGGTGAGCTGCGGCTTATTGATGGACCGATACGGCTTGCCAAACAGGCCGAACGCCAGTGCGTCAAGCAGGGTCGATTTACCGGCGCCGTTTGTGCCCGTGATCAGGGTGGCGGCTGATGCGGTGATGTCGATCTCGGTGAACTTGTCACCAGTGGACAGGAAGTTTTTCCATCGGATGTATGTGAATTTGGTAGAGACGGCCATCTATTGCTTCCATGGGTTTGTGGTAAGAGCGTGGCGTGTTTTATCAATAGTGGACTCTATCGAGGTGATGCCCATATAAACATTCGGGAGAAACTGTTGTGTATCTCTAACAAAATGGCTCTCTTTTGTTCTGGAACAAAATTTTAGAAAATCGGCCAAATGGGCTGTGCCCGTGGTGTCCGGCGATGTTGTATTCCACGGCACGGTGCCCAGACACAATCCAAATCGATATAGTACAATTCCGGCGGGTGTGCTCATTATTGATATTCCCTGTTCGATGCCTCGACATACAGACGGTGCAGAGCGGTCTTTAGACGTTCTTTATCAAGGGATGTATCACACCCGTCAACATAGGCATTCAGAAGCTCACTGGTGCCCTGAAACACAAATTCATCATCGAAGTCTTCGGGCGAATAAGCCTCGACCATATCGGCGATTTTAAGATCATGGATGGATCGAGCCTGAATGGAGTCGATGAACTTGTCGAAGATGTATGGATCGTTTTTGCGCTCGACGACCACCTTGACAAACTTGTTATCGAGGATCGTGAAGTCGAAATTATCGTAGTCGTAGATCACATCATTGTACACGATCTTGCTGAACATGGTCAATGGGTTTAATACAGCCTCGATCTCGCCGGTGTCCGTATCCAGCACATGGAAATATTTCGGGTCATCGACATCGGCCCATGTGAACTCAAACTGCGATCCGAGATATGTGACATTACCGACCGTGGACTTCGTATGGAAGTGGCCGGACAGGACGGTGTCAAATTTATTGAAGGGTTCGGTTGACATCCCGTGTTGCGAGACAACACCCGCCGACATTTCAAAGCCCGAGAATTCAAAATGGCCGATACAAATGGGAGCTGATGTAGCCGCAACAAAGTTCATGATGGATGCATAGTTCTCTGTGTTGATCCATGGGATCAGGCACACGCTTTTGCCGCCCAGAAATAACTCTGTGGGCTCGTGATGTAGCCGGACACAATCGCCATATCCATCAAAGATAATATCGAGCGAGCACAGCTCATTCGTGTTCTTGTATGCAACGTCATGGTTGCCCGGGATTACGTCCATCTCCCAACCGAATTGGCGCAATGGTTCCAGAAAATGTTTCCGGTTGGCCATGGTCGATTTGATGTTGAGGAATTTACGGTTCTCGGCGTAGTCGCCCGCATGAATGATCCGAGAAATACCGTGCTTCTTCATATATGGGAAGAGCACGGTATTATAGAATTTATCCTGATAGTCGATGAACACCTCGGCAGAATTGCGGACTCCGCAGTGAGAATCATTGATGATAACGGCTTTAGTCATCTGATGGAGTTTCCGTGTCATTGATGATAGAGGAGTCTGACTTCTTCTTTTTGCCCTTGGCCTTTGGAGGGGAGCCCCATCCATAGTGCCCGGTCTTCGAGTCATTTTTCTTCTTCTCATACGAGGACGTGTTCGACCGAAGCTCATTGACATATCCGGCAGCGGCATGAATAGATTCAGTATCGCCCGGCGCAAAGAATGCGTCGATGCCAGATTTGTTAATCAGCTCAAGTCGGATGTTGGTTTCTTTTTCTTCGGTCTGGATGCGCCGGACCATGGCCCAATATGCAATCTGGGAGAAATACCCGTGTGCATTGGGATTACCGGAACGGGTTGCCGCTTCGGGATCATAGTTGTTAATGGCGGTGAGACAGTTCAATTGGGCGTCCGAGACCATAAGGTCCCTGTACGAATATCCAATAAAGTTGGGGCGAAGGGATAGACCTTCGGAGATTTTCATGATACACTCTCCGATATATTCAGAAACTCGTGGAGATACGTTACCGGAAGCCTTTGCTTCCTTATTTGCACGGGAGTGTAAGATGACGGCTTGGGTGAATTCCTTGTTATCAACATGGAACTCGGACTTCGGTGTGTCACGCTTCATTATTATTGGTTTTTCTTTGACAATTATCCGATGTTGTATAATACCACATCTGGTATCAATTGTCAACAGACTTCATGCATGCTGATCATTACGATATGGTAACAAATAGCATGTCGATTTATCTTGACTCTGAATGCGGTTCCGTGTATAATAGACTCTTGTTCTTATGCAAAATAAATGCTTTCAAGATCAATAAAATCCAACAAGATTGAAACACGAAGTTCAGGCGAATGCAATGAGCCTGTAGAAGAGTATGATTTGCTCATTGCATTCGCAAATAGTGTGACTCAGTGAAGCTTGGATTTATCAGTCTGGACGAGTGAGAGAATCGTAGCTGACCGTTTTGGCTCTTCATCCACCACAGGCTCATCAACCTCATCAGCAGACGCTTCCATTTCAGCCTCAATGATCATAGTGATCTGACGTAGATACTCGACCTTGATGGATTGCATAGGTTTCACGATGGTGACAATTGCAGCCATCGGCATGATGACAGTAGATGCATCAGCACCATCAATCCAGTTGGTCAAACAAATTCCCACATCACCGCTGTCCGGATCATATGTCCGCATGATGCTCATGGGATAGTGAAGGCCGTAACATTCATCTTCATCATTTTCCTCGATCACAATCGAGATGAGGGTTTCCCCGGTGATGGCTTTGAAAACCATTACTGCGGCGTCATCATTTTGTTCTGGCATATGGGCTATCCTTCAAATGGAATCTCGAAAATCCGGTAATCGAATTTCTCTTGAGCATATATCTTAATACGATCTCCGGCATGACGCAAGGTATAATTTCTCCATTTCTTCCATTGAATGTCATCCGCAAGATCGATCAACTTGGTTGGGCGCCCGTCCTCACTGATGCGCAGGCCTCTTCCGATGGACTGCAGAACCTTGATTTGGCCCTTCATTGGCTGGGCGAAAATGATGTTGTGCAAGTTGTTAATGCTTGTTCCGGTTGCAAATACGACCGATGCCACGATGATGGCATCCTTCTCATTCTCCACAATCTTCCTGATTTGGTCTCGGACTTCTACGTCAGTCTGACCATCCACAAAGAATACCTTGCGGCGCTTGTGCGCCTTTTCGCATATGAGATCATAGATAGCCTTCCCGTGTTCGATCATGCGAAACATCACGATGGTGTTTCCATCCTGATCGAGCGCAAGATTGCGGATCATCATGTTGCGGGTTTCATTGGTGGTCAGAAAGCTGATCTCGGATTGATAGTCGGCCTTTGACATGGCCTTGCGGGTCGCCTCTGGCCATTTTAGCAACAGGATATCGATTTTGAGCTGGGCGATCTGACCGGCATCCTGCAATTCTTTTGTACTGGCCACCCTCTGGATAGGACCGAACAGCCCCTCAAGGACCATGGCAGACACCTTAGAGCCGTCCAGCGTACCGGTGAGACCGATCCTCCACTTGGCATTGATAATGCTCTCCATGATGCCTGTGAGCGTCTTGGCTTGGAATGTATGAGCCTCGTCACCTATCAAGCCGTCAACCGTTCGCATGTATGCCGCCGGGAATTTGGCCAGAGACTGCCATGTGGTGATCGTGACTTGATGCTTTGTGATTTTGTCCTTGCCAGAATACACCATATGGCAATTTGCTGCAGCGGACCATTCATCGGCAGACGAATAATCTTCGAAGTCGCCGTACATCTGCCGGACCAGCTGGGTTGTCGGAACCACTACCACGATTGGCCGAGAGCTTAGCAATTGCATCCATCGGACCAGCGCATAGATCACCAAGGATTTACCGCTGGCGGTTGGGCTCAGAACCAGTTTGGTCTTCTCCCGGAATGCGCATTGAAGGGCCGTGATTTGATAGTCCCGGGGAGATATGGGCTCGCCCTTATCATTCCTCAGATTGAGGGACTGAATGAACTCGTCAAATTCCTCGGGAGATATCTCATCATCCGCACCAATCATTCCGAAGTATGGATCATTGACCGGCTCGACAATGTAGTCATTGCCCGGGCACGCCGCAAACTCCAAAAGCTTTCCATACAGCCCGGCATACATCTGGCCGTTCCGGGCATTAAAGAGCCGGATGTTTCCGTCCCATGTCCCGTTGCGATATGATGGCATGTGCCGGGCGCCCGGCACCGCAAATTGAAAGTGTTCCCATATATCACGGATGACGCTGGGGTCAGCATCAATTTTCATGTATGTCGAATTTACTCGGCGAACCGTGATAGTCTCGGACATGTTAGCCCCCGGCCATGAACTTCATATAGTCGATTGAATTGCGGATGCTTTGATGGCGCCATTGGAGAGAGTTCACGATCTCAATCGTGGTGTCCCGGGACAGTTCAAGCTCTTGGATTTCTACCCGCAGCTTTTGAACATCTGGGTCAACCTTCACATATCCGTCCATCTCGCCCTTGAGGGGTTTTGATCGACCGGCCAGACCGCCATCATAATCCCATCCCTTGGCATCCATGGCATCCTTTGTAAGGCGCCCCGAAACCCATTCGGTCTTCTCGTGCATGAGAGTTTCAAGCTTGGCCTTTCGGCGGATGATAGACATCTTGATACCGGCCAGAACCTGTAGATATTTTGATTGAAGGTTTGCAGTTTTCAATGACTCGGTGGACAGGTCATCCCGGTCGATCTTCGAGTCGGTTCCCCATTCGGAGAGAATTTCATCAAGCGTAATCATAGCATATCCCTATAGGGGTTTGAACATGGTGTATTGGAATGTGACGTCGAGTGCCAAGACGGTATCGTTTTGGTCTGATGCCACGAACGAAAGCTGGCCCAGAAATTCCGGAAATGCATCGGTGTACCGGATTTGCGATCCCACATTTGAATTCGAGTCGTATGTTGTCAGAATGATATCGAGCTGCGATCCGGCCATGACCCAATTGTACAGGGCTCGATAGGTTGATCCATCACTTGCCAGCTGTACCCGCACCACAAGAGGCTCGAATACAAAGCGGCTGCCGGGCACCGGAACATTCTGGTCTCGGGCGCTGGCCTGTGCAGCCGGTCTGGAAAGGGACGGGTGGTTATAATCGACCAGAGCCGCAACGACATCCCGGTATTCATCGCTATCGATTGTGAGACTGAATCGTGTGGCAGTTTGGTATGTTTGGCCTATTGACATGCATCAAATTCCTTATTGCATAAGTATAGGTGTCCATCACGGAACAGCAATTCCCATGGACCCTAGACGCAAAACGGAGCATCCAGCTATGTCTATTTATACCAACAAATTCTATGTCTACATGTACCTTCGGGAAGATGGAACTCCTTACTATATCGGTAAGGGGAAGGATCGTCGTGCATGGACCGATTTTGGGAGGCCATGTAAGATTCCAGCAGACCCTGACAGGATCGTATTATTCATGTCCGACATTGACGAGGCGGAAGCCCTTGCTTTGGAAGAGTGTCTGATCATCCAATATGGAAGGATTGATATTGGCACCGGAAAATTATATAACAA